>Ga0136614_10002443_pt1 | contig 11556 bp, 9 predicted proteins | sample AntDrymUQ2792106_2_FD_106643 | JGI IMG/M metagenome (GOLD analysis project Ga0136614, IMG submission 106643) | Polar desert sand microbial communities from Dry Valleys, Antarctica - metaG UQ279 (21.06) | ecosystem: Environmental > Terrestrial > Soil > Desert | place: Antarctica: Dry Valley...
CCTTCGCGCCGTAGGCGTCGCCGACCGCCATGCGAACGACCGAAATCGGTGCGTGGACGCCGCCGAGCGGGATCACGCCCGGGATGCGCCGTCCCGTTCTGACGATCACCCTGCCACCGATCTCCTCGCGGAGGATTCGGTTCGGCGAACCGACGTCATCACGAGTCTCAGGGGTGATCGTGGCCGCCTTCAGGCCGAGTCCGTGGTCTCGAATCGCACGCGCGGCTTCGTTGACCACCGCATTCTTGGTCTCACGCCGCTTCGCCAGCGAGAGGTCGAAGCGGGGGAAGGAGAGCTCGATCCCGATCACGTCTGGTGCCAGTGTGCGCAGCCCCTCCTCGAGGAGCTCCTGCCCCGTCTCGTCCCCCTCGAGCACGACGATCGTCCGCTGATCCATCGGCGGCGGATGATACTCGGGCCGAATGGGTAGACGGCCCCAGATGCTTGGGCCCACGATCTCGCGCGCTCGGTGCGCGGCCTGGCGCGTCTGGGTCGCTCCCTACGCGGCTTCCAGTCCGCTGCGCGAACTTTCAGCCGCGCTGGGCGCTTCGCACCGCCAGGCCAGCTCCGATGCCACCAGCATCGGCGCAGTCCTGCCGTTGCGCCCCAGAGCGGCCAGTCCACGCCCGAGGTGTCCGATCTCGTGACCCCAAGCATCTAGTGGCGCGTAGAGGTGGATGGACGCGCGCGGGGTCAAAGGGGCGATTTCGCTACCTGGACGGCCGCGGCTACCGGATCGACGATCCGGACAAGATCGAGCGCATCGAGCGGCTCGTGATCCCCCTGCCTGGCAGGACGTTTGGATCTCGCCGCGGGCAGGCGCGAAGCTCCAGGCGACAGGCGTGGACAGGGCCGGGCGGCGCCAGTACCTCTACCACCCGGACTTCCGCGCGCAACAGGAGCAGGCGAAATTCGACAAGCTCGTACGCTTCGCGGAGAAGCTGCCAGACCTGCGCATGGCGATGGGCGAGCACATGATGCACGACCCATACGACCGCGAGCGCGTGTGCGCCGTCGCCGTCCGGCTGATCAACCTGGCCTGGTTCCGGGTCGGCTCGGACCGATACGCCAGGACCTCGCGGACGCACGGCGTTACGACGCCAACCAGGCGGCACGTCTCGATCCGCGGCACGCGAGTCACCTTTCGTTTCCGCGCCAAGCACCGGGTTCAGGTACGGACGACCGTCGTCGACACCGAGCTGGCCGAGGCGGTCAGGGACCTGATCGAGCAACCCCGCGGCGCCCGCCTCTTTCGCTACGGCCGCAACGGTGACTCGTGCATGCTCACCGGCGCAGTACTCAATGGCTACATCCGCGAGCACATGGGCGAAGAGTTCACCGCCAAGGACTTTCGCACCTGGGGCGGCACGCTGACCGCCGCAATCGCGCTCGCCGAGCACGGCGTCGCCGAGTTGGAGGCCGAGGCGAAAAGAGCGGTCGCGACCGTCATGCGAGCGGTCGGGGAGAGGCTCGGAAATACGCCGGCCGTGGCGCGCAGCTCATACGTGAGTCCCGCGGTCGTGGAGCAGTATCTCGACGGGCGAACGATCGAAGACTTCCGGCCGCGGCAATTACGGGTCGTGAAAGCGCGCGATATCGGCCTCGATCCGGAAGAAAACGCGCTCCTGAGTCTGCTGCGTTCGTGGCGAATCCGACGTGCGCGCGTGGCCGCGTGATTCCGCTTGCAGTTTCCGATACGGTCACGCAACTCATTCCGGATCTCCAGGGAGGAAACGAATGGCTCGCAAGACTGTGCTCGTGTCGGATATGTCGGGTGTCGAGATCGCCGAAGGGAAAGGTGCAACGGTTCGGATCACCTTTCAGGACGCCCGCAAGGGCGTGCGCGAGCTCGACATCACCGACGCTGAAGCCGAGAAGCTGGGCGGCCGCCAGGTAGCGCGCCGAGGCCGTCGGCCGAAGTCCGCGCAGTAGCTTTCATCGCTCTTTCCTGATTTCCGGCCTCCGCCTCAGCAGTGTCGGCGGAGGCCGGGACTACCATGGTCAGATGTCTCTGGCCCTCGTCGTCGGGCCGGCGAAAGCCGGCAAGATCGCCCGCCTTCTCGAGGGATACCTCGCGGAGATCGAACGCGATCCGGTCCTGATCGTCCCGAATCGCGGGGATGTCGACCGGATCGAAAGGGACCTTCTGCAGCGGACCCGGGCGCTGCTTGCCGGGTCGATCGGGACCTTCGACGACGTCTTCCGTGAGCTCGCCATCGGCGTTCCGAACGCACGACCGGTTACGAGCGACTCGCAGCGTGCGCTCGTCGCGCGGCGCGTACTGGCGACGACCCGGCTCAACGGGCTCGGCCGCTCGGCTCACTTTGCCGGCTTCGCGGACGCGCTCCTCGCCGCGCTCGGTGAGCTCGAGTCCGGCCTGCTGGAGCCGGGCCAGCTGGAGGGCGACCTGGCGCTGCTCTACGCCTCCTACCGTGAGGAGCTCGACCGTCTGACGCTCTGGGACCGTGACCTGCTGCGGCGGCGCGCGGTCGAGCGGCTGCAGTCAGAACTCGACGCTTGGGACGGCAGGCCGGTGTTCGCCTATGGCTTCGAGGACCTGACCGGCGCTGAGTGGGGGCTGCTCGAGGCGCTTTCTGGCCGGACCGAGGTGACAGTCTCGCTGCCGTACGAGCCGGGGCGCGCGGCTTTCGCGTCGCTCCGCCGCACACAGGAGGACTTGGCCTCGCTTGCCGGGGGCCGGATCGAAGAGCTTCCGGCCCGCGCGGCGGAGTACGGTCACGCCGCGCTCGCCCATCTCGAGCGCCATCTGTTCGCAGACACGCCGCCGGCGGGGCCGGCACTCGACGGAGCAATCCGCTTCTTCGAGGGAGCCGGTGCCCGCGGCTCGCTCGAGCTGGCGGCGGAGGAAATCCTGGAGCTTGTCGCGTCGGGGACGCCGCCGGAAGAGATCGCCCTTGTCGTCCCCTCTGTCGAGCGCTGGCGGGGGTCGCTCGAGACGGTGCTCGGCACGCTTGGAATCCCGTTCACGATCGAAGGGCGCGTTCGGCTCGGTCAGACCCCCTTTGGGCAAGCGCTGCTGGCGCTGCTGCGCTTCGAGTGGCAGCACGGCGGCCGCCGTGACCTCTACGCCTACCTCCGCTCGCCGTTCTCCGGCTTTACGCGGTCGAATGTGGATTTCCTCGAGGGTAGGCTCCGCGGCCGCGGCGTCTCCACGCGCGAGACCGTCGAAGAAGAGACGATCAAGCTTCGCGACGGCCAGCCGCTCCCGCCGCTCGAGGCGCTCCGCACCGCGAGGGGGCCCGTGGCGGCCGTTCGTGCGACGGCCGCGGCGATGGCGCGCGGAGCCCACGGCCTCGAGGCGCCTCCGGTGGGCGAGGCGAGCCGGGGAGACCTGCGGGCCTACGATGCAATCGTCCGCCTGCTCGACGAGCTGGACGGCTGGTGCGCTCTCGGCGGCGAGCTGTCGGCGGACGAGGTGCTCGGTGCACTCGAGCACGCCGAGGTGCGCATCGGCTCGGCTGGGGAACCCGGCCGGGTGGCGGTCCTCGAGCTCTCGCGTGCGCGCACTCGCCGCTTCGACGCGGTCTTTCTGCTCGGCCTCGAGGAGGGCACCCTGCCGCGGCGCGGCAACGCCTCTCCGTTCCTCGACGACGACGTCCGCGGCGAGCTCGACCGGCACTCGCGCGCTCGGCTCGTACGCCCGGACCCGGTGGAGCGCGAGCGGTATCTCTTCTACACCGCCTGCACGCGCGCGACCCGCCGGCTGACGCTCGTGCGCGAGGCCGCCACCGACGAGGGGAGCCCGCGCGAGCCGAGTCCTTTCTGGGACGAGGTCGTGGCGCTCTTCGAGCCCGAGGACGTGCGACGCTGGACGCGCCGGCGGCCCCTCTCACAGCTCACCTGGGAAATCGAGGCTGCCCCGACAGAGCGCGAACGGCTGCGTGCGCTCGCGCTGCTCGCGGTGGCGGAGCCGGTGGACGCCGAGGCTCTGGCGACCGCCAACGGCTGGGAGCGTCAGCTCGAGCGCGCCCGGCGCGCATTCACGCGAGAGACACGGCTGCAGCACCCGCGCGTCCTCGCCGAGCTCTCAGCCAAGACGCCGTTCAACGTCACCGAGCTCGAACGGTTCGCCGATTGCTCCTCCGCGTGGTTCTTCGAGCGCCTGATCTCGCCTCGACGAATCGACCGCAAGGTCGACGCGATGCTGCGCGGCTCGGTGGCGCACACGACCCTGCACCGTTTCTACGCCGGCCTGCCACGGGCGCTCGGCAGCGACCGCGTCGAGGAGAGCAGCCTCGACGAAGCGCTTACCTTCCTCGGCGAATGTCTAGAGGGCGCTCTCGGCGGCGTGACGATGGAGATGACCGACCTGGAGCGCCGCGAGCTGGAGCAGAGTCTCCGCCGCGACCTCGAGCAACTCGTCCGCGATGAGGCACGCTCGCCGCTCCCACTCGTGCCGCGGAAGTTCGAGGTCGGCTTCGGCTCGGAACGCTCGGCGCCCGAGCTGCAGCGCGGTCTCGACCTTGGCGACGGCGTCACGCTCTCAGGAAAGATCGACCGCATCGATGTCGATCCCGGCAGTGCCCGCGGGATCGTTCAGGACTACAAGTCGGGTCGCACCGGCCACTCGGCGGCGGAGATCGAGAAGGAGCTCCGGCTCCAGATCCCGCTCTACATGCTCGTCCTCCGCGACCTGGTCGGGATCGAGCCGCTCGGCGGCCTCTACCGTCCGCTCGCCGGGGAGCGGCGGGCACGTGGGCTGCTGCGCGCCGAGGCGAAGGACGACGTCCTGCCCGGGTTCGTCAAGAACGACTACCTCGAGGAAGACGCGTTCTGGGCGCAGGTCGAGGGTGCTCGCGACCTTGCGCGAGGCCTGGCGCAGCGGATTCGGGAAGGCGACGTGCGCCACGACCCGAAGGGGACGGACGGCTGTCCAGCCTGGTGCGACCTCTGGCGAATGTGCCGGATCAGGCGCGCATGAGCGGAGTAGGCTCGACGGAGCCACGTGGGAGCGGAGGCGCCGGCTTTGCCGGCGTCGGAGCTGGGAACCGCGCGCCTAACGAACAGCAGGCCGCGGCGATCGCCGCGCGGGGCCAGGTCTTCGTCTCCGCGGGAGCCGGCACGGGGAAGACGACGGTGCTCGTCGAGCGGTTCGCCGAGGCGGTCTGCGAGCGCGGCATCGACGTCGACTCGATGCTCGTGATCACCTACACGGAACGCGCGGCCGGCGAGCTGCGCGGACGAATCCGGGCGCGCCTCCGCGAGGTTGGCCGTCACGACCTGGCGCGGTCGCTCGACGGGGCGTGGATCTCGACGATCCACGGCTTTTGCCTGCGGCTGCTGAAGGCGTACCCGTTCGCCGCCGGCGTCGACCCGCGTTTTCGCGTCCTCGACGACAGTCAGGGCCGCGTCATCCGCGGCGAGGCGTTCGAGGCCGCGCTGAACCGGTTCTGCGCCGGTGACGACCCGGAGCGCCTCCGGCTGCTCGCGACCTACGGCGCTTCCGGACTGCGCTGGATGCTGACGACCGTCTACGAGACGCTTCGCTCGGCAGGACGCGAGCTCCTGCTCGAGCTGGGCGAGCGCCCCGGGCTCGAGGAGCGCTTGGCGGAGCTCGCAGAGGCCGCGCGCTCCCTGGGCGGGGACACCGAGGCGACCGACGCCGCGCGGGCAGCGGCCGCTCAGGCGCTGGAGCTGGCCGTGGCGCCGCCGCTTCCGGAGCGCTTGCTCGATCTGAGCGGGCTGCGCGTGCGCACCGAGCGCGGCGCCAGCTTCGAGGAGGCTCGCAAGGCCGTCGAGCAGGCTGCGCTCGACACGCTCGCGCTCCAGGACCGAGAACTGCTCCAGGAGCTGCTGGTCGGGTTTGCGGACGCGTATGGCGCCGCCAAGGATCGCGAATCGGCGCTCGATTTCGAAGATCTGCAGCTCCGAGCGCGCGACCTGCTCCGCGACAACGACACGCTGAGGGAGCGCGAACAGCTTCGCTTCCGCTCGATCATGGTCGACGAGTTCCAGGACACGAACCGGCTCCAGTGCGAGCTCGTAGATCTGCTCACCGGGCCAGACACGGAACGGTTCTTCGTCGGCGACGAGTTCCAGTCGATCTACGGCTTCCGCCATGCCGACGTGCGGGTGTTCCGCGAGCGGCGTGCCGCGGCCGAGACGCTGCTGCCGCTCACCCGCAACTACCGCTCGCGGCCCGAGCTGCTCTCCGTGGTGAACCACCTCTTCGGCGCCGAGTTCGGCGAGGAGTTCCAGCCTCTCGCAGCCTCGGGCGAGTTCCCGGACCCGGTGTTCGGGACACCGGTCGAGCTGCTCGTGACCGACAAGGCGGCGTACCTCGGGTCCGGAGTGCACTGGCGCCGCGCGGAGGCCCGGCACGTGGCGCGGCGGGTCAAGGAGCTCGTCGACACCGGCGCGGCGACCGCGGGCGAGATCGTCCTCCTCTTCGCCGCCGGGACTGACGCCGAGTGGTACGAAGAGGAGCTGCGTGAGGCGGGTCTCGCGACCTACCGCGCAACCGGGCGTGGTTACTTCGGCCAGCAACAGGTCGTCGACCTCGTCTCCTACCTGCGCCTGCTCCAGAACCGCTACGACGACGAGGCCCTGGTGAGCGTTCTCGCCTCGCCTTTCGTCGGGGTCTCCAACGACGCGCTGATGCTGATCCGGCGCGCAGCGCGCGGCCCGATCTTCACCGGCCTGGAGCGCTCGTTACCTTCCGATCTCGACCCGGCCGACGCGCGGCTGCTGCGCGCGTTCCGCCAGCGCTACGACCGCCTCGCCGAGGCGGCGGGGCGCCTCTCGCTCGAGCGACTCTGTGAGCGGATCGTCGCCGACCATGACTACGACCTGGCCGTGCTCGCGCAATGGGACGGCCAGCGTCGCTACGCGAACCTTCGCAAGCTCGCTCGGCTTGCCCGCTCGTACGAGGAGTTGCGCGGCCCGGACGTCGAGGGGTTCGTTCGCTTCGTCGAGGAGCAGGACGCCGTCGGCGCCGCGGAGCGTGACGCCGTCGCCGAGGAGGAGGGAGCCGATGCGGTCCGCCTCCTGACGATCCATGCAGCCAAGGGGCTCGAGTTCAAGGTCGTCGTCGTCGCCGACGCGGGGCGCGACCGGAACGCACCCTCCGCGGACGAAATCCTGTGCCTGTCGGACGGCCGCTTCGGCTTTCGGGTCGCCGACCGCGTCACGGGCAAGCGGCACGGCGTGCTCGACTACGAGGGTGTCAAGGACGCCCGCCAGGCCGAGGACGAGGCCGAGCGGCTGCGCCTCTACTACGTCGCGATGACCCGCGCGATCGACCGGTTGATCGTCTCTGGGTCGATGGATCATGCGCGCAAAGCAGACGAGAAGACGCCGATCGGCTGGGTGCTCGGCCGGCTCGACTGCGCCGCGGAGCTGGAACGGGCCGGCGACGCGCCGATCGAGCTCGAGCGCGAGGGCGCCCGTGTTCTCGTTCGGCTCGACCGCACGCCGCCCCCCGTTCAGAAGCTGCCGGTGGCCACGGTCGACCTGGAGCCGGTCGAGGCCGAGGCCGGCCAGCTCGCGCTCTTCGCGCCCGGCGACGCGCCGCCGCTGCCGCCGCTCGCGCCGGCGCTCACGCCGATCCAGGCTCTGCCGGAGCCGCCGCTTCACGCCGTGCGCAGGCTCTCGTACAGCGCGCTCGCCCTCTTCGAGCGCTGCTCGTACCGCTACTACGCGGAGCGTGTCGCGGGGATGCGGCCCGCTGATGCGCACGGAACGGTCGCCGGGCAGCGCGGGCTCGCGGCCACGGAGGTCGGGGACGCTGTGCACCGACTGCTCGAGCTCGTCGACCTCCAGGCGCCGGCTGCGCCGGACGTCGAGCAGGTCCGCTCCTGGTATCCGGCCGTGACCGCAGAGGAGCTGGAGCGCATCTCCGGCTTCGTCGCGACGTACTGCGGGTCGGAGCTCGCGTAGCGGATCGCCGGGCACCCCGGGGCGCGGCCGGAACGCCCGTTCGCGTTCGAGCACGACGGCGTCCTCCTGCACGGACGGCTGGATGTCCTGCACCGGGACGGCCCTCGCGCGCTCGTGCTCGACTACAAGACAAACTCGCTCGCGGAAGGAACGGCCGAGGAGATCGTCGAGGCCGACTACCGGCTGCAGCGGCTGGTGTACGCGCTCGCGTGCTTCCGTGCCGGGGCGGAAGAGGTCGAGGTCGTCTACCACTTCCTCGAGCAGGCAGGCGCGGTCGTGTCGCTCACGTTCGCGCTCAGCGACGTGCCCGAGCTCGAGGCGGAGCTGTCGGAGGCGATCGGCCGGATTCGGGCAGGTGAGTTCGTGCCGACGCCGAGCGATTTCATCTGCGCCGGCTGTCCGGCGCTCGACGTCGTCTGCGCCGGACCGCGGCTGCGCGGCGGCCCCAGCCACCCGCCGGCGCTCGCCGCGGCATCGCTCATCTAATGCGCGTCGCGGTCCTCTGCGACGTGCACGGCAACCTGCCCGCGCTCGAAGCGGTGCTGGCGGAGGTGGCCGCCCTGGAGGTCGACCGGATCGTCTGTGGCGGCGACGTCGTCGCAGGGCCGTTCCCCCGGGAGTGCCTGGAACGGCTGCTGGCTCTGGACACCATCTTCGTCCGCGGTAACGGCGATCGCCAGCCGGGCGATTGGGTCGCCGAACGCCTCGATCCCCTCACACTCGAGTTTCTCCGCGAGCTCCCCGTCGCGGTGCCGTTCGGCGGCGCCCTCTACTGCCACGGCTCGCCGCGCAGCGACGAGGAGATCCTCACCCGCGTCTCACCTGAAGAGCGGGTGCGTGCCGCGCTCGCGGGAGTAGAGGAGCGGGTCGTCGTCGGCGGACACACGCACGTCCAGTACGACCGAGTGGTCGACGGCGTCAGGCTAGTGAATGCCGGCAGCGTCGGGAGGCCCTACGAGGGTCGCCAGGGCGCATTCTGGGCGCTGCTCGACGGGGAGGGGGTCGAGCTGCGCCACACCCCGTACGCCGTCGATGCCGCCGCCGTGGCCGTTCGTGCGAGCGGGTACCCGCAGGCGGACGACGTGGCCTCTACGCTTCTCGACCCCGAAGATCCAGACGAGGTCTCGGCCTACTTCGAGAGCCTTGCCTCGTAGCTTCGTCCACGAGGCCCGCCGCCCGGTTGGACGGAGGCGCGACCGGATCCGGCCGATCATCGAGCGGCTCGCCGTCGAGCATGCGGACGCGCGAATCGCGCTCCATTTCCGCAACGAGCTCGAGCTGCTCGTGTCGGTGATGCTCTCCGCGCAGACGACCGACGTGAACGTCAACCGAGTCACCGAGCGCCTGTTCGAGAAGTACCGACGGCCCGAGGATTACCTCGCCGTGCCGCTGGAGGAGCTCGAGCTCGACGTGTACGCGACCGGCTTCTTTCGCCAGAAGGCGAAGTCAGTGCGCGGGACGATGCGCGTGCTGCTGGAGGAGTTCGACGGGCGGGTTCCGCGCACGATCCCCGAGCTGCTGCGGCTGCCCGGTGTGGCCCGCAAGACCGCCAACGTGGTCGCCGCCGAGCTCGGTAATCCGCAAGGCGTCGTCGTCGACACGCACGTGCGGCGGCTGTCGCAGCGCCTCGGTCTCACGAGACAGGAGGACCCGGTCAAGATCGAGCGCGATCTCGCAAAGCTCGTCCCGCGCGCTGACTGGGGACAGTTCCCGCACCTGCTGATCTGGCACGGGCGTCGAATCTGCGACGCGCGGCGCCCGCTCTGCGAAGAGTGCGTCGTGAACGCCCTCTGCCCCTCGGCGCGAGTCTGGATCGACGGCTAGCGGGGCGACAGCGCGACGAGCACGCCGCCGTCGTCGTCATAGGCCGGGAAGACGTCCGCGGTGACGGGCTTGACCTGGCCGGCGCGCGAACGAAGCTCGAGCTTCTCGCCGAGCCGCCGCACGCCCCATTCGAGTGCGAGCGCGACCGGGCTCTTGCCATCCTCGAAGCCTCCGAGGCCGAACGCGTCGAGTACGTCTTTGCCCATCAGATCGCCTTCGCGATAGCCCGTCAGCTCGAAAACGCCGCGGCCGACCGCGAGGACGCGCCCGTCGCGATCGCAGGCGACGAGTCCGGTGTTCGGCGAGGGGTAGTAGTCGTCAAGCAGCTCGAAGAGGAAGCCGAAACCGCACCGCTCGCAGGAGACGGCCTGGCGGAGCAAGCCTTGCCGACCGTCGTGGTCGAGCGACCGGTCCTTGCAGTTCGGGCAGATGAAGAACGGCATGGTTCCAGCGTAGCGACGAGGGCTAGATCCACTTCTTCCAGCGGAAGAACGCGAGCTGGGCCACCGTCGACAGCGCGATCAAGCCCCAGGAAAAGGCATAGCCGAGCCGCCAGCCGAGCTCCGGCATGTGGTCGAAGTTCTGGCCATAGACGCCCACGAGGAACGTGGGTAGGAGGAGCAGCGACGCGATGACGGCGAGCCGCTTGACGACCTCGTTCTGCTCCTGGCTGATCTTCGACTGGTGGTAGTCGCGGGCAGAGGCGATCAGGTCGCGGGAGACGTCGAGCGATTCCGTCGCTCGCAGCAACCGGTCGGAGGCCTCCGCGAAGTCGAGCTCGAGCGACCGGTCGAACACCGCGTCCTCACCGACGTCGACCCGGCCGTCGACGATCCGCCGGACCGCGTCGCGCGTGGGGGCCAGCGTTCGCCGGATCTGGAGCACGTCGCGCCGGAGCTCGGAGAGCCGCTTGCGCACCTGCGCGCTCGGCCAGCGCTCGATTCCGCTCTCGAGCTCGTCGATCTCGGCGTCGAGAAGGTCGATGATGCCGAGGTATCGCTCCGCCACCTCGTCGACGAGGTAGTACGCGATCACTCCTGAGGTGGGGGCTCCGTGGGCGTCGCAGGCTTGCTCCAGCGCTGTGAGGTCGAAGGGGCGCTCGTAGGGAGGCGTCTTGCGGACTGTGAGCGCCACCTCGGGGGTGAGCACGAGCTCGATCTCCTGATAGAAGACGCGATCTTCCTCGGGAACTCCCACCGGGACGAGCAGCACGCCGAAGACGTAGTCGCCATGCGGCTCGAAGGTCGGCCGTGGGTCTTGGTCGATGCGGGTCTGAGCGAGAATCCGCTCGACTGCGCGGGGGTGGAGCTGGACAGGGATCTCGGCGAGCAACTCCTCGCGCGAGGGGTCGAGCAGGTCGATCCAGCGCGCAGCAGGGCTCACGGGCCCGAGGGTAGCGGCGGCGTCGGCCGGAGCCTACGCGGGCGCGGTGTGCTCGCGTGGAGCGGTCAGCGCGGCTTCGGGATGCCCTTCGGCCTCGGCCAGGAACCTTTCTGCGTCGAGCGCCGCCGCGCAGCCCGAGCCCGCCGCGGTGACTGCCTGGCGATAGACGTGGTCCTGGACGTCGCCGGCGGCGAAAACGCCGGGAACGTTCGTCTCGGTCGTCTTGCCCCTGGTGATCAGATAGCCGTTTTCGTCGTTGTCGAGCGTGTCCACGAACAGCTTGGTCGTCGGGTCGTGGCCGATCGCGACGAACAGGCCATCCGTCGCGTAGTCGCGAGTCTCGCCGGTCTCGAGGTGGCGCAGGCGGACGCCGGTCAGCTTCCCGCCCTCGGCGCCGAGCACCTCCTCGACGGTGTACGGGGTGAGGATCTCGATCTTCTCGTGCGCTCG
>Ga0136614_10002444_pt1 | contig 11556 bp, 10 predicted proteins | sample AntDrymUQ2792106_2_FD_106643 | JGI IMG/M metagenome (GOLD analysis project Ga0136614, IMG submission 106643) | Polar desert sand microbial communities from Dry Valleys, Antarctica - metaG UQ279 (21.06) | ecosystem: Environmental > Terrestrial > Soil > Desert | place: Antarctica: Dry Valley...
CGGATGGCGAGGACTTGTCGATCGACGTCGCAGTCTTGGGCGGTGCCGACGCGCCCCGCATGTTGCTGACGACCTCGGCCACGCATGGCGTCGAAGGCTTTTGTGGCTCGGGATGCCAGGTCGGATTGCTTGCCGACGATGATTTCGTGCACATGGCAGGCGCGGCGAATGTGGCAATCGTCTTCGTGCACGCATTGAACCCTTACGGCTTCTCGCACTTGCGGCGCACCAACGAAGACAACGTCGACATGAATCGCAATTTCCGCGATTTCGCACAGCCGCCGGCGCCGCATCACGCGTACGCCGACGTTCATGACTTCATCGTGCCCGCGTCGTGGCCGCCGGCCGCCGATAACGAAGCGCGAATTGGCGCGTATGTCGCGCAGCACGGCCAGGCTGCGTGGCAATCAGCGATCAGCAGCGGCCAGTGCGAGTTTCCGGATGGGCTTTTCTACGGCGGCGTGCGCCCGGCATGGAGCAATGGCGTCATGCGTTCGGTATTGCGCGAGTTCGGGGCGCAGCGCCAGGCGCTAGGCTGGATCGATTTTCACACAGGGCTCGGCCCGCGCGGTCACGGCGAAAAAATCTATTCCGGCTACGACAGAGATGCGGACATCGCGCGCGCCAAAGCGTGGTGGGGCGACGATGTGACGTCCTTCTACGATGGATCCTCCATGTCCGCGTCGTTGACCGGCGTCACTTACCATGCGGCGTACGAAGAATGTCCGAACACGGCATACACCGGAATGGCGCTCGAGTTCGGGACATTGTCATTCGCCGACGTGCTGCAGGCGTTGCGCGCCGATCAATGGCTCGCCAACCACCCCGATGCGCCGGAGGGAAAGCGGGCGGCCATCAAGCGGCAGATCCGCGACGCCTTCTACTGCGACGCCGACGATTGGAAAGCCATGGTGTACGCGCAGGCGCGCGATGCGTCGACCAAAGCCGTCGCGCAACTCGCCGGCCCGTGAGTTTCCTCGCGGCAGCATCTTATGAACGACACCGCTAGCCCGATCATCGCTCGGCCGCCGCTCGCGGCTCGTCTCGGTGCAGGCTGGGATAGCGACATCGCGTGGAGCTTTCGTCACTCGCCCGTCGCCATCGCATCGTTCATCGTGCTGGCGATTTGTCTTGCCGCCGCGTTGTTCGCGCCGTGGGTCGCCCCGCACAACCCGTTCGACCTCAAAACACTCAATCTACTCGATGCATTGTCGCCGCCAGGCTGGATTACCGGCAGCAAGGATACCTATTGGCTCGGCACCGACGATCAAGGGCGCGACGTCTTCTCAGCCATCATGTTCGGCGCGCGGGTGACGCTGCTCGTGGGTTTCGCATCGGTCGCTCTTGCGGTCGTGCTGGGGGTGTCGGCGGGGCTCCTCGCCGGGTATGTCGGCGGCCGCTTGGACGCTTTCATCATGCGCGTCGCCGACGTTCAACTGTCATTTCCGGCGATCCTCATCGCTCTCTTGATCGATGGTGTCTTTCGCGCCGCATTGCCGCGCGAGGCGCATTCGGAGGTGGCGTTGTATGTGCTGGTGCTTGCCATCGGCTTGTCGAACTGGGTGCAGTACGCGCGCACCGTTCGCGGCTCGACCATGGTCGAAAAAAGCAAAGAGTATGTGCAAGCAGCACGGGTCATCGGCATTTCTCCGCTCGGCATCATGCGGCGCCACTTGCTGCCCAACGTCTTAGGCCCGATTCTCGTGCTCGGCACGCTCAACATCGGCACTGCAATCCTGACTGAAGCGACCCTCTCATTCCTTGGGGTTGGCGTTCCTCCAACGCAGCCTTCGCTTGGCACGCTGATTCGCGTCGGCAATGATTTCCTTTTTTCCGGCGAATGGTGGATCACGATCTTCCCAGGTGCCGCGCTGGTCATCATCGTGCTGTCGATCAACCTACTCGGGGACTGGATGCGCGATGCATTGAACCCGAAACTGTTATGACCGACGGATGCGGTGTGGTCGCACCGATGGTGCCGACGGGTTCCCCGGTGCAGGCGTGAAGCAACGGGCGAGGCTTGGTCGTCGCGTTGATGGCGCCAGCTGATCCCGCGCGCACGCGCCGCGAGAACGTGACGGATGCTTGAAACTGTCCACGCCGCTGCACCGGCCGCGAGCGGGACGCCGCTCCTGTCTGTCGCCGGCCTTCGCGTCGAATTTCCAACTCGACGCGGCACGTTGGTCGCCGTCCATGATGTCTCGTTCACGATTGCGCCTGGCGAGGTGCTCGGGGTCGTCGGCGAGTCCGGGGCCGGCAAATCGCTCACCGGTGCTGCAATCATTGGCCTCATCGATGCACCGGGACGCATCGCCGCGGGCGAGATCTGGCTCGATGGACGGCGCATCGACAATCTGCCGTACACCGCGATGCGTGCGGTGCGCGGCCGCGAGATCGGCGCGGTGTTCCAGGACCCATTGACCTCACTTAACTCGCTGTACACGGTCGGCCGCCAGCTGATCGAGACCATTCGCACGCACTTGGGCATGACCGAGGCGGCTGCGCGCGAACGCGCGATCGCCCTGCTTGACGAGGTTGGCATTCCCGCTGCGGCGCGACGAATCGATCACTATCCGCACCAATTCTCAGGAGGCATGCGCCAGCGCGTGGTGATCGCGCTTGCGCTCGCCGCTCGACCGAAACTGATCGTCGCCGATGAGCCGACGACCGCGCTCGACGTATCCATTCAGGCGCAGATCATCGAGCTCTTGAAAAGCCTGTGCCGGGACCATGGCACGGCGGTGATGCTGGTCACGCACGACATGGGCGTGATCGCTGAAACCGCCGATCGCGTGGCGGTGATGTACGCAGGCCGGATCGTCGAGATCGGTCCCGTCTCCGCGGTGATTCACCAGCCGCAGCACCCCTACACCGTCGGTTTGATGGGATCGATCCCGTCGATTGTTGACGAGCGCGAGCGGTTGATGCAGATCGACGGTTCGATGCCGCGTTTGACTGCCGTTCCGTCGGGTTGTGCGTTTCACCCGCGCTGCCCGCACGCTTTCGACCGCTGCTTTCGGGACCGGCCCGAGCTCTTTCCTGCAGGCGCCACGCGCGCCGCATGCTGGCTGGTCGCATGAGCGCCGACACGCCGTCCCAAGGCGTGAATCACTGCCACAACGGGGACAGCGCAGCGGCCGACTTGGCCAATGAGGCCGCAAGCGTGGAGGCCCCTTGACCGACGCGCTGCTCACGCTGAAGGAGGTCACACGCCACTTCGACGTCTCGCCGCCGTGGCTCAATCGCGTGCTCGAAGGCAAGGACCGCGTGATACTAAAAGCAGTCGATGGCGTCAATTTGGCGCTTCGTCGCGGCGAAACGTTGGGTCTCGTCGGTGAGTCAGGGTGCGGCAAATCCACGGTTGCGCGGCTTATCGTCGGCCTATACCGGCCAACGCGTGGGACGATCGTCTACGACGGAATCACGCTTGCGGGAGAGGGCGCTGGGGCGACCGACAGCGCTGCGCAGCGCCGGGCCCGACGCGGCATGCAGATGATCTTCCAGGACCCGTATGCGAGCTTGAATCCGCGTTGGCGCGTCGCCGACATCGTCGCCGAACCCATTCGCGCACAGTTGCGTGACACGTCATCGGTGGAGGTCGAGCGGCAAGTTGTCGCGATGCTCGGCCAGGTCGGGTTGGCAGCGGCCGATAGTGTTAAGTATCCGCACCAATTTTCGGGCGGCCAGCGGCAACGGATCTCGATTGCGCGTGCGCTATCGACGAGCCCGTCGTTTCTGGTCTGCGACGAGCCCACATCAGCTCTCGATGTATCGGTGCAAGCGCAAGTCTTGAATCTAATGCGCGATCTACAACGGCAGCTTGGACTCACCTACCTCTTTATCTCGCACAACTTAGCGGTCGTTCACCATATCGCCGATCGCGTGGGTGTCATGTACCTCGGCCGAATCGTGGAACTGGCGCCGACGCGACAGTTGTTCGCGAATCCGCAGCATCCGTACACGCGCATGCTCCTCGATGCTGTGCCGGATCTGGAAATGACAGGTGCTTCGCGGGTCGCAGTGGGTGGCGAGGTTCCGAATCCGCTCGATCCACCGCCGGGATGCACGTTCCACCCGCGCTGTCCTCACGCCAACGAGCGCTGCCGGCGCGAAATTCCTGCATTGCTCCCGATCGGCGGCGAGCTGGAGGGTGAGGCCGCCTGTCACGCTGTCGCAGAGGGGAGGCTGCCGCCGCGTGCGGTGGCGGTGCGCGTTGCGCGGGTCGGGCCGACTATTTGACCCTCAGAGCGGTTTACTTGTGGCACGGCCGCGGATTTTGCAATGGCGGCGCAGAACTGTAGCATCCGAGCAGTGGTCGACATCTAAATCTCAGTCAATCTTGGAGGGATGATGGCGTCCGTTCCCGTGCTCGGGCCGCTAGGGTTAGGTGCGATTGCAATTGCGTTGGGTCTCGCCGGCGCTGTGCGATTGAGAGGTACACGTCGCGGGTGATCGGAAGCGGTCAAGCGGCGGGCCAGGATCGGCGGCTCTGTTCAAGCGCCTGGCGCATCTGCATTCAACCTAGCGCTGCAGCATGACGGCGATAGGTGGCGAGGCGGAACGGAAAAGCTGGCCGATGGTGCTCTGGCACCGACACCGGCTGTTATTGCGCCAACTGCAGGCTGCATCCATGATGCACTTGCTCACTAACCCAATCGATCCTGCCGAGCGCTGTGGCGCGCCGCTGATTTCTGACGTTCCGGGCCGAGCGTTTACAAGGAGAAAATGAATGAGACGACACGCGCTTTGCTTCATTAAAACGATTGCGCTGGCCGCGGTTTTTCTTGGTGCGGTGAATATAGCTTTAGCGCAGCAACCTTCTGCGGGCGCTCCAGTCGCGCGTACCGAGCTGTTGAAGCAAGTCTTCCCGGCCGGAGATTTTCGCAATGTTCAGGCGGTGGTGATCGAGCTCGCGCCAGGGGCTGGTGCCCCAATGCATCGCCACGACGTTGCGGTGGTGGCCTATGTCATCGAAGGTGTGGTTGAGAATCAGTTCGACGGGGGGCCCCTACAAACCCACAAACTCGGCGAAAGTTGGTGGGAGGCCCCTGGGACGGTGCATAACGTCGCGCGTAATGCGAGCAAGACCGAGCGCGCACGCCTGCTGGTCGTCTACATCGGCGAAGTCGGTAAGGCGCTTTCAGTGCCACTGCAGTAACTCAACTGGTTCGGCCAAGCCAGAACGCCGAAACAGCCATTTGAGACGAACGTTCGCAAGCCCGCTTCGGGCGAGCACGCGGCTGATTGGTGCGACTCCGAGACGACTGCCTCGCACATACGCTGCTTGAAGCGGCTTCACCGTGATGCCTACCCCTTGAGCCAGGGAGAAGTCCTATGAATACCGAGCTCGCCCCTTATCACGCCCACATTTACTACGAACTCGACGATCGCGCTCGTGCCGAGCGTCTTCACCAAGAATTGGCGTATGCGAAGGGCCTGGGTGACTTAGCCAATTTGCTTTTCATGGGCGAAATGCGAGACCAGAACGTTGGGCCGCATCCCAAGCCTCAATTTGAGGTTCACTTCCTGGAGGACGCATTGCCAAAGGTTATTTCGCTCATCGAGGCATCTGGATTCAGAGCGCTTGTTCACCCTTTAACCGACGACGACCTTGCTGATCACACGTCGCTGGCACTTTGGATCGGCGAACCTCTCGCACTCGATCAGACGGTGCTTGATCCGCCTGGAATGAACCAAGGTATCGCTCGTTTCGGGAAAGCAGATGCCTGAAGACGCCAATCTTGAATCATAAGCCGACCTATCGACCTTGCTCATCCCTTTGCTGAACGCTTTTCCCGTAAACGTGTGCCGCCTTACCGCGCATCAGCCGAACGTTCCGGTATGGTTCTGATACCAGGATAAGAAATGCCTCCATCTGCCACTATCGCCGCTGACCCTCCTCCGCGGTATGGCCGCGATCAAGGGTTCGCTGGCCCTGCTTGGATTGGCGCTGGTGCATTGGCGGCTGGGCTCGCCTGTCTCCGGCAAGGTCGCAGCTGCGTATATGGCCTGCGTTTGGGTTCTCTTTGCTGCCAGCACTCTGGTCTGGCAACTGGCGTTTATCCCGGCAGCGGCCATTCTGTTTCATGCGGGCGAACTGTGCGCGCTGGTCCTGGCGTGGCGCGAGGGCAGCCGTTTCGTTCGCCTCGGGCGTCAATCGCGCTAACCTCCGTCACCGCGTCCGCCGTGGGGCGGTTGGCGTTGCTTCGAGATCAGGACAGCTATCTCATCGAAATCGAGGAGCCGTAAAGAAGGCTAACGATTTCCCGCCGAAGTCACCTCCCGCGCATGAGTCGAGACATCGGTGAACAGGAGGCAAGATGCGTCGGGCACTGCAAGTCCTGCTCGCTCTTTTTGGCGCGACGGCGATCTTTATCTCACTGCTCCATATCGTGCTCGGTCCGGCCGCGATCCCGGGATCTGTCCCGGTGAACGCAACGATGGACAGCGAAGATCGCTTCTACGCCACGCTGTTCCTCGCTTACGGCGCCGTTCTGATCTGGTGCATAAAGGACATTGAGCACAAATCGAAGGTCGTCTATTTCTTGATGGTGACATTTTTTGTAGGGGGCTTGGCACGCATCGTCTCCGTGCTTGTGGTCGGCCCACCGAACACGTTTTTCATTCTCATGACCGTTCTGGAGTTATCACTTCCGATCGTGCTGATGTACATGCAGTTCCGGGTTTCGGATGCTCAGGCAGCGGCTGCCACCATACCGGCCGCTTCGCGGCAGCATGGCTAACTTAGGCGATCGATGCTTCGCAGTGCCTCGGCGTCCACGTTAGAATCTTCGCCGTTGCCTTATTTCACATCCGCCGCCGGAAAGAGAACCGCCAGATGCTCGAAGTCCAGTGGTTACTGTTCATCATTGCGTCGCTCGTGCTGATCGCGACTCCCGGACAAGACATGATTCTCGTCATGTCTCGCTCCGTCGCTCAAGGCGCGGCTGCCGGGGTGGCCACCGCCGCGGGTGTGAGTATCGGCTTGGTGGGCCACACAATCCTCGCAACGCTAGGCCTTGGCGCCATCTTGCGTACATCGGAGTGGTTGTTCATGGCGCTCAAATTCGCCGGTGCCGCCTACCTTATCTATTTGGGTGTTGGGATGTTGCGCAGCAAGAGCACCGGGTTGATCGTCCAGGCGCCTTCCAACCGCCCACTTTCTCGTCTTTTTCTTGACGGAGCGGTTTCGAACATCTCGAACCCAAAGATCGCTATTTTCTATTTCGCGTTTTTGCCGCAGTTCGTGCTGCCCCGCGCCACGTACCCGACACTGTCGGTGTTCGCTCTCGGATTATTGTTCGCCGCGCTGACTTTTCTCGTCAAGGGTCCGGTTGGTTTTTTTGCTGGCTTGCTGTCGGGATGGTTGCGCTCACGACCTAACGTTCTCGTCTGGATCTATCGATCCAGCGGTGCGATTCTCATCGGCCTCGGCATCAAGCTCGCATTCGAGCGCCGAACATGAAATCGGTTTCCGCGTCATCCGCAACGTCTTCACCGGTACGCCGGCGATGAAGGCTCGAGGTCGCAAGCTTCTCGCCAAGCTCCGAGGAACGGGGCCGCGCTCGGTCCGTCGCGCGGAAAAACGCCCGGCCTAGCTTTTCCGTTCCGTTATAATTCGCCGCTCGTAGTGCGCGGCCAACCGCGTTCGCATCCGGCGCATCTCGTAACTTTTCTCTTAGTCCCTTGCGCCTCACGCAGATCAAGCTCGCCGGCTTCAAGTCGTTCGTCGATCCTACGACAATCGCAACGCCCGGTCAGTTGGTCGGCATCGTCGGCCCTAACGGCTGCGGCAAATCCAATGTCATCGATGCCGTGCGCTGGGTGCTCGGCGAATCCAAGGCGTCGGCGCTGCGCGGCGAGTCGATGCAGGATGTCATTTTCAACGGGGCCGGTGACCGCGCGCCGGTAGGTCGCGCATCGGTCGAGCTCAATTTCGACAACAGTCTGGGGCGGATCGGCGGGCAATGGGGCCAGTATTCGGAGCTCTCGATCAAGCGCATCCTCGCGCGTGACGGTGACTCGACGTATTACATCAACAATATCCCGGTCCGCCGGCGCGATATCTACGATCTCTTTCTGGGCACGGGGCTCGGTCCACGCGCGTACGCGATCATCGAGCAGGGGATGATCTCGCGGGTGATCGAGGCAAAGCCCGAGGAGCTCCGGGTCTTTCTCGAAGAAGCCGCGGGCGTTTCAAAATACCGCGAACGGCGCAAAGAGACCGAAGGGCGTCTCAGCGACACGCGCGAGAATCTAGCGCGGGTCGAGGACATTCGCGTCGAGCTCGGAAACCAATTGGTGAAGCTCGAGCAGCAGGCTTTAGTCGCTGCCCAATATCGCGAGCTGGAAGCGCGCGCGAAGCAGGCGCAACAGTTGCTCTGGTTTGCGCGGCACCAGGATGCCGCGAGGAACCGCGACAGATGCGCGGCCGAGCTCGCTAATCTCAACGTCGCGTTCGAAGCCGAGCAAGCGCAAGTCCGCGCGGCAGAATCCAAGCTTGAGACGCTGCGTGCCGAGCATTTTTCGGCCGGAGACACTCTGCACGCCAAGCAGGGCGCTTTCTACGAGGCCAACGCTCTAGTGACGCGGCTCGAACAGCAGTTGAGCTTTGCGCGCGAATCGGCCACGCGCATCACGCAGCAGGTTGCCCAGCTGACCGAGGCGCTGGCCACTATCGCCGGGCAGGAGATTGCGCTGCGCGATGAACGCTTAGCTGCCGAGCGCTCCGTGGCGGAGGCGCTCATCGCTCACGAGCGCAGCGTCGAAGAGGAAAAAGTCGCGCAAGCGGCGCTGCCGGAGCTCGATTCGGCAGTGGCCGTCGCTGGGACGAATCTCGCCTCGTGGCGGCACCAGCATGCGCTCACCGAGCAGAATTTGCGCGTCGCTGAAACCAAGGCCGATGCGATTGCAACGACGCTCGCGCAGTTTTCGCAACGGCGCGAGCGCCTTTCACGCGAGCTCGCTTCGTTCGCACGGCCGGCGACCGATCCGATCCACGTGGTCGCCGAACAACTCGCGCAAGAAAGCTCGGAACTTGCCGGTAAGCGGCAGACGTTCATCGAGTTACAGCAAACGCTCGAATCGCTATTGGTGCGCCAGCGCGAAACAGACGATGTCTGGCAGCAGGCAAGCAAGCGGCTATCTGACCTCGAAGCGCGTTCGCAAGCGCTGGCGGCGTTGCAAGCAACCATCGGCCGCGGACAAGAAGTCGATGCGTGGCTTGCGCAGCGCGGATTGACCGATGCCCGGCGTTTTTTCGAGTTGCTCGATATCGATCCAGGATGGGAGAACGCGCTCGAAGCGGTGCTACGCGAGCGGCTGGGTGCGCTCGAGCTCGACCGGCTCGACGACGTCACAGCATGGTTGACAGAGGCGGATCCGCCTGCTCGAAGGGTGGCAGCGTACGCACGGTCGCCGGAGACCGACGCGGTGGCGCCAGCAGCCGATTCTCTGCTCGCGAAAGTGCGCGGGAGGCACGAAGAGGTGAGCCGGAGTTTGGCCGATGGGCTCGCAGGCGTGCGCTGCCGTCCGGATCTTAGCGAGGCGCTCGCCGAGCGCGCGCGATTGGCGGTCGGCGAGACGATCGTGACGCCGGCTGGGCATCTGGTCAGTGCGCAGGGCGTCGTGTTGTTCGCGCCGGAGGGCGATGTGCATGGCGTGCTCGCTCGCCAGCGGGAGCTCGAGGGGCTAGCGACGTCGATTGAGGCGGCCGCGCGCGACTCCGCTGCCGCGGTCGCTGCGCGCGACTCAATCGATGCGCAGCGCAACGATGCGCAGCAGACTTATCACGCCGAGAGTCTCGCATTGAATTCGCAACAACGGCGCGTTCACGATCTCGAGATCGAGCTCACGCAGTTACGACAGTCGGCTGAGGCGGCGGAGTTACGCCATGCCCAGCTCACCCAGGAAACGACTGATGTGACCGCGGAAGCCGCGGCAGAGCTGTCGCGTTGCCAACTTCTAGCCGCGGAGATCGCCGACCTGCAGTCCGGTGCACATGAGGGAAGTGAGAAAATTGAGTCGCTGCGATTGACGCTCAACGAAACGGAAGCCGCGCAGTCGCGTGGCCGCGAGCGCATGCGCAGTGCCGAACGGGCGACGCAGGAAGCAAGCTTCGCCGAGCGTAATTGTCGCGACCGCCTGGCCGATCTCGAACGGCGCTTGGTCGCCCTGTCGACGCAAGCCGCGCAGCAGAATGCACAACTGTCGCAATTGACCCGCGACCACGCAGCAATCGACTGGACACCGGTCGAACAGTCATTGCAGGCTGCGCTTGGCGCACGCGGGCACGCGGAGCAGGCATTAGCCGCAGCCCGGGATCGGCTCGAGGCGCTATCGACCGCGTTACGCGCCGCGGAAGAGGAGCGCCTCGCCGCGGAGCAAGGGCTCGATCCCGCGCGAATCAGGATCGAGGACATGCGCCTGAAGGAGCAGGCTGCCGTACTTGCCCAAGCGCAGTTTGCGGAGCAGCTTGCGGAGGCGCACGCGAACTTGACGTTGCTGCCCGGCGCGTTGGCGGCGTGGGGCAGCCCTCGTACATTGCCCGCCGAGATCGAGCGGGCGACGCGCTCGCTTGCCGAGCTGGGCGCAGTCAATCTCGCGGCTCTCGACGAGCTAACGCAGGCGAAGGACCGCAAAGCCTATCTCGACGCGCAAGCCACCGATTTAACGGAAGCGATGAGTACGCTGGAAGCGGCGATTCGGCAGATCGATCGCGAGTCGCGGCAGCTACTGCAACAGACGTTCGACCTGGTCAATAAGAATTTTGCGCGCCTCTTTCCGCTTCTCTTCGGCGGAGGCCAAGCGCGGCTCGTGCTGACTGGAGAGGAAATCCTTGATTCGGGCGTGCAGGTCGTCGCGCAACCACCGGGCAAGCGCAATACATCGATTCACCTCCTTTCAGGCGGTGAGAAGGCGATGCCCTCGATTGCGCTCGTGTTTGCGCTCTTCGCGATCAATCCGGCACCGTTCTGCCTGCTGGACGAGGTTGACGCTCCGCTTGATGATCCGAACACCGAGCGTTTCTGCCGGATGGTGCGCGACATGGCGACGCAAACGCAGTTTCTCTTCATCTCGCACAACAAGATCACGATGGAGATGGCGCAGCAACTGGTGGGCATCACGATGCCGGAGCCGGGCGCGTCACGGGTCGTCGCCGTCGACATTGCCGAGGCATTGACGCTTGCCGAGAATGCGGCGTAAACGCGACGTTAAGTTCTCAACCCACACGCTATAATTTTGGCCACAATGAAATGAGTGGGGAGCGATCGTGATCTCGTTGCCTTTTGCGCCGCGAATCGTCTGGCTTAGTTGCCGAATGACCCAGCGATTCGCGGGAAGCCAAGCCGACAACAGTAGGGTTTCACTTTTGTCGGCCGCATAGAATGAGCTCTCTTCAGCTGGGTCTCATAGTCGCCGGCGTCCTGCTGGTGCTCGCCGTCGTCATCTACAACTATTGGCAGGAGCGGCAGGTGCGGCGGCGCATCGAGTCCGCGTTTCGACCTATGGAGGAAGACCCGAAGACGGACGACACGATTGGGTCGGAGATGCGAG
>Ga0136614_10002445_pt1 | contig 11556 bp, 11 predicted proteins | sample AntDrymUQ2792106_2_FD_106643 | JGI IMG/M metagenome (GOLD analysis project Ga0136614, IMG submission 106643) | Polar desert sand microbial communities from Dry Valleys, Antarctica - metaG UQ279 (21.06) | ecosystem: Environmental > Terrestrial > Soil > Desert | place: Antarctica: Dry Valley...
CAGGTTGTCGATGGTGGCCGCGTCGTTGGCGAAGACCTCCGGGGTCAGGTCCTGCTCGCCGGTGAAGCGTCGCTGCTCGATGGCGTCGAGGTCGAACGCCGCGCGCGTCGCGCTGATGTGGTTCGCGATGTACGGCCGCTCCACGTTGAGCTCGTTCGGGTTGACCTGCACGGTCTGGACGAAGCTCGGGTACAGGCCGCCGACGACGACGGACAGCACGAGCCACGCGCCGCCCGCCAGCGCCAGCAGCCAGAGGGTGCGGAACCAGGTGTTGAGCAGCAGCAGCGCGGCGGCGGCCAGTGCCACCACGGTCAGGATGACCGATGCGGGGTACTGCGCATTCATGTCGGTGTAGAGCGCCGCCTGCACGTTGCCGCCCCAGCCGCGCGTCGAGTACGCCAGCTCGGCGATGTCGAGCTGGTAGCCGCCGGCCGTGACCACCAGCAACAAAGCGCCGATGACCGACAGGTGCGCCCGCACCGGCGCGGTGAGGTGGAACTGCCAGCGCAGCGCCCGCGCGGCGTAGGTCCCCAGGGTCAGCAGGCCGACCACGATGAGCGTGGTCGAGGCCCAACTGAGGAGGAAGCGCAAGAACGGCAGGTCAAAGACGTAGAAGCCGATATCGCGCCCGAGCGTCGGGTCGATGACGCCCCACTCGTCGCCGTTGATAAAGAGGAGGATCGTCTCCCAGTTCCCGCTCCAGGCTGCCCCGCTGCCCAGGGCCAGAAGGACGGCCACCACCGCGAGGGCAACACCGATGAGGCGCGACGCGTCGGGCATTTCGATCCCGCCCAACTGCCGAACGGGAGCCTGCGGCGCGATGCGACGCGCCAGCCACGGACTGATGAGCGCGGGGACCAGCATGGCCACGAAGCCGATTGCGAACAGCACCACCTGCGCCCAGAGCCTGGTCTGGAGCACGTCGCGCCGCTCGAGCGCGTCGTACCACATGACATCGGTGATGAGGTTCACGACGCTGCCGAGCAATGCGAAGATGACGAAGATGGCCAGCAACCCGCCGCCGATGAGCAGGTAGCGGCGCCACGGGATCTCGTCGGCCACGGGCCGCAGCGGGCGGCCTCCGCTGCCGCCGTTGTCCCCGCCGTTGCCGCCGCGCCTTCCCTTGCCGATGGGCGTCACGTTGCGCTCCGGCTCATCGCGGCGCTCGAAGGGTCGCCCCTCGCGGCGCGCATCAGCCTCCTCCTGGCGGCGCTGGAGATCCTCGAGCAGCTTGTCGAACCAACTGGACATGTGCGCCGCATGCTACCGGTTGCTGCGCGGCCCGCGCCGGCAGTTGTCGAACGTGGTAGCCCGCCCGGCGCCCTGACGCGCCGACGTGCTGGGGCCATTGTGCTATCATCTGCTTGATGTCATCACGTCGCCTTCAGCGGACGCCCGTCCAGGTCTACCTCGAACCACGGCAGCTCGAGATGCTTCGTGACCTCGCCGAGCGTCGGAATGAACCAATGACCCACCTCGTGCGCGAGAGCCTCGAGCGGTACCTCGTGGATGAGATCGGCGAGGACGATCCCCTGCTGGGGCTTGTCGGGTTGATCGCGTCGGGCGAGCCGGACACGGCCGCAGAGCACGATCGCGTCCTGACCGAGCATCAGGTGGCAAAGTGGACCGGCTCAGCTCATTTACCCGCAGGAGGCGCCGATGACGCCCGCAGGCGATGAATCCGGTCTTCGTCGACACGTCCGCGTGGTACGCCATCACCGATCGGACCGATAGCGACCATGCGTCCGCCGTGGCAGCGCTCAAGCGCCTGGCGAGCTCACGGGCGCGGCTGGTCACGACTGGACATGTCCTGGCCGAGCTTCATCGGCTGACGCTGCACCGCAGCCATCGGCAGGCGGCCGCCGAGGCGGTCCGGCGGATCGTCTCGACGCCCCGGGTGGAGCTGGTCCACGCGGATGCAGCCGACCTTGACGCCGCGCTCGGCTGGATCGATCGGTTCCCCGACCAGGAGTTCACCCTCACCGATGCCACCGGCTTCGCGGTCATGGAACGCCTGAGCATCCGGCGCGCCTTCGCGTACGACGCCGACTTCGCCGTCGCCGGCTTCGAGCTCGAGGGCTGAAGCAAGCCGTCGGATCGGCCACCTGGATGTCCACTTCGGACGCGTCGGACCGGACTGAGCGTTACTCCCACTCGATGGTGGCGGGCGGCTTCGAGCTGATGTCGTAGACCACGCGGTTCACGCCCGGCACCTCGTTCACGATCCGTGAGCTGATCTTGGCGAGGACCTCGTACGGAAGACGTGCCCAATCAGCGGTCATCCCGTCGTCCGACGTCACTGCCCGCACGGCCACCACGTTCGCGTACGTGCGCCCATCACCCATCACACCCACCGAACGCACCGGCGTGAGAATCGCGAACGATTGCCACAGCGACCGATACAGCCCGGCGGCCTTGATCTCGTCGATCACGATCCAGTCGGCCTCGCGCAGCGTGTCGAGCCGCTGGGCAGTCACTTCGCCGATGATCCGGATGGCGAGCCCCGGGCCCGGGAAGGGCTGCCGCTGGACCATTGCCTCGGGCAGGCCGAGCTCCAGGCCAACCCGACGCACCTCGTCCTTGAACAGGTAGCGCAGCGGCTCGATGAGCTTGAAGCGCAGGTCCGACGGCAGCCCGCCCACGTTGTGGTGGGTCTTGATCTTCTGCGACGTCTTCGTCTCCGCGGTCTTCGACTCGATCACGTCCGGGTACAGCGTGCCCTGGGTCAGGAAGTCGATCTGTCCCAGCTTCGCCGCCTCCTCCTCGAAGACGCGGATGAACTCGTCGCCGATGATGCGCCGCTTCTCTTCCGGATCATCCACCCCCGCCAGGCGACGGATGAACCGATCCCGAGCGTCGACCATCACCAGCCTCATGCCCAAATCCCGCTCAAAGGTGACGCGCAACAGCTCGGACTCGCGCTTGCGCATGAGCCCGTGGTCGACATAAATGCAGGTCAGCTGATCACCGATGGCCCGATGCACCAGCGTCGCAGCCACCGCGGAGTCCACGCCGCCGGAGAGCGCGCAGATGACGTGCCCCGCTCCCACCCGATCGCGGATCTCGGCGACCGTCGTCTCGATCAGGTTGCCCGCTGTCCACGTCGGCCGGATGCCGGCGATCTCGACCACGAAGTTGCGCAGGACATCGCGCCCGATGGGCGTGTGGACCACCTCGGGATGGAACTGGATGCCATACAGGTTGCGCGACGGATCAGCCAGGCCGGCGTATGGGGTCGAATCGGTCTGGGCGGTGGCGCGGAAGCCCTCGGGCGCTTTGAGGATCGAGTCACCATGGCTCATCCACACCGGCTGATCGCGCTCAATGCCGGCGAAGAGCCCGTCGGCATCGGTCAGGCTGACGGTGGCCGGCCCGTACTCGCGCTTTGCCGACGGAACGACCTCGCCGCCCAGCTCGTGGGCCATGAGCTGGAGGCCGTAGCAGATGCCAAGGACCGGGATCCGGCCGGACCACAGCGCCGGGTCGGCTCGAGGCGCATCAGTGTCGTAGACCGATGACGGACCGCCGGACAGGATCACAGCCTTCGCGTTTCGTCGCTCCAGCTCGGCCATGGGCGTGTCGTGCGGCAGGAGCTCGGAGTACACGTTGAGCTCGCGCACGCGTCGTGCGATGAGCTGAGCGAACTGGCTGCCGAAGTCGAGCACGACGACCGTGTCCGGCTGCTCCGGTGCCTCGGTCTCGACGCGTTGCGGTGGCGCGGCGTGGAGCGCCTGCTCGAGGTACGCCTCGACCTCGGCATCGTCGGGGGCGAGGACGCGATGGCCGGCGTTGGCCGCCTCGCCGTGGACCGTCCGTCCTCGCTCCGTGGGTTGCGCTTCGCGGGTGTCGCTCAAGGCGGCTCCATGGAGTGTCGTGCTATTCAGAGAGTCTAGCGATCGAGCTCGGCTTCAGCCGCCCTGCGACGCTTTCGTCATTTCTCGCGCCACGCGACCGCTAGGCAGCGCCGAACGGGCGCAAGCCTTCGACGATGGATGATTCGTGCTCAGCCGGCCCCGCGATGCCCGCCGGCGGCCGCTCGGCTCGCCAAGCGTGCGCCTGATGACTGAATGACGATTTCGGCCAGCCGGTAGCGATAGACGACGTCGTCCGTGAAGAGCGCCTCGATCGGCTCTGGCTCGTTCGCCCGCCAAGCAGCGATGTAGCGGTCGAGCCAACGCTGTACACCTGAACGATCCATGGCGACTCATGGTACGCGGCGAGCATTCCACGGATCAGGCATGGAAGGCAGCGAGGCGGTGCGCCTCTTCGTCGAGCTCGCGCCGCTCGCCGGGGGTGAGCGTCCGCATCGGGGCCAGCTGGATCTGGCCGTCCTCGAAGCGCCAACTGCCGGCCACCTGGCCGTCGACGAGAAAAGTATTCACCGAGTGCGGCGTCTTCGTATTGAAGACCAAGGGCCGAAACGCCTCCGGCAGGACCTGCGTCCGCCGCGCATGCACCAGCAGCATCGCGTCCCACACGGCGGTGAAACGCACCGGTGCGGGTGTCTCGGGGTCGGGCAGGGTTGCCTCGGGCAGGTCGAACAACGGCTTGCCATGCTCATCCAGAATCGGGCGCAGCTCCATGCGGTCGGCCACGGGCTTGATCTGGCCGATGGTGAAGCCCATCCAGCCTGCGATGTCCTTCAGCGCCGCCGGCCCGAAGGCGCCGAGGTAACGCCGGATGAGGAGCTCGATCCCCTCGTCCTCGCTGACCTCCACCGGCGCCAGCCATTGATCTGCCAGGCCGTAGAGGTCGGCGCGACGGCGCTCCCAGGTGCCGGATGGCGGCACGCGCACCATGTCGACCCACAGCCCTGCCCAGCCGGCAGAGCGAGGCGGGAAGCCGCGAGCCACCAGGCGCTCGGTGAGCACGGCCATTCGGAGCGGGCCATGGGCGAGCTCCTCGCGCACGGCCGCCACGACGCCTGCATGTCGTCAGGGGCGATGCCCCGCTGGACCCGCGCGAACCACTCGCGATTGACGCGCCGGATGCCGGCCATCATCGGCCAGTAGTCAGCGGCCGACACCGTGTGGATCGTGACCCGCATCATGGTGCCCTGGACCGCCCGACGCTCCTCGAGGGCGTGCGTCAGCATCGGCCTGTCGAAGTCGCGCATGCGCGACCAGAGGCCGATGTACCCCGACGGTGCGTACTGCGTCTGGATCCCGCCCATCCGCTCCATCACCTCGGTCAGGCTCATGGCCGAGCGCTCGAGCAGGAGCTGCCGATCGAGGAGCGCCCGGTTCAGCACTCGGACAGAGAGGACCGGCTCAGCCATGGACAGCGCGTCGCCATTCGACGCGGAGGTCGTCGTCGCGTGCGAGCTCCTCGAGCAACGGCAGGCCTTCGATCGGATGGCCGATCCACTGCGATCCTCCCATGGCCGCGAGGGAGGGCCACGTGCGCAGCGGAGCGAGGTCGCCGTCGGCCGGCATCGCCAGCGTGGCCATGCGGATGCCGCGATGCCCGGTCAGGGGACCCAGCGTGGGGTACGCGGCCGTGACCTGGAGGTACCGCAGCGATTCGCGGCCGGCGAGCGGCTCGAGCCCGTCGATCGTGCCGAACCCCAGCCCCACGGACTCGATCCGGTCGAGCCGATCGAGCCCTTCGAGCGACCGCAGGCGCATGGCGACGCGGGCAGGCCGGCGGAGTCATCGGTCCGTTGCACGCCGCGACTCATGGGGATCGACGCGAGGTCCTTCATCGATGCCAACGGTACCGGCACCCTGCCTGGCGGCCGCACCGAGCTCGTGGCGCCCAGCTCGGCGACGGTCTCAGGTGCGCTACTCGCGGCCGGCGAGCTGCCAGGACTTGCCCTCGGTGGCGATGGACGGCGCGATCACCATATCGACCGAATGCATCTCACGGATGGTGCGCACGCCGAGCGCGGCCATCGACTGGCGAAGTGCGCCGGCCAGGTTCTGCGTGCCGTGGCTCGTCTCGGCCGGCCCGAACAGGATCTGCTCCAGCGGCAGCCTCTCTCCGATGCGGATGCGCGTGCCCCTCGGCAGCGTGGGTGACGGAGCGGCCATGCCCCAGTTGAAGCCGCGGCCGGGGGCCTCGAGGGCGCCGGCGAAGGGTGAGCCGAGCATGACTGCATCGGCGCCTGAGGCAATTGCCTTGGCGATGTCGCCACCGGTCTTCATGCCGCCATCGGTCACGACCGGGACATAGCGGCCGGTCTCGCGTTCGTATCGGTCCCTGGCGGCTGCGACCTCCAGGGTCGCCGAAACTTGGGGAACACCGATGCCCAGCACCTCGCGCGTCGTGCACGCCGCGCCGGGCCCGACGCCGACGAAGATGCCGGCCGCCCCCTGCTGCATGAGCTGGTAGGCGGCCTCGCCGCTGACCGTGTTCCCGACGAGCACCGGCATTTGCAGCCCGCCGGTTAGGTCGGCCAGGCTCAGCACGCGGGTGGAGGTGGAGATGTGTCGTGCCGATGACACCTGTGACTGAACCAGGAAGAGATCGGCCCCCGCGCTGGCCGCAAGCTCCGCGTGGTGCCATGCCGATGCCGGCGTGGTGGACACGGCCGCGATGGCGCCCTGCGCCTTGATGCGGGTGATGAGCGCGGTGATGAGCCCGTCGCGTATGGGCTGCTCGTAGGCCTCGGCCAGCACGTGCGCCGCTGCCGTGCCTGATTCGGCCGCCGCGACCCGCTCGATGATGGAGGTGGCATCCTCGTACCGCGTGTAGAGCCCCTCGAGGTTGACGAAGGCCATGCCGCCGTGACGGCTCATGCGGACGGCGAAGTCCCCATCGGCGACGGCATCCATGGCGGCCGCCAGGAACGGGATCTCCAGGCGGAAGCCGCCGAGGTCGGTGCCGAGGTCCACTTCGGCGGGGTCGGCGGTCACGGCACCGGGGACGAGCGCCACTTCCTCGAAGCCGTAGGCCCGGCGCAGTCGTGTCTCGGTCGCGTCGCGGACGCCGCTCTCAATCGTCATTGCGGCTTCCCTGGGCGGGTATATAAGAACGCCCGCGGGCGGCGTCGGCCGTCGCGGGCTGATCGGGTCGAATCGCTGTTGGGACCGCTCGGATCGGATGCATCGGTCGCGCTTGCTGGCTTTCGCGAAGTATAGCCTTCGGCGGGATGGCGAACCGCGACAGATTCGACACGCGTCGCCGGCGATCGGTCACAGCCCGCCTGGTGATGCGACTCCCAAACTTGCGCCAGCGCATCCATCCACGAAGCAGAGGCCGACACTGATCGAAAGTTGCACCGGTGAGCAACTTCTGAGCCTGTCGCCCACCAATGGAGGCTGAACCTGGTGGATAGATGCGCTGGACGCAACCCGCAGACCTCAGGCGAGCTCCTGCCGCGCGACCGCGACGGTCCGTGCCCAGGCGCGTCCCGGCTCCCACCCGTCGTAGTCCCCGGTCCAGCCCGCGGGGCGATGATGCCGACCTTCAATCCGACGTCCTGACGATCATCTGGGCCCGCTCGGGACCCACGGAGACGTGGGAGATCGGCACGCCCGCCAGCTCTTCCAGCCGCTCGACATAGCCTCGCGCGTTCGGCGGCAGGGCGTCCCAGGAGCGGCAGGCGGTCGTATCGGTCTGCCATCCGGGCAGCTCTTCGTACATCGGCTCCAGGCGCTCATAGACCGATGTCGACGCCGGCACGGTGCTCCACTCGCGTCCATCCGCGGGATCGCGGTAGGCCCGGGCAATGAGCAGGCGGTCGAAGCCGTCGAGCACGTCGAGCTTGGTGAGGGCAATGCTCGAATAACCGGCCAATCGCACGCTGAAGCGGACGGCGACCGCGTCGTACCAGCCGCAGCGCCTGGGGCGGCCGGTGGACGTGCCGTATTCAACGCCCCGCCCACGGAGCGCCTCCCCGTCGGCATCGGTGAGCTCGGTCGGCAACGGTCCGGCGCCGACCGCGGTGGTGTAGGCCTTGGCCACCCCGAGCACCCGATCGATTCGGACGGCCGGTAGTCCGGCACCCAGGCTCGCGCCGCCGGGGATCGGGCTGGAGCTCGTTACGTATGGGTAGACGCCCCAGTCAATGTCGCGCATGGTGCCCAGCTGCCCCTCCAACAGGATCCGCTGGCCGCGTTCGAGCGCCTCGTCGACCACGGCCTGCCCGTCCACGACGTGCGACGCCAACCGCTCGCCGGCGGCCAGGTAGGCGCTTGCGATCTGCCCGGCATCGGTCGCCTGGACGATGGCCGCATCAAGCTCATCATCCGCTCCCCGGTGGGCGTCGACCATGCGGCCGATGCGGGGCAATGCTGCGTCAAGCCGGGCCCGGAAGACATCCGGCTCCATGAGGTCGACGATGCGGATGCCTCGACGGGCGACCTTGTCGACATAGGCCGGACCGATGCCGCGCGAGGTGGTGCCGAGCTTCTTTGCGCCGCGCTCGCGCTCTTCGAGCTGGTCGAGCAGCACGTGGTATGGCATCACCAGATGCGCGCGGTCGCTGATCAGCAGGTTATCGCAGTCGAAGCCGGCCTTCGCCAGCTCGTCGAGCTCAGCGACGAGCGCGGGCGGGTGGATGACCACCCCGTTGCCCAGCAGATTGCGTGTGCCGGGGTAGAAGATGCCCGAGGGAATGAGATGCAGCTTGAAGTGGCCGTGTGGGTTGACCACGGTGTGTCCGGCGTTGTTGCCGCCGCCGTAGCGGATGACGAGATCGGCCTCATCGGCCAGGTAGTCGACGACGCGGCCCTTTCCCTCGTCTCCCCACTGGGCGCCCACGACGGCGATGACGGACATGGCGCGGCGGCAACGACCTCGTATCTGCGGGGGGACGGGCCAATCCTACCGCCATGCGAAAGGCGCCGCCTCGATGGCGGCGCCGTATCCGGCTTCCGGTACGAAGGGACCTCAGACGCGGGTGCGGACCTTGTCGAAGCAGTTGGAGCAATAGACCGGCCGATCGTTGCGCGGAAGGAACGGCACCAGTGCCTGGCCGCCACACTCGGCGCAGACGGCCGCGTGCATCTCGCGCTGTCCCCCGTTGCCGCCGGCGGAGCCGATCCCGAGCGCGCGATTCTGCTTTGCGACCGCGCGGCAGCTCTGGCAGCGCTGGGGCTCATTGACGAGCCCCTTGCTGGCGTAAAACTCCTGCTCACCCGCGGAAAAGACGAAGTCCATGCCGCAGTCGCGACAGCGGATGGTCTTGTCGGCGTACACCCTTCCCAGTGCCTCCTGACTCGCGTCCCGGCCCGACAATGGACGTTTCGCGCTGCGAGAGGGCCGTGATCTGCGTGCGATACGGGGCGCGGATCGAGGGAACTCGGGTCAGACGCTCGTGGACCGGTCGTTACTAGCGAGCGAGTGTACACCCCGATTTCAAGCCCGTTGAGCGGTTGTCCGTTCAGAGACCGATAGATTGGTCGCTCGCGACCGGGCCAGCGCCCCAGAGTGGAAGTTGGGGCAGTGGAGCCGGCGGGATAGGCACCGTTCGTCCTTAGCGCCGACCAGCGGTGGCGGAGGACGCCCGGCGGGACGGAATGCCGTTCACTCGTGAGCGTCGATGGCGGGAACGGAGGGTGCCGGCGAAGCCCCCATTCTCGGCCGATGCGCCTCTGGCGTCAGTTCCGCATGCCACGTGGCGTGGCGCAGGAGGAACGCGGGACTGTCAGTAGGCCGCGATCTCCTCCCGCGCGGCGACGGTGTAGAAACGCGTGTTCGCCTTGCGGAACTGAAGCGGAACCTCGCCGATGGGCCCGTTGCGGTGCTTGGCGACCTTCGCCTTGATGAGCTCCACCTCCGCATCGGGGTTCTGCTCGCCATCCCGGTACAGGAAGATCACGACGTCTGAATCCTGCTCCAGGCTGCCCGACTCGCGCAGGTCACTGAGTCGCGGCTCGGCGGTGCCGCGTTGCTCCACGTTACGGGACAGCTGACTGAGAGCCACGACCGGTACCTTCAGCTCGCGCGCGAGCTGCTTCAGCCCGCGGCTGATCTCGGTGACCTCCTGCACGCGGTTCGCATCCTTGCTGACCGTCGATGCCTGCATGAGCTGCAGGTAGTCGACGATCACGAGGTCGAGCCCATGCTGCTCGGCTTCGAGGCGCCGGGCCTTCGTGCGCAGCTCCATGACCGATAGGGCCGGCGAGTCATCGATCCACATCGGTGCAGTGGCCATGTCGTTCATGACGATCGCGATCTTGCTCCAGTCGGTCTCGTCCACGAACCCGGTCTGGAGCGGGCGTGGGTTGATGCCGGTCTCCGCGGCCAGGAGGCGCAGGGCGAGCTGCTCCTTGCTCATCTCGAGGCTGAAGACGGCGACCTTCTTCGCCTCCCGTACGGCGGCGTGCTGCGCGATATTCAGCGCCAGGGAAGTCTTTCCGACCGATGGGCGCGCCGCGAGGAGGATGAGGTCTGAGGGTTGCAGCCCGCCCAGCAGCGCATCCAGCTGCGACAGGCCGGTCGGCACGCCCAGGATCTGACCGCGATGCTCATGGAGGTATTCGAGGCGGTCGTACGCCTGGCCGAGCAGGATCGAGAGTGCCTCGAAGCCGCCGTCGGTCCGGCGCTGGCTGATCTCGAACAGGATCGACTCGGCGCGGTCGATGGCGACCTCGGCGTCGTTGGCTTCCTCGTAGCCGACCGCCGCGATCTTGCCGGCGGCACCGATGAGGTTGCGCAGTACAGCCTTGCGCTCGACGATGCGGCCGTAGTGCTCGGCGTGCACGGCGGTCGGCACGGTGTTCATGAGCGAGGTCAGGTACGCAGGCCCGCCCACCTCATCCAGCCGGTTCCGCCGACGCAGCTCGTCGCCCAGCGTGACGAGGTCAATCGGCTCGCGCTGGCCGTGCAGCGCCAGCATCGCCTCGTAGATGTCCGAGTGCTGGGCGCGATAGAAGTCGACGGGCTTGAGGAAGTCGCCGACGCGGAGGATGGCGTCGGCGTCAATGAGGATCGAGCCGAGCACGCTCTGCTCGGCTTCGACCGCCTGTGGGGCCAGCTTATCGATGCTCATTCGACTTCCGAGCCTACGGAAACCGATGCCGGTCGTGGCCGGCAATGGCAGCCCGAATGGGGGATAACTCGGCTCCGTTGTGGAAAAACGACGCGGCTGTGGATAAGGCCGATCCTGCCGATGGCGACTTACCGGGCGATTACCGCCCGCCCATGTGACAGCTCAGGTGTCGCGGCGCTCATCAAGACCTGCGGATCCTCCCCTTCGCCGAGTGCACGAGTCACGTAGTCGCGAATACCGTCCAGGCCTCGGTAGGGGTCGCGCAACGGCTCGGTGGAGAGGAGCGCGTCCGGCGAGTAGCGGGCGAGGATCGGCTCGGGATCGAGCGCCCCCCAGCCTGACGCGAAGCGTCGGCCCAGCAGCGCGCGGCTTCAGCGACGGTCATGGGTTCGCGGTTCGCGCCAAGATTGATGTCGTCGTCGTCGTCAGGTGGCGGATGGTGAAGCTGGCCTGAGGCATCGGGGCCATTGTTGCGCCCACCGCATCTATCCACCAACTTCAGGACGATTCGACGGTCTGCAGGTCCGGAAGTTGCGCTGCGCCGCAACAATTGGTCGCCACCGGCGCGCGCTTCGTAGATGGATGCGCTGAACGCAACTCTCGAGCGGGCGGGGCGG
>Ga0136614_10002446_pt1 | contig 11555 bp, 6 predicted proteins | sample AntDrymUQ2792106_2_FD_106643 | JGI IMG/M metagenome (GOLD analysis project Ga0136614, IMG submission 106643) | Polar desert sand microbial communities from Dry Valleys, Antarctica - metaG UQ279 (21.06) | ecosystem: Environmental > Terrestrial > Soil > Desert | place: Antarctica: Dry Valley...
CTCGGGTGGAGCCGGCTCAGCTCTGCGGCCGTCGCGCCCGGGAGCGAGCTTGTGCTGGTGAGGAGGATGGGCGCGTTGGCCCGCGCGGCGGCGGCCCCGGCGGCCAGCGCATCGGGATAGTTGGCGCCGGTCGCGAGGTAGACGACGCCTGCGCCGGACGGGAAGGTGGCCCGGCTGATGGCCGCCGCGGTGGCGTACCGATCGGCGCCATACAGCCGCGTCACGCCACCGCTGGTGTAGCTGTTCAGCTGGGTGATGACGTTGTTCGATACGGCGCCCACGCCGCCCAGCACCACGATCCGGCCGGGCCGGAGGCGGCCAAGCTCGGCAGCAGTGGGCGCCGGCAGGGATCCGGCGGTGGTCAGCAGCAGTGGGCCGCCGCCCATCTTCGCGGCCGGCCCACCGGCCAGGGCGTCGGGGAACGCGCTGCCGGTGGCGATGTAGACCACCGGCACGCCGGGGGCGAAGTTGAATGCACTGACCGCCGCCGCGCTGGCGTATCGGTCAGTGCCGGCCAGGCGGAAGAAGGCCTTGCCGGTGGTGAAGGTCCACGTGGCGCCGGCGAAGGGATTTCCGACCGCATCGGTGATGGCGGAGCTCAAAGAAGCCGTGTAGGTGGTCTCGGCCGCGAGAGGGCTCGACGGTTGCAGGGTGGCCCGACCCCGCGCGTAGGAGACGCTGGCGCCGACCGGATTGCCGTCCGGACCGATCAACCGGAAGGACGAGCCGTTGAGGCCGCTCACGTCCTCGCTGAAGTCGGCCGTCACCGTCACGGCGTCATGGCTGACATTCGACGCGCCCGAGCCAGGCTGGGTGCTGACGAGAGTCGGCGGCACGTGATCCACGAAGGTCGGCGTCAGCGAGTAGGCGCTTTGACTTCCATTGGCATACCAGTTCGAGATGCTGACGAGGATGCGCGAGGGGCTGCTCACCGTGACCGATGCGAGCTCGGTGCCGGCTTCCGACTGGTTGTCGATCCGCTGAAGCAGGCCGCCGGACGTGTTGTACAGCTCCACGATTGGATCGATTGGCAGGCCGCTCTTGTTCCACGGGTAGGCGCGCGTGTCGACGACGCCAGTGACGCTCACGTCCAGCCGGCCCGCACTGGGGAGGTCGACGGCGAAGACGTCAACATCGCCTGCGGGGTGCAATGACGGTCGGATGGTGACGCCAAGGCCAATGCCGCGCGCCGCGGCCAGGGTATTGCTGGGCTCGAGCGAGTCGCCTGTCGAAGGACCGGGGCCGGTCACGCTGGCGCCGAGCGCCCGGTAGGCGTTGACGCGGCCACGGCCGTATCGGTTGTCCATGCCCGGATAGCCGATGTCATCCACCGTGCTGAACAGGCGGTCCACGACCTGCTGCGCCGTGTAGCCCGGGTAGCGGGCGCGCATGAGCGCCACGACGCCGACGACGTTGGGGGTCGCGAAGCTGGTGCCGCTGATGTAGGTGTGGCTGCCCCACGTGTTGTGATTCGCGTAGGTGCAGACGTAGCAGTTGGTGGTCAGCACCGAGGAGCCCGGCGCGCTGAGGTCGACCTTCGGGCCGTAGCTGGACCAGTTGCTGAACTCGTCGTCGACCTGGGTCGCGCTGACGCTGATGACGTTGTCGAAGCTGGCCGGGTAGAAGTTTTCCTGGCGTCGATTGTTGCCGGCCGCGCCCACCAGCACCGCGCCCTTGCTGAAGGCGTCGTTCACCGCGTCCTGCATGAGCTGCGAGTACGGGAAGCCGCCCACGCTCATATTGATCACATCGGCGCCCTGGTCGGCGCTCCAGGTGATGGCGGCCAGGAGGTCGGCGGTGCTTCCGGTGCCCTCGCGGTTCATGATCTTGACCGGCAGGATCTTGTCGCTCCAGCTGACGCCGGCGATGCCGTAGCCGTCGTTGGCGTTGGCGGCGATGATCCCGGAGACCCAGGTCCCATGACCATTGTCGTCGCTGGCATCGGTGTCGTCGTTGACGAAGTCGTATCCGGTGAGGAGGCGGCCGGCGAGGTCCGGATGGCCGTACTGCACGCCCGTGTCGAGCACCGCGATGACGTTCGATCCGCCGGTCGACAGGGACCACGCGTCGCGGACCCGCATCCGGTCGAGCGAGTACTGGCCGCCGGTCTGCGGGTCGTTCACCCCGACGGCCGCAGCCGTTCCTTCGTTGACGAGCTGAACGACATAGTTCGGCTCCACCTGCTCCACCGATGGATCCGCCCTGAGCTCGGCAACGACCTGCGCGACCGGGCGACCCTCGGTCGATACCAGGGCCGGACCTCCCTCGCCCGGCGCTCCGAGCTCCACCTCGATCGCCAGGCCGTGCTCGCCGGCAACCTTGGCTCCGGTGCCCTCGCTGAACTGGACGATCACCTCACCTGGAATGATCTCGCCCGCGGCGGCAGTCGCCGGCGGGTCCGGCTCGTTCGCGGCAACGGGCAGTGCCGTGGCCACGAGAACGAGCAGGGCGAGGAGGATTGAGGGGGCTCGGGACACGCTGTGGGTACTCCGGTGCGGTTCGGTGAGGCGGGAGCCACTGCGGTGGACCCCCTTGAGGCCTCCGAACCGTACGTCTCCACCCACCGCGGAACGACCGGACTATGGTCTACCGAGCCTGTAGGACCGATGGGCTAGTGTCCGAGCAGCTCCAGGAGCCGCGGCGTCGCCGCCATGACCGCCCGGCCACGGTGACTGATGCGGTCCTTATCACTCTCCGGCAGCTCGGCCGCCGTATGCCCGCCGGGCACCAGGAAGATCGGGTCGTAGCCGAAACCACCTCTGCCCCGACGCTCAAGGGCGATCGACCCTTCGACCGTGCCTTCGAAGATCTCTACGGCGGGGCCGGGCTCGCCGGGTGTGGCGACGGCCAGGGCGCACTCCATTCGCGCCCGACGATCCCCAACGTCCCGCAGCTTCTCGATCAGTTGGTCCGCCTGGTTTCCCGAGCCGCTTCCCCAGCGGGCGCTCCGGACGCCCGGCCCCCAGTCGAGCGCCGCGACCTCGATGCCGGAGTCATCGGCCACGGCGAGGAGCCCTGAGGCTCGGCAATAGGCCACCGCCTTGGCGGCGGCGTTCTCCGCGTAGGTGGCATGCGGCTCGGGAACTTCGAGCTCCAGGCCGATGTCCTCCGGCATCACGAGCTCGGCCGGCAGCTGCGCCAGCAGGCGTCGGAACTCGCGCTGCTTGCCGACGTTGGTGGTGGCGACGAGGAGGCGGGCCGTCACTCGCCGGGTGGTGCGTCGATGGCCGCGCGTTGCAGCGTGAACAGCTGTCGGATGCCGGCGGCCGCGAGATCAACCATCTGGTCCATCTGCTGGCGGCTGAAGGCGCCGTGCTCGGCGGTGCCCTGGACCTCGATCAGGCGGTCGTCATCGGTCATGACCACGTTGAAGTCGACCTCGGCAGTCGAATCTTCGGAGTAGTCGAGGTCAAGGTACGGGAGCGCGTTGACCATGCCCACGCTGACCGCGGCGACCTGGCCGGTCAGCAGATGCCCCATCCCGTATCGGTTCAGAGCGCGCGCGAGGGCGACGTAGGCGCCGGTGATGCTGGCGGTCCGGGTGCCGCCGTCGGCCTGGATCACGTCGCAGTCGAGCGTGATGGTGCGCTCGCCGAGCTTGCCCATGTCGATGACTCCGCGCAGTGATCGGCCAATGAGGCGCTGGATCTCGTGCGTGCGTCCGCCGATCGATCCGCGCGCTGCCTCGCGCTGGCTGCGCTCCGTACCGGCGCGCGGCAGCATGCTGTACTCGGCGGTGACCCAGCCACGCGCCTTGCCGCGCAGCCAACCCGGGACGCGGTCCTCGATGGTGGCGGCGCAGATGACGCGCGTGTCGCCGACGCGGATGAGGACCGATCCCTCAGCAAACTTCAGGTAGTCCGGGACGATCTTGACCGCGCGCAACTGGTTGGGGACGCGGCCGTCGTTTCGTCGGCCGGTGATCGGTGGCGTGGTGGTGGTCATGTGGCTGCCGATTCTACGCCGGAGCCGACAACCTCTATGCCACCGTCAGTCCCACAGGGCGGCGATCTCGTCCGCCAGCGCGCTCGACACGGCAACCGTGCCTCCCAGGATCACCACGCGCGGCGGGTTCAGGCGTCGAAGCTCAGCAGCGATGTCGTTCGTGAGCGTGCTGGACGGCAGAATCAGCAGCGGTCCATTCGCTCGGGCCGCGGCGGGGGTCCCGGACAGACCATCGGCGAAGTTCAGGCCCGTTGCCACGTACACGGTGCGTGGCGCGTCGTCGGCGGTCGAAGCTTGGCTGATGGCAACCGCCGTGGCGAAGCGATTTGCGCCCGCCATGCGTGTCACCGAACCGCCCGTCACGTACCCGCCCAGCGTGGCGAGCACGGCGTCGCTCACGGCACCGGTCCCGCCCAGGACCACGATGCTGACCGGCCGGAGGCGAGCGAGCTCGGCGCGCGTGGCACTCGGCACGCTGTTCGCGCTGACGAGGAGCACTGGCCCGCCGGCTCGGGCGGCAGCCACGCCGCCGGCAAGAGCATCGGGGAAGGAGGCACCTGTCGCCACGTACGCCACCGGCACACCCGACGCGAAGGTGCTTGCGCTCGTCGCGGCCGCGGTTGCGTATCGGTCGGCGCCGGCGATCCGCGTCACCTGGCCGCTCGTCGCGTAGCCGGCCAGCCGTGCGAGCACCGCGTCGCTCACGGCGCCGAGACCGCCCAGGACCACGATCCGCTGGGGCCGCAGGCGTCCGAGCTCCGCGGCCGTCACGTCCGGCAGCGAGGTCGGCGTGGTCAGGAGCACCGGCCCGCCGGATCGGGCGGCCGCTGGCCCCGCGGCCAGTGCATCCGGGAAATTTGCTCCGGTGGCGACGTAGGCCACGGGCACGCCGGACGCGAAGGTCGAGGCGCTCACGGCGGCCGCCGTGGCGTACCGGTCTGCGCCAGCGAGCCGCGCCTGGGCTTTCACGAAGCGATCCTCGAGGAGATCCCACAGGTCGCTGACGCCGGTATCCATGCCTAGGTGCCAGATTCCGATCCCGGCGAGGTCATGGGCCAGGACCATGTCGTACTTCGCCCGCAGCGACGCCGGATCGTCGTAATAGCCCTGGCGATACCCGTTGCTGCCGGCATCCCAGAAGCCGAACCACGGTACCTGGCCAGCCGCATCCCAGCGACGCCCGAATCGTTCGGCCAGGACCTTGCCGCCGGCCGGCGCGCCGTCGTCGGACCAGTAGTAGCTGAATGCGACCGACTGGGCAGGTGAGCGGACCGTGGCGTTCTGCATGTCGCTGTCCGTATTCCAGGCGCGGCCGTAGTACGGCACGCCCCAGATGAGCTTCTGCGGAGGAACGTATGCCAGATGCGCCCGCAGTGCGTCGCCGGAGGCGTAAATGAAGTCACTTTCGATGGGCGCCACGCCACCTGCACGCGAGGATCCGGACCAGCTGAAGTCGTAGGCCATCACCATCAGCGCATCGGCCGCGCCATCTGCCGTGAGGCCAATGACGTCATAGCCGCTCGACCAGCTCGCGGCCCCGGCCATGGTGTCGACGGTCACGTAGGAGCCGACGCCGTGAGCCACCAGGCCGGCCTTGAGCTCGCGGATGAAGCCGGTGAACTGCGAGCGCAGGCCCGAGGGCACCGGCTCAAAGTCGACGTTGACGCCATCCGCCCCTCGACCGCGGATGAGGGCAGCCACCTGGTCCACCAGGCGCGCTCGGTACGTTGGACCGTTGAGCAGGGTCGACATGTCGGTGTAGTCGCCACTCCAGGCCATCATGGTGATGGTCGGCACCACCTTCACGCCGCGAGCGTGGGCAGCGTTCATCAGCTCGGTCATGGCGGACGAGGTCCAGCCGTTCCACCCGGTGGTCGGCGTGTCGGCGGGGCCAGTGGCCAGGTTGCCGTCCGACTGCACGCCGATGCTGAAGTAGGCGATGGTCGAGACCAGGTCGAGCCGGAGACTGGCGCGCGTGGCGGCGTCCAGCTTCCAGTACGGGAGGAATCCGAAGACCTCCTGTCGCAGTCCGTTGGGCAGGGGGCCAGCGGGGCCCGCGAGGCCGCCCTGTGCCTGGACGAGAGGGGCGGCCTGGACGGTGGCGCCCGCGTCTGCGACGGCGCCCTGGACCGATGTCCCCAGGGCCGCAAGCTCCTGGGTCCCGCCGTGCTCAGCGAGCATGGCCGACTGCACGCTTGGCACCACCTGCTCGGCCGGCATGGGCGGCAGGACGGTGCCGTCGGGCAGTGTCACCGCGGGACCGAGGGATGGATCGGCGGCCGCGGCCGGGATCGGTGCCGCGAGCAATGCGGCACTCAGCGCGAGCAACGTCAGGAATCGAAGGCGGCGTGTCAGCATGTGCTTCCCATGGTGCGTGGAAAATTGGCCTCGACCGCACCGCACGCTACCGGTCCGCAGCGCTCCCCCCAATGGTACCTCTGGCCCATGCGCCCCTCGTGGCGCCGCCTCAGCTGCCGAGGAGCGCCTGGATCTGGCTGACGACGGCCGACGAGACGGCGCCGGTACCCCCGAGGATCACGATCCGATCCGGGTCGAGGCGCTGGAGCTCGGCCGCCACGCTGGACGGGAGGCTGTTCGTCTGCACCAGCAGCAACGGTCCGGGCAGGCCGCCCGCGACCGGTCCGCCGCCGAGCGCATCCGGGAAGTTGACGCCCGTGGCGACGAAGACCGTCTTGCCGCTGGCAAACGTGCCGGTCGAGACTGCCACGGCGGTCGCGAAGCGGTCCGGGCCGGCAAGGCGCGTCACGGTGCCGCCGGTGTGCGCCGCGAGCGCGCCGAGCACGGCGTCCGAGACGACGCCCGAGCCGCCCAGGACGACGATCCGCCCAGGGCGCAGGCGGTTCAGCTCGGCGGATGTCTCGGCGGGCAGGCGGTCCGGCTGGGTGAGGAGAATCGGCCCGCCGACCGACCCGGCCGCGGCCACGCCGGCCAGGGCATCGGGGAAGTTCCTGCCGGTGGCGATGTACGCGACCGGGACGCCCGGCGCGAAGGTGGTGGCGCTGATCTGGGCCGCTGTGGCGAATCGGTTCGTGCCGGCCACGCGCTCGACGCTGCCGCTGGTGGCGTAGCCCTGCACGGCCGCGAGCACGCCGTCCGCGACCACGCTTGATCCGCCGATGACCTTGATGGCCTGCGGGCGCAGTCGCGTCAGCTCCAACGCCGTCGCAGACGGCAGGCTGCTGCTGGCGACGAGGAGGACCGGTCCGCCGCTGAGGGACGCTGCGGCTCCGGCAGCCAGCGCATCGGGGAAGTCCAGGCCCGTCGCGAGGTAGGCGACGGGGACGCCGGGTGTGAAGCTTGCGGCACTGATAGCGGCGGCGGTCGCGAATCGGTCGGCGCCGGCCAGTCGCTCCATGGCCGGGCCGCTCGGTGCTGGTGGTGGCGGTGCTGGTGGTGGCGGTGCTGGCGTCCCGATGGCTCCACCGGGCGTGCGGTTCGCATCGCCGGCGAAGGCGTACCAGTAGTCCGGCTCACCGAAATGCAGTGCGCTGATCGTGGTTTGCTGGACCCAGACGCGCGAGGCCGCGGAGTCGGGGTGCGCCATGTCGGTCAGCGTGGACGGGCTGTAGCCCCTGCCCGCTCGGAACAGGTCGCCGTAGGTGGTCCCGCTCCCGGTGAGGACGCGCGACACGATCTCGTGGGCGTCGCTGTATGCGGTGGCGAGGAACGTGCCGCCCAGGCTCAGGATGGGCGACGAGTAGTGGCGGACGCGCTGCTGAGCCTCGTCAAGGGTGGTGAGCGGCGTCGATTGCGTGTAGCGCTCGCCGAATCCGGGCGCGTAGTGAGCCTGCGCGTAGACCATGGTGAAACCCGGGGCGGGCGTGATGCCATCGGTGTTGTCGTTGCCGCCGCAGTAGTTGCGCTGGGCTGCGCCATCGGACGAGGTCAACGTGCCCAACAGCGCCCTCTCGCCGCAGTAGACGAGCGTGCCGGCCGACCAACTGTCGGCATCGCCGTTCGTGGTCGACGTGTTCAGGCCCCAGCCGTTGGACCGATCGGTCAGCTCATTGGCGCCATACGGATTGGGATAGCCGTTGCCATGGCCGAGGTACACGATGACGTTGGCACCGTTGACGGCGGCCTTGACGTTGGCCCAGGTCGCGTTCGGGGTGTACGCCTTCACGACGGTTGCCCCCGCTTCGGTGGCGGCTGTGGCCACCCGGTCCCCCATGGACCGATACGAGGTGCTGAGACCACCGACCGGGCCGACGATGATGGCGACCTTCTCTCCTACGGCGCTGGCCGGCGCCGGCGCGGCGACCATGACGGCCGCCGCCAGGGTGATCGCGGCGATGAAGACGGCTCGGATTCGGTCTCGCAACAGGTGGCTCCTCGGGGGCAGCTGGGGTGAAGAAGGGGCGCGAATCGCCCATTTGTCACCGATGCTATGGCCGCCCTCCGCTTCCGCCTATGGCCCCATGGTCCGCTCGTAGGGCGGAACCGATGGCCCAGATGACCGAACGCAACCCGCTACCATCCGATGCGCGATGCGACCCGCCCCAACCGATTCCGGACTGATCCTTGGCGGGCTGGGCTGGTCGCGGGTGGCGATCGTTGCCGTGGTGCTGGCCCCGATCCTGGATCGCTACCTCTTCGCCGGCCTGTTGCCCCCCGACCTCGGGAACGCGACGCACTTCGTGTCCGAGGCACTGCTGCTGGTGGTCGCCCTGACCCTGGGCGTGGCGGCCTGGCGCACCGGGCGCGTGTCGCCTGCGCTGCAGCACCCGGTCACCTGGGCGCTCGTCGCCTTCGCGGCGCTGGCCGTCGTCTCAGCCCTCGTCAACGCCGTGCCGGTCGACGTGGCCGTCGTGGGACTGGTCTTCACGCTGGACGCGGCGATGCTTTTCTACCTGCCGCGGCTCGTGGGCTTCTCGCTGCGCCAGGCGATGCTCGCGGTCGGCGCCTTCGGGGTGGTGACCATGGCGGCGGCGCTGGTCGCGCTGGCCCAGGCGCTCCTGTCACCCGACATCCTGGGGCTGGCGGTGGTCACCGGTCGCTTCGGAGAGGTGTATCGGCTGGCGTCGTTCATTGGTGATCCCAACGTCCTCGGCGCGTTCCTCGCCGCCGCCGCGCCCTTCGCGCTGTTCGCGGGCACCTCACTGTCCGGCCGCGCCCGCTGGCTGGCGATCGGCATCGCCTTCGTCCTGCTCCTGGCCCTGTGGCTGACCTTCTCCCGCGGCTCGTGGCTGGCAATGGGCCTCGGCGCCACGATCGTCATCGCCGTGCTCGACCGGCGCACGTTGCTGCTGACCGTGGGCATCCTGGCCCTCACCTTTGCCACGGCCGTCGTCATGCCGCGTGACCTGCTCCTCGGCCTCGACGGGTCCGGCAAGCGGCCCAATCTCGTCGACTCGACCGTCGGCCGTATGGACACCATCGGCGACGGGCGTGACCTGCGCACGCTGTTCGTCATCAATGCGCTGCCCATCATCGCCGACCACCCCGTTCTGGGCGTCGGACCGGGCCGCTACGGAGGGGCCGCGGCCGACCTCTTCGGCACGCCGATCTACGCCGAGTACGGGACCGATGCGCTCCTTACCGACCCGCAGCAGCGCACCGTCGATAATTTCTGGCTGCATCTCGTGGTCGAGACCGGAATCGTGGGCGCCCTCGCGTTCCTGGCGGCCGCCGTCATGCCCGGCCTTCGCATCCTGAGCGCCGCGCGCGGGACGACGGGCAGACGTCGCATCATCCTGGGCGGCGCGGCCGCCGCGACCGCCGCCCTGGCCGTCAGCTCCTTGTCCACCATGTTGCTCGAGGCAAACAGCGTCGGCTTCCTGTTCTGGTTCCTGCTCGGGGTCGGCGTGCTCCTGTGCCAGGCGGAGCCCGACGCTGCTCAGCCCGCCGCGCCCTCCGTAACCAGGCGATCGACAATCTCCAGGTAGCGCCGCCGCTGGTGCTCCCAGTCGTAGGCGGCGGCCTGGCGCTGGGCCTCGAGTCCCATGGCGACCGTTCGGGTCGGATCGTGGACGAGCGCCTCGACCGCGCGAGCCAGCACATCGCGATCACCGCCGGGAACGAAGCGCAGGGCCGCATCGGTGAAGTGATGTCGGAAGGTGGCGAGATCAGTGGCGATGGTCGGGACGCCCATGGCCGCGTAGTCCAGCAGCTTGGTGCTGAGGCTGTACGCCATGTACGGCTCGGCCACCGATGGCACCAGGCCGATGTCGGAGCCGGCCAGCAGCCCCGGCAGATCGTCCATTGCCACGCGGCCGTGGAGGGTCACCCGGTCGCCGGTCCCGGTGCGCTCGACGGCGGCCTCGATCTGGGGCCGCCACGGGCCGTCGCCATAGACGTCCAGGCGCCACGGCAGGTCGGAGCGGATGCGGGCCAGCCCCTCGATCGCCACGTCCAGGCCGTAGATGCGCTGGAGGTTCGAATGGTGGATGAGGCGCAGCGTCCCATCCGCCATGAACCCTCGTCGCTCGTGCCGCGACGGGTCGAACAGGCGACCATCCGCGCTGTTCATGACCACGCTGATGCGCTCTGGATCCACGCCACGGGCGATGGAAAGCAGTCGCAACGGCTCGTGCACGGTGATGATTGCGTCGGCCACCGCCGCCGAAGCTCGCGTGGCCGCGGTCACCATCGGCAGGAGCGGGCGCAGCAGCGGGCTCGCGAACCGGTCGCGGAAGAATTCCGGCATGTCCTCGTGCAGGTCAAGCAGCAGCGGCACGCCGCCGAGCTTCTCGGGCAGCGCGGCGAAGACAAGGAAGTCGGGCACCGTCGCCACCTGGACCAGGTCGTACCTCCGGGTGCGATGTTCGCGTGCCAGTCGCCAGGCCACCATGGCGCTGAAGGCAGCGTATTCGGCGATGTGCCCGGCAAAGCCGATGAAGCCGCGGTTGAGCGGCATGCGCACGATGCGCAGCGCGGCATCGGCCTCTTCAAATGCCTCTCCGGGTTGACGCAGGCAGATGATGTCGACCTCGTGCCCCTCTTCGAGCAGCGCGTCGCTCTGGCGGCGGATGCGGGGGTCTCCGGGGTAGACGGCATGGACGACGATCGCGACGCGGCTCATGAACGCTTGGCCTCGTCCCACAGCAGATCCTTCTCGCCCAATGTCAGGGCATCGAGATCGACGCCACGCTCGGCGGCCAGGCGCTCGACGTTTCGATAGCGCGCCACCCATCGGTGGTTTGCGGTCCGCAGCGCCTCTTCGGGGTCCAGCTTCATCCAGCGCGCCAGGTTGACGAGCGCGAAGAGGACATCGCCCAGTTCGTGCAGGCGCTCGTCGTCCGTCCCGGCACCGCGCAGCTCGGTGATCTCCTCGTGGACCTTCTCCCACACGCCGGCGATGGCGTCCCAGTCCCATCCCAGCGTGGATGCGCGCTCCTGAATCTCGCGGCTTCCTGCCAGGGCCGGCAGGGCGCGAGCGACACTGCCGAAGGCGCCATCGTGCTCCTTGCCGCCGGTGGCACGCTCGCCGGCCTTGATCGCCTCCCAGTTGCTGGCGACCGCGGCGACGCCGTCGACGGCGACCTCGCCGAAGACGTGCGGATGGCGTCTCACGATCTTGGCGCCAATGGACCGATACACATCGGTCAGGTCGAACTCGCCGGCCTCGGCGGCAAACTGCGCGTGGAGAA
>Ga0136614_10002447_pt1 | contig 11552 bp, 8 predicted proteins | sample AntDrymUQ2792106_2_FD_106643 | JGI IMG/M metagenome (GOLD analysis project Ga0136614, IMG submission 106643) | Polar desert sand microbial communities from Dry Valleys, Antarctica - metaG UQ279 (21.06) | ecosystem: Environmental > Terrestrial > Soil > Desert | place: Antarctica: Dry Valley...
ACCATGACCCCTTCGGTAGCTACACCGACTGGCTCAGCGGTCCTCAATGGGAGGAAACGCGCGGCGCGTTGCGCGAGTTGTCTGCCGCGCTGGCCCCTCAGCCGCCCGCGGACCTGGACGCTCACCGTCGCAGGCGGTCCCGGGTGGCCGCCGCGATGACCGGGCTGGCCGAGCGCCTGGGCATCGCCCCGCCGGCCGAGCCCGCGCACGAGGTCGAGGTCAGCGCACTCAGGCCATCGGCGCCACCGCTGTCCCAGGACGTCCTGGCCGACCTCGACGCTGTGCGGCGCTGGCTGTCGGTGTTCGACTGGAAGGTCCCGGTGCGGGTCAGCGTGGGCGCGTTCTGCCGGGAGCGCTTCGGCTCCGGCTCCCGGACCCCGTTCCTAGCCGTGTACCGCGCGGTTGCGGAGGCCTTTGCCGCACCCCACACCCCGGCGGCCGCGACCCTGCCACACCTGTTCGGGCCCGCCGCCATGCCGTGGTTCCTCGACCTGGCGGGCAATTGCCAGCCGCGACTGCGGGAGCTCGGCCTGCTCCGCGAGCGAGCCCGCGCACTGGCCCGCGGTCCCGGCGACCAGGCGCGGTCCATCCCGCGCGCGATTGTGCTGGACGACATGGCGGACTGGCCCGACTGGCTGACCTCGCCCACGTCCGTGGGCTTCTACCTGCAAACCCTTCCCGGCTCGCCCGCGGCGGTGCTCAACGCTGTCCACGCCGGACACCGCCGCGCTATCGGTCGACTCCACCACCTTCTCGGCCGCGCGGGCGCCGCGCCGGAGCGCTCGGCCGAGCTCGGTCTGCCCCTGGCCGAGTTCGGCGGGCGGTTCGACTCCGCCCTCAACACCCGCACGCCGAGCACCCGCTACGAAATCGACTATCCCGGCGCGGCGACTGGCCGTGACCCCGAACACCGCGTCCGGCTTGGCGAACTCGACGTGGTGCACGAGCCGGCGACGGACCTGGTACAGCTGCATTCAGCCCGGCTGAACAGCCGCGTCGACCCGGTCCACCTCGGCATGATGGGCGAGCTGGCCCTGCCCGCCGTGGCCGTCTTCCTCGAACGTGCCTTCGCCCCGACCTACCTGTTCCACCCGAGCGTGCCGCCACTGATCTCGCCGCGGGAGCTGGCCGGAACCGCCGCGCCGCAACGATTTCCCAGGGTGTGCGTCGGCGACGTCGTGCTGCAGCGCGCCCGCTGGCTCGTCCCCGCAGACCAGGCGCCCACACGCGCCGACGCCGGCTCCGACTGGGGTCACCTGCTCGCCCTCGCCGAGTGGTGCTACACGCACGGCATCCCCGAACGGTGCTTCGTGCGCGGCTGGAAGCCGGACGCCGAGCTGGGCAAGGCCCGCAAGCCGATCTACGTCGACTTCGCGGCCTGGCACCTGGTGGCTCTGTTCGATCGGGAGGCGCGGTCCAACGCGGTTCTCGTCATCGACGAGGCCCTACCAGACCCGTTGGCCGAGGACGCACCCGCGCACGTGACCGAGTACTACGTCGAAGTCGACGTCAGGGGGGACGCCGATGGCTGACCACTCGACTTGGCTCGGTGTGCACCTACACTACCGCGGCGACCTCGACGCGCTGCTGCGTGACGCGGCGGGCCCGCTGGTCCGAGCGCTGGCCCGCGACGCCATCGCCACCGACTTCTTCTTTTTGCGCTACTGGGACGGCGGCAGCCACCTGCGGCTGCGGCTGCGCATGGCGGCGGGCGGGATCGAGGACGCGAAGGCGGCGGTCGCGGCACACGCCCGCGCCTACTTCGCGGCCAACCCCGCGCCGGAGACCATGACCCAGCGGCAGTACGCCGATATCGCCCCGATGCTGGCCGCGCGCGAACGGATGGCCCACTATCTGCCCGCGCTGCGTCCCAACAACTCCGTGGAGTTCGTGCCCTACCTGCCCGACCACGAGCGGTACGGGACCGGGGCGGCTCTGCGCGCGGTCGAGGCGCACTTCGTCGACTCCAGCAGGTACGCGCTGGCCATCCTCGACCGTAGGCCCTCAAGCAACCAGCGCGAGCTCGCCTGCGTCGGCCTCCTGCTGCTGGCCTGGTACGCTGCGGGGGTGCCGGACGAACGGCTGCCCGACGCCGTCGAGGCGCTGTGCCGGGGCTGGCGCGGCGGGCGGGACCTGTCCGGCGACCGGGAAGAGACCGAGCTCGCGGCCGTGCGCGGCGGACTCGTCCGGCTGGCCGAGACTCTACGCGGCCTGGCGCCGAAGCCCCTTGACTCCGGCGCCAGCCTGCATGCCTGGGCCGCCACCTTTGGCGCGCTCGGCGCCGCTCTGGCCGAGCCCGACCGGCTGCGAGTGCTCGACACCTGCGCGCATCTCGCCGCAAACCGGCTGGGCATGTCCATGGCGGGCGAGGTCCGGCTGCGGCTACTGGCTGCCCGGGCGATGCGCGAGGCCATCCCCGACGGGAGGCGATGATGGCCTGGCAGCGCATCGACGTGGCCTATCACGACCCGAACCTGGACGACGTGACCCTTGCAGCCCGCCCGCTGTTCGACGAGACATCCGGCCGCGGCTGGTTTCAGCGGCACTGGGTGCGTGGCCCGCACCTGGAGCTCTGGTTCGACACCGACGCGCCGGTGTGGGAGAGGGCGAATGAGATCCTGGGTGATCACCTGCGCGAGCGTCCCTCGCGCCACCGGATCGACCAGGACCGGCTGCTGGCACAGCACCGGTACTTGGCTGTGGCCGAACAGGTCGACGAGCCACTGCTGCCGTTCTACGAGGACAACACGCTGCACCGCACTGCCCCGCGTTCACGCACGCACGTGCTGGGTGGCGTCGCCGCCGAGGAGCTAGTCCACGATTTCCACAGCGCCGCCAGCCTCGCCGCGTTCGGCCAGCTTGATCACGTCGCCGCGGGCGGCTCCCGGCTGGCGTTGGCCTACGAGCTGATGGTCGCGGCCGCGCACGCCTTCGCCGACGGCGGGATCACCGGCGGCTTCGTGTCCTTCCGCTCGCACGCTGAGGCGTTCCTGGCCAGCGCGCCCCGTGATGTCCGAGCCCGCTGGGATGCCCAGTACGCCAGCCGCGCGGACGTGCTGCGTGCCCGGTTGGCCGCCGTGGTCGAGGGAACGCCGAGCGCGCGGGCCTGGGTCGCGCTGCTCAACGGATACGCCACCCGTGGAGGCGACCTGATCGAGTCCGGCGAACTACGCCTCGATCCACCGTCGCCGACTGCGATCACCGAGCCGGATACCGCGTTCCACCGCGCGCTGCGGGAGAACCGCGCCTGGCGCGAACAGGTCCTGCACTCCGGCCCGTTCCACCGGTACCGGCTGTTGCTCAACCTCACCTACTTGCAGCTGTCCCGGCTGGGGGTGAGCGCAGTGCAGCGGTCGCTGCTATGCCACTTCGCCGCTGAGGCGGTCGAGCAGGAGTACGGGATTTCCGCCATCGAGATCGCCGCCGGATGACTTCGGCGGCCGTGGGAGGCATGTGATGTCAGTCTCGGTCGCGTCTGGCGTGGCGCCGCGCTGGACGCTGCGGCCCGGCGTCTACCGCGCGACCACCCCTAGCGGCGACCTGATGCTCGCCGCCTGGCCGCACAGCCAGCTGCTCGGCCGCGCTGAGCCCGCCGTGTTGGCCCTGCTCGGCGCGTTGGCCGAGGGCCCGGTGACGCTGTCGGCCCTGCTCGACGCGACGGAACCCGGCGACCGCGCAGTGCTGTCGGCCACTGTCGACCGTCTGCGCGCGGGCGGCTGGCTGTCCAAAGTTGTCGCCGATTCGGGTCGAGAGCTTTACACGGTGATCCCGGTCGCCACCCCGGTCGAGGCGCCCGTCCCGGCAGGCGACCTTGCGCTGTCCCGGTTCGCCGTGCTACGCACCACCGCGGACGGGCTCGTGCTGGAGGCCCCCGGCTCGTGGTGTGACATCCGCCTGCACGACCCGGCGGTGGCCGCCTTGATCGCGGACCCGTCCGGCGATGCGGGCCTGTCCGCCGGGGCAGCCGGCCAGCTGCGCGCCGACTTGGCCGCCGCCGGGATGCTCGTGACCAAGGACGCGCCGGAGCCGTTCGAGCACCGCCAGTGGAGCGGCCACGAGCTGTGGTTCCACGAGCGCAGCAGGCTCGGCAACCGCGGCTGGTTCGGCGCGAGCTTCGGCGGCACCTTCTGGGCCAGGGGAGCGCACGAGCCACCGCCCGCCCGGCCCGAGTGCTACCCCGGCGCGGCGATCGACCTGGCCCGACCGGACCTCGCGGCGCTGTGCCGGACAGACCCGACGCTGACCACCGTCCTGGAGGAGCGCGAAAGTATTCGCGACCACGACGACGACAACCCGATCACCATCGACCAGCTCGGCGAGTTCCTCTACCGGTGCGCGCGGGTGCGCATGATCCGCCTGATCGAGGGCTTCGAATACGCCAGCAAGCCCTATCCTGGTGGCGGGTCCGCCTACGAACTCGAGGTGTACCCGATCGTACGGCTGGCCGCGGGACTGACGGCTGGTATGTACCACTACGACGCTCACGACCACCAACTCCGCCTTGTCCAGCACGCCGCCCACTCGTCAGTCCGCAGGCTACTCAAGGTCGCCACCGAGTCCTCTGTCACCAAGTCGCCGCCGCAGGTGCTCTTCGCCATCAGCGCGCGGGTCGGCCGGATCCTGTGGAAGTACGAGGCGATGGGCTACGCGCTGATCCTCAAGCACGTCGGCGTGCTCCAGCAGACGATGTACACGGTCGCCACCGCGATGAACCTGGCCCCGTGCGCGATCGGCAGTGGCGACGACTTGGCCTTCATCTCGGCCACTGGCCGGGACCGGTTCACCGAGTGCAGTGTGGGGGAGTTCATGGTCGGCAGCCGCCGCGAGGAGCCACTGGCATGGCAGCTGTGACCACCGCCGCCCCGATCGCCTTACGCCCGGACGCCTACTACGCGGAGGTCGAGGGCGGCGTGTACTTTCTCAGTCACCAGGGCGAGACCTTCATCGCGGGGGCCTCGGTGCACCAGTGGCTCGACCGCCTCGCGCCGCTGCTCGACGGCACCCGCACTCTCGTCCAGCTGACTGATGGCCTGCCCGCCGAACGGGTCGCGTTCGTCACCCGGCTTGTCGAGACCCTTATCGGACGCGGCCTGGTCCGCGCGGTCGGCCCGGCCGAGCCGGACACGCTCACCGCGGCCGAGCGGGACGAGCACAGCGGCGAGTTATCGTTCATCGGCTACTTCCGCGATTCGGCGGGCCGCGTCTTCGAGGACTTCCGCGACACGCCAGTCCTGGTCATAGGGTCCGGAGCGCTGGTGGCCGAGACAGCGCGCGCCTGCGCCGCTGCTGGCCTGCGAAAGGTCAATGCCGTAACCGTCGGCCAGGTCGACGCCCTCGAGACGGCACTGACCCCACTGGTGTCCGCCGCCCAGCTGGTGCTGCACGTGGCCGACCGCCCCGAACCTGAACGCGCTGTCCTGCTGGAGCGGCTATGCGCCGCTGCCCGAGCCGAGCTGGCCCAGGTCATGCCCGCGGCGGGGGGCATCTGGTGGCAGCCTGCCGCGCGTACTGGCGGCTGGTCGAGCGCGTGGCGCAGACATACGGCTCTCGCGGGCGGTGGCCCGGTAGATGTCCCGGTAGATGTCCCGGTAGATGCCACAGTCGACCCGGTGGCAATCCGGGTGGCGGCGAGCCAGGCGGCGCACGACGTGTTCCGCCTGCGCACCGGTCTGCGCGCCGACGCCCGGCCGCGGCTGGTCGTGCTCGACCCGGTCAGCCTGGGCAACACCACCCACCCGCTGGCCCCGCATCCGTTTGACCTGCCCGCCGCGGTGACCGACGAGACCAGGTTCGTCGACCGGATGATCGCGCTGGCTGCGGCCCCCGCGCTGAGCGAGACCGAGTTCTCCCGGCTGGCCGCCGAGTTCATGGACTCCACGGTCGGCCTGTTCGCCGAGATCGACGAGGGCGATCTCGCACAGCTGCCCCTACATGTCACCGCGACTACTGTGTCCGACCCGGTCGGGCTGCTCGGCTCCGCGCCCCGGCCCGTCGCCACCGGCGCTGGGCTCACCTTCGAACAGGCCCGCTACCGCGCCGCCCTGGCTGCCCTGGCCTGCGTCGGGTCGCTGACGGTGGACCCGCGCCTGCTGCGCAACGAGGCAGGCTGCCCGTGGTCGTCCGCCCCGCCCGAGCAGGGCCTGCCGGTGCTCGGCCATGAGACGGCGTGGGTAGGTGCGTTCGACCTCGTCGACTACACGCCACGCCTGGTGCCCGCCGCGACGGCCTTCCCCGCACTCTCGGGCCCCGCTGCGCCCTACCGGGCACCGCTCGGCGCGGTGGCGGGATACTCCTGGACCGAGGCGGTGGCCGAGGGCATGGTCGCCCACGCTGCCGCGCTCACCCTCGCGGGGATCACCCAGGCGCCTGCCCCCTTCGGCCGGATCGACCCCACCACTTTGTCCGTCGATCCCGAACTTGAGTACTGCCTCGCCATGGTAGACGCGCTCAACGAGGAGCTCACGCTATATGACGTTACAGGCCCGCTCGGCGTCCCCACGGTCGTCGGGATGCTCTCCGCCGGAGCGACCGCGCATGGTGCGGGGCTGACCCACACTGCTGCTGCCGCGACCTGCCTGCGCGACCTGGTGCTCATTCGCCAAGCCGAAGTCAACGGCCAGCCGATCTACGCCCCGCCCCGGTCAACGCCCGTCGAGCTCCGGCTGCGTGGGGACTGGACGGTCTCGACCGGCGGCGGTTGCTCGGTCGAGCAGATTGTCAAGGCGCTGGCCGAGCAGGGCCACCGTCCGCTCGCGGTCCCGCTCGACCACGACCCGACTCTGCACGCGGCCCTCCCCTTCATCGTCCAGGTGGTGTGCCAGTGACCGCTCCAGTGCGTGTGCTCGGTTACGGCAGGCTGGCGGAGGCGATTGGCGGGTCCGCCAAGGACCCTGTGTTGACCGTCGTGCTTCCCGACCACGAGGACGTAGGCGAGGTCGCGTGCTCGGTGCTCCCGGTCCGCATCGAGCTGGGCCGGATCGTCGTCGGCCCGCTCGAGACGCCCGGCGTCCCCGGCTGCCGCGAGTGCGTGCGCATCCGCTCGGCGCGGGTCCAGCCCAATGCTCGCAAGGCCGAGGCCGTTAGGACCCGGCACCCCGTGGCACGGGTCGCGGCCGAGTGGGTAACCTCGCTGGCCGCCAACCTGGTCGCCGCGCTGGTCGCGGGCGAGGCAACCGCCCTGGCAACGGGCTTCGCCACCCGGACCGCAGCCGCGGTGCTCGTCCTCGACCTTGCCACGCTGAACGTCAGTCGACACCGTTTCCTGCCCGAGCCGCTCTGCCCGGCCTGCGGCACCCTGCCGCTCGACAATCCGTCCGATGCGTCGTTCACCTTCTGGCCCCGGCCCAAGCTCGCACCAGAGACCCCCAGGGCACGGGCCGTCGACGCCGAGCTCGACACCATCGTCGAGACCTATGTGGATGGTCTGATCGGCATGATCCGCCCGCTGAAGGTGGGCGTCCAGGGCGGCCTCACCGTGGCGAGCGCGATGCTACCGATTCGCGCGGGTACCGGCCTCGAACCCGGCGTCGGCCGGACGCGCAGCTACCGCGCCAGCAGGCTCACCGCCGTCCTAGAGGCCCTGGAACGCTACGGCGGCGTGAGCCCCGGCGGACGCCACACCGTCGTGCGGTCGGCCTACGCCGACATCATTGGCCACGCAGTGCACCCCGACTCCTTCGGCACCCACGCGGACGAGAACTACGACCGCCCCGGCTTCGCGTTCCGGCGCTTCAGCGAGGACACGGTGTGCCGGTGGGTATGGGGCTACTCCTTCGCTAAGGCCCAGCCGCTCCTGGTGCCGGAGAACCAGGTCTACTACTACGCCCAGCACATGCCCGAGGGCGAGCAGCCGTTCGTCTTCGAGATATCAAACGGCTGCGCGCTCGGCTCTTGCCTGGAGGAGGCGATCCTGCACGGGCTGCTGGAGGTCGTCGAACGTGACGCTTTCCTGCTCACCTGGTACGCCCGGCTGCCTGTGCCGGTTCTTGACCCGGCCCGCGCGACGGACCTGGCGGTGCCGATGCAGGTCGCCGCGATTACCGCGGAGACCGGCCACCGGGTGCTGTGCTTCGACACCACCATGGAGCACGGCGTTCCCAGCGTCTGGGTGATGGCCGTCGACCACGACCGCCGTGCCGGGCGGCCCGCCACCGCACACGCGGCGGGCGCGGCGCTGACCCTGGAGAAGGCCACGATGAACGCGCTCAGCGAGCTCGGCCCGTTGCTGGCCGACATTATCCGTCGCTACCCGGCTGAGGTCGATCGGGCGGAGGCCATGGTGCGCGACCCCGAGCAGGTCGCCACCATGCACGACCACTCCATCCTTTACGCCGCCACCGGCGCGGCCGACCGGCTGAAGTTCCTGACTGGCCACGCCGATGCCCCCGGAGCGGGCTTCGGCGGCAACCGGTTCACCGGGACCGACCTCACCGCAGACCTGCAGGCCATGACCGACGCCGTGACCGCCGCCGGGATGGACGTGGTGGTGGTAGACCAGACCACTCCCGAACACGTGGCGGGCGGCTTCCGCTGTGTGAAGGTCCTCGTACCCGGGGCGCTCCCGATGACCTTCGGCCACCAGTACCGGCGCCTGGACAACCTGCCCCGGCTCGCGTCTGCCGGGGGGCTCCTTGGTCATCAGCCCCCCCAGCCGGTCACCGACCCGCACCCGTTCCCGTGACCGAGTGGAGGAGCCGCCGTGTACGTAGTGATCGTCGCGTTCGACCTCAAGAAGTCCGACATCGACTTTGCCGAGCTGCGCGCCTGGGTAGCCGCCTGGGCGGCGGACCACTACTCGCGGCTGCAGGGGATGCGGGCCAAGGCGTGGTTCTCCGACGAGCGCAAGCGGCTCTGGGGCGCGGTCTATCTGGTGGAGTCGATGTCCTCGTTCGACCGGGACAAGATCCCGCTGCTGCCCAACGGGGCGACTGGACCGGTGGGCACCCGACCGACATCGATCATGGTCCTGGATCTGGAGGCCTTCGTTCCCGGACCGGACGGCATGGCCGGAATCGAAGCGCTTGCCCTGGAGGGGCTGAGCATGACGGATGCGGGGAGGTAGCCATGACCACCGAGACGACCCGGACCACCAGCGCCCTGCCGGTTTTCCCCCGTGTCGTGGGCGGGCAGGCGGAGCCGCTGCTGCTCTACATCAACATCCCGTTCTGCAATTCCAAGTGTCACTTTTGCGACTGGGTGGTGGACGTCCCGGTCTCCGACCTGCGGCTGCGGCCCGCCTCATCCAGCCGGGTCGACTACATGACGGCGCTGCGCACCCAGATCGAGACGCACGCGCCTGTCCTAGGCACCGCAGGCTACCGCAGTGAGATCATGTACTGGGGCGGCGGCACCGCGACCGTCCTCACCGAACAGGAGATCGAGCAGACCCACGCCTGCCTCGCGGCCGCCTTCGACCTGTCCACACTGGCCGAGGCGACGATCGAGGGCAGTCCTGAGTCGGTGGATCGGTCCAAGCTGCGGCTGCTGCGCGGCCTCGGCTTCGACCGGGTCAGCCTCGGCGTGCAGTCCTTCGATGACACCAGGCTCCGCCGGATCGGCCGCGCCCACTCCGCAAGCCATGCGCTCGCCAGCGTCGAGGCCGCCCGCGCGGCGGACTTCGACAACATCAATATCGACCTCATCGTCGGCTTCCCCAACCAGACGCTGGCCGAGGTGGAGGGAACCATCCGGCGCGCGCTCGAACTGCCGGTCAACCACTTCTCCATCTACTCCTATCGGGCCACCGAGGGAACCGTGATGCGCAAACAGATCGAGCGCAGCGGCGCCGAGATCGGCCTCGAGCACCAGCTGCGGTCCTACCGGCTCGCGGCCGAGATGCTCACGGCGGCCGGCTACCCGGAGTACGCCGTTTCCTACTTCGGCGCGCCGCGTTGCCTGGCGGACGAGGTCTACTACCGGCTCAGCATGGACTGGATCGGCTTCGGCACCGGGGCCAACTCGCTGATCAACCAGCGCTACCTGCTCAACGGCCGCGGCCGGATGCGCGACTTCACCAGCAGGCCGGGCGAGTTCGACGTCAACCTGCCCGCCGTCGCGGGCTCGCTCACCGTGCAGTGGCTGCCCAGGGCGCTGGGCACCGAGGAGGGCATCGACGCGGTGACCTTCAAGCGGCGCACCGGAACCTCGCTGCGTGCGGCCTGCGAGGAGCCGGAGCTCAACGCGTTCCTCCAGCGGGTCAACGACTTCGGTGACCTCGTGGTGGACCGCACCGGCATCCGGCTGGCCGACGACGACCGCTCGGCCGTGCTGTCCCGCACCTTCGCCGCCATGGGCTGGGTCTCTTGATGTGACCGCCGGCTCGAAGCTGACGGGAGAGGAGGGCGAGAATGAACACTTTCATGGACCCGGCGTTGCGCATGGTGCTCGCCGCGACTGATCTGGTGACCCCGATGGCGCTACGGGTCGCCGCGACGCTGCGGCTGGCTGACCGCATCGCTGAAGGCACGACCGACGCTGCCGAGTTAGCTGCTGAGGCGAGTGCCGACCAGACCGCGCTGACTAGGCTGCTCAGATACTTGGTCGCCCGCGGCGTGTTTACCGAAGCCGAGCCGGGCCGCTTCGGTCTGAGCACTGCCGCCGAGCTGCTTCGGCAGGACCGCCCGGAGCGGCTGCGCGACTGGCTCGACCTCGCGGGGCCCTTCGGCCGCGCCGACCTAGCCTTCGGCGCCCTGCTGGACGTGGTGCGCACCGGCAAGCCGGGGTACCCGATGACGCACGGCAGAGGGTTCTGGGACGACCTGGCTGACGAGTCCCCCCTCGCTGCCGCCTACGACACCCTGATGGGCGGCAAGCGCGACTGGGCCGCGACCACCCTCGCCGCGCTCGACTGGAGCGGGGCCCGGCACGTGGTCGACGTCGGCGGCGGCAACGGCACACTGCTGTCCTGTGTGCTCGCCGCCCACCCGCACCTGCGCGGCACCGTGGTCGACCGGCCCGCCTCCGCCGCGGCCGCGGGCGCGCTGCTGGCCGAGTCGAACCTGGCCGACCGCTGCGACTTCCGCCCAGGCGACTTCTTCGAGCCGCTCCCGGCCGGGGCCGACACCTATCTGCTCAGCTCGATCGTGCACGACTGGGACGACGACTCCGCGGTGGCGATCCTGCGCCGGTGCGCGGAAGCCGCTGGGCAGGGCGGACGGGTCCTGCTGTGCGAACTGATCGCCGGGAGTGGGCGTGACCAGCGTGCGCTGACGCATATGGACCTGTGCATGCTGGTGTACTTCGGCGGCCGGGAGCGGACCGAGGCAGAGTTCGCGGATCTGGCTAGCCGGGCGGGCCTGGTCATTCGCTCGGTGACCCACCTACCCCCGCGGGAGTGGAGTAACTCACTCATCGAGTGCGTGGTCGGCTGAGTCGGTCCAGGTGGCCCGTCGGCGCATCAGAAGTACATAATTTCGCACCGGGCTTTGCCCCTCGACTTTCGCGGTTATGCGGCGGCGAGGGCCCAGGCTTGCTGGACTTCCAGGATTTCTTCGGTTGTGGCTGGTCGGGGGGATGTCGGGAGAAATCGGGCGGCGATGATCTGGCGGCGGAGG
>Ga0136614_10002449_pt1 | contig 11550 bp, 10 predicted proteins | sample AntDrymUQ2792106_2_FD_106643 | JGI IMG/M metagenome (GOLD analysis project Ga0136614, IMG submission 106643) | Polar desert sand microbial communities from Dry Valleys, Antarctica - metaG UQ279 (21.06) | ecosystem: Environmental > Terrestrial > Soil > Desert | place: Antarctica: Dry Valley...
ATCCGTTTTGAGAGGAAAGGAGCAGAAACGATGGGCAAGCGAAATAAGATTACGGTGGTCGGCGCGGGGAACGTCGGCGCGACGGCGGCGCACTGGCTGGCGAGCAAAGAGTTGGGCGATGTGGTGCTGGTTGACATTATGGAAGGCGTGCCACAGGGGAAAGCGCTCGACCTCGCGCAGGCCGCGCCGATTGAAGGCTACGACGTGCGACTCGTCGGCTCGACAAATAATTACGAGGACGCGAAGGATTCTGATGTCGTCATCATTACCGCCGGCCTGGCGCGTAAGCCGGGCATGAGCCGCGACGACCTGCTGCGGACGAACGCCGAGATCGTTTCAAACGTCGTCGATCAAGTCGTCAAGTACGCGCCGGATTCGATTCTGATCGTCGTCTCGAATCCGCTCGACGCGATGTGCCAGGTCGCCTTCAAGCGCTCCGGGTTCCCGAAGCACCGTGTCATCGGCATGGCCGGCGTGCTCGACTCGGCGCGGATGCGCTGCTTCCTCGCCGAAGCTTTGGATGTGTCGGTGGAAAACGTCACCGCGTTCGTGCTCGGTGGTCACGGCGACACGATGGTGCCGCTCGCGCGCTACTCGACGTGCGCCGGCATCCCCATCACCGAACTACTGTCGAAGGAACAGATCGACGCCATCTTGAAGCGCACCGCGAGCGGCGGCGCGGAGATCGTCGGCTTGCTGAAGACCGGCTCGGCCTACTACGCGCCATCGGCGGCGGCGGTCGAGATGACGGAAGCGATTCTCAAGAACAAGAAAAAGATTCTGCCATGCGCCGCCTACCTCGAAGGCGAGTATGGGGTTCAAGGCTTGTACGTCGGCGTGCCGTGCAAACTAGGCGCGCGCGGCCTGGAACAGATCATCGAGATCAACCTGACGACCGAAGAGCGCATCGCCTTACAGAAGAGCGCGGCGTCGGTGCAGGAACTCGTCAACGTGCTCGGCATTTGAAGAAGTAAAAAGGTAAAAGGATTGGCGTGGAATCGTCGAAGTAATTCCAGAGGCTGATACATGATTGCAAACGACCAGGAACAGCAAGGGACGCAGAGAGAGGGGCGCATCGCCTTCTGCTACCGGATTCTGTCCCAGATGCGCGCCGCCACACCCGCCCCCGAAGAGTATCGCCTGTATTCAAACAGTTATCTCGCCGAAATCGAAAAGATGAATGCAGAAGTCATCAGTTACCTCAAACTCCATCCCTGTGAACTTGAGCCGGCGGAAGCAGCCTGGAAGAGCGCAACGCCTTTGATGGTAATTTCTGCGACAGATCGCCGATGTACGCCTTCACGGGCAGACGCCCTTCACATTGTAAAAAGGTCTGTGTGATCTGAGGTCGGTGCGAGCAAGACTTGCTCGCACCGACCTCACAACCTCCTTGCCCGCGTTGCGCCTCAGACGTTGAAGCGAGGCACCGCCGCACGCCTCTCGAAGCTTGAGGCGTATTGATACCAGTCCGCGGGGAGCTTATTTTACTGAAGCTCTCGCGGCGCGGTCGACGAACCAATCACGATAGGCGTGGGGAACGGGAATGGAAAGATGAACGGTCTGGCAAGTGTCCAAGCCACACCGACATATTCATTCGTCCCGTCGAACCGCCAATTCCTGATGCGCAGCGTGTAAGTGCCGGTGGTGGGAGCCTGGAAGTCGAGGGCCTCCGCACTGTTGTCCCAACTTGAGGACCACTGATTGAACCCCGGACCCGTGATGTTAAGGTCAAGGTCTGCGTTGAGCGGATCGGACGAATAATTGCTCGTCGGGTTGGAGTCCCACGCCAGCGCCGCCTTGACGCGGGTACCGGCCTGAATCGTCCCCAAGTTGATCGTATAATACCCGCTCGCGTCGAACGACGACGGGGTCATGTACAACCAACGGTATCGGTCATTGACTGCACTGATATAAGAGGGGCTGGCGTTGACGCCGCCGGCGCCGTCAAACTCGCTGAGGTTCGAGCTGCCCTCAATGTTGTTCGTCGCCCCGGCGAGGATTAGGGCCTTGACCGCCTCCGGGTAGACCCTCAAGCTGGACCGGGCCTCCATCAGCAGCGCCGCCACGCCCGCGACCATCGGCGAAGCGTAGCTGGTTCCGTCCCCTACGTTGCCGGTCGGGCAGGTGCCGGGGGAAGCCATCAAGAGGCTGGAGATGCTCACACCGGGCGCGGCGACATCAGGTTTCTGTCGGTCGCTGTGCGGCGAGGTCGGGTCTAAGTAGCTCGAAAAGCTAGCCATCGTGTCATCGCTCCAGCCCGCTGTTCCATGGTCGTCGAAAGCGCCGACGGCAATGGTGTTGTATCCGGCGCCGACCCCGGCGACATATTCAAATCCGGCGCAGTCGCCGTTATTGCCGGCCGCCGCCACCACCGTATCCCAACGGTAGCGGACGGATGTAGTCGGCGTGCCGCGCGTGAACGTTCATGCTGCCATCGGCGCTGCCGCATCCCGGCCCCCAACTGTTGTTCTGGATGTGTGTATTGGTAGCCGCCGCGTCGAGTGCCGCCGACATGTTGGAGTCGGAGTAGGTCGTGCCGTTGGCGCTGTAGACCCCAGCGCCGTTGGCGACCCCGCGGTGGGTCGCGTTTGTGCTCGCCACCATACCGGCTGTCGTGGTGGCGTGCTGATCGACATTGCCATCGCCCGGCACTCGCGTTCCGAGGTTAATGCCGAGACAGTTGTTATCGAAATCAACCCGACTGTCTTCAACGATTGCCACGTTGACGCCTGACCCTGTGATGCCGTACGAGTTCCACAAAACATCGGCATTGATGGTATCGGCGGCGACGTTCAGATAATCCTCATATTTATTCTCTGCGGAGTAGATGCGATGCACGTCGGCCCGCTGCGCGATGGTGGTTAGATCCCGCACCGGGAGCATCACGTATACAATCGGAGATGTCGGGCTTACTTCATCGACCCGCAGCGCCGACCTTTCGAAGTCCGCTTTAAATCGTTCGGCGGCGACCTCAATCGCTTTCTTGAGCCGATCTTCGCGCTGCGCGATCATGGACTCGACCTCCTGTTCCGTCAGGTCGGGGTTGCCGTCTCTGACGTCATTCTGCGCAAGATCGTCATCAAGCTTCAACCAGACGGCGACTTTGATGCGCTCTTCGGGTCGCTGCGCCTGCACCTTGTCATAGAGGGACGGGTCGAGCTTACCGTACTTGGCGGTGTAAGCGGTCTCTTCAGCTTGCCGGAGGCCGTTGAGGTCCACTTCGTTATCGTTTTCGTCGAGCGCGATGGGGAAGGTGTCGTTGTTTGTGCGGTCGAGGACTTTGGCCGCGAGGGCGGTGCGCCCGATCAGAGGCAGTCTGACCGTCGATCTGCGCACGACCGTCAGGTCGCCGGGTTTAAGACGGCGGCTCCGCGCCGCGGTTTCCAGAATTTTCCGGTCAGCCTGTGAAATGGTTGTCTCCGCTCCTGCGGACGCGAATGGTTGAAAGGCGGCCGGCGCGACGATGGCGAAGGCCAGCGAGATGATCAGAAATTTCCTCATAATAATCCTCCGTATGTGAGTGTGTTTCGGTGATGAGTGAGTGTTTCGGGGTGCTCCATCCGTTTGCGGCGGGGGTAAGTAAGTCTTTGTGGTGATCCGAACGGGGGCGCAATGCCCCTTCGGTTATGAGCGGACTTGGATAAGTCCCACGAGCGGAGTCGAGGCGGTCGTCGCTGCAGGAAGCAACGGCGCTAGAGGTTACCTTACGGCTCGCCATACGGGACGGACTTCCTCCCGCAATTTGCGCGAGCATTTTGGCGAGTGGTCGTGAAAGATTGAGGCGCGTATCTGATGACAACTCGGCTGGCGACAGCTTTGTTGCGGGGCGGGGTGGTGGGCGAGCTTATGTATTGAAGACGAGAGAATGAATCAACGAATGGTCGCAATCGGAAAAAACGGGGTCGTCTTTTCCACGTTGACGAAGAAGCCTTGGCGGAAAGCCGGCATTCATGTGAGGTCGCTGATAAGAGTTATGCCGTCTACGAAGCAGCGCAATCCGTGGATGATCGTTTCGCGGTTCTCTTCGTAGATGGCTTTCGTCAGCGGGATCGACATCGGACAGACACCAACGCAGTTGCGGCAAACAGATGTATCGGCTAACGCCGCAGAAGAGATGCGAGCGATAACGAAGTCATCTCTATCTGCTTGTTCGGTGCGGCGTCAAAGGCTAATACTCTCTCATCACCTTCCGCGCTTCGTCCGCTGATAACACCTTCAACTTAAGCGTCTTCACCGCTTCGTCATCCGAAGTCATTGACCGCAATAAGAGTGCTTGGAAAACGTCATCCTTGGCCTCCCGCGTTAGCTCTCTTCGTGAGCAATAGCTGGTGTAAGCCTTTGCAACTCGCTCCCAAATCGCGATCTCCGAATTTGGATTCGCATCGCGCTTGAAATTATCAACCCACTTGTCCAAAGAAGAGCCGTCTACTTCGGCAAAGATTTCATGTAACTTCTTGATGCGTCTTAATTGCGCTTCGCTCAACTGCTCATGTTGAATCTCATTCGGCTTCAAGTCTGCGGCATTTATCGTCTGGGTTTGCGGACGTTGATTCGCGCTTTGTCTATCGCAACCAAAGCCGAGAAAAGCTAAGAGAGAAGAAATTATGGCGCGCATCACGATATTCATGCTTGTTTCGTTTCGCCAAAAGCAATTGGTAGCACCGAACTTAATGATAAGCGATGACTTAGTCGGGACAATTCAAACTAATCCGGCGAACAGTTCGTCAACCGACACGCGCCAGCCTGACAAGACCTGCGATTGTGCCAATTCGCCAATTGTATAAATCAATCTCTCCCAAACAGGCGAACCATCTCTGAGGGCTGCGTGGCGCACTTCGATGCTGACGTGCTCAGGATCAGCCAGCCACAATTCACGCACACCGAGGGCAAGATAGGTATCCGCTTTCGTTGTCCGGTCGTAGTTTGCGGTGCTCACGGAAAGGTACTCGAACACGATGTCGGCGGAGGTGCGCCGCCCGGTCATCCTCGCCCGCAATTCATGCGAAACATACATCATATCCGGCTCGAGGTAGGTGCCGTCGATCCAGATCGCCTCGCGCGGGTGATAAACCACACCCGGTCTGCCGTGAGCGGCGAGGAAAAGTACGAGGGAATCAGTCAGGCGACTATCGATGTCGCCGTGCGGCGGGTCTGGCGGCGGAACCATGAATAAGTACCCTCCGATCAAATCGTAATGCGCGCGGCCTTCCGGCTCAGGCAGTCCCCAAAACTCTTCGAGCGTGTATCGGCGAAGCAAGGGTGAGAAGTTGATTGCCGGCGGTTGTGCCGTTTCAAGCGTTGACATGACTTGAGCCTCCCAGTTGACGTTTAGAACTTCTGGCGACGGCAAGAGATTAGCAAGGTTAGGGAATGAAAGTAAAAAGGCAAAAGCGAAGGAACGGTGTTGCTCTCCGCTCTTCCACTTTTGCCTTTTGCCTTTTTATTTTTGCCTTACCGCTTCAGCCACCCGAACAATCCGTGGATGATCGTTTCGCGGTTCTCTTCGTAGATGGCTTTCGTTAGAGGGATCGACATCGGGCAGACGCGGACGCAGTTCTGCGCGTCGCCGCAGTTCTGGATGCCATTGTCGCCCATGATGCCTTCGAGCCGCTCGTCGCGGCTCATGACGCCGGTCGGGTGCATGTTCATGTAGCGCACCTGCGCGATGGCTTGCGGCCCGATGAATTGGTTATCATCATACTGTGGGCAGGCTTCGAGGCAGCAACCGCACGTCATGCAGCGCGAATAGGCGTAGCGCTCGGCGACTTCATCCTGCGTCATCTTCGGGCCGGGGCCGAGGTCGTGCGTGCCGTCGATGTCGATCCACGCCTTGATCTGCTTCAGGTGATCGAACATCCGCGTGCGGTCAACGATCAGATCGCGCACCGTGGGAAACTTGCTCATCGGCTCCAGCGTGATCGGTTGGTCGAGTTGGTCGATGAGGGCCGAGCAGGACTGACGCACCTTGCCGTTAACGATCATCGTGCAGGTGCCGCACACCTGTTCGAGACAACTCATACTCCATGCGACGGGCGTTGTGCGTTGGCCGTCTTTCGCGACCGGATCCTTCTGAATCTCCATCAAGCACGAAATGATGTTCAGGTTTGGTCGATAAGGGATGGTGAACTCCTGCCAGTAGGCGGGCGAGTCCGGGTTGTCGCGCCGCCTGATGCGCATCTCGATCAACTTCGGCGGATTCCGCTTCAGTGACCGCGTGTCTGGATTTCCGTTGGACGTGCTCATAATTTGTCTGACTTACCCCCTGCGTCTTCGATTGCTTTGCCCTGCTCGCGCCGCGACTCGCCTTCGCCGAACACGGTTCGATCAACTTCTTCCTTGTTCGTATTCCACACCGCCGGATTGCTGATGTTCGGCTTATTCGCATCCCAACCGAGTTCGGGCATCTGCGTCGCACCGTCCGAGACGGGCAGCCCCGACGCCGCCGCTTCAGACTTGAGTTTGCCATCCACTTGCGAAGCGACCGACGGCGCAACCTTCGACCCTTCCTCTTTCTTGCCTTTGCTGTAATCGCGTTTACGCGGCTTGATCAAAGTTACGTCGATTGCTTCATACGAGATGACGGGGCCTTCGCCCGAATATTCGGCAATCGTCGTCTTCATGAAATTGTCGTCGTCGCGGTTCGGGAAATCCGGTTTGTAATGTGCGCCGCGCGACTCGTTGCGGTTCAGCGCGCCGAGCGTGATGACGCGCGCCAGTTCGATCATGTTCTTTAATTGGCGCGCGTGCGGAAGCGCCGCCGTCGCCCACATGTTCGAGTCGTTCAGCGAGATGTGGTCATAACGATCCAGTAACTCCTGGAGTTTGGCGTCCGTCGCCTGAAGTCGGTCGTTGTAGCGAACGACCGTCACGTTGTCCGTCATCCACTTACCCATTTCATCATGAATCAGGTATTGATTCTCTGACCCCGGCTGCTTGATGAGTGTGTGATTGATCTCCTGCTGTCGCTTCAACTCGTCGTCGTAAATCTTCGATCCGTCGGCGCCGTTGCGCTCGACGTTTTGCGCGAACTCGATGGCCGCGGGGGCGGCGATGAACCCGCCGTAGACGCAACTGACCAGCGAGTTGGCGCCGAGGCGGTTGGCACCATGCACAGAGTAGTCGCACTCGCCCGCTGCTAAAAGTCCGGGGATGTTGGTGCGCTGATCGTTGTCCACCCACAACCCGCCCATCGAATAATGGACGCCGGGAAAGATACGCATCGGCACGTGGCGCGGATCGTCGCCGACAAACATCTCGTAGATTTCGAGAATCGCGCCGAGCTTGCGGTCGAGCGTCTCAGACGGAATGTGCGTCAGATCAAGGTAAACCTGGTTCTCGCCGTTAATACCGTGGCCGTCGAGACAGACCTGGAAAATCTCGCGCGTTGCGATGTCGCGCGGGACGAGGTTGCCGTAAGCCGGATACTTCTCTTCGAGAAAATACCAACGCTCTTTTTCGGGAATCGAAGCAGCCCCGCGCTTGTCGCCGGCCTGACGCGGCACCCACACACGTCCTCCTTCGCCGCGCGCCGACTCGGACATCAGACGCAATTTATCTTCGCCCGGAATCGAAGTCGGGTGAACCTGAATGAACTCGCCGTTCGCGTACTTCGCGCCCTGTTGATAGCACGCAGAGACGGCGCTGCCGGTGCAGATCATCGAGTTAGTTGATTTGCCGAAGATCAGCCCCGGCCCGCCCGTCGCAATAATAACCGCGTCCGCCGGGAATGATTTCACTTCGAGCGTGTGTCGATCCAACGCGACCAGCCCGCGGCAGACCTGATGGTCGTCGAGGACGAGCGACAGCATCTCCCAGCCTTCGTACTTCTTTACCTTGCCGTCGGCCTCGTGCCGGCGCACTTGTTCATCGAGAGCGTAGAGCAGTTGCTGACCCGTCGAGGCACCGGCGAACGCGGTGCGATGATGCTTCGTGCCGCCGAAGCGACGGAAATCCAACAGCCCCTCTTTGGTCCGTGAGAATGGCACGCCCATGCGGTCGAACAGATAAATGATCGACGGGGCCATCTCGCACATCGCTTTAGCGGGCGGTTGGTTGGCGAGAAAGTCGCCGCCATAAACCGTGTCATCGAAATGCTCCCAAGTGGAATCGCCTTCGCCTTTGGTATTGACCGCGCCGTTAATGCCGCCCTGCGCGCAGACCGAGTGCGAACGCTTCACGGGGACGACTGAGAAGATGTCGACTGCGTGCCCAGCCTCAGCGATCTTCATCGCCGCCGCGAGTCCGGCGAGTCCGCCGCCGACAATCGCGATCCTGATGCCGTTGCTTCCGGTTGTAGATGCCATAGTATTTATTCAAAAGCGAAAGGTGATAAGTAAGAACAGTGATTTGACCTGTCACCTGTCACCTGTCACCTTACCTAAAATATTTGTCCCGTCAGTCCGCCAGGAATGATAAAGGCGGCCAGCGAATTAAGTCCGACCGCGAGCAGCGCCGCGCCCGCCGCGAAGCAGGCATAGCCGACGTAGCGTTGCGCGCGCGCGCCGATGACGATGCCCCAATCGACGAGGAACAGCCACGTGCCGTGCGCGAAGTGCCACACGGTCGAGGTGATGCCGACCACGTATAGCGCAACGACCCACGGCAACTGCATCTCACGCTGGACGATCTCGTAAGCCCGGTCGGGGTGGTGCGCGACGGCTTCTGTGTTCAAGCCAGGGATCAGGCCGAAGCGGAAATTGAGGAGGTGAAATAAGATGAAGACAAATAGGAAGGCGCCCGTCACGCGCTGCACGGTGTAGAGCCAATTGCGCGCGTAACCATAGTTCAGGTTGTTCGGGCCGGCCTCCAGACTAATCTTCAATCCATAGACGGCGTGGAACGTGAGCGGCAGGAAGATGCCGAAAATTTCCACCAGCAGCACATACGGGATGCCTTGCAGCGCCACCACTGATTCGTTATATGCGGCGGCCCCGGCGAGCGCCTTCGAGTTAGTATAGAAATGCTCCAAGAGAAACGCGCCAAGCGGCACGATGCCGGACAGTTGGAACAGTTTGCGGAGGACGAAAGCTTTATTTAGTCGGACAGCCATCTTAAAAATGACGCTCCTTCATTGAGAGAAAACGCCTTGACCACAAGTTTCCGAAGCGACGGGTGCGGCGTCCGTCACGCCGGTAAGTTGGATTGGTGTGAACATTCATGATTATATCGCCGAAAGTCCGAAAAGCAATTTGCAAAAACTTTGCATCTTTACACCTCGGCGTGACCAAAACACAACGAGCCTAGTGTAAACAACTTGTCTTATAAGGTTAAATGAAAAATCTTGCGATACTTGTTGAGAGATACTTATAATCAAACGTGCAAATCGAAACTTTGAAAATCTTTTGTGACCTGGTCGAGACACAAAGTTTCTCGCAGGCCGCCGAGCGCAATTTCGTTACCCAGTCGGCGGTCAGCCAGCAGGTGCGTGGACTCGAAGAGAAGTTCCGGCGGCGTCTGCTGGAACGCGTGCGTGGGCGGCGCGAGGTGCATTTGACTGAGGCCGGCGAGACTTTTTTGCAGACCAGCCGCGCTGTGCTGGCCGCTTACGCGCAACTCGAAGAGCAGATGAACGGGCTGATTGGGACGGTCAAGGGCACCGTCCGCGTCGCCACCGTTTATAGCATCGGGCTGTACGAACTGCCGCCCGTGGTGCGCCGCTTTATGGAGCTTTACCCGGAGGCGAAGATCGACCTTGAATACAGCCGCACGACGCGGGTGGTACGCGACATCCTGAGCGGGACCGTCGAACTCGGCGTCGTCGCGTACCCAGAAAAGAAGCGCGGCCTGACCGTCGTGCCGCTGCCTGGCGACCGCCTGGTGCTGATCTGTCAAATCAGCCACCCGTTTGCGAAACGCAAAAAGCTACAGGCGAGTGACCTACACGATCAAGGCTTCGTGCTGTTTGAGCGCGACATCCCGACGCGGCGCGCCACCGACCGCATTCTGCGCTCGCACGGCGTTTCGGTCCGCCGCGTCGCCGAGTTCGACAACATCGAAACCATCAAGCGCGCCGTCGAGGTCGGCTTCGGCGTCGCCATCGTGCCGCGTCCGAGCGTGCTCGACGAACAGCGCAGCGGCCAACTCGCCGTCGTGCCACTGGCCGAACCTGAATGGACGCGCACCGTCGGCATCATCTATCGCAGTGACCGCGCCCTCAGCAGCGCCGCGCGAAAGTTCATCGAACTATTGGCGGCGTGAACATCATGGACGAGCTGACCGAGCTTTCAGCGACCAATTTGGCGGCATTGATCCGCGACCGCACCGTTTCACCAGTCGAAGTCGTCAACGCCTACCTCCACCGGGTGGAACAATTCAACGCGGAGCTTAATGCGGTCGTGACTATCGCGCCCGACGCGCTGGACCGGGCGCGCGAGGCGGAAGCGGCAGCGATGCGCGGCGGTCAACTCGGCCCGCTACTCGGCGTGCCGGTGACGATCAAAGACACGATTGACACGCGCGGTCTGCGGACGAGTTACGGCTCGCGCTTGTACGCGAATCACGTCCCCGATACGGACGCGCACGCCGTCGCGCTGCTGAAACAAGCGGGCGCGATTATCTTCGGCAAGACGAATGCCTCGGAATTTGCAATGGCGCTCGACACCGACAACCCTGTCTTCGGGCGGACGAGCAATCCACACGAACTGAACCACACGCCGGGTGGCTCAAGCGGCGGCGAGGCGGCGGCGATCAGCGCGTGTCTGTCCGCGGCGGGAATCGGCAGCGATTTGTCCGGTTCGATCCGCGTGCCCGCCCACTGTTGTGGAGTGGTCGGATTGAAACCAACCGCCGGGCGCGTGCCGAGCGGCGGACACCAACCGCCGGTCGCCGGCGCGCTCGCCATCGGCGCGAGCATCGGCCCGCTGGCGCGGCGTGTCGAAGACCTCGCTCTGTTGCACGACGTACTGACCGCGAATGACGCACACGCGCGACCGTTGTATCAATCGTCGCCGGGACAGGAATCGTATGTCCAAAACCTGCGCGGCCTGCGAGTCGCATGGTACACGGACGACGGCGTGGTGCCAGTCACGACGGACACGGAGCGGGCTGTCGAAGCGGCTGTGCGCGCGCTTGAAGATGCAGGGCTGGTGTCAACCCCTGCGCGCCCGCCCGGCGTCGAGCGTGGCCCCGCCCTGTGGTTCGCGCTGTTCGCCCGCGCCGCCGCGGAATTCCTCGACGTGACATATGACGGGCGCGAAAGGGAAGCAGGGTCAGTCGTCGGACGGATGCTGGCATCTCATAGATCATCAATGCAGACATCAACCAATGAATCGTTAAGACGCACATCAACGCCGACACCAACGGCGGAGTATTCGGCGGCACTTGATGAGCGGGCGGAGTTGCGCGCCCGTTTGATCGAATGGATGAATGCGACGCCACTGATTGTGGCACCGGTGGGCGCGACCTCGGCGACAAGACATGACGCGCGACGAATTGAAATCAAAGGCCAAACGTTCGGAACATTTCGCGCTTACGGCTACTCGCAGACATTCAACGTGTTCGGCTTTCCTTCCGTCTGCATCCCGGCGGGTCAATCATCGGACGGTCTGCCCA
>Ga0136614_10002451_pt1 | contig 11548 bp, 9 predicted proteins | sample AntDrymUQ2792106_2_FD_106643 | JGI IMG/M metagenome (GOLD analysis project Ga0136614, IMG submission 106643) | Polar desert sand microbial communities from Dry Valleys, Antarctica - metaG UQ279 (21.06) | ecosystem: Environmental > Terrestrial > Soil > Desert | place: Antarctica: Dry Valley...
CAGGGTCTCGCCGGAGGCGGAGATCGTCTCGGCGTACTCGCGCTGCTCGTCGTCGAGCTCGCTGTCGAGCAGCAGCTCGGCCATGCCGATCACGCCGTTCATCGGCGTTCGGATCTCGTGGCTGACGTTGGCCACGAACATCGACTTCATCCGGGATGCCTCGAGTGCCTGATCTCGCGCCAGCGCAAGCTCCGCCTGGGCGAGCTTGCGCTCGGTGATGTCGCGCAGGAAGGCGTTGAAGGCGTAGCCGTGCTCGGTCTTCAGCGGCGAGATCGTCAGCTCGATCGGAAACTCGCAGCCGTTGCGGTGCAGCGCCATGAGCTCCAGTCGCTGGCCGCTGAGCACCCGCGACTCACCCGTGGCGAGGAAGCGCTCGAGTCCCGCGCGGTGTGCGTCGCGCTGTCCTTCGGGAACGACCGTCTCGGCCAGGTCGCGCCCGAGTGCCTCTTCGCGCGTCCAGCCGAAGCTGGTCTGCGCCTGAGGATTCCAGTCGGTGATCAGGCCGCCGGCGTCGATCGAGATGAAGGCGTCGTGCGCCGTCTCGAGGATCTGCCGGGTCTGGCGCAGGCTCGCTTCCAGCGCCGCCTCGGCCGCCTTGCGGTGCGTGACGTCGCGCGCCGAGGCGTAGATCAACTTCTCCTCGACGATCGCCATCGACTTCCAGGAGATCCAGCGCCAGCCGCCGTCCTTGGTCGCGTAGCGGTTGACGAGGTCACCGGTGATCCCGTCCTGCGACAGCCTCTCGCGTGACTCCTCGGTGATCTCGCGATCGTCGGGATGCACGAACTCGAGGAACGGGCGCGAGCGCAGCTCCTCCTCGCTCCACCCGAGCGCGTGCGTCCACTGGGCGTTCAGCTGCTGGAAGTAGCCGTCGAAGCCGGCCGTGCAGACCAGGTCACGGGAGAGCTCGAAGTGACGTGAGCTGCGCCTGAGCTGCGTCTCGATGTCGCGTCGCGTCATCTCGTCGCGATCGAGCCAGCGGCCGAAGTACCACAGCAACCATCCGCAGAGCCCGATCGACGCCACGGTCATCAGCAGGACCCCGATCGTCGTCCCGTACAGCCCCTGCCGCTCGCCTTGCCAGCGCAGGAACGCGAGCACGATGAGGATCGCGCTCGCCGCCGGCAGCAGGCGACGAATCACGGCTCCGCCGGGACCGTCGCTTCGCAGCAGGTTGCGCGAGCTCGTGCGGGCTGGGGTCCCGCTCCACGACCGCCGGGCATGGGCGGCGGCTCGTGCTCGACTCAGAAGAGACGGCGCTGGAGGGACGTCGTGCGCGCTCATCCTCGGTCCATCGACATCCGCGGCCGCTGCCTTGACCGCGGTGGACATACGGCGGCCCGACGGTGCCGGGGCGCGCTACGCCGCTGCCAGCAGCACCGGCCGCGCCGTCGCCTCCGCCACCGACGCGGCGGCGATCTCAACCAGGTGGCTGATCTCGTCGGCGCTCATCGCCAGCGGCGGCATCAGCACGACGACGTCGCCCAGCGGGCGGATCACGGCCCCCCGCCGGCGTGCCGCCAGCGTCACCTGATGGCCCATCCGCGCCTCGAGCGGGAACGCGCGCAGCTCGATGCCGACCATCAGGCCGCGGCGGCGGATCTCGCGCACGCCCGGCAGCGGCGCGACGAGCTCGTCGAGCAGCTCGTGCAGGAGCGCGATCTTCGGGCCCAGCGCCTCCAGCGTGCGCTCCTGCTCGAACACGTCGAGCGTCGCCAGCGCGGCGGCGCAGGCGAGCGGGTTGCCGGTGTACGTGTGTCCGTGGAAGAACGTCTTGAGCTCCGCGTGGTCGCCGAGGAACGCCTCGTAGACGGGCTCGCTCGCCAGCGTCGCCGCGAGCGCCATGTAGCCGCCGGTCAATCCCTTGGCGACGCACATGAGGTCCGGCGCGACGTCCTCCTGCTCGCAGGCGAACATCGTGCCCGTGCGCCCGAAGCCGGTCGCGACCTCATCGCAGATGAGCAGCACGTCGTGCTCGTCGCACAGCGCGCGCACGTCGCGCAGGTAGCCGTCGGGGTGCGTGAGGATGCCGGCGGCGCCCTGCACGAGCGGCTCGACGATGACCGCCGCGACGCGTCCGGCGTGCTCGCGCAACAGCGCGGCCATGCCCTCGGTGTCGCCGGGCTCGGCCTGCCAGGTGTCGAACAGCAGTGGCCCGAAGCAGGCGTGGAAGAGGTCGATTCCGCCGACGGAGACCGAGCCGATCGTGTCGCCGTGGTAGGCATCGCGCAGGCAGATGAAGCCGTCGCGCTCGGGCATTGCGCGATGGCGCCAGTACTGGAAGGCCATCTTCAGGGCCACCTCGGCCGCGGTCGAGCCGTTGTCTGAGTAGAAGACGCGCTCCAGGCCGCGGGGGGCGAGCTGAACGAGCCGGTCGGCGAGCTCGATCGCGCCGGGGTGCGACAGCCCGAGCATCGTCGTATGCGCCACGCGATCGAGCTGCTCGCGGACCGCACCGTCGATCGCGGGATGGCCGTGGCCGTGGACGTTGCACCACAGCGACGACACGCCGTCGAGGTAGCCGTTGCCGTCGGTGTCGTAGAGCGTGCAGCCCGCGGCGCGCTCGATGATCAGCGGCTGCTCCTCGCACCAGCCCTGCTGCTGTGTGAACGGGTGCCAGAGCGCCCGCTTGTCGATTGCCGCAAGCTCCCGCGTCGTCATGGGGCGGACCCTAGGCGCGCGCGCGGACGAACCCGCGCATCGAGGCCCGCCGGTGCGCCTGGGAGTCTCGGGTGAACCGTGCCGCACATGTCGCCGAATACGCTCGTCGACGCATGCGCCGCCTGCCCGAGCCCCCGCTGGCCCTGATCGTCTTCGTCGTCGGCGTCGCGATCCTCGGCGCCGAGATCGCCGCGGCCCGGCTGCTCGCCCCGTACTTCGGCGCGTCGACGATCGTCTGGGCGAACACGATCGGCATCGTGCTCGTCGCGCTGTCGATCGGCTACTGGTACGGCGGCCGCCTCGCGGACCGCAACCCGACGCGCGAGGGCCTGTACCGGATCGTGCTGCTGTCGGGCCTGCTGCTGGCGGCCGTGCCGTTCGTCGCGGACCCGTTTCTCGGCGTCGCGATCGACGCCCTGGACTCGATCTCCGCCGGCGCGTTCGTCGGCTCGCTGCTCGGCGTCACCGTCCTCGTGGCGACGCCTGTGCTCGTGTCGGGCGCGGTGGCGCCCTACGCGCTGCGCCTCGCGGTGGCCGACGTCGCCCAGGCGGGCACCGTGTCCGGGCGCCTGTACGCCATCTCGACGGTGGGCTCGCTGCTGGGCACGTTCTCCTCGGCGCTGCTGTTCATCCCGCTGATCGGCACGCGGCGCACGTTCATCGTCTTCGGCCTGGCGCTCGTGCTGATCGCGGTCTACGGGCTGGCCCAGCGCCGGCTGCTGCTCGCCCCGGCGCTGCTCGCGCTGCTGCTCGTGCTGCCGCTGGGAACGGTCAAGGGGGAGACGGAGGCGGGCGCGCGGGTCATCCACGAGACCGACACGGAATACCAGTACGCGCGCGTCGTGCAGGACGCCGACGGCACCCGCACGCTCGAGCTCAACGAGGGCCAGGCGGTGCACTCGCTGCGGCGGCCCAACTCCTATCTCAGCGACAACGTCTGGGACGAGTACATGATCGTCCCGTTCGCCGCCCAGGACCGCCCGCCGCGGCGGATCGCGATCCTCGGCAACGCCGCGGGCACGACGGCCCGCGCCTACGGCCACTTCTTCCCGCAGACGCAGATCGACGGCGTCGAGATCGACGGCGAGCTGAGCGAGATCGGCCGGCGCTTCTTCGACATGCGCGCGCCCGGGCTGCGGACGCACACCGCCGACGCGCGGCCGTACCTGCGCCGCACCGGGGAGCGCTACGACGCGATCTTCGTCGACGCCTACCGCCAGCCGTACATCCCGTTCTACCTCGCCACGAAGGAGTTCTTCGAGCTCGCCCGCGACCGCCTGCGCCCCGGCGGCGTGGTCGTCGTCAACGCCGGCCATCCGAAGGGATCGCAGGACCTCGAGCAGGTGCTCGGCGCGACGCTGGCGGCGGTCTTCCCGACCGTGCTGCGCGACCCCTCGCAGCCGGTCAACACGCTGCTGCTGGCGACGCTGGGCGATGCGTCGGCGGCGCGCCTGCGCCGCAACGCGGCGACGCTGCCCGCCGAGCTGCAGCCGCTGGCGCTCGAGGCGGCCGAGCGGGTCGAGCCGCGGCTGCCCGGCGGTCGCGTCTACACCGACGACGTCGCGCCCGTGGAGTGGCTGATCGACTCGTCGATCGTGTCGTTCGCCGCCGACGCGGGCGAGTAGCCGCGCGAGCTACAGCTCGACGGACCCCATGGACTCCGCCGGATAGCGATCGCCGGCGGCGGCTCCGGCGGGCATCGCGTCGTCGAGCGCGGCGAGCTGCTCGCCCGTCAGCGTGACGTCCGCGGCGGCGGCGTTCTCCTCGATGTAGCGCACGCGCTTGGTGCCGGGGATCGGCACGACGTCGTCGCCCCGCGCCAGCAACCACGCGAGCGCGAGCTGCGCCGGCGTGCAACCGGCCTCGTCGGCGATCGACCGCACGCGCTCGACGAGGCGCAGGTTCGCCTCGAGGTTGTCGCCCTGGAAGCGCGGGTGGTAGCGGCGGAAGTCATCGGCGGCGAGATCGTCGACCGAGGCGTCGCGCCCGGTCAGAAAGCCGCGGCCGATCGGGCTGTAGGGGACGATCCCGACGCCGAGCTCGCGGGCCGCGGGAACGATCTCGGCCTCGATTCCGCGGGTGAACAGCGACCACTCGCTCTGCAGCGCCGTGATCGGGTGCACCGCGCACGCCGCACGGAGGGTGTCGGCGTTGACCTCGCTGAGGCCGATGTGGCGGATCTTGCCTGTGGCGACGAGGTCGGCGAGCGCGCCGACCGTCTCCTCGATCGGCACGTCGGGGTTGCGGCGGTGCAGGTAGTAGAGGTCGATGTGGTCGGTCTGCAGGCGCCGCAGGGACGCCTCGACGGCCTGCTTGGCATAGGCGCCGCTGGAGTCGATCCGGCGCGCGCCGTCCTCGCGGACGATGCCGAACTTCGTCGCGATCACGACGTCGCCGGCGGCGGCCCTGAAGCGCGCGGCCGACGAGCTGCTCGTTGGTGCCGGTGCCGTACATCTCGGCCGTGTCGAAGAACGTCACGCCGAGCTCGACGGCCCGCTCGATCGTCGCGATCGACTCGGCCTCGTCGGCGGGCCCGTAGAACTCGGAGATGCCCATGCAGCCGAGGCCGAGGGGCGCAGACGGTGAGGGGGCGGTCGCGCCCAAGCGTGCGTTGATCCACCGTTGCAGGCTAGGCATCCGCCTCAGCGGGGTCGCGCGGCGCTCGCGTGTATGACGGGTGCGACTGGGCGGGAGCGCGTTCACCCAAGCAGTGCCCGAGCCCGAACCACCGCCAGACAGGACGGTCAGAAATCTGAGTTAACGAAAGGCTGTACCACCAGAACATCTGTTTGTGGCAGCCACCAATTGGCGGTGGTAGGCTGCGGCCGGCGCTGCGGGTGTTCACCCGCGGGCGTCATGACTCGTTCAGTGCGATGAAGAGGACGGTGAGCCGTGTCACCGAAGGAAGACGCACCGAAGCGAGCGGCGATCGATCTCGACGACGTTGCCGGCAAGCGCCTCACTGAGATCTCCGCCGCCGAGTTCCTGCAGCTGTTGGAGCAGGTCCAGGCCGGCGCGTATCCGCCGCCGTCCGACGAGGCCACCGTGGGTGATGTGCTCGCGGGCGCGGCGTCGGCTCAGCGACTGGGCGCCGGTGGCCTCCCGGAGAAGAAGAAGCTCGAGCGCGAGACCTTCCCGGAGAAGAAGAAGGTCGAGCTCGAGAAGCAGCCGGTCGAGGGCTTTCCGGAGAAGAAGAAGGTCGAGCTTGAGAAGCAGCAGGTCGAGGGCTATCCGGAGAAGAAGAAGGTCGAGCTCGAGAAGCAGTCGGGCGAGGGCTTTCCGGAGAAGAAGAAGGTCGAGCTCGAGAAGCAGTCGGGCGAGGGCTTTCCGGAGAAGAAGAAGGTCGAGCTCGAGAAGCCCGACATCGAAAAGCAATCCGTCGAGCCGCCGTCCGACCTCGCCACGACCATGAGCCAGTTCGACGACCGGCTGGCGACGATCGAGCAGCAGCTCTCCAAGCTCTCGACGTAGCGCGCGCGTGTGAACGCAAGCGCCATCGTGCTGGGCGCCGATGCGCTTGCCGTCGCGACGACGACGGGGCTTCGCGGCCTCGGCGTCGACGTGCTGGCGCTCCGCGGCGAGCAGCTCCCAGAGCTCTGCGTCAGCCTCCGGCCCAGTTGCTTCTCGGTCGAGGGCAAGCGGGTCGGGGCGATCCTGCTGCGCGAGATGGCCGGCGCGATCGCCCCGGTGGCCTTCGTCCCCGACGATCGCGGCTTCGTGCTCGCGGAGCTCAGCGCGACCTGGCTTGCCGCGACGCAGCTTGACGGGATGCTGGTCGTCAACCGCCTTGATGCCGAGGCGTGGTTCGAGGGCGCGCAATGGCCGGTGTGGCGCAGGCGGCTTGCCAGGGGCTCGGTCGGGGTGTCGCCGCTGAGCTTCGGCGATCGTACGCCGGCGGCATGCTGGCGGCCCTACGTGGATGGCCTGGACCGACCGGTGCCGATCGCGGCGGCGCGGCGGGCGCTCGGCACCGCGCTGGCCCATGCTCCCAAGGTGGGACGCGCGCTGTTCGCGTGCGGAGACGCGATCGGCGAGCGGCCACCGGCGGCTGTCGAGCACGCCGCGCGGCTGCTATGCCGGCAGGGGGTGCAGGTTGCGTCCTTCACCTATGACGCGGCCGGATGCGTCGCGACCGTCGACGTCCTGCCGGCGCTGTCAGACCTCGAGGCCGAACACGTCGCGCCGCGACTGATCGCACTCCTCCATGACCATCTGCGTCGTCGGTGACACACAGGACCTCTCGTCGGTCTACTTCGGCTGGGCGGCGCGCCGGGCCGGGCACCGGGTACTCGAGCTGGACGAGGAGCAGCTGGGCTCGACCTGGAGCTTCGCGTTCGACGACCGTGCCGCCCCGGCCGGCGTCATCGAGTTCGGTCGCCGCCGCGTCGACTTCGCCGACCTCGTCGGGGTGTTCGCGCGCTTCGCGCCCGAGCCCGGACCGCCACCGGAGGTCGAGCTCGACAGCGGCGCGCTGGAGCGCCTTTGCGCGGAGCGGCGGGCCGGCCTGCACGAGCTGCTCGACAAGCTTCCCTGCCCGGTGGCGAACCGTCCCTCGGCAGGTCGCTCGAACGGGTCCAAGCCGCTGCAGATGGCCATGCTCGAGGCGGCGGGCTTTCGCATGCCCGCGTGGCTGGTCAGCAACGAGCGCGAGCAGGTCGCTGCGTTCGTCGAAGGCCTCGACGAGCCGCCCATCTACAAGGCGGTATGTGGTCTGCGCTCTCGCGTTCGGCGGCTGGACGACGAGCTCCTGAGGCGCATGAAGGCCGGAACGAGCCCGGTCCTCGTGCAGGTCTACGTGCCGGGCATCGACGTGCGCGTCCACGTGACCGCGGGGCGATGCCTGGCCACGGCGGTTCACGGCGATGGCGTCGACTACCGCTTCGACGGCTCACGCTCCTACCGCCCCTACGACGTCCCCGCGCTGATCGCCCGCCTGTGCTGCGCGGTCGCCGAGCGGGAGGGCCTGCTGCTGGCGGGCTTTGACTTTCGCGTCTGCGAGCAGGAGTGGTTCTGCCTCGAGGTCAACCCGATGCCAAGCTTCATCCCCTACCAGTGGGCGACAGGTCAGCCGGTCGCAGAATCGGTCCTGGAGGCGTTTGCGCAAGCGGGCTGACCGCGTTCTGCGGCCCCGACGCGAGCGGGTGGGGAGAGGCAACGGCCAGGACGCCGACCATCCGCTACGCGTCGACCGCCGGCGTGATGCTCACGCCCGACCCCTCCGCGAGCGTCACGTGCGACGGCTCGGCGTCGGCCAGAAACGCCCACTTGGGGCCGTACAACTCGCCGAAGTCGACGTCCACCTCCAGCGACCGCACCTCGTGCAGCGCCCACACCGGGTGGTCGACCTCGTAGGAGCGCGCGCTGCCGTCGCGGCCGCGGCCGACGCCGAGGTCGTGGTGGGTGAGCCAGTAGTCGGCGGAGTCCTCGGCGGGGACGATGGGCTCGGGGTCCGCCCATGCCTCCAGGCGGTGGCGCAGCCCGCGACCGAAGCGGTGGCGTACGCCGACGAGGCCGCCCTCGCGCGCGAGCACCTCGTCGCGCATGCGGATCGTCCGGTAGGGCTCGTTGTAGGTCAGCTTCGCGATGATCGAGATCGCCGGGCGCGAGACGAACTCGCGGATGAACACGACGGCGCGCCGGCCGTGCAGGCGCACGTAGAAGCGCAGGTTGATCTCGCCGAAGTTCACATGCAGCGGGATCGGCACGCCGCGCAGCCGCGTGCGGCGGAAGTGAAAGGCGACGAGGCTGACACGCGGCGAGCCCTCGAGCGTGTCGATCTGCGCGCCGCGCGGCAGGTGCGGCGCAAGCAGCTCCTCGTGGGCGGCGTACGTGACGCCGAGGACATGGAGCCACTGCGCCGACAGAAACGCGGAGGCCGGCCTCACGGGCCGATCCAGCCGTCGAACGGCAGCGTCGCGCCCCCGCGCGCCAGATCGCCGGTGGCCGCGGTGGTGACCGCGAGCGTCGCCACCTCGACGTCGCCCAGGCGCTCGATCGTCACGCGGTTGGAACGCTCGATGACGCTCGGCTCGTCCGGCCACGGCGTGAGCACGACCGCCCGCACCTCGAGGCTCGCCGCGCGCGCCGCCTCGATCGTCAGCAGCGAATGGTTGATCGTCCCCAGTCCCGGCCGCGCCGCGACGACGAGCGGCAGGCCGAGCGCGGCCGCGAGGTCGCGGACCGTGAAGTCGCCGAACGGCACGAGCAGGCCGCCGACACCCTCGGCGATCAGCAGATCGGCCTCAGCGGCGGCGGCGTGCGCCGCCGCGACGAGCACGCCGAGGTCGAGCATCCTCTCGCCGAGCTCGGCCGCGAGGTGCGGCGACACGGCGGGGCCGAACGTCGCGGTCGTCACGTTCCGGGGGTCCCCGCTGACGGCGCGCGCCAGCAGCTCGTGGTCGGGCGGCCATTCGCCGGTGTGCGCGCCCGCCGCGCCGACGCCTGTCACCACCGGCTTCCACACCGCAACCCGCTCGCCGCGCGCGTGCAGCGCGGCAGCGATCGCCGCCGCCACGACCGTCTTGCCGGCGCCCGTGTCGGTGCCGGTGACGAAGCAGCCGCGAACGGACACGCGCGCCGGCTACGCCGCGTCGGCCCGTCGCGGCGGCGGGGCGCTCACCAGCGGCGCACCCGGCCGTGCGCGCTCCTGCGCGACGGCGACCGGGATCGCCGTCGCGGGCCGGAAGCCGGCCTGCAGCGCCGCGCGGCCGAGCACGCGCGCGGCCTCGCGCAGCTCGCCCTTCGTATGCGTTGCCATCACCGCCAGACGCAGCCGCGACGTGCCGTCGGGCACGGTCGGCGGCCGGATTGCCTGCGCGAACACGCCGCGCGCGAGCGCGGCCTCGCAGACGCGCATCGCCGTCGACGCCTCGCCGACGATGATCGGCACGATCTGCGTCGAGGAGCCGGCGATGTCGAAGCCCTCGCGCGCGAGCTCGGTGCGCAGCACCTCGGCGTTGGCCTGCAGGCGCTCGACGCGGCGCGGCTGCTCCTCGAGCAGCTCGAGCGCCGCGAGCGCGCCTGCGACCACCGGCGGCGGTGGGGCCGTCGAGAAGATCAGCGGGCGGGCGCTGTTGACCAGCAGCGCGGCGATGTCCTCGTCGCAGGCGACGTACGCGCCGTAGGAGCCCAGTGCCTTGCCGAGCGTTCCCACGACGACGTCGATCAGACCTTCGAGGCCGGCCTCGGCGACCGCGCCGCGGCCGCCCGGCCCGAGGCAGCCCGTGCCGTGCGCCTCGTCGACGACGATGCGCACGCCATACCGGCGCGCGAGGTCGGCGATCTCCTCCAGCGGCGCGACATCGCCGTCCATCGAGAAGACCGACTCCGTGACGATCAGCGAGCCACGCCCCTCGGCCTGCTTGAGGCCCCAGGCGAGGTGCTCGACGTCGTTGTGGCGGTAGATGAACGTGGCGGCGCGCGACAGCCGACAGCCGTCGATGATCGACGCGTGGTTGAGCTCGTCGGAGAAGACGACCTCGCTGACGCGCGCGAGCGCGCCGACGACGCCCAGGTTGGCAAGGTAGCCGCTGCCGAACAGCAGCGCGGTCGGCGTTCCCTTGAACGCGGCGAGCCGCTGCTCCAGCCGGCCGTGGATCGTCATCGTGCCGCTCACCAGGCGCGACGAGCCGGTCCCGACGCCCCAGCGCAGCGCCGCGTCGGCGGCCGCCTCCTGCACCTTCTGGTGGTCGGCGAGGCCGAGGTAGTTGTTGGAGCAGAGCAGCAGGACAGGTTGGCCGTCGAGCACGACGTTCGGCCCCTGCGGTCCGCTGACGAGCCGGGTGCGGCGGTACAGGCCAAGCTCCTTGAGCTCCGCCAACCGCGCCCCGATCTCGCTCACGGTTGCGCTCAGCCCCGGGCGGGTGGGACGGTCTCGGTAGTGGCGGCGTTGGGCCGCGGCGGGAGCGGGCCGCGCTTGCGCGCGAAGCGCAGCTGCGTCGACGGATCCCACAGGCGCACCTCGAGCTCCTCGAAGCTCGATCCGACGACGCTGCACCCGGCATCCGCCGCGGGCGTCTCGCCCTCGAGGAACCCGCTGCGGTTGTCGGGGCGCGGGTTGGCGCCGTTGTCAGGCTGGCGCGCGACGTTCAGGCCGAGGTTCTCGAACATCGCCCGGTCCTCGTCGGGCGTGTTGCCGAGCGTCGTGAGGAAGTTGCCCATCATCACGCCGTTGATGCCGGCGCGGACGGCGAGCTGCTGCAGCTCGCCGATGTTCTCGACGCGACCGCCGCAGAGGCGAAACAGCGCGTCGGGCAGGATCAGGCGGAAGATCGCGATCCACTTCACGGCCTCCCAGGGATCCATGTACTCGCGCTCGCCGAACTTCGTGCCCGGGCGTGGGTTGAGCAGGTTGATCGGCACCGAGGTGGGGTCGATCCCGGCCAGCTCGAAGGCCATTTCGACGCGCTGCTCGCGCGACTCGCCGAGGTTGAGGATCCCGCCGACGCACGTTTCCAGGCCCGCCTCGCGGACCGCGTCGATCGTTCGCAGCCGGCCCTCGTAGCGGACGGTCTGGGAGACCTCCGGGTAGTAGGACTCGGCCGTTTCGACGTTGTGATGCACGCGCTGCACACCGGCCTCCTTGAGCGCGCGTGCCCGCGCCGGCGACATATGCCCGATCGAGGCGCAGCGCTTGAGGTTCGTGTGCTCGGCGACGAGCCGCGTGCCCTCGAGCACCTTGGCGAAGTCGCGCTTGGAGAGCCCCTGGCCCTGGGTGACCATGCAGAAGCGGTGCGCGCCGGCGGCCTCGGCGGCGCGCGCGTGTTCGAGGATCTGCTCGGGCTCCATCATCGCGTGCAGCGGCGTCTCGGCCTCGGCGAAGCGCGACTGGGCGCAGAAGCCGCAGTCCTGCGCGCAGCCGCCGGACTTCGCGTTGACGAGCGAGCAC
>Ga0136614_10002453_pt1 | contig 11543 bp, 10 predicted proteins | sample AntDrymUQ2792106_2_FD_106643 | JGI IMG/M metagenome (GOLD analysis project Ga0136614, IMG submission 106643) | Polar desert sand microbial communities from Dry Valleys, Antarctica - metaG UQ279 (21.06) | ecosystem: Environmental > Terrestrial > Soil > Desert | place: Antarctica: Dry Valley...
GGTACTCAGGGCGGGTCTGTAATTTGAAACCCGAAGAAGTTAGTACAATGTTGGTTAAAGCAAAAGATGAAACCCGGAGGCGCTCTCCCTTCGCCTCCGGGCCTCCGTCTACGGTCGCTCGCTTATGTTAGGACTGGAACGACCGAACCTGAACATTAATCGACTCCAGTACCGGCTCCCCCTTTTCTAATCTTAGTAGCCGTAGAGCGTCGGTCTAGCCCACCCGCGATCGCGCCGATCACCGCAAACTTTTTGTCGCCAATCAATCCGCCCGCAGTGGAGCCTGTCGAGGTACCACTTCCAGAAGAGCGCTCTTCACGCTCGTAAAACTGACCGCCCGCATGCTCATCCTTCGTTGCCTATATCGGTCGGGGCTCGCTGGTAGTGTGACGGCCATAAGCGAGAACAATGCTAATAGTGTCGCTAAAAGATCTCTCGACGCACCCTTCCTAAAATGACGAGTGCAACGGTCGTGCCATATTGTCGCACCACACTTTTTGAAGGATGCAGACGCTTTTTATGGAACGGGTTGTTCAAAACCTAAGGATTGAAGGTGGTGTATCGGAGCCCGCAGCAATTCCTATTACGTATATCCTCGAGTTGATGTGTAGCTTTTGGGATAGCATCGAATTCTGCGTAGAATCAGAAGCCTTATGCTCCGCTTGAGAGCAGCAGCGCACGCGGGTCGTGGAATTTAAAACGTGGAGAGCATGAAATGAAAACCAAAGGACTGAGCACGTCAATCATTGCTGCAGGTGTTGTTGGCTTCATATTTACTCGTTGCTAAGAATAAGAGAGGCCTTCTACCTTTGACGCGGTGTGGGCAATTTGCTCTTCTATCTAGGCAAATTCTTCTCCCTCTAGATGCCATACAGCTCTAAGTGGGGAGTTGAAAGGCCGCAAGAAGTGACCGGGAGGGAGCTTTGGAACTCGCGAGCATTTAGGTTTGGCGCAATGATGGTGGCGCCCTTAGTGAGTGTCATATAAACACGGTGACGCCAAGATAAAAGGGGGCTTTCGCCCCCTTCACTTCCTTGCCTGCCACCACGCTGTTTCCCTTAGTGAATCGTGTAAATGACCAATCGATCCTTCCTTCCAGAAAAATAAATCTACGGCACGCGGAGTGCTTAAGTTAAAAGCGGCAAGCACGAAAGAAGTAAACGTGACCCGCCGCCATCACTTCTCTGAGCGCCGCCTGCCGCTGCGCCAGCCACCCTCCGAGCATCCCTACAGTAATCAAATCTAAGCGAGACCCGCATAAAACGCGGGTCTCCTGCCTTTTAGGGGCAGGATTCAGCAGCGAAGAAGGGAAGTCCCCCTTACCACTTCTTACATTTCATTGCGAATGCAGCCGAGGGTCGACGACTATCACACCCCAAGGCGGACATATCTTGTCACTTGGAAGTGACGATATATGTCGCTAACAGCGGATGTAGGCGCAGAGAGTAGCTTGTCGGCGTGGTGTAAACGGAGAATTAAGGATGATGAGGTATGCGAAATGATTACGACCGGTTCTCGAAAAAAAGGTGAACAGATTTGCACAGATTCTGTGGGAAAACCTGTGCAAAATACACTCCTGCGATGGTTAAATACTTCAGCCCACGGACGATCTAACGTTTTGCACACTTCAGTTGCAGAGGTTGGTGGGGGTTCAAAAACGAGCAGACGATAGCCTTGAGGGCTCATGAAGAGGACGACCTAAGCCATTCCTTGCTCGCAGTTAGAAATAGGAGAGCCACCAATCGAGATGACGGGACTTTACCCCCGCAAACCACTTGCACAGTGGATACAGCAAGAGCACCCCCGCGATCCAGCAGGCGTAAACAACGGCTAGGCTAAAACCTACACCAGGAGGCGGACCAGTTATCATGGTCTGGCTGTCGAACATCCACCCGACTTGTTTGCCGGCCGCGAAATGCACAGCAACTGAAATCAGGTGAGCTATCAGCCACTGCAAGAGATAGAAGAACAAGGGGACGCGCCCGAACGTTACGAAGACCTGCCGTATCCTATCTGCAAGACTCCATGATGCAGTCGCCGGTAAGCAATCCGGGCCTCTCTTCTCAAACAACGCCAGAGCTACCATCCCTGGCCCCAGGGTCATCAGCAAGAATAGAAGCGAAGGTGGGTACTTCGTCACGTTAAGAAACGAAAGAATCGTAAAGGTCGATGTAACCTGCTGCGACCAGAGGGAAGGGTCGCCGTAACGATTGACGGCGCGAAGGACTATGAAGAGCACGGTCGATGCAACTCCCATAATCAGCAGTAGCCGGCGACGCTTCTGGAAATCCAATTGATAGAGCGCTCCAAATGCATAACCCGCGGCCATGACACCTATCCAGGGAATCAAAGGGTAAAGGACGAACACCACCGGGCTCGGAAATCCAGCAATAGGGAAAGCCTCGAATGGCTGATGCAATATCATGTAAAGCTTTGCCCCGTACCCTGGAACCGGGCTATTTGGTCCCTGCCAGCCACCTTGCACACGAAGACCATCCAGCACGTTGTGCAGAGCAATCATTACAATTGCAGAGGAAGCGACGATCCGAAGTGGCAAGTAGATCAAGGCCGCGAGGACAATCATGGAGATACCGATAACCCAGATCACCTGCATTGCACCCAGGAATCTGTAATCCAGGTTGAAAGTGACTGCTGAACGCACCACGGTGAACTCAAGCAGGATCAACCATAAACCGCGCGTGACTAAAAACCGGGACAATTCTTTCTTGCTCTTGCCTCGTGAGAATTGCAGATAAGCGCTCGTGCCCGCCAGGAAAATAAACACCGGCGCACAGAAGTGGGTGACCCAGCGCGTAAAAAAGAGAGTTGCATTGGTGTGTTGCAGGTTCGTAGGATCAAATCCCTGCAATACTTCACTGTGAACAAAGTCCCGCGTGTGATCCAACATCATGATTACCATCACGATGCCGCGAAGTAGGTCAATGGAATCAATTCGGACGCGGGCAGGTTTCGCCGGGTTGACTGCTGAGGCGAGGGTAAAGGTAGGGCTGACTTCGGAGAGATCCGACATGAAATCCTCTGGCGATTAGATCGACATGTAAACGACAAATGGTCGAGCATATTCTAGGCCGACGCATAATATAAGAAGCGTCATGCCGGTTCCAGTTACTTGTCGAAAGAGGAGGCAGGAGACATAGGTGGGAGGGCTGGAGCGGTGCCGGTACACGAGAGCGACCCATAGAAACTTAAGATACGCGTCCGATAACATTGTCAGTTTAGCCGCCCCAACCGAAAGAAACGTAACTAATGTTATCAGACGCAAGTGGTTCGTGTTGTTTGGGGGGGGGGTAGTTGTGTGGTTTAGGAAGAGGGTTTTCCGTCTCCGAAGGGTTTCGCTAGTCTCCACTTTCTAAAAACGGATTCCACTCCTGTGGTAGTTGGCAGTTATTCGGCGCCCCCACAAATAGCGGCGCCATCTGCTTGTCACTGTATCCCGCCAAGCCACAACCTACCCGCGTCACTTGAAAGGTCATTTCAGAATGTTCATTTGCGAATTCGATAAACCGGCGCACATAGTGTGCGATCTGATCTAAAGGTATGGCCCGCAGAGCATGGTCTTTGGTCGGGATCGCGTAGCTTGTCCCTTGCAATCCGACGCCTTTTCCATACACCGCGCCATAATGTTCGCGAGCGTAAGCAGCCGTGCCTCTGCCGTGCCTTCCGGAAAGATTTGATCCAAATACGAAGATGCTTTCATTACTCACTTCTTACTACCTTTCTGCATCGCTTCATAGTTACGTAATCGCCTCCTCGCAACCTTATAGCTAACTCCAAGGCGTTCGGCGACTTGTTGTAACTTTTCGCGGCGTTCGCCCTTACACTCTTGAAAGAGCTGGTACACCTCTACCCACGTCTGGATCACTTCAGGGGTTGCCTGACTTCCTACTGCTTTCACTTCTCACTCTCTTTCTTCGCTGACTATTACAAATCTTTCGCTGCCGCACCTGGACGGGGTTGAAATACGCTCGACCTGCCGGACGCATTCCGCCGGCGGTGGGAAGGCTCGTCACAGGATTGACTATCGTATTAGCGTTGGTGCCATCAGGTGTGGAGAAAGGCCGGAGATACTCTACTAATCGACTCTATCGATCACGCTGCACGTTTGTCCTCGGAAATGATGAGCTGAACTTCTTCACTCAATGCGCTGATAGCTCCTGTCAATTGCTCTCGAGACAGTGCTCCCGAGCGCACCCCTTGTCGCAATCCCTCTGCTTGAGATATTACTCTGTGTGCCAGAGCCTGCGTATGATGAACTGCAAGATGGTCGCTGAGCAAAAGAGTTAGCTCCCCGACGATGATTGCAGTCTCGTCGAGAAACTCAAGCGGGATCTGTTGAGGCTCGAAACCGCGAGCATTCAAAAGTAGATCATCAAGCCGTTCGGAGAATTGATTGAGCTGCTGAGTGAAACGTTGCTGATGAAGAGCGTCATGCATGGTGATTGATTCTAGCATAAGAGTTTGACATATAACACCCAGTTGAAAATGGGAGGTTTAATAGTTCGTTGCGAGCGATGCGAGCGAATCACACTTGCCTGGCTTCGTCGACAATAATCTTCATTCTAGACAGGGGTTCCCAAGCTCTGAGATACTTGAGGGAGCCTAAACATCTGATGGGAGATCATGGATGCGCCACAAGTACCAGGACGCTACCGATCGGTAGGGTCGCCAGCGTTCCCCATGCTCCAACACTTCTTTTGGCTTCGCCAACGTCTTAGTGTCATAGATGAGTGAATAGCCTTTTCGGACTGCGAAATCACCAACCGGAAGAACGTCAGGGCGACCGAGCCTGAAAATCAGAAGCATCTCCACGGTCCAGCGACCGATTCCTCTCACCTGTGTAAGATGCTCGATTATCTCTTCATCTTCCATTCTCTGCAGATGCGGCAAGGTAGGAACGGTACCGTCGAGTGTCTTTGCGGCAAGATCCTTTAGAGCGATAAGCTTGGCTCCTGAAAGTCCTGCGCCACGCAAAGCTTCCTCGCAAGCAGCAATAAGATCGCCCGGATATAGTCTCTTCTTTCCGAATAGCGCGATGATCCGTTGGTGAATCGCTCCTGCCGCCGTCCCGTGAAGCTGTTGGTAGATGATATTTCGCGCCAACGCTTCGAAGGGGTTCTGCATTCCGCGAATCTGCATGTTGAAAGGCCCGGCCCGCTCAATTAGCCGGGCAAGTATTGGATCGGCGCCACCGGACAGGTATTTAATGGCTTCTTCCGGGTCGTAACAGAAGCCGTCCTTATTCCTACGGTTTTGCACTGCCATAACCATTATCGATTGCTCTGATAAGGCTTCTCAATCTACCTACATGCGCTTCTACAGGCCCAACTCAAAACAGTGAGCCCTGACTCTTGGGCCGGCGAAAAGTATTGAGCCGTTCGCTTGTCGCTTCTGCTTGCCTCAGTTGGTTGAGTCCGAGCCGCGCACAATAGAGATCAAAACTCTTGACGGCCAGGTCCCACTGTATGCTTGTGCCTTTCATTCTCTCTCCGAAGACGCTGGAGTTTAGGCGACCATTGCGTTCCTCTCGAATGTGGCTAAGAACCCGCTTAGCTTTGGTCGGTAGCCGTTCGTGAAGGCGCTGGACGAAATACGGTGCGACGCTCCCGGGCAGTCTGAGCATTCCCATAAAGGCGCTCTGGGCTCCAGCCGCTCTCGCCCGAGTTAGAAGTTCGGGGATATGAGAATCATTTAGTCCAGGAATAAGAGGTGAAAGCGCTAATCCAACTGGTATGCCAGCTGCCGCCAACTCCTCCATCGCCCTGAACCTCGAGTTTGGCGACGGAGCGAACGGCTCAATGGCGCGTGCAGTTTCGTGGTCTCTAAATGGAATCGTGAAAAAGACGCTTAACGTTTTCTCGCGCGCCATCTCTTTAAGGAGATCAAGGTCACGACGAATAAGCGCGGACTTTGTGATGATGCTGACGGGATTCAGAAAGTCGTAGCATACTTCCAGACATTTACGAGTCAGACGGTAATGCGCTTCCAGTGGAACATACGGATCCGACGTGAAAGAAAATGCGATTTCGGCGCCTCTCCAGGAGGGCCTCATCAATTCCTCCCGAAGCAACTCGGGCGCCCTCACCTTGACCACTAGCTTACGCTCGAAGTCGGTCCCTGCGCCCCACCCGAGGTATTCATGTGTAGGTCTTGAAAAGCAGTATGTGCAGGCGTGTGGACATCCACGATAGATGTTGACCGTGTGCGTCAGGTGAACATCCGGTGAGTTCACTTTGTTGATAATTGACCGCGTCTCAGACTCCTCAAAGACCTCTAGTTTTGTCTCTGGCGGTTCCCCTATCCATTCGACATCAGTTGTCAAATACGGATTCGAGGGATTATCGATGTACCTCATAGTGTCCTGCATCAGTGAAAGTCGTGCGACATCAGTTTGGCCTCTTCCGCTTCGAGCGATTCCAGGAAGAGCGCCTTGACCGTTACGACGTCGTCGATGTTTTGAACAATTCCTTTGATCAATAAATAGCTGGAATGGACAATTTTTGATTTGAACTTCTCAAATTGATCGGGCATTACCACTGCATTTGCAATCCCTGTCTCATCTTCCAGGCTCAGGAACAGCAGTCCACGCGCGGTTCCGGGTCTTTGCCGGCAGACGACTGCTCCCGCAATCTTTACCGGGGTGCCATTTGATACGTTCCTCAAGTGACTGGCCTTAACAACGCCGAGAGCGTTCATTCTTTGGCGATGAAATGCCATCGGATGCTTGCCGATTGTGACTCCCGTTCCATGGAGGTCCGCATTGAGTCTTTCCGTATCGGACATCTGCTTTAAGGGCGAAGGGACTTCCCCGATCTCTTCCAGGACGAAGAGCGGCCCGGCGGGGCGCAAAGCGAGTTCTGCCTCCCAGAGCGCATCACGCCTGTGTGGAGCTATGTTGCTTTTTGGCTCAAGGTTGTTTAGGGCTCCCACCTGGCTAAGCCGCCTCAGCTCATTGCTATGCAGAGCAGGAACGCGCCTTCGTAAATCATTTATACTCCTAAAGGGTGAGCGCTCTCGTGCTGTGACTATGGCGCTGGCCGCCTCCTCACGCAAGCCCCGCACATAATTTAACCCCAAACGAACCCATCTCTGCTGATCATGTACCTCGATCGTCGAGAGCCAAAGAGAGCGTGTGACATCAACCGGCTTAAAATGTAGTCCGTGCCTTTGAGCATCTTTGATCAGTGTCAAAGGGCTATAGAAGCCCATTGGCTGGTTATTGAGCATAGCCGCAGTGAAAGCCGCAAGATAATGACATTTCAGATAGGCGCTTGCGTAGGCTATCAAAGCGAAACTTGCGGCGTGTGATTCAGGAAAACCATAGAGCGCGAACGAGGTGATCGATTGCACGATCAGGTCCTGGGTCTCTCCGGTAATGCCCTTCTTGATCATTCCTATTCTCAACTTCTCTTCGACATCGCTCATGCGGGCCTCTGCCCGCTTAAATCCAAACGCTCGCCTGAGCTCTTCAGCCTCGCCCGCAGTAAAGTCGGCTGCGATCATTGCCATCCGGAGCAACTGCTCCTGAAACAGGGGCACTCCGAGCGTGCGCTCCAACACTGTCTCAAGCGAAGGATGCAGGCACTTGACGGGTTCTTTGCCCTGCCTTCGCCTGAGGTAGGGGTGCATCATTTGGCCGACGATGGGACCGGGGCGAATGATCGCTACCTGGACCACCAGATCATAAAAATTTTGGGGTCGGAGACGCGGCAAACTCGACATCTGCGCACGGCTCTCGACCTGGAAGAGGCCGATCGTATCGGCCCTTTGCAAGATCCGATAAACTTCGGGGTCGTCTTGAGGCAGATGCGCGAGATTCACCTCTTCCGAATAATAAGTTCGGATCAGATCGATGGAGTCTTCGAGCACCGCCATCATTCCTAGCCCGAGCAAATCCACTTTGACGATCCCCATGCTCGCGCAGTCATCTTTATCCCACTGCACGACTACGCGTCCCGGCATCGTCGCTGGCTCAAGTGGGACCACTGAATCGAGTTGCCCCTGGCAGATGATCATCCCGCCAGAGTGTTGGCCAAGGTGGCGAGGAAGATCCTGAATCCCGACATAGAGCTCCTGAAACTTTTTGACCAGAGGATCATCAATTGAGAACCCGGCCTCAGCGAACTGTTTCCGAGCCGTCTCCTGAGGATCTTTCCACCCCCATTGAGGAACAAGCCTGGCGAGGCGGGCCAGTTCCTCCTCCTCAAAGCCGAGGACTTTTCCCAGATCGCGCGCTGCCGAGCGCCCCCGGTAGGTGATCACGTTGGCTGTCATCGCCGCTCCCAGTTTCCCGTAGCGCTTGTAGACATATTGGATCGCACGTTCCCGCTGATCCCCGCTCGGGAGATCGATGTCTATGTCCGGCCACTCGCCTCGCTCTTCTGATAAAAATCGTTCGAAAAGCAGGTCCATTCCGACCGGGTCGACTGCCGTGATCCCCAGTGAATAACAGACCGCACTGTTGGCAGCCGACCCCCTGCCCTGCACCAGGATGCCTTCTTTTCTGCAGAACTCGACTATATCCCAGACGATCAAAAAATAGCCGGCCAGTCCTAGCTTTTCTATGATGGCAAGTTCATGCTCAATCTGTCGGCGTGCTTTAGCGGTGAATGGTCTATAGCGCTGCCGCGCGCCGTCATCTACCCGCTTGCGCAAGAATGAGCCCATCGAATCCCCCGTGGGGACTGGATAGCGCGGAAACTCGTAGCCGAGATCACTGAGAGTAAAATCTAGACGTGATGAGAGATCCGCAGCACCCCTCGTAGCTTGCGGAAGATCTGTGAAGAGTCTCGCAATTTCCTGACCGCTTTTTAAGTGGCGTTCTGAGTTCGCCGAGAGGAGTTTGCCGGCGTCTTGAATCTTTATCTTGTGACGAACGCACGTTAGGGCATCGAAAATCTCACGCTCGGGCGGAGTTGCGTACTTCACCCCATTTACGGCCAAGAGGGGTACGCGAAACTCTCTGCTTAGTTCGAGAGCTGCCTGGTTTCTCGCCTCTTCTTCACGATCAAAATGGCGTGCGAGTTCGACATAAACGCCTTTTTTTCCGAAAGTCTCAACCAACTTTTTTAGGCACGCTCGACCTTGTCCCTTTGAGAGAGATCGCGCGAGTGGGCCATTCTCATCGCCCGTCAAGCAGATTAAACCTTCGGCGTGCTCGGCCAGATCCCCCCACGTGGCTTTACCCTCACCCTTCCTTCCCGCCCGAAGCTTTACTTTAGTGAGAAGGCGACAAAGGTTTCGATAACCCGCCCGGTTCTCGGCCAGAAGTGGGAAATAACCGCCTTCCACAACGCTTACCTCTGCACCGATATGCGCACGAATGCCGAGCTTTTTAGCTGCCAGGTGAAAGCGAACCGCGCCTGAAAGGCTATCCCTATCGAGTAGGGCAAGAGCTGGGATGTCGAGTTCGGCCGCTCTCACAGCGAGACCCTCTGGGAGCGATCCCCCCTCGAGAAAACTGAAGGCCGAGCGAGCGTGCATCTCAGCGTACATTAGTCGTAGGTCCCCTCGAGAATCCAACGCCTGTCGGCATTCTGGCACAAGCGATAGAGCCCTCCATTCTGAAGCACGACGTCCCACTCATCTCGATCCCAGGTATCGGTCCTCCACCAATCTCCGGAACTCCGCCAGGGCCCAGAGGCTGAAACTATCTTTCCCTGGATTCCTGCAGCGCTTAACCTGGCCGGACGGTCCATCCAGATGGAGACGCACGCTTCAAGCGCTGGCCGAAAAAATCGGAAGGCCAGCTGCGGTTCACGAAGGGGAGATACCCTTTTCAATTTTCCCTGACGTGCTATCTCCAAAGGCGTGAGGCGAAACGCGTCGGATCTGTGCGTGTTTACGAGCTCCGGGGAGCCAAGATTTTTCTCCCCGACGAGAGCGCGAATGCGCGCCAGAGTTACCTCCAGTTTCTCCGGCTCAGGAGATAGCGGGACGAGAAGCCCCTCCTGAATTCTACGCAGCGGAGTCGGGATCAGGCTCAGGGTCAGTGCTGTTATCGGAGCCGGGGGAGGGTGTGACAGTAAATCTAAATGGATCAGCTTGAGGAGCGTTCGGCTTCGATCAAATGGAAAAGGGAACTTGATTGTTCGCTTAAAAACTGTCCGATCTCCAAGATCAAGCCTGAGGTCCACTTCTGCGGCGGCCAATCCCAGGGAACGAAGTTTTTCGCAAAGCTCGCCGAGGCTTTTTCCAAGAACGAAGAGTAGCGGCTCGAGGAGATGGATGGACTCTTCAAATTCGACGCGGTCTGTAAAACTCTCTTCAGCCCTTTTTAGGATCAACCGTCTATCGCCGGCGCCTCGGGCCTTCTGCTGGAAAATCTCTGCCTTGTGGCCTAGCCGCGCAACGATACCATCGCGCGGAAGCGAGGCCAGATCCTGGAAGGTTCGAATTCCCCAGAGTTCAAAGGCCTCCGAGATCTCGGGCGTAAGCTGTAAAGCTTCTACCTTGAGTTTCGCCAGCGCTTGAGCGCTTCTCTCAGGGATCATTGTGCTTCCGATAAAATGTCGCGCTGCGATGACGGCAACTTCCGGATTGGGTGCTATAGCAACGTTCGCCGACAGACCTGAATCTTGGAGACGCTCTTCGATAGCACGCGGAATATCCTCGATCCGATTATAAAGAAAGCCCAGCCCATGAATGTCAAAGATTATAGTAGAGTCATCAACCTCTTCAATTGCAGGGGAGAAAGATTGGGCGCACTCAAGAAGAAGCTGCTTATTCTCGAGGCTCAGTGTCGGTGCGTAGAGGCATGCGTACATTTAAAAACTTTATACCTCCGGCGGGGATATCTGTATGGCCTGAGCTCCAAAACGTGCTCTGCCATTTCTAAAGGATCTTTGGGAAACCGCTTCAATGCTGGCACCACTAAGCAATACTGACGGAGCTGCTCCCACCCAGGTAGGAATCATCGGCATCATTTCGAGTCGGAGAGATGCGCATTGTCTTGCCACGGATTCTCCTGCTACAACCACGACAATCGTGCGCGTATGCTCAAGAGGCTGGCGAAAACGATACCAGTAGGAAGATGGCAGCAGCCGCAGCTTCTTTTGGCCCGGCATCAGTTTGGACCCCATGTCCAGGACGACGATTCCGAAACCCCCACCGTGAAGCAAGTGATCCAGAGCCTTGAGCGCATGCTCCAAATTATTACGGCACCGAATCCAAAGAAGCTGTGAGAGTGTTACACCTGCCAAGGAGGCCGTTCGCGGATCGAATGAATCACCTAGGTCTACGCACGCACAGATTTCCTGGTTAGAAGTTGCAACTGCAAGCAGACGATAAAGGAGCGTCGTTCGACCTGAGCTCTCAGGGCCTATGATCTCGCTAATGGCTCCCCGGGGAAACCCCGAGACTAGTTGATCAAGACTATCTACGCCCGTAGCGAGGAGTTCCCTCTCGCCCTTCCCATTGAGCAGACGATCCTCATCCCCGAGCCGCCTGAACTCTGAAAAAACGTCCCCCCTAGATCGTTTTTGAGCGAAAAGTCCCACTTAATCTCCACGCGAACTGAAAGTAAA
>Ga0136614_10002454_pt1 | contig 11541 bp, 6 predicted proteins | sample AntDrymUQ2792106_2_FD_106643 | JGI IMG/M metagenome (GOLD analysis project Ga0136614, IMG submission 106643) | Polar desert sand microbial communities from Dry Valleys, Antarctica - metaG UQ279 (21.06) | ecosystem: Environmental > Terrestrial > Soil > Desert | place: Antarctica: Dry Valley...
CAATAACGAAAAGACCATCGCCATTATCGACCTCAACACCGGACGCGAAGCCCGCTCGTTCAAGTTGCCGGACGATCTCTACGGCAATTCTGCCGTCCTCGCCTTCACGTCCGGCGGGCAAGTTTTCGCCGCCGATGTCGATCAGTCGCGGCTCAAATTCTGGAACGTCACCGCCAAAGAGAAGCCGCGCACGCTCGCGGAGTTCAGCGGGAGTTTCGACTACCAGACAGCTTTCAGTCCTGACGGGCGATTGCTCGCGCTGGCTGCCGGCGGCGCTTTGAAAATCTGGGACACGTCGAGCGGGCGCGAGTTAAATGCCATCGCCGTCATCCCGCCCGCGCCGGCGAACACCGGCACAATTCAGGACGCCATTACGTCCTTCGCCTTCAGCCGCGACGGGCGGCAACTCGCCGTCAGCGCGCGCCGCCAACTCACAACCCAGCTCGCGCTGTGGGATACGAACAGCAGTCAGTTGATCCGCGAGATGTCCACCGGCAAAACGAACTATGCTTATCAAGTCGCGTTCAGCGCGGACGGCACGCGGCTCGTCTCCGGCGGCAAAACGATCTGGGACTTGACGACGGGACGCGGCCTCCGCGCCTTTGTGCCGACCGCGACTGATCCTTTCGGTTCACTAAGCCGCGACGGGCGACTGCTCGCCACCAGCAATTTCAATGACAACCGGATCACGCTCTACGACGTGGCGACCCAACGAAAGCTCTCGACGTTGGCTCCGGCAGAGCAAGCCAATACGAGTGAAATAGTCGTCTTCAGCCCTGACAGAAAGCTGCTGGCTTCGGCTTATCGGCTCAGTCAAGAGCAACTGCAACAGCGGCAGCATCCGACGCTGAAACGCGAATCGCCCAATAGCGGCGATCTCAGCAAGATGCAGAAAGAGGCGATGAAGGAGGCAATGAAGGCCGCGCAGAAAGATCCGTTGGCGGCGATGCGGATCATGCAGGAGAAGATGATGCAGCAGAGCGCGCCACAGAGCGCGCCGCAGGCGGGCATCGAGAGCCAAGTCAAACTCTGGAACACCGCCACCGGACAGCCAGCCGGCTCATTGTCGCTTCCCTCTGGTAATCCTTTCATCCCGGGCTACGTCGGCCACGTCCTCTTCAGTCCCGACAGCCGGACGCTCGCCGTCACATCACAGACCGGTCCGGGCGTGACGCTCTGGGACGTGGCGACCGGGCGGCAACTCGCGAGCATCGGCCAGCCGCCAACTGCCGCCGCGAACGCGAATCCTTTCGGCATGATCGCCAATCCCCTGTCGGGCGGCGGCGTCACTGCTTTGGCTTTCAGCTCTGACGGGCGACTGCTCGCGACCGGCGGCAAAGACCTCAAGAGCAATTTCGATTTGTCGTCGATGATGAGCGCGGCGATGGCCGCCGCTAGTGGTCGAGGCGGTCAGTCTAAAGGTCAAACGCCCACGCCGCCGAACGTCGCGGACTTGATGCAAAACATCAAGCCCACCGTCTCCGGCTCTTTGAAAATTTACGACGCGGCGAGCGGGCAAGAACTGCGCGCCTTCCCCGGCCTCGCCAACGAGATCAAAGCCGTCGCCTTCAGCCGCGACGCTCTAACGCTGGCCGCCGCCGCATCTGACAACGCGATCAAACTCTACGATCTGACCAGCGGGCGCGAGCGGCTCACGTTGCGCGGCCACACGGCGCAGATCAACTCCGTCGCTTTTAACCCGAACGGCCAGATTCTTGCTTCCGCCAGCCACGACGGCAGCACGCTGCTCTGGGACGCGCGCACCGGCGAACAACTCGCGACGCTCATCTCGCTCGGCAAAGACGGCAGCGATTGGCTCGTCGTCACGCCTGACGGCTTGTTCGACGGCTCGCCCGCCGCTTGGAATCAAATTCTCTGGCGCTACGACCGAGACACCTTCAACGTCGCGCCCATCGAATGGTTCTTCAACGAGTTTTTCTATCCAGACTTGCTGGCCGATCTGATGAGTGGCCGGCGACCGCGAGCGCCGCGCGACTTCGCGCAGCTCGATCGCCATCCGCCAAAGCTGGTACTCACACTCGTCAGTCCCGCAGCGCCAATCGCTAACCCATCGGCTCCGGCAAACGCCGAAGCTAGCACGCCCGTCACGACGCGCGAGATCACAGTGAAGATCGACATCAAGGAAGCGCCCACCGGCGCGCGCGACCTCCGGCTCTTTCGCAACGGCTCGCTCGTCAAAGTGTGGCGCGGCGATGTGCTGAATGGACCAGCGACACAGACGTTGGAAGCGACCCTGCCGATCATCGCGGGCGAAAATCGTCTGACCGCTTACGCTTTCAACCGCGATAACGTCAAGAGCGCCGACGCCACTTTGCGCGTGCAAGGAGCTGAGAATCTGCGGCGCAAGGGGACAGCCTACGTCCTCGCCATCGGCGTCAATGCATATGCTAATTCGCAATACGATCTGCGTTACGCCGTCGCCGACGCGCGCTCCTTCGGCGACGAATTACAGCGACAACAGACACAGCTCGGCTTCTACGAACGCACGGAGATCATCGCGCTCTACGACAAAGATGCGACGAAAGCGAAGGTGCTCACCGCGCTCGAAACTCTCGCTGCCAAGACGCAGCCGGAAGACCTGTTCGCCGTCTATTTCGCCGGCCACGGCACGGCGCAACGAAACCAATTCTTTCTGCTCCCGCATGATCTCGGCTACGCGGGCGACCGCACCCGACTCGATGCTAAAGGACTACAAGTGATCCTCTCGCACAGCATCTCCGACACGGAACTCGAAACAGCCTTCGAGCGCGTCGGCGCGGGACAATTGCTGTTCGTCATCGACGCGTGCAATTCCGGCCAAGCCTTAGAAGCCGAAGAAAAGCGCAGGGGACCAATGAACTCGAAAGGCTTGGCACAACTGGCTTATGAAAAAGGCATGTTCATCCTGACCGCTTCGCAAAGCTACCAAGCCGCGCAAGAAGCGTCACAGTTGGGCCACGGCTTGTTGACCTATGCGCTCGTTGAGGAAGGCTTGAAACAAGCGGCGGCTGACGGCGAACCGAAGGACGGCACGGTGCTGGCGCGCGAGTGGTTCGACTACGCGATGGAGCGCGTGCCGACGATCCAGATCGAGAAACTCAAACAAGCTCGCTCCGCCGGCCTCGATCTCTCCTTCGTCGAAAGCGAGCAGCCGCCACAGCAACGCGGCCTCGACACCATGCGCCGCATCACTCAACGCCCCCGCGTCTTCTACCGCCGCGAGCTTGAGACGCGCTCCATCATCATCGCCAAAACGAAGTAGAGGATAGAGGGTAGAGACCAGTGCAAAGCTGATTTTGCTATCCTCTATCCTCTGCTTTTCAGAGCGCTGTGCGGATCGTCTCTGCTAGTTGATCGGTTTCACGGCGGGCAGCGGCGCGGGTCGTTTCGCCGGGCAGTAATCTCACGTGTTGGAGCGGATGATAGACGAGTTCGAGGTGGCCGGTCAGACGCGGGTAACGCCAACCGTGGGGCCAGATTTGCTGGCCGCCGCGCACCGTGACGGGCAAGATGGGGACGCCTGCTTCGAGCGCGAGGCGTGCCGCGCCGGACTTGAAATGTTTCATCTCGCCATCAGCATTGGCGCGCCCGCCTTCGGGAAAGATGACGACCGCGCCGCCTTCCCTGAGCCACTGCAACGAGCGGCGAATCGCGCGCGCGTCGCCCTTCTCCAACGGGATCGGCCACGCGCCGAGCCAACGCATGATCCGGCCCGCCACCGGCCAACTGAAACTTTCGTCCCACGCAAGGAAACGGAGATAGCGTCTGACCGGTTCGGCGATCCAGAACGGGTCAATATATGTCTGATGGTTTGCCGCGATGATCATGCCGCCGCCCGGCGGAATATTCTCGGCCCCGCGCACGCGCATGTCCCATAATGCGCGGAAGAGCGAGCCAAAGACAAAGCGTATGATCTCAATGCCCCAACGCGGCAGCATGAAATGTTCGCCGTCCGCTGCGACACGGCGGCGAATCACGTCCGCATGTGCGATCTCGTTGCTGCGCGTCTCCGTCTCGCTCAAGCTGCGTCTCCCTCGTCCGGCCCTTCGCCGGCCATCGCCGCTTCGCGCCGCGCCCGCCGCCACTCTTCGCTCAGGCGTAAGACGAACTCATCCGGTTCGGGCTGTGCGGCAGCAGCTTCATCGAACGTCCTGCCGCGTACAGCATCAAGATTCGTGACGAACAATTCCTCCCACCATTCGGGAATGTCGCGCTCCGCCAGCGCGTCCGCCTGCTGACGCCCGCAGCGTTCGCACTCGAAGCCCGTATAAGCGAGAGCCTCGGCCTTCGTTAATCCGAGCCGGGATTTCGCATGGCAATCCGGCGCGGCGCACCGCCGCTCAATCTCCACGAGCAACAATTCGCGTTGCGGCACGATCACTTTCCGTCTGCGTTGCTCCATCATCTCAGAATAATTGGTCGAGCGGCCATTCGCGATCTACGAATTCTAAGTGGAGGCGGGCGACCCCGCCCGGCCCTTCGCTGCGCTGGCGCACGGCGGCGAAGATCGTGATCTGTTCGCGCACGCCCGTCAAGCGCACAAAGCGTCCGGGCAACACCTTAAGCGTTGTATAGACGGACGCGCCGTGCCGGCTAATGTTCTCCGTCACGGTCTCTTCGCGGGCCGCCGCGCTGCCCTCGCCGATGACTTCGAGGATGACTTCAGTTGTCAATGTCAACCGCGTTCGGCGCTCGACTCTCGGCCCGCGCGCTTCTTGGCCGACGATGGCGCGCAGCTTACTGACCTCCAGCGTGTCGCCCGGTTCATAACGTTGCGACGGGTTCTGCTCATAACCGGCGGGCGGGCGCTTGCCGACGAATGCTACCCCGACGATGAAGGCAGACGGGCTGCTTCCCGCCCCCGACGGCGTGTCCTCTCGTGTGGCCGAACGTACCAACGACCAGACGCGGTACTGCTCCTCCGCGTGATCGAAGCTCCGCAACTGTCGCGGCAGCGGCAGCGTCAGATGCAACAAGCGCCCACGCTCGGTCGGGCGCGTCAGGTTAAAGCTCGCGCCGAACGGTGTCACGTCGATCAAGCGCGTGATCTCCATCCATTCAGAGTCCAAGCTCTCGCGGCAACGCACGCGCGCCGGCAGCGAGAACCTGATCCGCTGCCTTCTCCGCCGGTGTTTATCGTCCGCCTTCATCGTCAAATTTCGCCTCGTCGCGGCTTCCCACAGGCCGCTATATCTTGGGCTTGCCGGCCCTTCGCCCAACCGCCTTGAATTCAGCGAGAAAGTCCTGATTTTTCAAGGCTTTTGCCCATTTCGGGAGTTGCGGAAAGCCCTTCTTCGGGCTACAATATGTCGTACTTCAAGCCGACCTTTTTTGCCGTCGAGCCAGTGTCTAATGAAACCTATTTGAGAGTCTGAACTGAGCGCGCCGCCGTGACTCCAGAGACGTTGCTTTTTTGCCGGTCGCGATTGTACTGGAAAGGTTAAGTGATGGAAACAGCAGAGCATAATTACATCAATATCGAAGAAGAGATGCGCCGCTCGTACCTCGACTACGCGATGTCCGTCATCATCGGACGCGCATTGCCCGACGTGCGCGACGGCTTCAAACCCGTCCACCGCCGCGTGCTGTGGGCGATGCACGAACTCGGCAATACTTATAACAAGCCCTACAAAAAGAGCGCCCGCATTGTTGGAGACACTATTGGCAAATATCACCCGCACGGCGACTCTGCCGTTTACGATACCATCGTTCGCATGGCGCAAGAGTTCTCGATGCGTTACCCGCTGATCGACGGACAGGGAAATTTCGGCAGCGTCGATGGCGACGCGGCTGCCGCGATGAGATATTGCGTCACCGGCGAGACGCTCGTCGTCACGGACAGAGGCTTGCTGCCGATTGCAAAAATCTCTGATGGCAGTGAAGACATCAAAGCGCGCGTGCTGTCGCACGGTGGCGAGATCAATGCGGCGAGCAAGTGGTGGGACAGCGGCAGGCACGCGGTCAAGCGCGTGCGAACCAGACATGGTTTTGAGATCACCGGCACGGAGAATCACCCGCTGTTGGTGTTTCGCGCCGATGCGGAGGGCCAACCGGGTTTCGCGTGGAAATTCGTCTCACAACTCAAGCGCGGCGATGTACTGGTGATCGATCGTAGCGAAAAATTGTGGACCGAAGAGGCGATTTCGCTGACAGAGTTCTACCCGTTGTTAGCTGAAGCGTCGCGCACTGTGCGACACACGCTACCGGAGACGTTGACGGAAGATTTAGCTTTCTTGCTCGGCGCACTGACAGCGGAAGGGACAGTACAGGAGCATCGCATCGAATTTTGCAACAATCGGGGCGACTTCGCCGACGAGTTCCGAGCTGCTTGGCAGCGCGTATTCCCCACCTGCCGTTTGCACATAGCACAGCGCGAGCCTTCGAGTTACGGCAAACAGTCGTACTGGCAGATGCAGATCGTCAGCCAGCAAGTCGTCGGCTTTCTCCACAATTTAGGCTTACAAGGGAAGTCAGGTCAGCGTCATGTCCCGGAAGTCGTTTTACGCGCACCGCAAAAAGTGGTCGCCGCGTTTTTGCGCGGGTTATTCGAGGGCGATGGGAGCGTTGAACGTTCGGGTAGAAGCCTGCTGCGCGTGAGCCTCTGTTCGCAAAGCGAGGCCATACTGAAGCAAGTGCAAATCATCCTGCTGCGGTTCGGCGTCGTCGCTTCGCGCACTTCGGATGCTTCGCATCACCGTTCGACATATCGTTTGGCAATCAACGGGCGCGAGAACCTCACGCAGTTCGCGCGGCGCATCGGGTTCGTCTCACGCGCGAAGCAGGAAAAGCTGGCGGAAGTTGTCGCCCTCTTGACCGGAAAGGCGCTGGCGAAGAGCGACTTTATCCCACTCATCGCGGCATACTTGCGCGCGCGCGCCGTGCGTCAGAAAAACTGGCTGGAGAAAAATAATTTTGATCGCCCCGCACGGCTCCGCGCCGCTCTGCCGCGACTCGCAGCGGTGCTCGCGCCGGACGACTACGCGATGATCGAATACCTCTCGCGCACTAACTACTTGTTTGATCCTGTCGTCACAGTTGATGACATGGGCGAGCAGCAGGTCTATTCGTTGCGCGTTGACAGCGCGTGCCACTCGTTCGTCGCCAACGGTTTCATCAATCACAACACCGAAGCGCGCATGGCGCGTCTCACGACGGAAGTCCTCGCCGACATTGAGAAGGAGACGGTTAATTTTCAGCCGAACTATGACGAGTCTTTGAGCGAGCCGGCGGTGATGCCGACGCGCGTGCCGAGTCTGCTGCTCAATGGATCGGGTGGCATCGCCGTCGGCATGGCGACGAACATTCCGCCGCACAATCTGACGGAAATTGTCGATGCCACCATCGCGCTCGTCCGCAAGCCGCAGTTGAAGCTCGAAGAAATAATCAAGATGGTCCCCGGCCCGGATTTCCCGACTGGCGGCTTCATCTACGGGCGCGAAGGGATCAGGCTGGCCTACACGACCGGGCGCGGCATTATTCAAATGCGCGCGCGCGCCGGCATCGACCGCATCGGGCGCGGGCAGACCGAACGAGATGCGATCATCATCACCGAGATTCCGTACCAATTGAATAAGGCGCGCTTGATCGAGCGGATCGCCGAACTCGTCAATGAGAAGAAGATTGAGGGCATCGCCGATTTGCGCGACGAGTCCTCGCGCGTCGGGATGCGGATCGTGGTCGAACTCAAGCGCGACGCCGTGCCGCAGATCGTTTTGAATAAGCTCTACAAGCTGACGCCGATGCAGTCCAGTTTCGGCGTCATTAACTTGGCGATTGTCGATGGGCAGCCGCGCGTGCTGAACCTGAAGCAGATGATCGAGGCGTTCGTCGAGTTTCGCCGCGAGGTAGTGCGCCGCCGCACCGAGTTTGAGTTGCGGAAGGCGCAAGCGCGGGCGCACATCTTGGAGGGCTTAAACAAAGCCATCGACGCGCTCGATTACATCATCCCGTTGATTCGCAACGCCTCGTCGGTGGATGAAGCGCGGCTGTGGCTGACGGGACATTTCGAGACGATGTCGCAGACGAAATCTTGGAAAGGCACGCCGAGCGATCTCACGCTCTCCGGCTTTATCGGCAAGCTGCAAAAAGTGATCAAGCAGCTCGAATTCTCGGAAGCGCAGGCGCAGGCCATCCTCGATTTGCAACTACGCCGCCTCTCCGCGCTCGAACGGCAGAAGATTCTCGACGAGTACGAGGGGATTATTAAACTGATCGCCGAACTCGAAGAGATTCTCGGCAACGAGCAATCTCTGCGCCGCGTGATCGTCAAAGAGTTAGAGGATGTGAAGAAAGCCTTCGGCGACGAACGGCGCACGCAGATCATCGATGAAGGCGTCGAGCTGTCTATCGAAGACATGATCGCCGATGAGGAAGTCGCGATCACCGTCACCAATTCGGGTTACATCAAGCGCACGCCCGTCACGGCTTACTCGCGGCAAGGGCGCGGCGGCAAGGGCCGCTTCGGCGCGGCGGCCAAAAACGGCGACTGGGTCGAACACCTTTTCACCGCCTCGACGCACGCTTACATTATGATCTTCACCGACGACGGGCAGGTGTTCAAGCTGAAGGTTCACGAATTGCCCGACGCTGCGACCGCCGCACGCGGCAAGGCCATCGTCAATTTGATCAATATCCCTTCGACGCGCAAAGTCGCCGGCGTCGTCCCCGTCCGCGAATTCTCTGAAGGCCGCCATGTCGTGATGGTCACGCGCAAAGGCGTGATCAAAAAAACGTCACTCGCGGAGTTTCAGAATATCCGCTCGAACGGCATCAACGCCGTCAATGTCGATGAGGGCGACGAGTTGTTCGACGTGATCCTGACCGATGGGACCAAACGCATCCTGATCGCGACGCACGACGGCATCGCCATCCGCTTCGACGAAGAGGGTGTCCGTCCGATGGGGCGCGCGGCGCGCGGCGTGCGCGGCATCGATCTCCGCAAGGACGATTTCGTCGTCTCGGTCTGCGCCGTCTCGCGCGAAGATAACGAGCGAATGCTCTCGGTCTCCGAGTTCGGCTACGGCAAGCAGACGAAGATCGCGGACTACCGCCTGCAATCGCGTGGCGGTCGCGGCGTCATCAACATGCGAACCACGCCCAAGACCGGCAAAGTCGTCGCCGTCTTCGCCGTCGAAGACGATTCCGAGATCATGATTATCACGCAGCAAGCCAAGCTCATTCGCATCGAAGCCAACGACATCCGCAAGACTGGTCGCTCGGCTTCAGGTGTGCGGCTGATCAAGACCGACGGCGGCGACCAAGTGACGAGTGCCTCGCTGCTTGAACCGGCGGAAGAAGAGTCGGTAGGAGTTGCAGTCGAGTAAATTCCGCGCCCTTCTTTGGCAAACAAAAGCCTCGCTCACAATTGGCGTGAGCGAGGCTTTTGGTTTCTCCGGGCAGCACGGCGACTACTGCTTTTCGTAAGCGAACGAAAGGTTTTCTATCCGGACGATTTCCCACTGCCGCAGCGCCCAGCCCTTCTCTAATTTGTAATGGAGGCGCAGCCTGCCGGACAGCTTGCGCGGCTTATCGACGCGCGGGGCGCTACCGGTTCGCATGTCGATGACGACAATCGCGGTGTCGCCGGCAAGTTGTTTCTCGACGATCTCGATCTCTTTCGGCTCGTTGCGCGCGAATCCCCAACTCCGCGATTCCGAAGCACCGTCCGCCGCCGGCACTCTCACCCGCTCGCCGTTGATTCTATCGCGGATTGTTTCGACCGTGATCTCCGGACGGTCGTCCGCCGGTGGTTGGACTTCGCCGCCCGCGCAAGCATTAACGCACAGCAGAAGGCTGACGAAGAAAATTTGCAAAGTGATTCGCTTGTCCATGTAGTCTCCTTTGAGTCAGGGACGCTCTTGATTCAGGTCGCTCGGCGCGCATTCGCCTTCGACCCACACTGCGCCGCCTTCGTAAAATTCTTTTTTCCAGATGGGGACGGTGCGCTTCAATTCTTTGATGGCCCACTCGCAGGCGGCGAAGGCGGTTGGAGGGCGATTAACCCGCAGGCTGTAGCTTCACATCGCATCCTCGATACCTTCTGTGAAGTCTTCGATAGCTATTGAGAGCGTGCTATCCGTAGCCGCCTTGACGAGTGCGGCATCTATGGATGTAGCGCCTTCCTGAACCGCGTGCAGGATAACTTTCGCGGCATTCGAGAGCAGATCGCGCGGATGCTGCCGGTTCTTTAATAACTCATCAATTCCGTCTTCAGTGAACGGCTTGCTCGTCTTTCTATCCGCAGGATCGAGCCGGTAATGATCGAGGTGGGCGATGACAATTCCGCGGGCTTGATCTTTGCTCGGCAGCGGCAACTCAACCGAATTCGGGGAAGTGGGGTCCAAACGTGCTATCGCGGATAATCCAGCCTCACCCCAAGCTTGAGACAAGCCAATGGCAGACTGCTGGTGTGTGGTCAGCACGCAGGAGAAGAAGTTATATGCGGTGTTAGCATAACCCGGGCGGACAGTACACAGGCCGAACTCTTTGGCAAATTCAAGGCGATGCTTCCGCGTCATCTGGTCAACCAGATTTTCGATGTCGTCAATAAACAAATATCCGCCGGCAAATCCCGCAGCCCGCAAGTAGTACACCATGTCATTGAAGAGCAGATCACGTGAGTAGTCCAAGATTTTAGTATCACGCGGAACATACAAAGGGACGAGACTGCGATCTTTGCGGAACTCACGCAAATGCTCTTCAAATCGCCCCTGTGCAAGCGCTTCCGCGGAAGCCTGCTTGACCCCTTCTTGCGTCAATCTTTTTGCAACTGTTTCATCCAGACTGCTCGGCGAGATGCCTTGTGCTTGTAAAATGGCATCGTCGAGCAAGTTACTCGGATTCTCGCCGCCGTCAGCCTCTTGGATGACGGCGCGGGCTTCGTCTTCTGTCATGGCTTGCAACCGGAGTGCGGCCCGCGAGGCATCCAGCACACCGTTCTTACAAACATCTATCAAGGCAGACAACGCCAATTGCTCCATATACCGGCGATCCACCTGATTCGGAAACGCCACATAAATGACAACCGCGGAGAACTGCCCGTTGAATTCAGTCTCGCCCCAGTCCTTATTGATTCTCTGCCGAAAGTAACGCAACAATGCAGTCTTCCCCATCCCGCGACCGCTTTGTTGATCGCCCTTCGACCAGAGATAGGCCAGACGGACTCTGTTCGGGAAATCATCCGGGCGAATCAAGAGCCGCTCGAACTTGTCTATCTCGGCACGAGCCGGTGATTCAGCGTAGATCGTGCCGTTGCGTCTTTCGTCGTGGCTGTAAGGATCAACTACCGGTTCGGTGGGGAACGGCAAGTCTTTAAGGCCGAGCAACTCATACCGGGAGGGCGTGCCCCCGGCTGCTTTTTTCGGTAATTTCAGCATTAAACCCTCCTGATGAGATTATAAATTTGAACTGGCGCGCGATTACGTGTAAGGGGTTTGCGCCGACTGGAAATCCCTTCATAGTGCAAGCCGACGGTCAAAGGCGACGATTGCCGATCCAGCAGGTAATTCACACCTTCGTCGAATGCAGCTTCAGGAATTCTCA
>Ga0136614_10002455_pt1 | contig 11538 bp, 9 predicted proteins | sample AntDrymUQ2792106_2_FD_106643 | JGI IMG/M metagenome (GOLD analysis project Ga0136614, IMG submission 106643) | Polar desert sand microbial communities from Dry Valleys, Antarctica - metaG UQ279 (21.06) | ecosystem: Environmental > Terrestrial > Soil > Desert | place: Antarctica: Dry Valley...
GCCCCGAGGCCTGCGCCTCGGCCACCGCCCGCCCCAAAGTGTCCGTGGTGCTGGGGAAGACGAAGATGTCGCAGGAGGCGAAGGTGCGGGCCAGCTCCTCGCCCCGCAGAAACCCGGTAAAGGTCGCCGTTCCTTCGAGCAGCGTCTCCAGTTCCCCGCGGTAGGGACCATCGCCGGCGACGACCAGGTGAACGTCGTCCCGCCGGCGCCGCAAGGCGAGATATCCGGAGACGAGCCGATCCAGCCCCTTCTCCCGGCTCACCCGGCCCGCGTATAGTAGGAGTGTCCTGCCGTCGCCCAGAGAGTTTCTCAGCCCTTCGTCCCGGCGCTCCGGATCGAAGAGTTTCCTGTCCACGCCGTTTCGCAGGATCTCGAAACGCCGGATGTGGTACCCGCGGTTGCGAAGAGCGAGGGCCGTGGCCTCCGAGGAGACGGCGACCGCCGCGCACCGCTCGTAGAACTCCCTCACCGCGACTTCGACGACCTCCGCCACCATCGCGTCCCCCGAGAGCGCCCCGGCGTAGGCCCCGAACTCCGTGTGGTAGGCCCCGACCACCGGGATACCCAGCGTGAGCCCGGCGACGAGGGCCGCGAGCCCCAACGGTCCTGGGGTCGCCACGTGCAAGACGTTGTAGTCCTCGGCGGCGACGTGGTCCAGCACGTCCAGAAACGAGGGCGCCCCAAGTTCGAGACCGTGGTAGAGCGGCACCGGCAAGGTTGCAACGGGGCGCAGAGAATGAACGCCGCGGTCGGTCGCACCCACCGTATTTCCCGAGGGCGTGTCCCCGCAGCGCACGAGCCTCAACGACCGGCCCTTGCCGTCAGTTACCAGAGCCTGGATGTTGCGATACATCGTGGCGACCCCGTGGACCGCGTCAAACCCGTCCACGAAGACGCCGACCCGGAGGTTCTCCGGGCGTTCGGGGAAGACCTCGTGGCGCAAGGCGAGCGCCTTTCTCTTCTCCCGGCCGAAGTAGCCGTGCACGCCTACGTAGGGAGCGATGAACAGGTGCCCGTCTATGAGGTCCCCGACGGACCCAAGAAAGTCCACCAGCGGGAACCCCGACCCCATCCCCTCCAAAGCGCCCGAGAGCCGGTCCTCGTAGCGCGAGGTCAGCGCGGAACGTACGAAGGGCTCGTCCAGCCGCGACAGGCGCGGCACCTGCTCCAGGAGCTTCTCTGCGAGGGCCGGGGAGGGACGGACGAAGCGGCGCAGGCCGGGCAGGGACGGGCGCAGGACGAAGCGCCGCAGCACGTCCGCCGCCCGGCCGCTATCGCCCTTCTTGAGGGCCTCGCCCGCTATCCTGAAGCCGGTTTGGGTAATCTTGGCGACCGATCCGTCCTCCCCCGCCGGTCGGACCTCACCGGCGGCGAGGGCTTCCAGGAACTCCTTCGCGCTCCCGACCTTCGGCGCGATCGTGTGGGTAGCGCCCCCGTAGATCCCGCCGTGGTCGTCCGATCCCGCGGTGCCGGATACCTTGCGGTGCGGCGGGACGGAGAGACCGTGCCGCGCGGCGAGCTGCCGCAGCTCTAAAGGGCCGACGCTCTTGGCGATCTCCCTCGCCAGACGGTTTTGCCGGGCGGGGCGGGAACCGTTTATGAACTCCCAGAGGCCGAAGAGGACGAGCCTTTTCTCTACCTGGCCCAGATCCAGGTCCCCCGGCATCCCGTAGATGGGGTGAGCCAGGACGTGCGCCACCCCGGCCTCCCTCAGATAATCGACCAACTCGTAGACGTTCCTCCGCCGGGTCTGCGCTTCGCGGTGTATCCCGGCGTCGAGCCCGTAGACGAGTACGTCCACCTGGTTGCCGTCCTCGGGGAAGAAGGCGGAGACCTCCTCGCCCACGAAGAAGTCCGGGCGATGGAGCAGGGTCAGCGCCCCCTCGATGGACTCGTGGTCGGTGAGGGTAACGAAGTCCATCCCGGCCTTTTTGGCCATCAGGTAGGATTCCTCCGGAGGGGTGTAGGACTCCTGAACCTCGACATCCGCCCCTAGCCCCTTGACCCACCAGCTCGTCGCCGCCCCCGACGCCCTGGAGTGGAGGTGGAGATCCACCCTAGTTCCAAACTCGAGCTCCGCACCGCCTTCTTCGTACACTCATCCTCCCTTCTTGACGACCTTTGTCAGGACCTCTCGCGCGGCGGGCCTTGCTTGCGCCCGTCAAAATCGCCCACCGCACGCACGACTCGCAAGATGTCCACCATGCCGAAGGGCTTTGGCACGAAAGCATGGATGCCGAACGCCGCAAGACCGACTCCCCCCGAAAGCTCCGCATCTTCGGCTAGCGCGGCCAGAACCCCGGCCACCTCCCGCGTCTGAAAGACGTACAGACCATCCCCGTCCTCGGCGCCCATGAGGAGGAGCACGGGCGTTCGCCCCGGCGCCACTTCGGACGCCTCGCTGCAGGCTTCGACGGCGTAACCCTCCCGGATAAGCAGGTGCTCCAGGACGGCCTGCACCGCCGGATGTGGTTCCACGATCACCGCTCGGGGCCCCCAAAGGTCCCCGGAGATCGAGCGGGATCCGGGTTCAGGACTGAGCTTGGGGGGTGAGGGCCCCACTGGCCCCTCGATGGGGCTGGGCTGCCGGCCCCTCTGAACCTCCGAATACACCGGTACCAACGGTACCGCAAGGAGGACTTTCCGTGGTTAAAGCGGCGTCAATTCTTGGCTAAAACCCGGTTAAGCTTCGAAGACCCAAGCCGGAAAGGCTCAAAGGGCGCGCCCGGCAGGCGAGTGGTTTACACCACCGAGCGCCCCGGCTCCCTGGGCGTCTACCGCAAGACTCTCGTTTGAAGGCCGAAGAGCTCAGATCACCGAACGATGGAGAGCCGGCGTCGAGAAATCTGAGGAAGCTTGTTCTCGTCTACGGATGGCTCTGAATCTACAGGCGGCACGGTCTCTCCGCGGGATCGGTCGCGACCATCATGCTGGTACTCCAGGGCACGGCGTGCGCGCCGCTCGCGGATCCGCCGCCAATAGTCGCGCACTCGAAGCGCCAAGAGCGGTTCGCTACTCAAGATCCTGGGGGTCGAACACGGCACTTTGCAGAAGATCGAGGCAGCCTACATAAAGAAGGCCAAGACGACCATCCGGACAGGATGGCGAGCACGGCGCCAGAGATCCGCAAGACGAGTTCGAGCGCAGAGCCCACCCAAGGCCCGGGTTCTGGAGCACGAAAAAGCCGGGGCGCAAAAGCCCCGGCCTCGACTAACTCCGTTGGTGCTGTTTAGCGGGTGACCTTGCGTACAAGCAGCCCACCACCGACGAGCAGGGCGCCGGCACCGAGTCCGAGCACTGCAGTGTTGACGGGGATGCCGCCGGTCTTCGGCATCTCCTTCATCTTGTCCTTCTTCTCCTTATCCTTGCCCTTCTTCTCTTCCATCTTCATCTCTTGACCCATAACGGGGGCGGCCACTGCCGCCATCGTTACCACCACCGCCAGCATAGCCACCAACAACACCAGCTTCTTCATGAGGTGCCTCCTCTCTCGCGATCCCCCACGGATCACTAGTGTTTAAGATCATACCCAAGAATCGGGGACACTAACAGACTTTCCGAAGAAGTAACCAAGATTTAACCTAAGAGCTCGCGCTACCGGAAGCCGGTATCTGCTCGAGAGATGCCAGAACCCATACCTCCTTCCTCTCGCCGTGACTACGGTTCGGGATCATGAAACGCTCAAACGCGCCGCGGCCGGCGAGACTTGCCAAGCTGCAAGGGCGCAGCCGGAAACGAGGGCTTGGGAAGCGGATTTGCTCGCGTAGAATCCGCCCATGGAAACTCCGGTAGGGTTCGAGCCCGACCTTTCTCCCGGCGTCGACGCGTCGCACCGCGCGACCGTAGAGCGGGTGGTCGCGGAGATGCGGGAGCGGGTAGACGAAACGCTTTCCCTGCGAGCGATGGCCGAGATCGCTCACCTCAGCCCGTATCACTTCGCCCGCACGTTCCGGCGGGTAACCGGCATCCCGCCGGGGGAGTTTCTCGGCGCCTTGCGCCTGCAGAGGGCAAAGGAGCTGCTCCTGACCACGGATCTCTCCGCGAGTGAGGTCTGCTTCGAGGTCGGCTATAAGAGCCTCGGGACCTTTACGAGCCGCTTCACGCAGCTCGTGGGGGTGTCGCCGGGACGCATGCGCCGCCTGACGGAGGAGCTGAGCGCGGCCCTGGAAGGTGCTGCCGGCGCGGAGAGGCCGCCGATCCACCGGAGCCCGAGAACGCGGGCGTCACCTTCAGGCTCCGCGGCGACGGCCTCTCCGGGTCCTGGATCTTCGCGGGCCTCTTCCCCGGTGCCGTGCCCCAACGGAGGCCCGTGGCCGGCTTGCTCCTCGACGCGCCGGGAGTCTACCGTCTTGGTCCTGTCCCGGACGGCTCCTACCACCTCATGGCCGCCGCCCTGCCCCGCTCGGAAGATCCTCTGGACTCCCTGCTACCCGGCTCCGCCCTGCGGGTCGGCCGCGGCGACGGGCCACCACTGCTGGCGCGAGGAGGGGGCGTAGCCGGGGTGACGGAAGTGGAGATGCGCACGCCGAGGACCACCGACCCTCCGGTCCTGCTCGCCCCGCCCGCGTTCCTGCCCGAACTGCTCGTCGCTCCCGACAGCCCATAAGCCGCCGGGGCAAAGAGCAAGATAGAAGAAGTGCCATCGAGACCTATCGCGTACGCTTTTGCAAGTAAGGACGATCGAAGCAGAGGAGCGAAGATGGCGATAACCAGAGCCGGCACGGTCGGGGTGTACGTCGGAGATCAGTCCCGGGCGCTCGACTTCTACGTGAACAAGCTGGGCTTCGAGAAGCGCCTCGACGAGCCCATGGGGCCCGAGGCTCGCTGGATAGAGGTGGCCCCGACCGGCGCGGAGACCCGCCTGGTTCTGTTCACGCCACCTGGTATGGAGGACCGTATAGGTACCTTCGCGAACGTAGTCTTCGAGTGCGACGACATACAGGCTACCTACGAGGAGCTGCGCGGCCGCGGGGTGGAATTCAGCGAGGAACCCAACGAGCAGCCGTGGGGAATGTGGGCGCGGTTCAAAGACGTGGACGGCAACGAGTTCGGCCTGATCCAGAGCTAACCTCTAACGGAGGCAGAGAAAAGGGGCTCCCCGTTTGGGGAGCCCCTGATGAATTCGGTTCGAACTTACCCTACTGCTGTGTCGCGGCCACTCTCGTTTCGAAGACAAGCTCGTCGCGCCCGTCCTGGGCCCGGTCGACGGTTACCGTGTCGCCGGGGTCGAACTCGCCGCCGATGATGCGGCTGGAGAGCTGGTTCTCGATGTACCGGCGTATCGCCCGCGCGAGCGGCCTGGCGCCGAACTTCGGGTCGTAGCCCTGCTCGGCCAGGAACGCCTTGGCCACGTCGGTGACCTCTACAGAGACCTTCTGGCTCTCGAGGTGCTTGTTGAGCCTCCTGAGCATGATGTCCACGATCTGGAGCACGTTCTCCTTCGTTAAAGGCTCGAAGACGATGATCTCGTCGATCCTGTTGAGGAACTCGGGCCTGAAGGAGCGCTCCAGGGCGTCCAACGCCCGTCGCTCGGTCTCCTGGAAGTCCACGCCGTCGCGCGAGGTGAAGCCGAACTGCTTCGTGGAGACGAGGTGCTGGCTCCCGACGTTCGAGGTCATGATGATGACCGTGTTCTCGAAGCTCACGGTCCGCCCCTGCGCGTCCGTCAGGCGCCCGTCGTCCATAATCTGCAGCATGGTGTTGAAGACGTCCGGGTGGGCCTTTTCGATCTCGTCGAACAAGACCACGCTGTACGGACGGCGCCTAACCTGCTCGGTCAGCTGCCCGGCCTCATCGTAGCCGACGTAGCCCGGAGGCGCACCGACGAGCCTGGAGACGGTGTGCCGCTCCTGGAACTCGGACATGTCTATCCGGATCATGGCGTCTTCCTCACCGAAGAGGAACTCGGCGAGCGTCCGCGCGAGCTCGGTCTTCCCGACGCCCGTGGGTCCGAGGAAGATGAAGCTGCCGACGGGACGGTTCGGGTCGCTGACGCCGGCCCGCGCCCTGCGGATTGCCTCGGCGACGGCCCTGACGGCCCGGTCCTGACCGATAACCCGCTCGTGCAGCACGGCCTCCAGGTTCAGCAGCCTCTCGGCCTCCTCCTGGACGATGTTCGTCGCGGGCACGCCGGTCCACTCCTCGAGGATGCGGGCGATGTCCTCGCGCGTAACCTCGGGGGCGTTCGACTCGCGGGAACCGGCCCAACCCTGCTGCTGCTGGTCGAGCTCGGCCCTCAGCTGCTCGATGCGCTGCTTGAAGCCGGCGGCCTCCTCGTAGTTCTCGGCCCGGACGGCGTCCTCCTTCTCGCGCTCCAGCTGCGCTATCTCGTCCTCGATCCGCCTGACGTCTACCGGCGGCACCGTCGAGCGGAGCCTGACCTCGGCCGCGGCCTCGTCGAGGAGGTCTATGGCCTTGTCCGGTAGGTAGCGGTCGGTGATGTAGCGGTCGCCGAGCTGCGCGGCCGCGATGATCGCGTCGTCCGAGATGTGTACGCGGTGGTGCGCCTCGTAGCGGTCGCGCAGGCCGAAGAGGATCGCCACGGCCTCGTCCACCGTCGGCTCGCCCACGAGCACGGGCTGGAAGCGGCGTTCGAGCGCCGGGTCCTTTTCGACGTACCTGCGGTACTCATCGAGCGTGGTAGCGCCTATGACCTGAAGCTCGCCACGAGCGAGTGCTGGCTTGAGCATGTTCGAGGCGTTCACGGCGCCCTCGGCCCCGCCGGCCCCGACGATCGTGTGCAGCTCGTCGATGAACAGGATGATGTTCTGCTCTTCGGACTGCAGTTCCCGGATCATCTGGCTCATCCGCTCCTCGAAGTCGCCTCGGAAGCGGGTGCCAGCGACCAGAGCGCCGGTATCGAGGGCGAGCACGCGCTTGTCCTTGAGCGTCTCGGGCACCTCGTCGGCGATGACCCTCTGGGCCAACCCCTCGACGATCGCCGTCTTACCGACGCCCGGCTCGCCGATGAGGGCGGGGTTGTTCTTCGTCCTACGGCTGAGGATGCGCACGGCGCGCCCTATCTCCTCGGCACGGCCCATCACCGGGTCGAGCTCGCCGTTGCGGGCCGCCTCGGTGAGGTCGCGAGTGACCTGATCCAGGGTAGGCGTCTGGCTCTGCGGGGCCTGCTGACCACCCGGACCACCGCCGCCGGGGCCGAAACCACCACCACCGAAACCGCCACCGTCGCCGGGACCGAAGCCACCGCCGCCGGGACCGCCGGGCGCAGGGCCCGGCCCCATCTGGCCGCGCTGTTGCAGGAGACGCGCGATCTCACGCCGCAAGGCGTCCGCGTCGCTGACCCCGTTGCGGGCGAGTAGCTGGTAGGCGTTGCCGTCACCCTCGCCGAGCAGGCCGAGAAGCAGGTGCTCGCTCCCGACCTGGGCCGAGCCCATCTGCTGCGCGGCCGTGAAGGCGAGCTGCAACGCCCGCTTGGCGCTCGGGGTAAAGGTGTAGATCTGATTGCCCGGGTCGCCCCGATGCTCGTTGAAGTTGGACCGCATCCCATCCACGCCCGCGCCGGCACGCCTCAAGGCCTCCGTCGCGACGTTGTCACCGCTCACGAGTCCGGCAAGCAGGTGATCCGTCCCGATAGCCGCCGTCGCGGTCGTCCCGGCCGACACCTCACGGGCACGCATAACGCTCTCCCGGGCCTCACCCGAGAGGGCCTCGAAGAAGTTGCCCTGTCCCTGGTTCTGCTGCTGCACGAGGTATTGCAACATCTCGAACGGGTTACCGCCCTCGAGCCCGCCGCCCCCGATCATACCGAGTTGCCGCGCGCACTGGTTGCAAAGATAGAGCGTCTGGCGCTGCCCCCCCTGCTGCTGGGAGACCTGCACGCTCGCCGGCCTGATCCCGCAATTCTCACATATCATCTACTAAACAGCCTCCTGTAAATCTCCATGCCTCTCCGATTCCTCATTCCCGTACCCAGCAAAGCCTAACCACCTAAGATCTGAGTACGACACGCTTAGATTTTATTACTTTTTGGCGGTAGATCAAGGCGGAGCGGTAGCATCCGGCGTGATAGGGTAGAAAGGTAATTGCGTGGATTGATCTCGGTTACGAGGAGGCTTTTTAGCGTGGAAGAGCAGGGTTTGATCGGGCTCGGGGCGCGGACGCGGGACGGCACGGAGGTAGGCAGGGTTCTGGAGGTTCTCACCGACGAGGCGACGGGGGACGTGACGCACGTCGTCGTGGAGACGGGCGAAGAAGAGCGAGTGGAGATCCCGATCGGGGACCTGGACCTAGACCCGGATGCGGACTTCGCTACCTTCCACGCAGACCCGTCCGATGAGGAGCCCGGCGACCATCTCGGTGACGCGGAGAGGCCGGAGGGCTATGCGCCCGCGCAGTCCGACGTGGAGGACTACGAGCACGAGGGACAGTTCGTAACGACGCCGACCGACCCGGATGAGGCGACCTCCACGGAAGATGCCCAACGCGAGGCAGATGAGGCAGGCGGCTGGCAAGACGAGGGTACCAACACCATCGAATCCGGCTACCCGCGCACCGACGTCTACATAGACCCGGACACCGGCGAAGAAGAGCTAGACCCCGCCATGGAGGACAACGAGACCCTCGAAGACGACGTGAAGGACCTCGTCAACGGCACCGAGTTGGAGGTCCGCGCCGTAAGAGAAGGCGTCGTGGAGCTGAGCGGCAGGGCAGCGACGCAGGAAGACCTCGACGAGTCGGTAAGGGAGATCCTGGGCCTCGACGGCGTACTCGACGTGGATACGACCGACGTGGACGTCGGTTAGGGGCTCTAACCCTGAACAACCCGCGGGGCGCCGCGAGCTCGTCCGTCGAAAACTCGACTACCTGTTCGGTGTGGTTCCACGGCACCGTGTCAGTTGCTCCGCCCCGATAGGTCCTCGTGTCTCGCGCCCCAGCACCCGCTTATCTTCCCGCTGCATCTTACGAACTCCTCGGTAAGTGTCTTCTGTTCGGTAGAGATGTTAACGCACAAGCTCTAACGGTCCCGCGAGGAGATCTCCTCGCGGGGTAGGCTCGGGTCTCCAACCCCGTTATGATGTGTGGAACGGGATCGTGAGGTGCCTGACGCACGGGCTTTGCGCGACCGGAAGGACGAATAAAAAAAGAGGAGGTGTCGAGGTGAAGATATCGTTGCTCGGCCCCGTGGGGACCGGCAAGGGGACCCAGGCCCAGCGGGTCTCGGAGGCGCTTAACTGGACGCGGATCTCAACGGGGGATCTGATCCGGGACCAGGTAGAGGCTGACACGGAGCTCGGGCGTGAGCTGAAGCGCTACAGCGACCAGGGCGAGCCCGCGCCGGACGAAGACATCCTGGAGCTAATACTGCCCCACCTCCAGCCCGCGGGAGGTTGGATCCTCGACGACTGCCCGCGCACTATAAAGCAGGCCCGCATGCTCGACGAGGAGCTTAAAAATCGCGGCATCGGCCTAGATATGGTGATCTTCCTCGAAGGACCCAGCGACGAGGAGCTGATCGAACGAATCAGCAGCGGCAGGCGGCACAGCCTGGCAACCGGCAGAGTCTATCATCTGGAGAACGATCCCCCGCCGGACCCGAACGAGGGCCTGGATCCCGGGCCGTTCGTGCAGCGCGAGGACGACACGGACGAGGCCCTGCGGCGCCAGCTGGAGTCCTGGCGCGAGGAGGCCGAAGAGATCAAGGAACACTACAACGAGCAGGGCGTTCTCACCGTCGTAGACGCGAGCCAGGAGGTGCCCGAGATTACCGAGGACATCCTCGAGGCCCTGGGCCATCCTCCGAAGAGGTAGAGTTGCACGTCTACAGCGATCCCGCCTCAGAGCGCCACGTGAACCACATGGCCGGCGTGGAGTCCCCGGAGAGATTCCCGGCGGCGCTGGCCGGGGTCGAAGAAACCGAGAGGGCCGGCGTGAAGGTGGAGCGCCGCCCCTGCGGGCCCGCCCCGAGGTCGGCCCTCGAAGCGGTCCACGCGCCGGCCTACCTGGACCAACTCGAAGAGCTCGCCGCGTCGGGCGGGGGTTACGTGGACTTCGACACGGCCCTCAACGCGCACTCCTGGGAGGCCGCGACCCTGGCGAGCGGGGCCGCCATGGGGGCGGTCGAGAGCGCCCTCTCCGGGACAGCGGCCTTCGCCATCGCCCGCCCCCCGGGTCACCATGCCGGCAGGGGTTACGGGATGGGCTTCTGCCTGCTGAACAACGCCGCCGTGGCCGCCGAGCACGCGCGTTCGAGTGGCGTCGAGAGGGTGGCCATCCTCGATTGGGACGTCCACCACGGCAACGGCACCCAGGACATTTTCTACTCCAACAGCGGAGTCCTGTACCTCTCGGTTCACCAGAGCCCCTTCTACCCCGGCACCGGCGACGCCCGCGAGGTCGGAGAGGGCCGGGGACAGGGTTTTACGGCCAACGTCCCTCTGCCCGGAGGCTCCGGAGAAGATGTTTACGCGGAGGCGTTCGCCGGCTTCTTCGTCCCGATCCTGCGCGAGTACCGCCCTGAATTACTCCTCGTCTCCGCCGGCTACGACGCCCACTCCGCCGACCTCCTGGGAGGGATGCGCCTGGAGTCGGCCTCCTTCGGGCGCTTCGCGGCAAGGCTCGCGGCCCTGGCCCGCGAGGTCGGGGCGGCGCCTCCGGTGTTCTTGCTCGAAGGCGGGTACAACCTGAACGCCCTCACCGAGGGCATCGCCGCCACCATACAGGGGGTCGAGGAAGGACCACCCGCCTGGGATTACTCGGGGGACGTGCGGGCCGTCGAAGCGGCCCGGAAGAACCTGGCTCCCTTCTGTGAGAGCCTTCGTTAGAATAGAATCACGGGAGAATCCTACGATCCGAAAGACCTTCGGTCCAGCCGGCAGGAGCTGTTGGCGCAGCTGCGAGACCCAAAGCCCGAGGCCGACGGGTACCTGCGGCACAACCCCGACGACGCGGAGGTAAGAGAGGCCCGCAAGAGGCTGCCCGAACTCGACCAGAGCGAGTAGCCTCGCGCGTTGCTAGATCGTACGCGCTCTACGTGGAGCAAAGGAGAAAGAGATGGCAAAGGTCGTATTGTTCAGCACCACGACCTGTTCGTGGTGCCGGAGGGCGAAGAAGTATTTCAAAGAGAGCCGCGTCCCCTTCAGGGAGGTCAACGTCGAGCGCGACGCGTCGGCGGCCCGCACGATCCAGAAGCAGACCGGCCAGACGGGCGTGCCGGTCATCAAGATAGGCAGCAAGTGGATCGTCGGCTTCGACCAGCCTGCTATCGAGCGCGAGCTGTCCCGTAAATCGTAAGCCTACAATCGAGGAACGCGCATCTCTCAGACCGAGCGGCGCGGGCGCCGCGGGCTGAACAAGGCGATGTTGGCCGCACGAGCGTGCCAGTTGGGCGAAAGCCCGGAGGGCAGAAAGCTCTGACAGGCACCGGCGACAACTAACACGTTTGGGGGTAGCGGCAGATACGGCGTGGCAGCGGCTACTGCGTTCTCGTCGATCGCCGAGAGCCGGCCTCTAAAGCAGCTTCCAGCTTTTTGGCTTTTGCTGACAGCTGATGGCTGATGGCTGATGGCTTTGCAGAAAGGC
>Ga0136614_10002457_pt1 | contig 11532 bp, 8 predicted proteins | sample AntDrymUQ2792106_2_FD_106643 | JGI IMG/M metagenome (GOLD analysis project Ga0136614, IMG submission 106643) | Polar desert sand microbial communities from Dry Valleys, Antarctica - metaG UQ279 (21.06) | ecosystem: Environmental > Terrestrial > Soil > Desert | place: Antarctica: Dry Valley...
AATCTGAACGGGGACTACATCTCGGACGCGCTCGCGGCGCAGGTCGGCGGGATCGGCATCGCACCCGGCGCCAACATGTCCGACGAGATCGCGATGTTCGAGGCGACGCATGGCACGGCGCCGAAGTACGCCGGGCAGGACAAGGTCAACCCCGGCTCGCTGATCCTCTCCGCGGAGATGATGCTCCGCCATCTCGGCTGGACAGAGGCGGCGGACCTGATCATCTCCTCGATCGAGGCGACGATCAGCGACAAGCTCGTGACCTACGACTTCGCGCGCCTCCTCGAGGGTGCGACCGAGGTCTCGAGCTCTGCCTTCGGCCGCGCGATGATCGAGCGGATGTAGACGGCGGACGGCGGCGCTCCCCCCGGCGCCGCCGTCCAGCCGCTTCGGACTACGGGCCGGTCAGCAGCAGGAGCTGGCCGTCCTCGACCGTGTTCGGCTTCGGCGCCGTTGTCGGCGGATGTGCCTGCACGTCGAAGAGCCACGTGTTCTCGCCGAAGAGCGAGCTCGCGTCGATGATGCCGCTCGTCTCCCAGATACCAGGGCCGACCGCGATGCCGTCGCGGCCGGGCGGGTCGAGCTCGACGATCCGCTCCGCGGACTCGACGTTGACACCGCGGCCCGAGATCGGGAACCGCCAGATGGAGCCGTCGCGGCCCTTCGCGGCCATCACGACCCGGCTCTCGGCGGTTCCGTCCTCCTGCACCATCAGGTAGTCGTCGCTGATGTCGATGTTGTCAGGACTGACAGCAATATCGCCGCCTGCGACGATCTGGTCAGCGTTGTACTCGACCTCCAGCGTGCCTCGGCCGGTGGGGCTGAACGGGTTCAGCTTCAGCGAGTAGAGCCGCCCGAGCTCGTTCGCGCCCGCGGCGCCGCCTGTCGTCACGAAGATGAACTGGCTCGGGTTGTCGGGGACAAAGGCACCGTCCTCGGGCCGGGCGAAGCGGAAGGCACCGGCCGCGTCACTCGCTGCTTCGAGCTGTGCCTCGTCCAGGTCGCCGGCGTTCGGGATCAGCTCCCACTCGACGCGGATCGAGCCGTTCCGGAACGCGGCCTCGTCCGCGTTGCCGGCGTGAGCCGGAACGAGCACGTACAACTGCCCGTTGTCCAGCCCGTTTCGGCGGAGAACGCTCGCACCCGGGCTTCGATCCTTGCGGCCCACGTACATGTAGACCTGGCTGTTCTCGACGGCCGGATCGAGTGCGTTGGGCCCGTCCTCCATCCCCATCGCCACCGTCAGGTCGCCGCTCGTGGGCTGGATCAGGGTGTTCTCCCAGGCGAAGCGGCCGAGCTTCGGCAGGGTGTGCAGCTCGTTGCCGAAGATCGCGACGGCCAGGCCGCCCTTGCCGTCGAAGGTGGTCGCCGGCGTGCCGTCCTCCTCGTTCGTGATGTAGATGAAGCGGTCGAATCCGTGCTCTGGGCCCGCCAGCGAGCCCGAGCAGAAGCGCGAGAAGGCTCGGGTCGCGTTACCCACTTCCGGGGCAGGACCGACGAGGGTGTTCTCGTTGTAGACCACGTCGTAAGCGCGGTCACCGGAGACGACGTTCCCCCGGGCGTCGAGGATGAGCCTCGACACGTGCGCGCCCCGGTTGAGCGGCCGGCCGACGAGCGGCTCCGACAGCGTCCCTGACGGCAACTCGTGGTTCAGGAAGACCGTCTTGGTGCCGTTGGGGTTCTGATGTGCCCCGAGCCCGTCGGGGATGCCGACCATCTGGTACTGGAGTGACGGGTTGCTGGTCTCCGGGATCGTGTCGCCGACCGACAGGAGCCGTGTGGTGTCGTACCCCCCCGAAATCCCGACGGCGTAGTTCTTGATCGGGGCGATTGCGGCACCCGCGGCGGCCGCGGCTGTAAGAACAGCAGCTGTTGTCGCGACGAGCGCCTTCCTGCTCTTCCGCATGCGTTGCTCCCCCTCCTTGTAGGTCTTCCAGGCGGCGCCATCGTCCCGCCGCGGTCCGACCTCATGGTCGTCCGGGTGGTGAAGCAACTGTGTCGATCCGGCTAGGAAGCCTGACGCAGCTACCATGGATGCACCAACGGGGAGCTCGGAGCAACCGGGCTGAGAGGGTGGCTGTCGCGCCGCCGACCCGAGAACCTGATCTGGGTAATGCCAGCGGAGGAAGGATGCGTCACGACACGGTCTTGGTGGTCGCCGGCGGCGGGAAGGCGCCGACTGTGCGTGTGCTCCTGCCGCCGGCGGACGCCGTCGTCGTCGCGGCCGACGGCGGCGTGGATCTCGCCCTCGAGCTCGGGCTGCGCGTGGAGCTCGTCGTCGGCGACCTGGACTCCGCGTCGCCGTCGGGCCTCGCCGCCGCCGAGGCCGCCGGCGCGCGCGTCGTTCGCCATCGGCGGGACAAGGACGCAACCGACCTCGAGCTGGCCCTCGACGAGGCGGCGGCGCTCGGGCCGCGTCGGCTGCTCGTCCTCGGCGACGACGGGGGCCGCCTCGACCACCTGCTCGGCGCTCTGCTCCTCCTCGGCGCCGAGCGGTACGCCCCGTTCGAGGTCGACGCCCTGCTCGGCCGGGCGAGGGTCTCCGTGATCCGCGCCGCGCGCGAGCTTGCCGGCGAGACGGGCGAGCTTGTCTCCCTGCTCGCTCTTCACGGCCAGGCTGAGGGCGTCGTGACGGACGGGCTCCTCTACCCACTCCAGGGGGAGACGCTCTTGGCCGGATCGAGCCGAGGTCTCTCGAACGTCTTCGCCGCGCCGCAGGCGCGCGTCGCGGTCGAGCGCGGCGTGCTGCTCGCGGTCAGCCCCGGGGCCGAAGGGTGAGGCGCGCGCTGGCGCTCGGCGCGCTCTTGTTCTCACTCTTACTCTCATTGGCGCTAGCCGGCTGCGGGGGCGGTGGCGGCGAGCGGAACGAGGTCGTGCTCGTCACCCACGATTCGTTCGCCGTCTCGAAGCCGGTGCGGCGCGCGTTCGAGCGGCAGTCGGGGCTGACGCTGCGGATCCTGCAGGCCGGTGACGCCGGCGAGGCCCTGAACCGCGCGCTCCTCACCGCAGGCAACCCCGAAGGTGACGTCTTCTTCGGGGTGGACAACAGCCTGCTCCTGCGGGCCGTCGACGCGGACCTCTTCGAGCCGTACCGCTCCCCGGAGCTGGCACGCGTGGATCCCGCGTATTGGCTCGACCCGGACGACCGCGTCACGCCGGTCGATCACGGCGAGGTCTGCCTCAACATCGATCGAGCGTGGTTCGAGCAGCGCGGGATCCCGCCTCCGCGAGGGTTCGACGACCTTCTTGGCCGACGCTACCGGGGCCTGCTCGTCGTCCAGAACCCCGCCACCTCGACCCCGGGTCTCGCGTTCGCGCTCGCGACGGTGGCGCACTACGGCGAGGAGGGCTGGCTCGCCTTCTGGCGCAGGCTCCGTGCAAACGACGTGCTGGTGGTGGACGGATGGGAGGAGGCCTACACGGTCCGCTTCTCGGGCGCCGCCGGCAGCAACGGCGACCGGCCGATCGTCGTCTCGTACGCCTCCAGCCCGGCGGCAGAGGTCGTCTTCGCCGGCAAGCGGGTCGCCGAGCCGCCCACGGCCGCCGTGCCCTCGACGTGCTTTAGCCAGGTTGAGCTCGCCGGCGTCCTCCGCGGCGCCCGAAACCGCGAGGGTGCCCGCGTGCTGATCGACTTTCTGCTCTCGCCGGCCTTCCAGCGGGACGTCCCCCTGTCGATGTTCGTCTTCCCGGTACGTCAGGGGATCGAGCTGCCGCGGACGTTCAGGCGGTTTGCGGTCGTGCCGGAACGGCCGCTCACGCTGCGCGCGGTCGAGATCGGCCGGAACCGCGATCGCTGGATCCGCGAGTGGACCGACACCGTCCTTCGCTGAGGCCGGCGCGTGCAGCGGTGCCGGCGCTCCTGCCGGCCATTCTGCCCGCCCTCTTCCTGGCGCTCTTCTTCGTCTACCCGCTCCTGACGATCCTCGAGCGGGGGCTGTGGGAGGACGGGCTTCCGCTCGACCTCCTTGTCTCGCGCTCGACGCTCGGGATCGTCTGGTTCACGGTCTGGCAGGCAGCGGCGTCGACCGCCTTGACGCTCCTGTTGGGGCTTCCGCTTGCCTGGGTGATCGCACGGTTCGCCTTTCGTGGACGCGCCCTCGTCCGTTCGCTCGTGCTGGTTCCCTTCGTCCTCCCGACAACAGTCGTCGCGGCCGCGTTCCTCGCCTTCCTGCCCGCCGGAGCTGAGCGGGGTGTCGGGCCGATCCTCGCCGCCCACGTCTTCTTCAACGTCGCCGTGGTCGTCCGTGTCGTCGGTTCCTGGTGGGGGAGGATCGAGCCCACCGTGTGGGAGGCCGCCGCGACGCTCGGCGCGGGACCCGTACAGCGCTTCACGGCCGTCACGTTGCCGCTCCTGCGCCCGGCGGTCGCTTCTGCGGCGAGTCTCGTCTTCCTGTTCTCGTTCACCTCGTTCGGCGTGATCCTGATTCTCGGCAGCCCCAGTCGACCCACCCTGGAGACGGAGATCTACAGCCAGGCCGCGCGCCTCTTCGATCTTCAGGCCGCCGCGGCGCTGTCGTTGCTCCAGTTGACGGCGATCGCGCTCGTGCTCGCCGTCGCGGGCCGGCTCGAGCGTCATGCCGGGAGCGTCGTTGCGGTCGCTCCCGAGCGGGAGATCCTGCGTCGGCCGTGCGGTGCGGAACGGGTCGTCGTCCCGGCGGTCCTGCTGCTCTCGGGCCTCGCGCTCGCTCTGCCCCCGCTGGCGCTCGTCGAGCGCTCGCTCAGCACGCCCGAAGGGTACGGCCTCGGGTTCTACCGGCTGCTCGACCAAGAGACCGTCGCGCTCCTCGTGGTGCCCTGGCACGCGATTCTCAACTCGCTCCTCTTTGCGAGTGCTGCAACCGTCCTCGCGCTTCTCGTCGGGGGGCTCGTCGCGGCCGCGATCGCGCGCACCGGCGCGCTCTGGCTCGACACGCTCGTGATGCTGCCGCTCGGCGTCTCGGCCGTGATGCTCGGCTTCGGCTTCGTGCTCGCGTTCGACGATCCGCCACTCCACCTGCGAGGGTCTCCTTGGCTCGTCCCGGTTGCCCAGGCGCTGGTGGCGGCGCCGTTCGTCGTGCGGGTGGTCGCGACCGCGCTCCGGTCGATCGCCGAGTCGCTGCGCGAGGCCGCAGCCGTGCTTGGCGCCTCGCCGGTTCGCGTCTGGCGGGAGGTCGACGCGCCGCTCGTCCTTCGCGCGCTCGGTGTGGCCGCAGGCTTTGCCTTCGCGATCTCGCTGGGTGAGTTCGGCGCCACGGTCTTCATCGCCCGGAGTGACTGGCCGACGGTTCCCGTTGCGATCTTCCGCTTCCTCGGCCGCCCGGGAGCAGTCAACGCCGGTCTGGCGGCCGCCCTCGGTGTGGTTCTGATGGCGCTGACCGTCGCAACCGTCCTCGTCGCGGATCGCGTGACCTCGATCCGGCGGGGAGCGCTGTGATGCTGCGGGTCGACGCCGTCTCCGTCTCGCTCGGCGGCGCAGACGTGCTCAACGGTGTGGATTTGGACGTGGGGGAGGGCGAGCGGCTGGCCGTGCTTGGGCCCAGCGGCAGCGGCAAGAGCACCCTGCTGCGGACGATCGCGGGGCTCGTCAGGCCGGCTGCCGGGCGCATTCTGCTGGGCGGGGAGGACGTCACCGACGTGCCGCCCCACCGCCGCGGGATCGGCCTGATGCACCAGGAGGGCGCGCTCTTTCCGCACCACGACGTGGCCGGCAACGTCGTGTTCGGCCTGCGGGTGGCGGGCGTGGCGCGGTCCGACCGGGAGCGTCGAACGCGCGAGCTGCTCGAGCTGGTCGGGCTCCCGGGCTTCGAGGCTCGCTCGATCGGCGAGCTCTCCGGCGGCGAGCGGCAGCGTGTGGGCCTTGCCCGGGCGCTCGCTCCGAGCCCTCGCCTGCTGCTCCTCGACGAGCCGCTCGGCTCGCTCGACCGCCCTCTCCGCGAGCGCCTCGTCCAGGAGCTCGGAGAGGTCTTCGAGCGGCTGCGCCTCACCGTCGTCCATGTCACCCACGACGTCGCCGAGGCGTTCGCGATCGGGAACCGCGTGGCGCTCATGCGCGACGGCCGGATCGTCCAGCTGGGGGCCCCGGACGATCTGTGGACGCGCCCGGCGAGCCAGTGGAGCGCGGCCTTCCTCGGCCTCGCGAACGTCCGCGAGGTGGACGGCCGCCGCGTCGTCATCCGTCCGGAAGCCGTGCGGTTGTCTCCCGGCGACGACGGCGTCGTCCTCAGCGCGCAGCGCCGGGGACCTGCCGTCAGCCTCCGGGTCCGGCTCGACACCGGCGAGGTGCTCGAGAGCGTGACGACTGCGCTGCAGCAGCCGGCGCCCGGCCAGCGCGTCCGGGTTGAGATCGACCCGGCGGGCATCGCCGGACTGCCGGCTCGTTAGGTGCTACCTGTTCCTCCAACCGAAGGGATCACGAGAGGAGTCCACGATGCACAGCATCATCCGGTCGGACGAGCTGCAGCCCAGCCCAGGCGGCACGATCACCTTAGAGGGAGAGGCGTACGGCTCGGGCGTCTCGTTCTTCCTCGTGAACAACGAGCCCGGAGCCGGCCCGGACCTGCACCGCCATCCCTACTCCGAGACGTGGATCGTCCGCTCGGGGCGTGCGCGCTTCACGGCGAGCGGCGAGGAGCTCGAAGCCGGCCCCGGCGACATCGTCGTGGTCGGAGCGGAGACGCCGCACAAGTTCAAGAACCCCGGGCCCGACCGGCTCGAGCTCGTCTGCATCCACGCCTCGCCGCGGATGATCCAGGATTCGCTCGAAGAGTAGGCCGGTGTCAGGCTCGTGCCAGGCTCGTGCCTGCGACGACGTCCTGGCGGACACGCCCTTGCTCGCGGCTCACGATCTCGAGCTCCCGGCCGGATTCGACCCTGCTCGCGTGGAGCGCCGCCCGCGGCCAGCCATGCGAGCCGATGACCCGCTGGCGGTCGGTTGAGCAAGAATCCAGACCACCCACCAACCCATGAGAGGACGGGCATGACCTCGCACGAGCACGCTCACGACGAGCCGCACACCCATGAACACAGCCACGGCGACACGACCCACGCACATCCGCACACCGGTCACGACCACGAGCACACCGAGCACGAGCACGAACACAGCCACGCGGATGGGGCGCATTCCCACCCGCACGTGCACGAAGCGGGCACCGAGGCAGACCACACGCACGAGCACAGCTCCGAGTAGTCCGCGAAGATCGGTTTGTTGGCTTTCTTGTCGGGATGTCCACCACGACGGCAGAATGGCGGCAACGACGGCTGCCGCCGTTCCGTGACGAGCAAGGAGAAAGCATGTCCCAGGGCTCAGTCCCGCCGGCGACCGCCACCGAGCTCCCCGCCCAGCACGAGTTCGAAAACGCTGAGGCCTACATCTCCGGTGATCAGCGACGCGCGCTCGCTGCCGGTCGCTCGCTGCCGGACCGCGTACACGGCTCCGCGCTCTTTGCAGACATCTCGGGCTTCACCGCGCTGACCGAGGCTCTCGCGAAGGATCTCGGCCCGCAGCGGGGCGCGGAGGAGCTGACCGCGAACCTCAATCGCATCTTCCACGCCGTCATCGCGACGCTCGAGCCCTATGGCGGCGACGTGATCTACTTCAGCGGCGACGCCATCACCTGCTGGCTCGACGGAGATGACGGAGCCCGCGCGACGGCGTGCGCGCTCGCCATGCAGGACGTGATCCAGCGCGTCGGGAGGGTCGCGACGCCGTCCGGTCAGATCGTTCCCCTCGCGATGAAGATCGCGGTCGCAGTGGGACCTGCGCGTCGCTTTGTCGTGGGCGACCCCGAGATCCAGCTCATCGAGGTACTTGCCGGCAGCCTCGTCGACGACCTCGCCGACGCCGAGAGTCACGCCGAGAAGCAGGAGGCCGTTCTCGACCAATCTGCACTCGCGGCGCTCGGGGCTCGGGTCGAGCTCTCGGAACGACGAGTCGACCCGGAGACCGGCAGGACCTTCGGTGTCGTCCGCCGCCTCACGATCGAAGTGGACAAGGTCGCACCCACCCAGAGTGCGCCGCTGCCGATCGAGCAGGTCCGCCCGTGGCTGCTTCCGGCGGTCTACGAGCGCCTGAGCGCGGGCCGGGGTGAGTTCCTCGCCGAGCTGCGCCCGGCGATCCCAGTCTTCATCCGTTTCGGGGGCATCGACTATGACGGCGACGACGAGGCGATCGGGAAGCTCGACGACTTCGTCCGCAGGTCACAGCGCATCCTCGACGACTACGGCGGCAACGCGCTGCAGCTCACGCTCGGCGACAAGGGCGCGTACCTCTACGCGGTCTTCGGCTCGCCGCGTGCCCATGAGGACGACGCCGCTCGGGCCGCCTCGGCGGCGCTGGAGCTGCGCGAGCTCGATGGCGTCACCGCGGCAAGAGACGTCCAGATCGGGATCACGCACGGCCGCCTGCGCAGCGGCACCTACGGGCATGCCATGCGGCGGACGTTCTGCTGCCTCGGCGATGCCGTCAACCTCTCGGCACGGCTGATGTCCGCGGCCGAGCCCGGTCAGGTGCTCGTCTCGGAGCCCGTGAGAAGGGGCGCCGGCGACGCGTTCACCTGGCACCCGCTGCCCGAGCTGAAGGTGAAGGGGAAAGCCGATGCCGTGCCGGTGTTCGCGCTCACCGGCGCGAAGGGCCACGTGTCGCGGCGCCACGTCCGCTACGAGCTCGAGATGTTCGGACGGGAGGCCGAGCTCGGCGCGTTGTCCTCGAAGCTCGACGACGCCCGCGCGGGGGAGGGACGCGTCGTGGGGGTCTCCGCGGAGGCGGGCCTCGGGAAGTCTCGCCTCGTTGCCGAGCTCCTTCGCTCGGCGCGTCGAGGCGGCGTCACCGTCGCGCTCGGCGAATGTCAATCGTTCCGGGCCAACACGCCCTACTTCGTCTGGCGCGAGATCTGGCGCACCCTCCTGGACATCGAAGAGAGCCGCGACGACCGGGAGCAGATCGGCGCCCTGGAAAGCCGGCTCGGCGCCATCGACCCGAGCTTCGTCGCCCGCGCGCCGCTCCTGGACACCGTCCTCGGCGTCTCGATCCCGGACAGCGAGCTCACCGCATCGTTCGACGCCAAGCTTCGCAAGGCCTCGCTGGAGGATCTGCTGTCGGAGTGCCTGCGGGCACGGGCGGGCGAGGAGCCGCTGCTCCTCGTCCTCGAGGACTGTCACTGGATCGACCCGCTGTCGCGCGACCTGCTCGAGGTGCTGGCCCGGGTCGCTGCGACCCTGCCTGTCCTGTTCCTGCTCGCCTACCGTCCGCCCTCGGACGCTGCGGGGCGACTCGGCATCGAGCGAATGGCTCACTTCGAGGAGATCCCGCTCGCGCAGCTCGGCCCTCCTGAGGCGGAGCTGCTGATCCGTGCCAAGCTCCACCAGCTGTTCGGCGTGGGCGCGGAGGCGTCGCAGGCGCTCGTCGAGCTCGTCACGGCGCGCTCGGAGGGCAACCCCTTCTACGTCGAGGAGCTGCTCAACTACATCCACGGGCAGGGAGTCGACCCCCGGGACGAGCGCGGGCTCGGCCGTCTGCAGCTGCCGGAGAGCCTGCACAGCCTGATCCTCAGCAGAGTTGACACGCTCGCCGAGGCGCCACGGCGCACGCTGAAGGTGGCGAGCATCGTCGGACGGGTCTTCCGGGCAGCCTCGCTTCCAGGCGTCTATCCCGAGCTCGGGACGATCGACGAGGTTCGGGCCTGCCTCGACGCGCTCCGTGCGCTCGACCTCGTGTCGCTCGATCAGGAGGCCGAGCAGGTGTACCTCTTCAAGCACGTCGTCACGCAGGAAGTGACCTACGAGAGCATGCCCTTCGCGATCCGCTCCGAGCTCCACGAGCGCGTCGGCGGATACATCGAGGAGTCTCAGGCGGCCGCCCTCGACCGGCAGCTCGACCTCCTCGCGCACCACTACTGGCTGAGCGACAACCTGCCGAAGAAGCGGGAATACCTCTCGCGCGCGGGGGAGGCCGCTCAGGCGGCGTACGCGAACGCCGCGGCGATCGACTACTTCGAGCGGCTCGTCCCGCTCGAGGAGGACGGCGAGCGCGTGAACGTGCTGCTGAAGCTCGGCAAGGTGCTGGAGGTCGTCGGAGAGTGGGGGCGTGCGGAGGAGATCGGGCGCGAGGCGCTTGCCCTTGCGGAGCGCCTCCACGATCCGCTCGCTCGCGCCTGGTGCGAGACCGCGCTCGCCGAGGTCGCGCGCAAGCAGGGCCGCTATGACGACGCCACGCACCTGCTGGAGCTGGCGGCAGACCGGTTCGAGGATCTCGAGGAGGACGAGGGCGTCGGCCAGGTGCTTCACCTCGCGGGCACGATCGCTACCCAACGCGGCGACTACGAACGGGCACGCGAGCACTACGAGGCGAGCCTCGAGATCCGCGAGCGTCTCGGAGACAGGGCGTCTATGGCCGGCCTGCTCAGCAACCTCGGCGTTATCGCGACTGAGCAAACCGGGGACTTCGCGGCCTCCAGGGAATACAGCGAGCGTGCGCTTGCGATCAGGATGGAGCTCGGTGACCGCTGGGCGATCGGTGTCTCGCAGAACAATCTCGGCATGATCGCGCTCTTCGAAAAGGAGTACGAAGAGGCGCGGACACGCTTCGAGGAGTCGATGCGACTGAAAACAGAGATCGGGGCTGGCTGGATGCTGGCCCTCGGCCACAACAACCTCGGCAACGCGACCCGCGGGCTCGGCGACTACGACGCTGCGCGCGCGCACTACGCTGCGAGCTTGCGCGCCTCCCGCGCTTACGACGACCCGTGGGCGCTCGCATTCCTGCTCGAGGACCTCGGCGTGCTCGCGGCGCACGTCGGCGAGCACGAGCTCGCGCTGGAGCTCGTCGCGGCCGCCCTTGGCCTCCGTGAGGTAATCGGAAGTCCGCGTTCGCCGGCGCTCGAGGAGGAGCTCGAGGGCCACCTCGAGCCGGCGTACGGTGCGCTCGACGCCGAGAGGCAGGAGGTCGCGCGGAACCGAGGCCGAGGTCTGGACACGGGGAAGGCGATCGAGCGGGCGGTCGCCTTCTGCGAGGGCGCACCGGTTGAATCTCGCGTGACCGTGGGGTAGGCTCCTCCCTTCCGAGGAGAGAGGGTTGGCGTGGGACGTGTGAACCGGACGTCCGGCCACCTACGGCGGCTTCTTACAGGAGTGTGCGCGTTCGTGGTCGCCGTGAGCACGGTGGTGTTGCTCGGCGGCGCGCTGTCCGCCGAGGAGGGACAGGCGGCTCCCGGCTCGACGATCACGATCGTCGCCGAAGCGGACGCGTTCGTCTCGGGCGGATCGCCGACGACGAACTTCGGCACGATCGACTACTTCGACACCTACGGCGGCTTCACCCCCGCCTGCGTCCCCTACAGCGCCCCCGCGTACGGGCTGCTGCGCTTTGACCTGTCGGCCATCCCGGCCGGCGCGGTGATCTCCGACGCCCGCATCGTTACCACGACCCGAGCCGGTTGGGCGCAGGACGGAGACGGCAACCACCACGCGATCCTGCTCACCGACGACAGCTGGGCGGAGACGGGCGTGACCTGGAACACACGCCCCTCCGACGGGACGGTCGCAGCAGGGAACCCCGCC
>Ga0136614_10002459_pt1 | contig 11529 bp, 6 predicted proteins | sample AntDrymUQ2792106_2_FD_106643 | JGI IMG/M metagenome (GOLD analysis project Ga0136614, IMG submission 106643) | Polar desert sand microbial communities from Dry Valleys, Antarctica - metaG UQ279 (21.06) | ecosystem: Environmental > Terrestrial > Soil > Desert | place: Antarctica: Dry Valley...
ACGCCGAGAACCCGCCGAAGAAGTACCAGGACATCTACCCGCTCAACTTCGACAACGACCCTGAGGGGCTGTACGCCGAGATCCTGCGGGTGCTGCGGCACTGGATCGACCACGGCGTGCGGATCTTCCGCGTCGACAACCCGCACACCAAGCCTGTCCCGTTCTGGCAGCGCCTTTTCGCTGAGATCCGCGAGACCGACCCGGACGTCGTGTTCCTGGCTGAAGCGTTCACCAAGCCTGCGATGATGCGCGCGCTCGGCACCGTCGGCTTCCACCAGAGCTACACCTACTTCACCTGGCGCAACGACAAACAGGAGATCGAGTCATACCTGGCGGAGCTCGCGCACGAGACGGCGCACGTGCTGCGACCGAACTTCTTCGTCAACACCCCCGACATCCTCACCGCTTACCTGCAGTACGGCGGCCCGGCGGCGTTCAAGGTGCGGGCGGTGCTGGCTGCCACCGGCTCGCCGTCGTGGGGCGTCTACGCCGGCTACGAGCTGCTCGAGCACGTCGCCGTCCGACCCGGCAGCGAGGAGTACCTCGACTCGGAGAAGTACCAGATCAAGATCCGCGACTTCGCGGCTGCCGAGACGGAGGGGCGCAGCCTCGCGCCGTACCTCACCCTGCTGAACGCGATCCGCGCTGCCCACCCCGCGCTGCAGCAGCTGCGCGACCTGACCGTCCACCGGACCGACCACGACCGGATCCTCTGCTACTCCAAGCGGCATCGGGCGAGCGGCGACATCGTCATCGTGGTGCTCAACATCGACCCGCACGCCGCGCACGAGACGGTCGTGCACCTCGACATGCCGGCGCTCGGTCTAGACAGGGGCGACAGCTTCGAGGTCAACGACGAGCTGACCGGCCAGGCGTGGCGGTGGGGCGGGGACAACTACGTGCGGCTGGACCCCACCGTGGAGCCGGCACACGTCTTCCGGGTCACGACTGGATGAACGACCTGCTCACGAGCGACCGGGACTGGTTCAAGCGCGCCGTCTTCTACGAAGTGCTGGTGCGCTCGTTCAAGGACGACTCCGGCGACGGCGTCGGCGACCTGCGCGGCCTGGCCGACAAGCTCGACTACCTCTCCTGGCTCGGCGTGGACTGCCTCTGGCTGCCGCCGTTCTACCCATCGCCGCTGCGCGACGGCGGGTACGACGTGGCGCACCACACCGACGTCGCCGACGACATCGGCACGATCGATGATTTCAAGACCTTCCTCGACTCCGCGCACGAGCACGGCATCCGGGTGATCGTCGACTTCGTGATGAACCACACCTCCGACCAGCACCCGTGGTTCCAGGCGTCGCGACTCGACCCGGACGGTCCGTACGGCGACTTCTACGTCTGGTCGGACACCGACGAGAGGTACAAGGACGCGCGGGTCATCTTCATCGACACCGAGTCGTCCAACTGGACCTGGGACCCGGTTCGGGGACAGTACTTCTGGCACCGGTTCTACGGCCATCAGCCCGACCTCAACTTCGACAACCCGGCGGTCCACGCGGCGATGGTGGAGGCACTGGACTTCTGGCTCGACCTGGGCATCGACGGCTTCCGCCTCGACGCGGTGCCCTACCTGTACGAGCGTGAAGGCACCAACGGTGAGAACCTCCCGGAGACGCACGAGTTCCTCCGCCGCGTACGGACGCACGTCGACGAGAGGTATCCGGGGCGGGTCCTGCTGGCCGAGGCGAACCAGTGGCCGGCCGACGTTGTCGACTACTTCGGCGACTACTCCAAGGGTGGCGACGAGTGCCACATGTGCTTCCACTTCCCCGTCATGCCGCGGCTGTTCATGGCGGTGCGCAGGGAGTCGCGGTGGCCGATATCGGAGATCCTCGAGCAGACGCCGGCCATCCCCGAGCACGCCCAGTGGGGCATCTTCCTGCGCAACCACGACGAGCTGACCCTCGAGATGGTCACCGACGAGGACCGCGACTACATGTGGGCGGAGTACGCCAAGGACCCGCGGATGAAGGCCAACATCGGCATCCGCCGCCGGCTGGCACCGCTCCTGGACAACGACATCGACCGGACGGAGCTGTTCACGGCGCTGCTGCTGTCGCTGCCGGGGTCACCGGTCATCTACTACGGCGACGAGATCGGTATGGGCGACAACATCTGGCTCGGCGACCGCGACGGTGTCCGCACGCCGATGCAGTGGACCCCCGACCGCAACGGCGGCTTCTCCACCGCCAACCCTGGCAGGCTGCACCTCCCGCTGGTCATGGATCACCTGTACGGCTACCAGGCGGTCAACGTGGAGGCCGAGCTGGAGAACGGCTCGTCGCTGCTGCACTGGACCCGCAGGATGATCCACATCCGCAAGGAGCACCCGACGTTCGGGCTCGGGTCGTTCACCGATCTCGGCGGCAGCAACCCGTCGGTGCTTTCGTACCTGCGCGAGTTCGGTGACGACATCGTGCTGTGCGTGCACAACCTGTCCCGGTTCCCGCAGCCGGTGGAGCTCGACCTGCGCCGCTTCGTCGGGGTGCACCCGGTGGAGATGCTCGGCGGCGTCCGGTTCCCCGAGGTTGGCGAGCTGCCATACCTGCTCACGCTGAGCGGTCACGGGTTCTACTGGTTCCGACTCCCGGTCGAGGAGACCGGTGTGATGGAGGCGATCCAGCAGTGACCGACGACCTCGCGAGCCGGATCGGCGAGTACCTCCCGCACCAGCGGTGGTTCGCCGGCAAGGGCCGCGCCCACACCGTCCGCGACGTCCGTACGGCGGCGTGGCTGTCCGGGCCGGCTGATGGCAGCGGCGCGGTCCGGGTGCAGGTCGCGCTCGTGGACGTGGAGTCGAGCAGCGGCGTGGACGTCTACCAGCTCCCGCTGTCCCACCACGTCGACCGCGTCGACCACCTCGAGCACGCCTATCTCGGCGAGTGGGACGGCACGCACATCTACGACGCCCTGCACGACCGGGAGGCGGTCACGCTGCTGGCCGCCGGACTCGTCGGCGAGCCGGTGGACACGTCACTGCGGACTCACACCGTCGCCAAGCGGCGGCTCGACCTCGACAGGCCGACCGCCCTGCTCACCGGCGAGCAGTCGAACAGCAACGTTGTGGTCGGCGACGACCTTCTGCTCAAGGTGTTCCGGCGGGTGGCACCCGGTCGCAACCCGGACGTGGAGATCCTCGCGGCGCTCACCGAGGCAGCCTCGCACGAGATCGTCCCGCTGGTGGGCTGGCTGGAGGGCACCGACAGGAGCGGGGAACCGCTCGATCTGGCCATGCTGTCCGACTTCATGCGCACCGCGACCGACGGTTGGGACCTCGCCCTGACCAGCGTGCGCGACCTGTTCGCGGAGCGCGACCTCTATCCCGACGAGGTGGGGGGCGACTTCGCCTCGGAGTCGCACCGCCTCGGTGTCACCGTCGCCCGGCTGCACGCCGAGCTGGCCCGGTACCTGTCGCACGCCCGCTGGGGTCCAGACGAGCTCCGGGCCGTCACCGCGCGGATGCGCGCACGACTGGACGCGGCAGTACACGAGGTTCCGCAGCTGGCCGAGCACGTAACCGGGCTAGCGCAGGCATTCGACGCGTTGGCCGACATCGACGGCGAGGTTGCCGTCCAGCGAGTCCACGGCGACCTGCACCTGGGACAGGCGCTCCGAACGATCGACGGCTGGCGCATCATCGACTTCGAGGGTGAGCCCGCCACCCCGCTCGCCAGCCGCGCCGCCCTGGACTCGCCCGTGCGCGACGTCGCCGGGATGCTGCGGTCCTTCTCGTACGCGGCGCAGTCGCAGTGGGCCGACCTGCTCGGCGACCATCAGCTGGCTGCTCGGGCACTCGAGTGGGCCACCCGCAACCGCGAGTCCTTCCTCGCCGGCTATGCCGAGGAGTCCGGCACCGACCATGCCGGCCAGGCAGACAATGCCATCCTGCTGCACGCGTACGAGACCGACAAGGCGGTCTACGAGGTGGTCTACGAGGCCCGGCACCGTCCCTCCTGGTTACCGATCCCGATGCGCGCTGTTTCCCGGCTCGCCGCGGCGGACTCGGTGGGAGGGCGACAGTGACCCGCGCCCGCGCCAAGACCGCTGCTCTGCCGGTAGACGCCGAGCAGCTCGACGCGATCGCCGCCGGTCGGCACCGCGACCCGCACGGCGTGCTCGGCGCGCACCCACACGCGGGCTCGGTCACCGTCCGCACGCTCCGGCCGCTCGCCGACAGCGTCGCGGTGGAGCACGCTGACGGCGTCGTTGCTCTGCAGCATGAGCGCGCGGGAATCTGGGCCGGCGTGGTGGCGCAGCCGGAGGTGTCGGACTACCGGCTGCTGGTGCGCTATCAGGGCGGAGTGGACCGCCGCGTCGACGACCCGTACCGCTATCTCCCCACGCTCGGTGACATGGACCTGCACCTGATCAACGAGGGCCGGCACGAGCGGCTGTGGGACGTGCTCGGCGCGCACGTTCGCAGCTACGCGTCAACCGCCGGCGTCGTCGCGGGCACCTCGTTCGCTGTGTGGGCGCCGAACGCCCGCGGGGTCCGGCTGGTCGGCGACTTCAACCACTGGGACGGCCAGTCGCACCCGATGCGGTCGCTCGGGTCGTCCGGGGTCTGGGAGCTGTTCGTCCCCGAGATCGGCGCGAGCACCATGTACAAGTACGCCGTGCTAGGCGCTGACGAAGAGTGGCGCACCAAGGCCGACCCCATGGCCACCCACACGCAGTGCCCGCCCGAGACCGCGTCGGTCGTCTACGACTCCGGCTACGACTGGTCGGACCAGGAGTGGCTTGACCGCCGGGCGGCCGGGTCACCGCAGACTGCTCCGGTGAGCGTCTACGAGGTCCACCTCGGGTCGTGGCGCAAGGACCGCGGCTACCGCGACCTGGCCGACGATCTCGTCGCCTACGTTGCCGACCTGGGCTTCACCCACGTCGAGATGCTCCCGGTCGCCGAGCACCCGTACGGCGGGTCGTGGGGCTACCAGGTCACCGGCTACTTCGCCCCGACGGCGCGGTTCGGGACACCCGACGACTTCCGCTACCTCGTCGACCGGCTGCACCAGGCGGGCATCGGCGTGATCCTCGACTGGGTGCCCGCGCACTTTCCCAAGGACGACTTCGCGCTTGCCCGCTTCGACGGCACCCCACTTTACGAGCACGGCGACCCGCGGCGCGGCGAGCAGCGGGACTGGGGCACGTACGTCTTCGACTTCGGCCGCAGCGAGGTGCGCAACTTCCTGGTGGCCAACGCGCTCTACTGGCTCGAGGAGTTCCACATCGACGCGCTGCGGGTGGATGCGGTCGCCTCGATGCTGTACCTCGACTACTCGCGCGAGGACGGCGAGTGGGCGCCGAACCAGTACGGCGGGCGGGAGAACCTCGAGGCGGTGGCGTTCCTGCAGGAGGTGAACGCCACCTGCGCCAAGCGGACGCCGGGGGCCACGCTAATCGCGGAGGAGTCGACCTCGTGGCCCGGCGTCACCAGGCCGACGCACCTCGGCGGGCTCGGCTTCGGGTTCAAGTGGAACATGGGCTGGATGCACGACTCGCTCGGCTACGTCGCGCACGACCCGATCCACCGGCAGTACCACCACCACCAGATGACGTTCGCGATGATGTACGCCTACTCCGAGGACTTCGTGCTGCCGTTGAGCCACGACGAGGTCGTGCACGGCAAGGGCTCGCTGCTGCGCAAGATGCCCGGCGACCGCTGGCGCCAGCTGGCGACGCTACGCGCCTACCTCGCGTACATGTGGGCGCACCCCGGCAAGCAACTGCTGTTCATGGGCGGCGAGATCGCGCAGGACAACGAGTGGTCGGAGCAGCGCGAGCTGGACTGGTGGCTACTGGACGACCCGTCGCACGCGGGTGTGCAGTCGCTGGTGCGTGACCTGAACGAGGCTTACCGCTCGACGTCGGCGCTGTGGCGCACCGACTCCGACCCGGCCGGGTTCTGTTGGATCGACGCCAACGACTCGGGCAACAACGTGTTCAGCTTCGTCCGAACGGATGGCGAACAACGGCTCGCCTGTGTCGCGAACTTCGCAGCGGTCCCGCACGACGGCTACCGGCTGGGTCTGCCCGCCGCCGGCCGCTGGGCCGAGACGGTCAACACCGACTCCGCCGCCTACCAGGGCTCCGGGGTGGGCAACCTGGGCGCGGTGGAGGCGACGAGCGAGGTGTGGCACGGCCAGCCGGCGTCCGCGGTCGTGACGCTCCCGCCGCTCGGCACCGTCTGGTTCCTGAACGAGGGATGATGCATTCGCAGTTGCTCGGGCGACCCGAATGCATCATCGCCTGTTCCGGGACTAGCGTGGGCGGATGGGCGTGGCTCGGGTCGACGACGGTGCGACCGGAGAGCGGCTCCTCCTGCGAGACGACGACGTGGTGCTCCGCCCGTGGCACGACCGGGACGCCGACGACGTCAGGCCGAGCAACCCGGTCGACGACCGGCTGGTGAGCTTCGTGGTCGAGCGCGCGGGTACGATCGCCGGCGTTGTCGAGCTGCGGTGTGGAGATGACGGCGAGGGCCAGCTGTCGTGGTCGGTGCTCGCCGACCACCGCGGCCGCGGCACCGGGCTGCGCGCGGTACGGATGCTGGTGGCGTACGCGTTCGACCAGCTCGACCTGCGCAGGGTGCAGGCCTACGTGCCCAGCTCCGACCGGCGGTCGCTGCGGCTCGCCGGACGGGCCGGGCTCCGGCGCGAGGGAGTCGTGCGCGGGCACGAGGATCGCGACGGTGCGCGGGCGGACGACGTGCTGCTCGCCCGGCTGGCGGAGGACCCGGAGCCCACGACCCAGCCCGGGTTTCGCGCGGTGCTCAACGCCGCGCTGCCTACCAAGCGGGTGATCGCGCAAGGGCTGCTTCGCGACCCGGCAGGTCGGGTGCTGGTCTGCGAGCTGGTCTACAAACCCGACTGGGACCTCCCCGGAGGCGTCGTCGAGCCGCTCGAGTCACCGCGCGACTGCCTCGGGCGGGAGATCGCCGAGGAGCTGGGCGTCGACCTCGCCGTCGGCGACCTGATCACCGTCGACTGGCTGCCGCCGTGGGCAGGCTGGGATGACGCATGCCTGTTGCTGTTCGACCTCGGCACCGCGGACGCCGGGCTGGTCGACAGCATGAAGCTGCAGCCGCGGGAGATCACCGCGGTGCACTGGGCCGACGCCGAAACCCTGGCGGCCCGGTGCCGGCCACAGGTGGCCGAGCGGCTGGCGCTGCTCGACCGTCCCGGACCCGTGCCCCACTTCCTGCACAGCGGCCGCCCCCCCGCGTAGAGGCACGATCCGCGGCAAATGGGTCACACGATCCGCGGCAAATGGTCGTGCCATCCGCGGCAGGTGGTCGTGCGGATCGTGAGCGCCATTTGCCTCGGATCGTGCACACCGGGTCAGACGCCGGTGCCGCTGACCACCCCGCCGTACTGACCGACCGCGCGCGCCTGCCCGCCTCCGGCCGGCGGCAGGTAGAGCAGCACCTGGTGCAGGTAGCGCAGCGTCGCCTCGCTATAAGCACGGCCGGAAAGGAACGCCTCCTGCTCCGAACCCTCCGGCCAGTCGATCGCGGTGCCCGGTCGCAGCTGGTAGCGGTCGGTGCGGACCATCGTGGCGAACACCAGCGCGCCACCTTCTCCGGTACGCGCCGCCCAGTCCACGTCGCGGGCGGACCAGTCTTGCCGGAACCGCACCCCGTCGATGCTGGACTGTGTCTCGGTGATCGAGCGCATCTGCTGCACGAACGAGTCGACCAGCACGGCCTCGTCACCGCCCGTCGACGGGTCGGCCAGCAGGCCCGCGTAAGCCTGCGCCACCTCCTGCGGCGACACTGCGAGCCCGGCCGTGTCGTCGCCGGCGAGCGGCAGGATCGCGCCGGTCTCGTCCATCGCCAGCTCAGGCAGCTGCGTCTGTGGCAGCACCTCCGCCTGCGCCACCAGCTGCCACGGCCCGGCCGCGTGCGCGCGCCGGTGCACCTGGAGCTTCGACACGTCCCGCTCGCCGTCCTCGACCACTGCGAGGAACCACAGCGGGTACGCGGTCAGCCTCGGCGAGAGCGCAGCCTCCAGCCGCAGGTCCTGGCGGATCTGCTGAGGCCCCTCCACCAGCAGCCGGCGGGCCACCTGGAACGCCCCGCGGTCGACCGCAAGCGTCTCCGCCGCCTCGACCGACACCAGCGGCGCGGCGTCCAGCTGCCGCAGCGCCTCCGCGCGACGGACCGCCCAGCGCTCCACGATCTCGGTCGCCTGCGACCCGGACGCCGCCAGCTTGGAGGGCTCGCCCGCCACCCCGGACGGGATCGCGCAGCCGGCGGTGCTCGCTAGCGCGACCGTGGCGACGACCCGCCCCGCCCGACCGGCGCCACTGGTCGCCCGCGGCGACTCCCGCCGCTCTTTCGAGACCGGGCCAGCCGTCGGCCGCCCAACCCCGCCGGCGCGAGCGGCCTGGCGGGCGATCCAGCCGAACAGCGCCAGCCCGACCGCCAGCCCGACCAGCCCCAGCCCGATGCCGAAGGCGCCGGTCACCTCGTACGACGCGCTGACCTCCAGCCCGTCCAGGCTCCGCCCGTCGAGGGCGGCGACAACGTACGACGCCGGCTCGTCCGGCAGCTGCACCGACGCGGCCGCCTCGCCCCGACCCTGGCCGGTGGCGAGCCACCAGTCCAGCGACGGCGGCGGCGCCGGAAAGCCGACCTCGCCCGTCACCTCTGACGTGGTCACCTCCCACGGCAGCGAGACGTCGTCGACGCGGGTCTGCTCCACACCGTCGGCATAGCTGGCGACGTCGACCGCGTTGCCGACCCCGACGAACAGTGGGACGTTCTGGGGCACGGCCGCCGTGACAACGACGGTCGGGCCCGAGACGCCGATGGCCTCGGGCGCGCTCACCACCACGGACGCGGCCGTGTCGAGCGGGTGCGGACCGGTGCTCGCCCGGTTGTCCGGTCCGAACAGGACCGCCATCGCCGCCCCGACCAGCAAGACGACCACGGCAGCGGCGAACAACAGCCAACTGACGTAGCGCCGCACGCGTCACTCCTTGGGCGAGGCGCGCCTCGGTCGCCGACGGCCTCGGGTCAGAACAGAGCGCTTGCCAGCCTACGGCGCGCCGCCGTCACCTGCGCGTCATCGGTGCCGACGACCTCGAACAGCCCGAGCAGGTGCCGCCGCGCGAGTTCGCGCTCGTCGCCTGCCGAGCGGCGGACCAGCGCGATCACCCGGTCGAACGCGTCGTCGACGTGGCCGCCGATCAGGTCGAGGTCCGCGACCAGCAGCTGCGCGTCGGCGTCGTCCGGTCGTACCGCGGCGGCCTCGCGGGCGGTGGACAGGTCGGCGCCTGTCGTGCGCAGCACCAGCTCCGCCTGCGCGAGTCGGCGGGCTGCCTCGCTGTCGCCCGGGTTGGCCTCGACCAGCCGGCGGTACTCCGCGACGGCCGCCGCCGTGTCGCCGCGGTCGAGCGCGGCCTCGGCGTCGGCGAACCGCGGATCGACGGGTTCCTCGGCGACCGGCGACGGCTCGGCCGGCTGAGCTGGCGGACCTGCCTCGTCAGGCGCCGTATCGACGGGTTCGGCCAGGCCGGTGACCCCGTTCGCGACGGCGGCCTGGACGACCTGCTCTATCGCCTGCCTGGCACCGTCGTCGTCGACGCTGCCCTCGAACAGCGGCACCGGCTGGCCGCGCAGCACGGCGAGCACGTACGGCACCGCGCGCACCTGCAGCGCCTGCGAGAGCTGAGGGCTCGCGTCGATGTCGAGTCGGGCCAGGCTCACCCTGCCGTCGAAGGTGTCCGCGACCCGGCTCAGCGCCTCGACCGCCTCCCGGCTCTTCGGCGCCCGCGCCGACCACAGCGCCAGCAGCACCGGGTGCCGCATGGACACCTCGATCACCAGCGCCTGGAACTCCGCCTCGGTGACGTCGAAGCTGTACGAGCCGCCGGGCGACCGGGCAGCGCCGGCGGCGCCGGCTGCCGGCGGTGGTGCCGTGGCGGACCCGGCCGGCCGGCCGAGCGCGGACAGGTCGATGGCGCCAGGACGGGAGAAGTTCTCCGCGGTCATGGGTCCATCGTTGCCGATGGGCTGGCGCCGGTCAGAACCGGGCGGGCTCGCGGTACTCGCCCCACTCGGCCCGTAGCGCGTCGCAGATCTCTCCGAGGGTGGCCTCGGCCCGTACGGCGTCGAGCATCGGCGGCACCATGTTCGCCTCGCCGCGCGACGCCTGCACCAGCGCCGCCACCGTCTGCTGCACGGCGTCGTCGTCACGGGCCGACCGGCGCCGGACGAGCGCGCGTACCTGCTCCGTCTCGACCTCGTGCGACACCCGCAGGATCTCCAGCTCGTGGGTCACGGTGTCGGTGTGCCCGGTGACGCCGACGATCTTCTTGTCGCCCTTCTCCAGCGCCACCTGGTAGACGAACGCAGCCTCGGCGATCTCGGACATGAACCAGCCGTCCTCGATGCCGCGCAGGATCCCGGACGTCATCGATCGGCCGTCGCCGAGCAGCTTGATCCGTTCGAAGATCGCCTCGGCCTCCTGCTCGATCCGGTCGGTCAGCGCCTCGACGTACCAAGAGCCACCGAGCGGGTCGGCCACGTTGACGATCCCGGTCTCCTCCTGCAGCACCTGCTGAGTTCGCATGGCGATCTCGGCCGCCCGCTCGGTCGGCAGCGCCAGCGTCTCGTCCAGGGCGTTGGTGTGCAGCGAGTTGGTGCCGCCGAGCACAGCGGCCAACGCCTCGACCGCGGTGCGCACGACGTTGTTGTACGGCTGCTGGGCGGTCAGCGAGACACCCGCGGTCTGGGTGTGGAACCGCAGCCACTGCGCCCGCTCCGTCTTGGCACCGTAGACGTCGCGCATCCAGCGCGCCCAGATTCGCCGGGCGGCGCGGAACTTGGCGATCTCCTCGAAGAAGTCCACGTGCGCATCGAAGAAGAAGCTCAGCCCGGGCGCGAACACGTCGACGTCGAGCCCGCGCGACAGGCCGAGCTCGACGTAGCCGAACCCGTCGGCGAGGGTGAACGCGAGCTCCTGTGCGGCGGTCGAGCCGGCCTCTCGGATGTGGTAACCGGACACCGACAGCGGTTTGTAGCGGGGGATCTCGGTGCCGCACCACTGCATGAGGTCGCCGATCAGCCGCAGGTGCGGCTCGGGGCCGAACAGCCACTCCTTCTGGGCGATATACTCCTTGAAGATGTCGGTCTGCAGCGTGCCGTCGAGGGTGGCGGGGTCGACGCCCTGCCGTTCGGCCGCCACGACGTACATGCAGAAGATCGGCACCGCGGGCCCGGAGATCGTCATCGAGGTGGTCACCTCGCCGAGCGGGATGCCGGCGAACAGCTGCTCCATGTCGGCGAGACTGTCGATCGCGACCCCGCAGTGGCCGACCTCGCCGAGCGCCTTGGCGTCGTCGGAGTCGCGTCCCATCAGGGTGGGCATGTCGAACGCGACCGAGAGCCCGCCGCCGCCGCGGGACAAGATCATCCGGTAGCGCTCGTTGGTCTGCTCGGCGCTGCCGAAGCCGGCGAACTGGCGGATCGTCCACGGCCGGCCGCGGTAGCCGGTGGCGTAGAGGCCGCGG
>Ga0136614_10002460_pt1 | contig 11529 bp, 13 predicted proteins | sample AntDrymUQ2792106_2_FD_106643 | JGI IMG/M metagenome (GOLD analysis project Ga0136614, IMG submission 106643) | Polar desert sand microbial communities from Dry Valleys, Antarctica - metaG UQ279 (21.06) | ecosystem: Environmental > Terrestrial > Soil > Desert | place: Antarctica: Dry Valley...
TACGAGATGCCGATCGCCTACTACGGCCGCACGTACGCCGAAGGCAAGAACATCACCTGGCGCGACGGCTTCAAGGCGATCCGCGTGCTGGTCCAGGTCCGACTACGACGCCGGTGACCGAGCAGATCGACCGGCAGCGGGCGCTCCTCGCACATAGCGGTCAAGACATCGATCCAACGCGGTCTCGCCGCCGCCCATGACCTAGGCTCAGACGGACGCGATGACCTCGACCGCCCAGCCGCACATGCACCAGCTCGGGCTCGACTGATGGCGCCTGCGCGTGACCTAGTCTCGACGGGCATGGCCTACGACGACACCTGCGCCTTCAACCTCTGCGACGGCAGCGGCTTCGTCTTCGACGACGCGACGAACACCGCGCGCGACTGCCGCTGCCGCGCCCAGCGGGTGAGCCGCGCCCGCGCGCGCGCGCTCAGCGGCGTGATCCCGCGCAAGTACCGCGGCGTGTCGTTTGACCGCCCGCCGGTGACGGAGATCGCGGGTCCCGTCACGGCAGTGGTCAAGCGCTTCGTCAACCGCATCGACGACAACCTCGACAACGGCCGCGGGCTGTGGTTCTTCGGCTCCGTCGGGACGGGCAAGACGACGCTCGCGATGCTCGTCTCGCGCCACGCGCTCGAGGCCGGGCGCAGCGTGGCGATCTACTCGCTGCCGCGCCTGCTGGCCGAGATCCGCACGACGTTCGACGACGATCGCGGCAACTCGTACGTCGACCTGCTCGACCGGCTGACGGCGGTCGACCTGCTGCACATCGACGACGTCGGCGCCGAGAAGACGAGCCCCTGGGTGCTCGAGCAGCTCTACGCGATCGTCAACGCGCGCTACGAGGACGAGCGCTCGGTGATCATCACGACGAACCTCGAGCGCGACGACCTCGCCGAGCAGATCAACGAGCGGACGGTGTCGCGGCTGGAGGAGATGTGCGAGGTGCTGCCGCTGTGGGGCACCGACGCGCGCCAGCAGCGGCCCGACGTTCGCCCGGCCTCCTAGACGGTGCGCCTACACTTCTCGACGTCATGCCAGGAATCTGCATCGTCGGCGCCCAGTGGGGTGACGAAGGCAAGGGGAAGGTCGTCGACCTCGTCGCCGAGCAGGCAGACGCCATCGCCCGCTTCCAGGGCGGCAACAACGCCGGCCACACGATCATCCGCGACGGCGAGGTCTTCAAGTTCCACCTGATCCCGTCGGGGATCCTCTATCCCGGCAAGCGCTGCATCATCGGCAACGGCGTCGTCATCGACCCGCGCGTGCTGACGGACGAGCTCGACGCCCTCAAGGCGCGCGGAATCGACACGAGCGGCCTGCGCATCAGCGCCAACGCGCACGTGATCATGCCCTACCACCTGCTGCTCGACACCGCCGGCGAGACGAAGCTCGGCAAGCTGCAGATCGGCACGACGCGGCGCGGCATCGGGCCCGCCTACGCCGACAAGGCGGCGCGGCTGGGCATCCGCATGCAGGACCTGCTCGACGAGAAGATCCTCAAGAAGAAGATCACCGCGGCGATCGACCCCAAGCGCCTGAGCCTGCGCCCCTACGTCAAGGACCCGTCGCTTGACCTGCAGTCGATGACCGAGGCCTATCTGACCTACGGTCACCGCCTCGAGCGCCACATCGCCGACACGGCGCGGATCGTCTGGGACGCACTGGACGCCGACAAGCTCGTCATCTACGAGGGCGCCCAGGGCGCGCTGCTGGACATCGACCACGGCACGTATCCGTTCGTCACCTCCTCCAACCCCATCGCCGGCGCGGCCTGCGTCGGCGCCGGGGTCGGGCCGAAGGACATCCACGAGGTCTGGGGCATCGCCAAGGCCTACGTCACGCGCGTCGGCTCCGGGCCCTTTCCGACCGAGCTCGACGACGAGGTCGGCGAGGAGATCCGCCGCCGCGGCGGCGAGTTCGGCACGACGACCGGCCGCGCCCGACGCACCGGCTGGCTGGACATCCCCGCGCTGCGCTACGCGTCGCGCATCAACGGCCTGACGTCGCTGGCGATCACGAAGCTCGACGTGCTGTCGGGCTTTGACAAGATCAAGGTCTGTACGGCCTACAGCGGCCCCGACGACGCGGCGTTCACCGACTTCCCGTACCACCAGTCGGTCCTGCACCACGCCAAGGGAGAGTACATCGAGCTCGAGGGCTGGACGGAGGACATCGGCGAGGCCCGCCGCCCCAGCGACCTGCCGCAGGCCGCGCGTGACTACCTCAGCTTCATCGCCGAGCAGGTCAACGTGCCGGTCATCCTCGTCGGCGTCGGGCCGGGGCGCGAGCAGGTCATCTGGATGCAGGACGCGCTGCCGCAGCTGGCGGCGGCAGCGTAGCTCCCGTTGCGGCGGCTCCCCGCAGCCGCCGCTCGCCGCGGCGCAGCGCCCGGCGGGCGAGCGTCGTCGACGACAGCAGCGCGATCGCGGCGAGCGTGATCTGCACGCTGATGATGCCGTCCTCGCTCCAGTAGACGTCGTCCAGGCGCAGCAGCAGCGCGGACTCGTCGAGCGTCAGTGCGACGCCGGCACCGAACGGCAGCGCGAGCAGCGGGTCGAGGTCCTCGTTGCGCGACAGCACCGACGCGCCGCCGGCGAGGAACGCGACGACGATCCCTGGCACGAAGTGATGGATGTGGCGCTCGCCGACGACCATGTCGCGAAACGGCCCGGTCGGGCCGCCGCGGCGGATGAGAAACGTCCCCAGCCGCGCACAGGCGAACGTCAGCGAGAACGAGGTGAGCAGGTTCAGCAGCGCCGTCTCGCGCGCGCTGAGGCTGTCGAGGCCGGCGACGGCGACCTCCACCGTCTCGCGCACCGCGACCTCGGCCGACTCCAGCGAGTCGAGCTCGGGGTGGGCCTCGATCCGCGCGCGCAGCGTGCGCGCGAGCTCCGTTCCGAGCACCGTTGCGGTCAGGCCAAAGGCGGCGACGCCGAGCGCGATCGTCCCGCGCTCGGCGCGCAGGCGCCGGCGGCGCGCCCACGGCAGCTCGATCGCGGCCGGCAGGCGCGGGCCGCCACGCACGGTGCGTCGGCGGCGGGCGGTGCGGCTCAGGCCCACTGCTCGAGCAGGTCCTCGTCGGGGACGTCGCGCACGAGCCGTGCCGGAACGCCCATGACGACCTTGCGCGCGGGGACATCGGCCGTCACGACGGCGCCGGCGGCGACGAACGCCTCCTCGCCGATCTCGACGCCTGGCACGAGCACCGCGCCGCCGCCGATCCGGCAGGCGCGGCGCAGGATCGCGCCGTGCAGCGGCATGCCCTTCGGGTGGCGCGCCATCGTGTGGTCGTTCGTCGTCATCGCGCACGGGCCGAAGAAGACGTCGTCCTCGATGACGCTGTAGGCCGTCACGTAGGCCTGCGACTGGATCCGCACGCGGTCGCCGATCCGCACGTCGTTGTCGACGCCGCTGGCGCGCCCGACGACGGTCTCGCTGCCGATTACCGCGCGCTCGCGGACGAACGCCTGGTCGGCGACGATCGAGTCCGCGCCGACGCGGGCGCCGGCGAAGACGATCGCCTGGGTGCCGATGATCACGCCCGCGTCGAGGACGAGCGCGTCGAGCTGGGCGCGCGGCGCGGTCGACCGGCTGGCGAGCTTCGGGCCCTTGCCCAGGACGGCGCCGTCGCCGATCGTGCAGTTGTCGCCGATGATCACGCCGTGGTGGACGACGACATGAGCGCCGAACGTCACGCCGCTGCCGACCTGCGCCTGGGGGCTGAGGATGAGTCCGGGCGCGTCGCTCATTGCGCCCGAGAGCCTAGATGGTCGCCGAGCGCCGCCACGACGCGATCGGCGGCGTGACCGTCGCCGTAGAGCTCGGGCCGGTAGGTCGGCGCGGTGCGCGCAAGCGCGATCGCCGCGGCCCCGGCGTCGAGGTCGACGAGCACGTTCCAGCCCGACTCCACGGTCTCCACCCACTCCGTCGTGGCGCGTAGCGTCACGCACGGCACGCCCGCGAGGTAGGCCTCCTTCTGCACGCCGCCGGAGTCCGTGAGGACCGCGCGGGCGCGCGTCAGCAGTGACGTGAACGCGAGGTAGCCGAGCGGCGGCAGGACGATCGTGCCCGCCTCCACGCTCGCCAGCAGCCCGGCGGATTCCAGCCGCGCGCGGGTACGCGGATGCAGCGCGAGCACGACGGGGGCGTCGACGCAGAGCAGCAGCTCGACGAGCTGCGCCAGGCGCCGCGGGTGGTCGACGGTGCCGGCGCGGTGGGCCGTCGCCAGCACGTACTCGCCGGCGCTGACGCCGGCCTGCCGCAGCGGCCCGTCGTCGGCGAGGGCGCGCGGCGCGAGCACGCGCGCGACGTCGACCATGACGTCGCCGACGACCTCGACGGCGCCTGCCACGGACTCGCGCGCGAGGTTGTTCGCCGCGACCTGCGACGGCGCCAGCAGCAGCGCGCTGAGATCGTCGGTCAGGACGCGGTTGATCTCCTCGGGCATCGCGCGGTCGAAGGAGCGCATGCCGGCCTCGACGTGGGCGAGCGGGATCTGCGCCTGGGCCGCGGCGAGCGCGCCGGCGAGCGTCGAGTTCGTGTCGCCGTAGACGAGCACCGCGTCGGGCGCCTCGTCGCGCAGCAGTTCGCCGAGGGCGCCGAGCATGCGCGCGGTCTGCTCGGTGTTCGATCCCCCGCCGAGCTGCAGCTCGATCTCGGGCGGCGGGACGTCGAGCTCGCGCACGAAGATCGCCGATAGCTCGTCGTCGTAGTGCTGGCCGGTGTGCACGAGCAGCTCGTCGTGCGCGGCGCGCAGGGGTCCGGACACCGCCGCCGCCTTGATGAACTGCGGGCGGTTGCCGATGACCGTGACGAGCTTCAGAGCCGAGCCTCGATGTACTTCGCGACGAGCCGGGCAGCCTCCAGCGAGACCGGTCCGGGCACCGCGGGGATCGCGACGTCGTCGATCGCGTGCACCGGCTGCACCTCGCGCGCGGAGGAGGCAAGAAACGCCTCGCTGACACTGCGCAGGTCGTCGAGGGTCGTGATCCGCTCGGTCACGGCGGTAACCGCGAGCAGCGCGCGGCGCGTGATCGAGTCCAGGATGCGCTCCTCCAGCGGCGGCGTGCACAGCGAGCCGTCCAGGACGTAGAAGAACGACGTCGTCGGGCCCTCGAGGACGCGCCCGTGGGGTGTGACGAGCAGCGCCTCGTCGGCGCCCTGCTCGCGCGCGATGCGCGTGGCCAGCATGTTCGCCGCGTAGGAGAGCGACTTGACGCCGTCGAGCACGCGCGTCGGCGTGTACGTCACCGTCGCCAGCGCGACCGTGTCGGGCATGGGGTGCAGATCCTCGATGATCCCGATCCGCCGTCCGCCGCGAGTGACGAGCAGCCGCAGCGCCCGGTCGGCGGGCTCGCTCAGCTCCAGCAGCTTCTCGGCATCGTCACGCACGGCGTCGATGTCGAACGCCAGCCGCAGCGTCGCGGCGCTGCGCGCCATCCGCTCGAGGTGCTCCTCCAGGCCGTAGGGCGCGCCGTTGTACAAGCGCACGACCTCGAAGACGCCGTCGCCGCGCAGCAGGCCCTCGTCGGTGACGGGGATCTGCGCCTGCGCGACGTCCATCACGGTTCCGTCGAGGATCGCAAGCTTGTCGGTCATGCGAGGCAGCCTACGGCCCGCGCCACTGCGATGAGCCTCGCGGCCTCCCGAGACGGCGGCCCCAGGGGTCACCTTGGTGGACGCGGCCGAGCGTCACCGCGTTCAACGCTGGGACCGACGACCCTCATGAAGGCGAGCGGGCTCCGGTGGATCAGCCTAGTCGCCCGCGGTCGCCTCCCGCAAGGCCGTGAGGACGTGGTCGAGCCCGGTTGCGAATCCGTCGAACTGGTGTCCGGGCATGTCGCCGAACAGCATGCAAGCGAGCTGCTCGTGTTCCCGTTCGAGGTTGAGGGCTGTCGCGGTGCCGCGTTCGGTGAGAGTGACGAGCGTCGCCCGGCGGTCGGAGGGGTGGGGTTCGCGGGTGATGAAGCCCGTCTGGGCGAGGCCGTCGACGAGGCCGGTGATGTTGCGTGCACTGACGTCGATGGCGTCGGCGAGCGCTCGTTGGGTCATCGGTCCGCGATGGTGCACGAGCCAGAGGACGTGTACCCGAGAGCGCGTCAGCCCCCGCCGTTCCAGATCGCTGGCCATGTCGTCGTTGAGGAGCACTGTGAGCTCGAGGATCTGGTCGAGCACCGAAGCGAATCGGGCCTGCGTTCCGTGATGATGGTTCATCATGTGCTATGTTCAACGTGAAGTTGGCGGCTCAAAGGAATCTATCGCGATGGTGTCCGGCACGGCGCAACGATCGACAAGCAAGGCGGGCGGCGAGGGGCCATTGGCCGTGGACGCCGAGGGGCTGGTGAAGCGCTTCGGCGAGGTCGTGGCGGTCGACGGCCTCGATCTGCGGGTGCCGCGCGGTGTGGTGTACGGGGTCCTCGGACCCAACGGCGCCGGGAAGACCACGGTGATTCGGATGCTCGCCACGCTCTCGGCGCCGGACGCCGGCAGGGTGCGGATCCTCGGTCACGACGCAGCGTCGGACGCGGCCGAGGTCCGGCGCCGGATCGGTCTCACGGGCCAGTTCGCGTCCGTCGATTGACGACCTGACGGGCCGGGAGAACCTCGTGCTCATCGCGAAGCTGCTCGGGCGCCGCAACGCGGCTGCCCGACGGCGAGCCGGGGACCTCCTCGCCGCCTTCGACCTCTCCGACGCAGCCGACCGGCTCGTCAAGACCTTCTCGGGAGGGATGCGGCGCCGGCTCGACATCGCCGCCAGCCTCGTCGTCAGGCCCGACGTGCTCTTCCTCGACGAGCCGACCAGCGGCCTGGACCCGCGCAGCCGCCTACAGGTGTAGGACGTCGTCAGGGCCTTGGTAAAGCGGGGCACGACCGTCGTGCTGACCACGCAGTACCTCGAGGAGGCCGATGCGCTGGCGGACCGCATCGTCGTCATCGACCGCGGGCGCGTCGTCGCGGAAGGCCGGCCGGCTGACCTCAAGCTATCCGTCGGGGCGGGTGCCGTCCGTCTGCGGGTCGCCGATGCGGCACAGCGCGAGACGGCAGTCCGGCTGCTCGCCGATGCGACCGGTGCGGACGTCGTCCGGGAGGTCGATCCGCTGGCTCTGTCGGTTCGCACGGAGACCGACCAGCAAGCCGTGAGCGCCCTCGCGGCGCTCGTCGAAGGCGGGGTTGAGCTGTCGGACTTCTCGATCGGCCGTCCGACCCTCGACGAGGTCTTCCTGTCCCTCACAGGTCACGACACGACGCCGGCTGAGGAGGCCGCGTGAGCACCCAGGGCCACACCTCAGCCACGACGCCGTCGGGTCCGCAGCTGGTCGCCGCACTCGATGACGATGAGCGGCCGGCGCCTGCAGGCGTGCTCAGGGCCTGCTCGACCTTTGCATGGCGCGGGCTGCTGAAGATCCGCCACGTCCCTGAGCAGCTCGTTGACGCGACGATCGGACCGGTCCTGCTGCTGATGATGTTCACCTACCTGTTCGGCGGAGCGATCGAGGGCTCGACGGGCGAGTACCTGCAGTTTGTGCTGCCCGGTGCCCTCGTCATGGCCGTCCTGCTCACCACGACGCACTCCGGCATCGCCCTCTACGCGGACAGGACCCGGGGCGTCGTCGACCGGTTCCGCTCCATGCCCGTGTGGGCTCCCGCGCCCCTGGTCGGCGCCGTGGTTGGCGACGCGGTGCGCTATGCGCTCGCCGTCACCACCGTTCTCGTCGCGGGCCTGCTGCTCGGGTTCGACGCTGCCGGTGGCGTCCCAGGTGTCCTTGCCGGCGCCTTGCTGGTCGTCGTCTTCGCGTTTGCGCTGTCCTGGATATTCACCGCCGGTGGGCTTGCGCTTCGAAGCCAAAGCGCCGTCCAGAGCGCAGCCTTGATCGGCGTGCTCCTCCCCGTCTTCGTCAGCAACGTCTTCGTCGAGCCCAGCACGCTACCCGCTGTCCTCCAGGCGGTGGTCGACATCAATCCCATCTCCCACTTGACCACCGCCGTCCGAGGGCTGCTGTCGGGCGATCCCGCCGCCGCGGACATCCTCCTCGTCTGGTAGGAAAGTCGTCAGAATCTTGCGCCGCCAGCCCCTTCCACGCAAGAAGCTTTCACGATGCCCGCATGGCCGCTCGCGGCCCCGACTACTTTGCGGAAGCGACGGTCATCACGGCGATCTTCGCGCCGCTGACCTGGCGTGGGTACCGCCGTGGCTGAGATCCTCGAGCGGTCGATGCGGCCCGTTCGAAGTGTGCTTGGCAGCGGTCGGTCACCCCAGGTCAGCCAGTAGTAGTGGGCTGTTCCGGGGATGGTGCCCAGAGGTCTTTGTGCCCGCGAACGCTGGCGATCGTAGCGCTGCCACGGGGATCCTTCAGACCGCCTGCCCACCCTTTTCGAGGGGTCTTCCCCGACCGGACCGTCCGTGCTCTTGAATTGGTCTGATTTGCAGGGAGTCTGCGAAGTTGTCGTTGCCCAACCCAACGGACGCACGGCGTCTGCGGAGTTGCCCAGCCCTGGGCGGGCACGGCGTCGTCTCTCGCGCCTATGGTCGAACTCGTGTCCGCGGCCGATCATCTGCTCCCCGTCGAGCACCGTCGCTCGGCGACCACGGATCCGCTCGCACTGAATCTCTTCCGCCAGGGCGAGCATGGATCGCGGCGCAGCAGCTGCCCGTCGACGAGCGCCTCACCGTCAATGCCGGACTGCGTCAGCTGGACTTCCTCGGTGAGGAGCTCGCGCAGGTCGACGCGATCATCGCGCAGCAAGTTCTGGGCGATGAGGACGTGCGTCGCCTCATGACGATCCCAGGCATCGACATCGTGACCGCCGCAACGCTTGTGGCGGTGATCGGTGACGTTCGGCGGTTTCCGACATCGCGGCATCTCGTCGGCTACCTCGGCTGCACCCCACGATCCGCCAATCGGTCAACGGGCCTGCCCGCCACGGCCGCGTCGCCAAGGAAGGCTCGACCGCTGTCCGACACGTCCTCGTCGAAGCGGCTTGGTCGGCCGCCAAGAGCCCAGGGCCGCTACGCGCGTTCGCGCAACGCACCGCCGCCAGGCGTGGGCGCCACGTCGCGACCGTTGCCGTCGCGCGCAAGCTCGCCGTGCTCGCGTGGCAGCTGCTCACGCGCGGCGAGGACTACGCGTTTCGCGCGCCCAAGCCTCGTGCACCGCAAGCTGCGCGCGCTCGAGCGTGCGGCCGGCGCACCACGCGCCAAGCCAGGCCCCAAGCCCGACCCCGTCTGGAACACCACCAACGAGGCTGCAGAACGCCGCGTGGCCAAGCAGGCCGAGGCTGCGTACCGACGCTTCGTCGCTGACTGGCAAACGAGCGGACCGAAGGTGGGTGCGGGCGCGACACCGGAGCGCGCATCAAATAGGCCCTCGGAGGGCAAGGCCGCGCAGGCCACAAGCTCCTGACGCCCGCACTTCGCCACGTCAGTCACCCGCACCCAGCCGACAGGATGGCACCAAGGAGGCCGACGCGCCAACGAATAGGAGATCTGCCACGCGACGTCGCCCCCGCTACTACTGCCGCAACCACGACATCCTGCGCGCCGGCGGCGAACACCTGCGCTGCCCGGAGCGCAACATCCGCGCCGACGACCTCGACGCCTACGTCTTCGCTCAGGTCCGCCGCACGCTGCTCGAGCCGGCGCAGCTGCTCGCCGGGGAGCGCGCCGTGATCACCGCCACCCCACCAGACGACGACGAGCTCATCGGCGCTCAACTCGCCACGCTGCAGCGCAAGCGCGACCAGGCCGAACGCGAACGCGGGCGGCTGCTTGACGCCTACCAGGCCGCGCTACTCGATCTCAACGAGCTCATGCGCCGCACCGCCGCGCTCACCGCCCGCCGCGACCAACTCGTCGCCGAACACGCCCAACTCACCGCCCGCCGCGCCGAGCTCGCAAGCGAGAACCGGCTGCGGTGCGCACTCGCTGGCTTCGCCGAACGCGTCCTCGCCTCGCTCGACGAACTCGACTTCGACGGCCGCCAACGCCTCCTCCGCATGGTCGTCGAGAAAGTCCGCGTCACCGGCTGGCGCGTCGAGATCCACCTCAAGATCCCCCTCACCGACGATGACCCACCAACCCCACGCGAGCCCCAGCCGCCGAAACCCGGCCCGGGACCGTCAAGCGATATGGGCCTGCGTTCCGGTGATGGGCGCTCAAAGGCGACAGCTACCGCCTGAAAGGCCGCGACCTCGCGCGGCCACCGGCCACGAAACCGGCCCAAACAGCCTGACCGATCACCCGCGGCACCCTCGCCGAGGCCCGCATAACGCCTCTACGCGCTCGATCCCGAGCCCAACTCCACGAACGCGCCTCCCGGCGACGGCTCGCGCTCGGTGAGCGACAATAGGGGGTCAGTTTTCGACCGGCGTAGGGGGGTCAACTTTCAACCGGCCTTGACACCGTTCGCACGGGATTCTTCCCCTCGTTCCGATGAGGAGCGGGTGAGCAGGCAACGAATCTCCCGCGAATTGCGCCGAGGCCGTGCAAGAGCCGTTCATTTAGCTGCGATTCTCGCGGCGACGCCGGATCGAGGCTGGATCCTGCTCGTTAGCCATGCCAGCGCCCCGGCTCATCCTCAGTTTCGCGATCGCCCGCTGTCGGGCTTCGTCGATCTCTGCCTGCTGCCGAGACGTCGCTACGCCGAGGACCGCCGCGGCTTCAATGAGCGCGATCATTTCATTTGGGCAGGCGACCGCATATCGCCCGTGGGAGCTCCGTCTTGCGACTAGGCGTCGCTCCTCAAGCACGCCGAGCTGCTTGCTAGCGGTCCCTGACCGCAGATCAAGTCTCGTACGTAGCTCCGACTGGGTCGCAGGTTCACGCAACAACGACTCGACGATCGCCAGGCGATCAGGGTGGGCGAGCGCGGAGAGGATTCCAACGTCCGACGCGCTGAGTATGGTGGCGAAATCTTCCAGAATGGAAGATTTGCACATGACGAGCTGAAAGGATCCATGCGCCCGCAGGCGTCATCCGTGCCGACATCGTCCGTAGAGGCGGTGTCGACATCCAAGACTCTCCCCCGCATCGGCAGCGCCGTGATCGTCATCGACGGCGAGTCGGTGCTGCTTGGTGTCCGGAACAAGGATCCGCACCGGGGGGAAGTGGGTGATTCCTGGCGGCAAGGTGCGACCTTTCGAGTCGATAGACGATGCCGCACGTCGCGAGATCCGCGAAGAGACCGGGCTCGAGATCGACGTTGAGGGGCAGCTCGGGGTGTGGGAGATCATCGAGCCTCCTGCCGAGCATCGCGTGATCGTGTACAGCATTGCGCGTGTGACGGGCGGCCAGATCAAGGCATCCAGCGATCTGTCTGACGTCCGCTTCTGGGACATCCACGAACTCGACGGAGTCGACCTTACGCCTACCGTTCGCAACGTCCTCAAGGCGGCGTTGGACCGCTGAGGGTCCGTTCAGGAATTAGCGCTCGGTTAGAGGTGTTTGGGGCGGGGAGGTTGAATCCCGTGGTGGGTGATCGACGAGGTCGTGATCGGCGATAAGTACCGGTTGTTGGCCGGCGGGCTTGA
>Ga0136614_10002461_pt1 | contig 11524 bp, 10 predicted proteins | sample AntDrymUQ2792106_2_FD_106643 | JGI IMG/M metagenome (GOLD analysis project Ga0136614, IMG submission 106643) | Polar desert sand microbial communities from Dry Valleys, Antarctica - metaG UQ279 (21.06) | ecosystem: Environmental > Terrestrial > Soil > Desert | place: Antarctica: Dry Valley...
ACCTGAGCCGCCGCGAGCGGCAGATCATGGACATCCTGTACCGCGAGGGGCGCGCGACCCCGCGGGACGTCCTCGAGCGTCTTCCGGATCCCCCGAGCTACTCCGCGGTGCGGGCAATGCTCCGCGTCCTGGAGAACAAGGGGCACCTGCGCCACGTACTCGAAGGCAAGAGCTACATGTACACGCCCACGCTCGCCCGCACCCGCGCCAGCCGTTCCGCCATGAAGAACATGCTCCAGACGTTCTTCGACGGCTCCGCCGAGAAGGCCGTCGCCGCTCTGCTCGACATGTCCCGCTCCGAGCTCACCGACGACGAGCTCGAGCGGCTTTCCCGTTTGATCGAAGACGCAAAAGAGGAGGGTCGGTGATGGATCGAGAGACCTGGAACGCCGTGGCGTTCGCGACAGACGTCCTGTTCAAAGCGACCCTCCTGATCGGTCTTGCCGGAGTGGTCCGGCTCCTCCTTCGGCGTGCTTCCGCCTCCCTTCGGCAGGCAGTCGGCGTCTTCGCGCTGGGCGGAGTGATCCTCCTCCCGGCGATCGCGCCGGTCCTGCCCCACTGGAAGGTCCCCGTCATCCCCGCGGTCCTCAAGGCGCCGGAGGATGGGGCGGAGCACGCCGGCGGGAGGATCGAGAACGCCGCCCTCCCCATCGACGACGCGCCTGCCGCGTTGGCGCGGGTCGATTCGGCGCGGGCCGCGGATCCCGTCGCGGCGCCCGAGGCGGCGGCTCCCCGCCCCCGCGCTTCGGACTTCGGCTACGGCGTGCTCGCCTCGCCAGAGGTCGAGCCGGTCGGCGGGAAACGGCCGGCGTTCCCGATACCGTCCGCCGGGACGATCGCCCTCGGCCTCCTGGCTCTCTGGGCCGCCGGCGCCTCCGCGCTCCTCCTCCGGCTCGGCGCGGGCATCGCCCGCGTCGGGCGCTACACGCGCGCGGCGGAGCCCGGCCGCGACGAGAAGTGGACGGACCTTCTCCGTGAGCTCACGGCGCGGGTCGGACTGACCCGTCCTGTGCGGCTCCTCTTCAGCGACCGGGTGCCCGTCGCGGTCACCGCGGGCTTCCGCAGGCCGGTCCTGTTGATGCCGGAGAGCGCGCGCCGCTGGACGCCGGAGCTTCGCCGGGTCGTCTTGCTCCACGAGCTCGCGCACGTGCAGCGCGGCGACTGGATCGCGCTCCTCCTGGCGGAGACGGCCGCCGCGATCTACTGGTTCCATCCGCTGGCCTGGATGGCGGTCCGGCAGCTGCGACGCGACAGCGAGCAGGCGGCGGACGACCTCGTCCTGAAGTCGGGCACGAAGCCCTCGGTGTACGCGGGCCACCTGCTCGGGATCATTCGCTCCCTGCCCCACCCCGGTCACCCTCCGCTGCCCGTCATGGGGGTTGCCCGCCCGTCCCAGTTCGAAGCTCGCCTGAAGGCGATCCTGGATCCCTCGGCCACCCGCCGGGAGGCGTCCGCGGGACAGCTGCGGCTCGCCGCGGTCTTCGCGACCGTTGCGGTGCTCACCCTCGGCGCCCTCGAACCCTGGAAGAAGGCGGAAGCCGCCGCCGACCGCGGCCCCTCGAACTGGGACACGGCCGAGACGATCGCGGAAGCGGAATCCGAGTCGAAGGATTCGGAGGACCCGAGCAAGAAATGCGACAGCGAGAAGGACGAGGATTCAGGAGCGGCGCCCGCGGAGCGGGCGGAGCACGAGGAGGATGGCGAAGACGCGGACTACGTCGAGGCCAGCGCGGACGTCGAGAGCGGCGCAGCGGACCCTCAGCCCGCGGAGGATCCGGAACCAGCGGAGGATCCGGGCGTCGCGCTGCCGGCGATCATGAGCGACGCCCGCGAGACGAAGGAGCGGGGCTTCGTCCAGGCGTCCCGGAAGAACCCGCGGGACGGCGGCGACTGGTACTCGCGCGGGATGGAGCACCACAACAACGAGGAGTACGACGAGGCGATCGCCGCCTTCCGGAAGTCGATCGAGCTCGGCCACCGCGAGGACGCGGCGAGCTACAACATTGCCTGCGGCTACGCGCTGAAGGGCGACGCGGACCGCGCGTTCGAATGGCTCGACCGGGCGATCGACGAGGGCTTCGGGGTCTCTGACTATCTGGGGAAAGACGACGACCTCGACAGCCTCCGCTCCGATCCGCGCTATGCGCAGTACCGCCAGAAGGCGCGGGACGCGAAGGGCAGCGCGAGCAGGAAGGAGACCGAGAGGGCCGTCGCGAAGTACGACCGCCTGGCGGAAACCGATCCGAAGAACGGGCAGGCCTGGTACAAGGCCGGGTACCAGCTCTACCAGGCCGGGGAGCACGACCGCGCCGCGAAGGCGTTCCAGCGCTCCGCGGAGCTGGGGCACAGCGAAGGGGCGTCGCTCTACAACGCGGCATGCATGCTCTCGCTGAAGGGTGACCGGCGCGGCGCGATCGACCACCTTGAGCGCGCCATCCTGGCGGGCTTCGGCAGCGCGAGCAAGCTCCGCGAGGACGACGACCTCGACGCCATCCGGTCCGAGCCCCGCTACCGGGAGCTCGTGAAGCTGGCGGGCGACCTCGATCTGCCCGATCTGCAGCAGTGGAACTGGGTCGACAAGTGGACCCGCAACAAGGAGCGGCTCCGCGAGGACTGGAAGAGTGCCGCGAACGACATCGACGCCTTCGCGCGGCAGCACCCGCAGATCGGGCGCGCGTGGTTCAACCTGGGCTTCGCCCGCATCCAGGCCGGCCAACCGGAGGAAGCCCTCCGCGCCTTCGAGAAGGCGCTCCAGCTCGGGCACCGCCGCGGAACCACGATGTACAACATCGCGTGCTCCTACGCTCTGATGGACCGCAAGGACCAGGGGTTCGAGTGGCTCTTCAAGGCGATCGAGGCCGGGTTCGTCGGGAAGGGACAGATCCGGCAGGACGAAGATCTGGACAACCTGCGGGGCGACCCGCGCTACCGCCAGGCGCTCAAGCTCGCCGAGGCGCGCCACGACGACGCGAACGGCGATGACGACTGAGGCCCGCCCCCGAGCACCGGTCCGGCACCGCCCGGCTTGACAGTTTTTTCCGGTACGCATCTTGCTCCATCCTCCCCAGGAGGTGCCAACGGATGGATAGAGACAAAGATCGCCCGGTGACGGGCACGACTATGGACGACAAGGACCAGAAATCGCACCCGATCGGCACGGGCACTGGAGCGACGGCGGGGGCCGTTTACGGGGCTGGGGCCGGCGGCTTGGTAGGAGGTCCTGTCGGCGCGGTCATCGGTGGAGTGATCGGCGCGGTGGCGGGCGGAGCGGCGGGCCATGCGGCCGCCGAGGTCATCAACCCGAGCGACGAAGACAAGTACTGGCGGGAGAACTACAAGAACCGGCCGTATTACAGCGCGGGCCGCGAGTACACGGAGTACGAGCCGGCGTACCGCTACGGCTGGGAGAGCGCGACGCGTCCCGAGAACCGGGAGCGCAAGTTCGAGGACGTCGAGACGGACCTCGAGCGCGGTTGGGACAAGGCCAAGGGCCAGACGCGCCACAACTGGAACGAGGCAAAGGATGCCACGCGCGACGCGTGGAACCGGGTGCGCGGTAGCGAACCGGGTGCGCGGTAGCGCCTGACGTCGGTTTCTCGCACAATGCAAAGGCCCCGCTTTTCGCGGGGCCTTTCTTTGATGCGGAGATCGGGACGGGATCCTAAGTCTGCAGCTCCTCGAAGTAACCGTTCAGGCTGCGCAACGCCTGCCGGTCGATCTGGCGGCGGCGCAGTGATTCCCGCAGGAGAGAGAGCGCGGCGATTCCCTCGGGAATCAGCTTGAGCTCGTCGATCACGGGCAAAGCGGCCCGGATCTCCCATTCGGCCTGAGGGCCCTGCCCGGCATCGAGCAGCAGGTCCGCGAGGACGAGGTGCGTCGACGCGACGTCGGCGCGCATCCCGATCTCGCGGAACTCCTTCTGGGCGGCGCGGTACGCGGCGATCGCATCGAGCACCCGAGCCTGGCCCCGCAGAAGGAAGCCGAGCGCCAGCTGGAGCTTCGCGAGCCCGACCCTGTTGTTCAGCCGCTGGAGAATGGGGACCGTGTCGGCCGCGATGGCCGTGGCGGCCTCGACGTTCCCCTCGAAGGCGTAGATCTGGAGCAGGTTCTCGGACGCGATAGCCGCCAGCTTCTCGTTGCGCAGTCCGCGGGCGCGATCGATCAGATCCTGGAGAATCCTCTTCGCCTCCCCGTATCGCTCGGTTTCCTTGAACGCGACGGCTTCGAGAAAGCCACACTTCAGGGCCTCTTCCTCGAGCCCGAGCTGTGCGAGGGTCGCGGACCAGAGCGGGGCGAATTCCAGGAGTCGGTCGAACTCCCGCTCCTCGGCCTGTAAGGCGAGACGCTGGTAGGCGAGCCTGGCGATATGGGCACTGGGGTTCTGGGCCAGCACGAAGTTGATCTCCGCATGGTCGAACCAGAAACGGCTCTCGTCGCGCAGCGCCAGGAGGCGGCAAGCGGTCCCGGCGAGCATGCCGAACTCACCAAGGTAGTACTCCCGTTCATCGAAGCTTCCGATCGCTCGGCGCGGCCTTTCGAGGAACCGGAAAAAGAACTCGGCCTCCGCGCGCACCAGGGGTGGTTCCGATTCCAGCTTGCTGTGCAGGAGCTCGCAAACCGTCAGGAGAAGCTCGGGGTCTTCCAGGTGGAGCTCGATCGCTCGTTCGCGACGCCCTTCGCGGGAAACGGAGAGCGTCTTCTCGGCGCTCCGCCTCGCCTCGGATTCGGACAGCGCTTTCGCTCTCCATGGAAACCGAACGATCTCCCCTCTCACGCGTTCTCCTTGTTGTCCCCGTCTTCGAGGCGTCGTTCGAGCTCGATCGCGATCTCCTGGGGGCCCAGTATGAGGTTCCGGTTCACGCGTTCATCTTCGGCGGGCTTGTCTCCGAGCCTACCAGACCAGTAGACGTGTCCCGCCTGACAAGCCATCAGCAAGAGATGGGGACGAAGCGCCTTCGCGGATTGGGGAGACCCCGGGCGCCGAGAGAACCGGTCGAACCATTTGAACAGTTCCTGCTCGATCTGTGCCGCGTCTTCTTTCGGGACGTTGTAGTGCGAGGTGAGTGTCGAGTCGATCAACGCAAAAACCCCCGAAAACGCGACCGAACGCTCGTCGTCCTTCGGGACCCTCTTGTCCATTACTGTTTCGGTGCCGGCATGTGGCGCGTGAAGTGCCCGACCTTATACCGTTTCGCCCTCGTTTCTCTACTCAAACAGGGATGTGGCTGGAGAGCCGGATGATGACCCGCGGCTCTTTCTCCACCGGTCGGCCGACGGGGATACTCGGAGTGTCGGACTTCTGGGGCTCGGGCGCGTTGACGGTCTGGGGAGAGGTCGCCATATCGAGACTCCTTTCGCCAAAAAAAGAACTTCGCCGAAGCGAATGAATGAAAGTTGAGCCAATTATTTCATCAACTTACGGGAGGGGTAACTTTTTTTGGCAGCCGGGGCTCGTCCTGGAAATCGAATTGCTTCAATGATTTAGGTTCCGGACGCTGCCTTCCCCGCCCGGAACGAGGCGTAGAGATCGTCCAAAAGGGCGGCTCCCCGAGCCAACCGTTCGTCGTCCCCCGCATGCCCTGCAATGACTCCTTCGACGACGGTTCGGATGCCCGAAGTCTCGGGCCTGCCGTACTTGCCATCCTTGATGTCGATGTCGTGAACGATCTCCGCGATGCGCGCCACCGAGCGATCCCGGATGCCCACCCGGGCGACGAGCGTTTCGAACGTGCACCGGTCGCCTTCGTGCGTGAAGTCGCCTCCGACCATGTCGAAGAGCATTTCCCCGGGCCGCCGTTGCCGCGCGGAGGGGTCGACGAACCGGAACCGAGCGCGCGGATCCACGAAGCGGCGCACGAGCCAGGCCGTCGCCATGCGGTCGATCTTGATTCCCCGGCGGGTTACCCATACGCGGCCGCGCAGGCCTGCTTGCGGGAGATCACCCTTCCCCTGGCGTTCCCGTGTCCGTGTCAGCTTCTTCTCCAATCGCCCCATAGCCGCAACGACCTCCTTCCGCCCGGGCGCATCGAAGAAGTCGATGCGCGCAATCTCCTCGAGCTTCCGCCGGAGCTTCCCGAGGGCGTTGAGCGCTGCCTCCCGCGGCGCACGTTCGCCTCCGCCCTCGAGGCGGCGGAGGTCCGACGCGAGAACGCGGTACTCGGCATGGCGGGCGGCTCGGAAGCGGCTCACGAGGGCCTCCGACTCGCGCCCGTCCGTGAACCGCGCCTCGAAGACGAACGCATCGCCGCCGCCGCCTTCCGCCTCCGCGCCGATCCATTGAAAGTCCTCGAGCGCGTCCGGCCGGAAGGGCAAGACGTACACGGAGTTCTTCAGCGGTATCGCGCCGACACGCGCCAGACGCTGCGCGATCCTGGCCCGGAGGTACGGGGGGCGGGGCGGGAGCTGATGCACGAGCAGGCACCACCGCATGGCCTTGGATGCTATAACAGTTGTTTGCTATTTTCTGTCAGTTGTAAGATCACTTCTAGAGGCGGGCGCCATGGACACTCTGTTGCTCACGCGGGCCGACGTCGCCCGCCATCTCGACCTGGATGAGTGCATCCGCGCCGTGGAGGACGCGTTCCGAGCGCACGGGGAGGGCCGGGCGATGGGTCCGGCGAGCCTCGGCGTGCCGGCCCGGGATGGAGGGTTCCACGTAAAGGCGGCAGGATTGTCCCTCACGCGCCCCTACTTCGCGGCAAAGATCAACGCGAACTTCCCCGATAACCCCGCGCGCCGGTCCCTCCCGAGCATCCAGGGCCTGATCCTGCTCTGCGACGCGGAGAGCGGATATCCGCTCGCCCTCATGGACGCAATCGAGATCACGATCGCCCGCACGGGCGCGGCGACCGCCGTCGCGGCCAAGCACCTCGCCCGTCCGGACTCCCGCGTTGCGACCATTTGCGGGTGCGGGAACCAGGGGGCCGTCCAGCTCCGCGTCCTCTCCCGGGCGTTCCCCCTGGAGCGCGTGCACGCCTTCGACCAGGACCCCGACCGCGCGCGCCGTTTCGCGGAGGCGATGTCGCGCGAACTGGGAATCGCCGTGGAAGCCGTGCCCGACCCCGGCCCGTCCGCCGCGCGGAGCGACCTGTGCGTCACCTGCACCCCGTCTCGCCTCCCGTTCCTCGAGCGTCGGATGATCTCGCCGGGGACCTTCGTCGCCGCCGTGGGGGCGGACAGCCCCGACAAGCAGGAGCTGGAGCCGTCGCTCCTCGCCGCGAGCACGGTCGTCGCCGACGTGCTCGACCAGTGCGCGGCGTTCGGCGAGATCCACCACGCGCTCGCCGCCGGGGCGATCACCCGGGACGACGTCCACGCGGAGCTCGCCGAGATCGTGACGGGGCGCAAGCCGGGACGGACGCGCCCGGACGAGATCACGGTGTTCGACAGCACGGGGACGGCGTTGCAGGACGTCGCCGCCGCCGCGCTGGTCTTCGAGAGGGCCGTGGCGGAGGGGACCGGGATCCGGCTCGACTTCTTCGCGCCGCCGGCCGCTCAGCGCGCGCCGCAGTAGCGCGCGACCTGCGCGAGGAGCTCCTCGGCCCGCACCGGCTTGCGGATGTAGCCGTCGGCGGGAAGGGCGCTGTCGCGCGCCGGACCGAGCAGCCTCCCGGACAGCACGACGATCGGGATGCCGGCCATGGCAGGCTGACGGCGCGCCTGCTGCAGGAAGGTCCAACCGTCCATCCCCGGCATCGCGAGATCGAGCAGGATGAGACAGGGCCGCTGTCCCGCGCCGAGCGCATCGAAGGCCGCCGCGCCCGTGTCCGCCGTGCGCGCGGCATAGCCGCCTTCTTCGAGCGTCTGGCGCAGCGACTCGCGCAGCGCGGGATCGTCTTCGACGATCAGGATGTGGGACTCCATCGGCAGCTCGGAGCAGTGAGAGCAAGGAACGCGCCCGGGACTTCCGCCCGCGGACCGGGTGTTAGCATTCGCCGGTGAAACACTCCATCGAGCCTGCCCGGCTCAAGCCGGGTGTCACAATCGACTCTCTGCCGGGCCCTCGCCCAGGAGACGCCGGGGCGTCAGAGGCGCCCGCCGTGCTCCGCGGCCGGGCGCTGATCTTCTGGGACCCCCGCGTGCCTGGCCGGAAACTCGACGCGATCGACACGGACCAGATCACCCCGGCGGCGGACTGCGTTTCGGAGAGCCTCGAGACGCTCGACGAGCGCTGGAAGGCCGGCTCGTTCCGCTACCTCATGCCCGACTTCCGCCGCCGCGTGCACTCCGGTGAGACGTTCCTCGTCGCCGGCGACCGCTTCGCCATCGGCTCCTCGCGGGAGATGAGCCCCGCGGGACTGAAGGGCGTCGCGGAGGAGGCGGGTCGGGAGCTCGTCGTCGTCTGCGGCAACGGCATGGGGGACATCTTTCGCCGGAGCGCCTTCAACCTGGGCCTGCACGTCGTCCAGAGCCCGGAGGCGGTCGCCGATGCCCGGGACGGCGATGGGTTCGCGTTCGACCCCGCCTCGCGGCGCCTGATGAACGAGACGCAGGGCCGGACGTACGACCCGGTTCCCCTCACCCCCAAGGAAGAGGAGATCCGGCGGAGCGGCGGGATCTTTGCCGTGGGCCGGCGCGACTTTCGCGCCTCCGTGGTGCGACCGCCCGCCCTCGCGTGGCCCGATCCGGAAGAGGCGCGCGGCATGACGACGACGCAGCAGATCGTCTTTGCGCACCGCGTTGACCGCGACGCGCGCGTGGTACCGGGCGCCACTCTGCGCGTCTTCGCCGACCTCCTTCCGGCCTCCGACGGCACGGCGCCCTTCGCGATCCATACGTTCAACCAGATCACCGGCGGCGGCGCGATCTCTCCCCGCCAGGCGGCGATTGCGAACGACCACTTCGTGTTCACGGGCAAGGAGGCGGACGACAAGCAGACGGCGATCGGCCGGGACTTCGCGCGCGCGCACGGGATCGCCAAGCCGTATTACGCGACGCCCGGCGACGGCATCTTCCACTTCTACTTTCCCGAGCAGGGCCTCGTGCTGCCCGGCCAGTTCATCCCGGGCGCCGACTCGCACAGCCGCGCGTACGGGGCCTACGGCGCGGTGGGGTTCGGCGTCGGCTCGACGACGCTCGGCTTCGGCTGGTCGACGGGATACATCTACTTCACGCTCGCGCGTCAGCGCCGCGTCGTCTTCCGGGGCGCGCTCCAGCCCTGGGTGAGCGGCAAGGACATCGTGCTCGAGCTGCTGCGCCGGTGGGGCGCGAAGCAGTCGCAGGGAATGTCGGTCGAGTTCTCAGACCCGGGCCGGCAGCTTCCGATCGCCTACCGGAACACGATCGCCAACATGATGGCCGAGGCGGAAGCCCTCAACGGGATCTTCCCGCAGGACGAGCTCACGGAGGCGTGGTACCGCGAGAAGGGGATCGCGCTTCCCTACCCGCGCGTGCAGCCGGGCCCCGACGTCGTCTACGAGATCGACGAGGAGCTCGCGCTCTCCTCCGTGACGCCGATGATCGCGAAGCCCTTTTCGCCGGGGAACTCGTTTCCTGCCGAAGAGGTGGCTCGCGAGCGCCTCGGCTTCGACAAGGCTCTGATCGGATCGTGCACGAACGGCAGCTACGACGACCTCCTCCAGGCGGCGCTCGTGCTCCGCGCGGCGAGGCAGCAGGGGTTCAGCCGCGTCGCGAAGTCGTTCGCCGTCTTCCCAGGCTCGGGCGGCGTCGGCCGCCTGATCGAGGTCCCCGACCCGCGCCTCGGCGGCGAGTCGATCGCGGAGGTGTTCCGAGTCGCCGGCGGGGAGATCCGCCAGTCCTGGTGCGGGCCGTGCTTCGGCCAGGGGCCGGATTCGCTGTCGCGCGGCCAGCGCGCCATCACGTCGTTCAACCGGAACTGGCAGAACCGCATGGGCGTCGGCGGCGAGGGGTACCTCGCGAGCCCCGCCGTCGTCGCCGCGTCGGCCCTCCTCGGATACATGGCGCCCCCGGGCGAGCTCGGCCTCGCGTGGGAGCCGGAGCGCTACGCCATTTAGCCGTCCGTTTCGCCTCCCGCGGCGCAAGCCTCCTCCGCTCGGTTACTTCGCGGAGACTCCTCGCGCCGCGGAGCTAAGAAGCTGAATCCGCGAAGCGCACGGCGGGGATCTGCCGGTCCGATTCCTCCGCCTTCCAGAGGTCGCGTGGCTTCATGGCAGCGGCGCGCGCCACGGCGACGTCCGGCACCTGTTCCAGCCGCGTGTTCCACGCAGTGACCGCCGCGTTGTAGAGCTCCCGGCGGTCCGCGATCTGGTTCTCGATCTCCGTGATGCGGTTCTGTAACCGCGCGAAGCTCTCGTTCGCCTTGAGGTCCGGATAGCCCTCCGCGAGCGCGAAGAGGTGCCGCACGGCGCCCGTGACGCCCTCAGACGCCCTCGCCTGCGCGGGCACCGTTCGCGCACCAGCCAGCCGCGCCCGAGCGTTCATCACCGCCTCGAGGGTGTCGCGCTCGTACTCCATGTAGCCGCGGCAGACATCCACGAGGCGGGGGAGCTCGTCGTGGCGCTGCTTGAGCAGCACGTCGATGTTCGACCACGCGCGCCGGCACTCCTGCCGCGCCGCGACGAGTCCGTTGTAGAGGAGCACGGCCCACGCCGCGACGACCGCGACGCCGACGAGGAGCAGGCCGACCGTTCCCACGTCAACTTCCCCGGCGCACGTCAGCTCCCCGTCCCGGCGCGGAGGATCCACAGAACGAGAGCGCCGGCCATGTAGGTGAAGCCGAGCGCGACGAGCGCGCGGAACTTCCAGGAGAGCGCCCCCTTCTCCTCCTCGCGGCTGCGGTGGGAGATGAGGAACGCGGCGCCGGGAGAGGAGCCGACGAACACGTCGTCGGCGTCGGATCCGGAGGCCGAGGTCCCCGAGGGGGCCGCGGCCGTAGCGTCGCCTGCCGCTCGGCGCTGCGCGAATCCCAGGACGAAGATCGGCGCCCCCTCCCCGATCACCCATTCGACGGCCCGCAGGTCCGGCCCCACCGGCGTCGTGATCGGGGGGACGTCCACCTCCGCGCCCGAGGGCTGCACGAGGATCGAGCCCGTCCCGTCGTCGAGCCGGAACGGGATGTCGCCGGACCCACCGTCCTGGATCGTCGTCCACGCATGACTGCGGTTCGAGTCGCCGCGGCGCTCCTGGATCTCCAGGCGGTACCAACCCGCGCGGACGCGCGCATAGGGAGCGACGAGCGCCGCGCACGGCACCACGTTCCCGGACAGCTGGACCGGCCCCATCGCGGCGGACCGGACGCGCGCGAGCGGCAGCGCGCGCACCCGTTCCCGCGCGCGAAGCCAGCGGAGTCCCAGCCCGATCGCGAGGAGGCCGGACGCGGCGAGCACCGCGATCCCGAGAGGCGTCCCCCGGAAGAAGAAGAGCACGAGGGCGCCGGGGGACAGCCAGGGCCACAGGGTCTGCCGGACGCGTGCGGCCCTGCCGCGGCGGATCCAGGGGACGGGCGACTTCACCGCCGGCGACGGGCGAGCGCGGAAGATCTCGGCGGGGTTGCGAGGCCCCCCGGTGTCCGCCGGCACCACGAGGCGCCCGGGCGCCGACGCGG
>Ga0136614_10002463_pt1 | contig 11519 bp, 13 predicted proteins | sample AntDrymUQ2792106_2_FD_106643 | JGI IMG/M metagenome (GOLD analysis project Ga0136614, IMG submission 106643) | Polar desert sand microbial communities from Dry Valleys, Antarctica - metaG UQ279 (21.06) | ecosystem: Environmental > Terrestrial > Soil > Desert | place: Antarctica: Dry Valley...
CATTTCCGCAGCCACTCGCGTCCGTGCGGGAGTTGCTTAAGAATGTCACATGGGCGAAGCCCTTTGAGAATCAGGCGTATTGCTGTACGCCGCCATTTAAGTTCTTGATATTTTTCTTCCATACTGCCTCCCAGAGGAGCAGTATGGAATCAACTTGTGCCCACGATGTCGTGAGCTTTTTTTGCCTGCGATGTCGTGAGCCCTGACAATTACATCTCAGTGATAGGTCCGGACGGACGGCAAGTGCTACTCCGTACCTTTATGCATCACTCTTACTCCACCGTTCGTCGTTACGGCGCGCACAGTTGCACCGCCTGAGCCGAGCGTCACCGCAAGTTCCTTGTTGATGCGTCCCTGTACGGTCATGGGAAAATCAACGCGCACGCTGCCGTTCGTCGTCGCGGTCTCCAAACGCGCTGAGTAGTTTGCGGGAATCGTCATCTGCACGCCGCCGTTCGTTGTATGCACATCCAGCCCCTCACCTTCCCACCGGTCGCCGTCGAGTTCGATTGCTAATCCGCCGTTAGTCGTCTGCCCACGCACGCTGCCGCCCATAAGTCTGAGCGAGACGCCGCCGTTAAGCGCCTCGAATCGTGTGTGACCTTGCACGTTCGTCACGCCGATACCGCCGTTGTGCGTCTTCAGCGCGATTGATGCGTTTCGTGGCACGAAAACTTCGTAACCGACAGACCAACTGCGCTCTTCGACATTTGCGGGACCTTCGGCGAAGATTTGGTTGTTGCCTGTGTTGATGCGCAATTGTGCAGCGAATTCGCGTGCCTGCGCTTCGGTGTCGGCTGACGCTTGGACGCAGGCGCGCACAAGCACCTCGTTTTTGTCCCAACCTTCGACACGGACGCCGCCGTTCTGACGACCGTCAACGGAGATGACGCCGCGACCACTGGGGAGCGTCTTTTCTTTCAGTTCGGAATGTGTGACGAGCTGCCTGCCGCGCCGACTGACGCTGTAACGGTTGTTGTCGCCGTCGCAGAAATTATATTGGCGCGTCTCTTGAGCATTGAGTTGAGTTGGCAGCAGCAAGACGCAGATGAATCCCGTTGCGCAGATTGCGAAATTGAGGAACGTGGTGCGGGCGAATCGTGTTTTTGTGGTCATCATGTTTCTCCTTATGGCTCTCTGTTTTAGAGAGCGAAGATGTTTTTATTGAAGGATGCTAGATGTCATTCAACCGATTGCCGTCTATCGCCGACAATTGGTGGTGACGACCGCCGCATCTTTGATTAACTTGATTGTTCCGTTGAACGAGTCGAGTTGTACCAGCGTGCGCCCATCACCGCCGTCCTTGTAGCGACCGATGAGGCGACGATTTGAAAATGGCGATTCGACTGTAAGGGGAAAGACCGTCTCCATCCCGCCATGATAAGACGATAGCGTCGCGGTGAAGCCGGGCGTGTCCGGTGACAGCGCCATGCTCACGGATGCTGCGTGACTCTTCAGGCGATAACGCCGACCAGCATTGATGGCACCTTTATACTCAATCGGACTGTTCGATGTCGTCGCGTCAACGTCGCCGCCGATGTTGCTTAAACCGATTGAGCCGTTGACATTGCTGACCTCGACCCGCCCTTTAACGCACGCAATGTCCACACCGCTGTTAATTGAAGCGACGCGCACATCGCCGTCCGCGCTTCGCACACGCACACCGCCGTTAACAACTGAGAGATCGACCAACCCGCGCGCGTTCGTGACGCTCGCACCGCCGTTGCTTGTAGACTTCGCCACAAGATTGCCGCCAACATCTTCGACACTAATGCTGCCTCCGGTCTCAATCGTGATTGCGCCAGTCGTTCCGCTAACGCGGACGCTTCCGCGTTGCGAAGTCACTATTAACGAACCAATGTGCGTCGCTTGAACGTTGCCGCCCCTTGTTCTCACTACGACACGACTTGTCGTTCCGCCGATTTGCACGTGGCCGTCTACGCTCTCCACTTCGATTTCGGCACTGTGCGAAAGCGAAACGTTAAGATTGACGCGATGTCCGTCGCGAGTGGTTTCTGCCGGACTCACTGTGAGAATCGCATTAGGCGCTTGCCCGAAAACTATTCCGGGAGACATACCGTCGTCAGTAGTCGCTTCAACGGTATCGCGTTCCCAACCTGTGATGATGATGCTGCCGAAAAGATTACGAATGTAAACTTTGCCGCCACGCTCAAGTTTTCGCTCATCTCGCCCTATGCTTTGCCGAACCGCTGTTTGAAAGGACGCAAGCTTCTGTTGCTTGACGGTTTGCGCGGCGGTCGTGTGCGCCAGCAACAGCAGAACCAATGTCATGTGTCCCGTTCCGTTCATTCGCCTTAAAGCCGTCGACTGAGTATTCAAGTCGCCTGTTTAATCCAAGTCGCTCGCCATCTCTTCCAGCACATCTATCTTCTTTCCATAGGCGGCAAGCATGTGCTGCACAGCAACAGGGTCATTGGGATTCGCTCGCACGGCGAGCCGCGAATCCTTGATGGTCCGGTCTATGATGACGAGCGCCTCTTCGTACTGCACAACCTTCGCGGCATCTAATTCCGGCCGTCGCGTCGCAATGTCAAGTGCGAGTATCGCGATGGCTCGAAGTTGTAGCCTTTCCGCATCACTCACAAGTTCGTCGGGCGTTACTTCGTGCATTCGTCTTGGCGGCAAAGGATGACGGGCGACGTTGCGCCCACCACGAAGCGAGAGCGCGCCGCGTTTGTTTGTGCGCATGCCTTTGAGATATGTAACGTCGGACTGCTCATGCTCATGCAATTCCAGCTTTGCGCTCTTGGCAATTTGCAATCCATCCGCGCGCTCGTTTGGGAAGGTTGGCTCGGAGATCACACGCTCGTGTTCACGTTCCGCCACTTCGCTTTTTGTGTGCGTTGCCGCTTCACCACGCGGCGCGTTAAGAGGTTGCTTGGTGTGGTTTACGATGAAGGTGATGCCGACGACGAGCAGAACTGTTGCCGCGATGGGTAGCGCAAAATTCGCCCGCGACTTTTCAATAATATTCTTAGTCCAGTTGTGGAACAGAAAGTTACGGGGAGCAGACGGCTCGCGCTTGATTCCGGCTTCCAACTTCTCCCACATCACCGGGTCAGGTTTAACAGCGAGCAGATAGCGCGCATAGATTTCCTGCTCGCGTCTCTCCTCTTCATAGAGTTCGCGGCACGCGGCGCAGGTGTCGAGGTGCGCGGCCGCCTCCCCCGCCATCGCGAGGTCGAGTTCGTCGTGTTCTTCAATAAAAATCAGACACTCTTCACACTTCATCAGCGGACTCCAGAAAGGGGCGTATCAATTTGCGCATCACGAGCTTCGCACGATGCAAATCTGTCTTGAGTTTAGGCACGCTTGATCCGGTCAATTCTGCAATCTCTTCGTAGCTGCGACCTTGCAGAACTTTGAGCGTGAAGACGAGTCGTTTGTCTTCGTCTAGTGTGCCGAGCGCGTCATGGATGGCGGTTTGCAACTCCTTGTCGAGCAGTTGTTTATCGGGCGCGGAGCGTGCATCGATGTCTGTTATCCTGTGCTCTTCGAATTCGACCTCGTTGCGTTCGTAACGGCGCGCACGCAGAGAGACGAAGGCGACGTTCCTCGCGATGCCGCAGAGCCATGTCGAGAGTTTAGCTTCACCACGAAATTCCCTGAGGCTTTGATATGCCCGCATAAATGTCTCCTGCGTCAGTTCTTCGGCAAGCGCGTGGTCGCCAGTCATTCCGTAGAGGAATTTCCTGATGAACAGATGGTGTTGCTCGAAAATGAGGCGGAAGGCATCGGCGTCGCCTGCACGAGCGCGCGGTGTCACGTCTTCCGTCTCGTTCATCGAAGCTCCAGCAAATATGCTTGGATGGGTCAGGCTCGTCGCGTCCATATGCAGACAGCTTCCGTCGTACAGTCTATAAGTATCAGGAGAGAGAAAAAGGTTTCACCCACCGGTGATTGTTTTTCAACTTCATGCTGCTTGCTTGCGCCCTGAGTAGGCGCGTCCGATGTGTCACAAGGGTCAGATCACAATCACGATTAACCCCGTGCGGCCTGTTCACTGACCGTAGAAGTTAATTGAAGACTGTGCAAATAGAAGTTCTTTGAAATCAGATGGATGATCTACAACCAGCGTCGGGATCGCAATCACCGCGCGGTGATTGCACAGTATCGAGTATGGACGCCAACCACTCTCTGACTGATCCCGACGCGCTCCTGACCTTAGTCGAGCGCGTTAAAGAAAACTACTGTGCGCCGCCGCCCGCGCCGCCCATGCGTGGCAAAAAGCGTGATTTCTCGGCTTAGTCTTTCTTGTTGCTCGCCAAGGTCGCCGTCACAATGCGCACGTTGCGCGACCGCGAACTACGCAAACCCCTGGAGAAATACCAGCGCTTGCGCCACGCGATGGGATTCTCTGGCGTCCCGCATCGCACCTCCATCGGGCGACGACTGGTCGGACTTGTGCCTGCAGCCGAGCAACAGATTGCCTTGCTGGGCCAACGGATGGTTGACAGTAAGTCAAACCCGAAGCTGATCAATCTGAGGTCAGTGCGATTGACGGGCGAATGTACAAAGCGCAAGGCCCCCTCTGGCACAAGAAGCAGCGCGAGCAAGGTCTTGTGCCCGTCGGCTTGCGCAACGTTGACCGAGAACCGAAGTGGTCAAAGAGCGGTTATCGCGGCTGGATTCAGGGCTATCGCCAGCCCCGACAACCGCAACAACTGGGAATGCACGCTCTTGGAAGCCGCGCTTATGACTGGATTGGAGCGCAATGCCGATCTTGTCGTGATGGCATCTTACGCACCGCTCTTCGCACACACTGATGCGTGGCAATGGACGCCGAACATGATCTGGTTCGATAACATGCGCTCCTTTGGCACACCAAACTACTATGTGTAAAATTTGTTTAGCGCGAACCAAGCCACGACAATTTTGCCTGTACTCATAAACGTCACGGCAAAGAACGGGCAGTACTATCTGTACGCCAGCGCCGTGCTAGGCGACAAAGCGGGTGAGTCGTCTTAAAGGTTGTCAACAACGCTCCATCATCGAGAGCAATTACGATTGATCTTGCCGGAGCTAAGAGGTTCAATAAATCAATCACGGCGGTTGTCATCACAGCGCCCGACCTCAAAGCCGAGAACACTTTGGAGGAGCCGATGAAAGTTTCCCCCGTCGAATAGCGACTGACGGTGAAGGCGAATGATTTAGTGCACACGTTCGCTCCCCACTCGCTCACTGTGCTCCGCATCGGAGGTCTAGTGTGATGTGGTTGTGCGTCATGTTTTTGATCGGCTCAAGCGCTGTGATCTGCCGAGTCGTGATGAATGCGCAAATTCACGTTTCTTTGTAGTCGGCTGCAACAGCATGTTCCGCGGCTAGTCATTTCCCGCGATCGAGTGGAGGGTCTGTGATGCGGGTCGCTGCACTCTATGATATTCATGGAAACCTCCCCGCACTTGAGGCTGTCCTCCAAGATATTCGTCAAGCAGAGGTAGACCATGTGGTGGTCGGGGGCGATGTGTTTCCGGGCCCGATGCCATTTGAAACACTCACGCGTTTGCTGGACCTCAACATTCCAGTACAGTTTATCCATGGCAATGGCGACCGTGTGGTGCTTGCACAGATAGTTGGCACGGAGTCAAGCGAGGTCCCAGAACAGTTTCGAGAGGTCGTGCGCTGGAACGCCCAGCAGCTACATCCTGAACACGAGCGGTGTTTAGCTAGCTGGCCTCAAACACACCGTGTCGAGATTCGCGGGTTAGGCGAGGTGCTGTTTTGCCATGCGACACCGCGCAGCGACACTGAGATATTTACCCGTTTGACGCCTGAAGACCGCCTCTTACCAATCTTTGAAGGACTCAGCGTACCTCTCGTCGTCTGCGGTCATACGCACATGCAGTTCGACCGAATGATCGGAAGGATTCGAGTTGTGAATGCTGGCAGTGTGGGAATGCCGTTTGGTGAACCGGGTGCTTATTGGCTCTTACTTGGACCCGACGTTCAGTTTCGGCATACTTCCTACGATCTGACGAAAGCTGCTGAGCGCATTCGAGGCACGAACTATCCACAAGCTCAAGATTTTGCAGCACGTAACGTCCTGCAACCCCCATCGGAGAGGGAGATACTTGAGGTATTTGCCAAGACTGAATTAAGGTGAAAGCGAGTACGGCATCGCTTAAACATCGAAACGACGCCGCCGAACAAACCATCTAAGGTGGTCGTGACAAGCAGAATCTTCCACTCATGCGGGAGTTGGTGCCACGGCAGGCACCAACAACGATCCCTTCTGGCGCAAACATTCCATGTACCTCGCCTCGTCGTCATTCGTCCGTGTCTGCCAGCATCGGTAGATTATCCTGATCCACTTGTAGGGCAGTGCTCGGACGGCTGCCTGATGACTCTTTCTATTCACTTTTTGTTCGGCATAATAAGCTCGTGCCCAGAACGAATGCTTGATCGACTCATCGCCGAACTCGTAAAAGCTTTGCCGCAGCAACTTCGGGCACTGATTCTATTGATAGGACAGCAGTGGTTAGTTTACCGCGTTGCGAGGTTTGATTCTGTGATAGAGAGCGGTGTATGCCGGTTAAATACACTCTCAATAAGGTTAGCTTCCTCAACCGCACGTCGGCGGTTTCAGGCCATGCGAAAGTGATGATCTAAATGAAGAGAAAGAATTGCAAAAGGCTCGGGCTCGCGCTGGTGCTCGTGACTGGAATTGTGGCTACCAGCGCCTCAAGATCAGCGGTCACTGGTCAGCAGACAGATGTGCAGGTTCCGTCCTATCCATTGAGGTTTGGCGTCTTTGTCGCGCGGTTCGATACCGTCGGCACCTTCACGCTGGAGGGCGACCGCTGGCCCTCCCTGAGAGGCAGTTGGAAAAGCAAGGCTGATGAAATTGAGCTGTCAATGTCCGGCGGCCCCGCCGGTTGTGAAGGCTCCGGGCGGTATCGGCTGCGGATAGACGGCAGCCGCATCAGTTTCAACCTCGTCTCAGACAATTGCAGGTCGCGACGAATGATTCTAGACCGCAGCACCTGGTCGCGCGCCGGGGAGGAGAAAATCAAGGCCCCGCGGCGCATCGTGAGGGCCGCCGGGGCGAGGGCACCTGCGCGCCCCGATCCAAACACCTCTAGGGGGAGTTGGCCCTCCTTCCGCGGACCGCAGGCTTCGGGTGTGGCCGAGCGGCAGAATCTCCCCGATCAGTGGGACGGCAAGACGGGTGAGAACATTCTCTGGCGCACACCGATTCCCGGGCTCGCTCACTCCAGTCCGGTCGTGTGGGGTCATCGAATCTTCGTCACCAGTGCTGTCAGCAGTGACCCGAACGCGACCTTCCGGCCCGGTCTGTATGGCGACGGCGATGCCTCTCAAGATCGCTCGCGCCACCGTTGGATGATCTACGCGCTCGACAAACGAACCGGCACAATCCTCTGGGAACGCACCGCGCACCAGGGCGTTCCCGCTGACCAGCGCCACATCAAATCGACCTACGCCAACTCAACTCCCGCCACCGACGGCCGTATCGTCGTGGCCTGGTTCGGATCGCAAGGCGTCCACGCCTACGATGTCAACGGGCGCTTTCTCTGGAAGGTTGACCTGGGCCGACTCGACTTCGGCGCTTATGACATTCCGACGTACGAATGGGGTTCCGCCAGCTCGCCCATCATCTGGAACGGTCTCGTTATTCTCCAGTGCGACACCCAGGATGATTCATTCATGCTGGCCCTGGACGCCAGTACCGGCAAGACGGCGTGGAAGACCGAGCGCGATGAGATTCCGTCGTGGGGCACACCGACCGTTGCGATAACATCGTCAGGCCCGGAACTGGTCGCGAACGCGTCCAACTACATCCGGGGTTACGACCCGCGCACGGGAAAGGAGTTGTGGCGGCTCGGGCGCAGTTCGAAAATCACTGCTCCGACGCCTACCTTTGCCGACGGCATGTTCGTCATCGTTAGTGGCCGCGCGCCCGAACGGCCGATCTATGTGGTGCGGGCCGGTGCCCGGGGCGATCTCACCTTGCCCGTAGGCAAGACAAACAGCGAGGCAGTCGCGTGGAGCCGCACGGGTCGCGGCTCGTACATGCCGACGCCATTAATCTATGAGGGCATCCTCTACGTGCTCGCCAACAACGGTCTCCTCGACGCCTACGACTTGCGGACCGGTGAGGAGTTCTACCGACAAAGACTACCGCTGATCGGCAGCGGCTTCAGCGCGTCGCCGGTAGCCTCCGACGGCAAACTTTACTTCTCGAACGAGGACGGGGAAATAATTGTCATCGCGGCTGGCCGAAGCTTCACTCACGTTGCAACAAACTCGATGGGAGAGATGCTGATGGCTACCCCAGCCCTGTCGGATGGTGTGATGTACGTGCGCTCGTCGAAGAGCCTGTTCGCGATTGGGAGGAAGCAGTGAGTGGAAATAAATGATGACCCAGCGGCGGCAAATGAAGACGGCCGCACGACGACGCCGCTATGAATCGTCGCTTCGACGGGCTACTCGGTGTGCAGGTGCACGTCGGCCCGCCGATGAAGATCATGATGTAAAACCGGTCTTATGTCGACAATAATATTGGGTAGAATCGGGTCGCCATACATCACTTTCATCATGCGGTTTCCCCGAAGCCCCTACTGAACCGGGATAGCTGCGATGAGCGCGCCGCCGAACGTCCCAGATAACCGGTGAGCACGAAACCACGAATCAACAGACAGGTTGGAAGAGAGTCCGGTTCATCTGGTTGTTAAGCGCTCCCCCTCCTGTGTAAGAAATTAATACTAGAGGTTAACAGTAATAGCCTGAAATCCGTCTTACCTGAGTGACGAATAGTAGTTCCATCCTGGTCTCTTCATTTCATTATAGGGAGAAAACGCCTGATGAGAATAACAAAGGTAATGTGGGCCTTCGCGGTTCTTGGATTAATTTCTATATGCGCGGAAAGTCGCGTCTCATGCGCCTATGTTACTCAAGCGGGACAGGTGGTTGAACGAAAAACTTACGTCTTTCCCTCCTACGAGCAAGCTGTGCAGATCACAGATGTCGAGAATTACGCCTCCAAAGAGGGATATGAGCGGGCCGTCAACGACCGCAACTTTGAATTCCAAAAGCTGAAATATACGAGCGATGGCCTTAAAGTGATTGCGTACCTTTATAAGCCCGCGCGCACTGAGGGAAGAAGGCACCCTGCTATCATTTTTAACCGGGGAAGTACAGTTAGAGGCGATATTGCACCGGAGCTCGTCTCGTTCTTCCACCGGCTGGCGTCACAAGGATTCGTCGTGCTCGCCCCGATGTATCGGCAGAGCGACGGCGGTGAAGGCCGTGATGAGGTCGGAGGGGCGGATGTAGACGATCTGATGAATGCCGTTCCTCTGGCGAAGTCCTTCGACTTTATAGATACGGGCAACTTGTTCCTGTACGGCGAGTCGCGCGGAGGGATGATGACCTACCAGGCGATTAAGAAGGATTTCCCCGCTAACGCGGCGGCAGTATTCGGGGCGTTCACAGATCTCGAGGCCTTGATTAAGTTTCGCCCCCAAGTCTACCTGCCTGCCACTCTCAAGCAGCTCTGGCCTGACTTCGACACACGCAAGGATGAAATTGTTAAATCCAGGTCAGCCATTCACTGGCCAGAACTGTTAGGTGTGCCGCTCCTCATCATGCACGGTGGGACTGATTGGAGTGTGAGTCCGAGTCAGTCTCTAGCCATCGCCCAGAGGCTGCAGGACTTGGGTAAGACCTACGAATTGATTATTTACGCGCAAGACGGACACATCCTGTCGCGAAATCTGGAAGATCGAGATAGAAGGGCGGTAGGATGGTTCAAGAAGCACATGAAAAACAAGTCGTAGGCGGTGTGCGTTTAGCTCCCGCCATGCGCCCAACAACAGCTTCAACCTGACGCGCCATCAGCAAGCCTCCTACCCTCAGCGTCTCCAGCGCGCCGGTTAAGCTGAACGTTGATATGGTTGATAGTTGATCATGGCCCTGTATCTGCTTCCTGCGCTGAAGTGCCTCTGCGGTGAGATTTCCGATCACTTCATCAGACTCTGAGACAACAGACTTGAGTCTCGCCAACAATTCACTTGCGGAAATATGCTGACGCTCATCAAATTCCTCTTGACGATGACGCTCGAACTCTCTTCCACCAATGCCTCCGATGACCCATTGCCTCAGATTTCCACACAGATGCAGCAGCAGGTTGCCAATGCTGTTAGAAACTTCATTCGGTCGCCACCAGACATCTTCATCACTGACTTCTGCAAGGCAGCGCTCGAATCTTCGGCAGATAGTCTGCTGTCAGGAGCCGGCGAGATTCGGATAAGAATGTCTGAGCTATGTCAGTCATGAGAGTCACCTTCCATGCGATATCCACTTCAGAATAGGAGCAATATAACGCTCAGCATAAGCTGCCGCGCGCCTCTTCATTTAAACAAACCTGCTCATTGCGGTCGGCTTGATGCTGTTGCTAACTAACGGTCGCTTCCTTCTTTTGTCCTACTCCACTCAGCAGATGAAGCACTGTTCCTGCTACGATAATGTACGTGCCCCAGTGACTTAGCGGCGTGTGCAAATCCTTCAACCTCGGCTCATAGAAGAATGCCATGATAAACAACAAAGAAGCGATGAATATGAGTCCTGAACCAAACACCTGTAAGAGTCTGCGCCAATGCTGTAACCGATAGCTAAAGTAGGCCGCCATCCCCAGATTAAGTAAACCTGCGAGCAGGATAAAGATATGCCTGGTGCGGTATAACATCCTTGTCCCATCCGGCACTCCAATCATGTGATTGTGATACCGATCCATATACTGCCCCGTTAGCAGAAAGGCAATCACGACAAAAAACCCGAACATCAGATGAATTCTCTTCATCATATTTTAATCACACTCATCCAAACAGCTAACGCTTCGGCTTAGATGAACCACGCAACCTTCTCGCGAGTGCCAATTTAGGCGTTAACCGATCCGCCGCCTTGCCCTCTGATCAATCTTAGGCAACTCTCTTTGTTTCAGGGCTGCCTTAAACCGAATGTTTTCTGCTGCCTTAGCCACCTCCGGCTGGTCTTCTGCCGGCAGGTGACGCTTGCTGTATGCCTCTAGCTCGTCGGCGCGGGCAGCCTCTGAGAACATTCCTAACAGCCCCGGCACATAGGCTACTCTTGCGAAAGAAGACAGCTTGCTCGTCAATTCCTTCATATGCTGCTGAGCGAACTTCCACGTCAGCTCGGCATGTTCTCCGCTGCCGGCCACGCCGAAGAGGCTGAAAGCTGCCACCTCAGGAGAAAGTTCATCCGACAGTGCGATCTTTAGATTCTCTTCGGCAAGCTTGGAGTCTAATGCTCCTTGCATGGCTCCATAGAATTGCTGCTTCTCTTCCGTACTCTGGCTCTGGCGGGCGAGTCGATGAAGCTGCTCGAAGGTCTTCCGTTCGCTATAGCGACCAACTACATAAAAGACAGGCTCCCGAAGGTCACCCGGCAGAGACTGTGGGTTCAGCACGAACGCCTGAAAACGTCTTCGCGCCTCGGCGATCACCGCCTCATCCTTGAAC
>Ga0136614_10002464_pt1 | contig 11519 bp, 11 predicted proteins | sample AntDrymUQ2792106_2_FD_106643 | JGI IMG/M metagenome (GOLD analysis project Ga0136614, IMG submission 106643) | Polar desert sand microbial communities from Dry Valleys, Antarctica - metaG UQ279 (21.06) | ecosystem: Environmental > Terrestrial > Soil > Desert | place: Antarctica: Dry Valley...
AGCCTGCTCGTCCGCCGGGCGATGGACCCGGGTTGCCCCACTGCCAGCCAGTGCGCGAGCGGGCAGTCGACGCGCCTCGACCAGATCTCGGCTGGGCCGGGCGAGTGGGCGGTGTACTGGAACGTGGACGGGATCTGGGGTACGTGGAAGCCGAGCCTCTTCCTTGCCCGAGACGGGCAGGTCGTCCCCGGCGGGCAGACCGTCGACTTCTACGTGCCGCGCACCCGCGGCTGGCGCCTGTTCACGTTCGCGCGCGAGTGCGACTTCGGCAATCTCAGCGCCGGCAACCCCGCCGCGCCGCCGCTTCCCTGCAGGCCGAGCAGGGAGTTCGGCAGCGCGCTCGGCGACGACGCCCCGGGCTCGGTGATCGACCGCCACGAGAGTCCCCGGGCGAGCCTCGGCTCGCACACGTCGAACGCTTCGCTGCTCGGCTCCTCGTGCCCGCCTGCGAACAGGACCGGCTGCTACGCGCTCAGCTACGTTGTCCGACGAATCGACGACGCTGCTGCGCGGGCGCGTACAACGCGCTGATCCGGGGTAGGGGCGGAGCGAACGCGACCGAAAGGGACGGGATGGCACAGCAATCGAAGGATCTGCTCAGCAAGCTCACCGACCGTGGTGAAGGCGTGATCGGGAAGATCAGCGAGCTGCCGGGCGCCCAGGGCCTGATGGACGCCGTCGGAAACCTGCCCGAGCGGCTCGACGACCTGACGAAGCGCGTCCGGGGTCTGGATGCGCTCGAGAAGCGGATCGAGGAGCTCGAGCGCCGCGTGAGCGAGCTCGGCTCCGGCTCGGCGCCGAAGGCGAAACCGCGGCCGGCCTCGTCGAGCGCCGGCTCGGGGCGCGCCCGCACCACGCCAAGGAGCGCGGGCACCGAGAAGAGCGAGGGCGCAAAGCGCGCCGGCACCGCCGTGCAGCGTTCGGGAGGCACCGGGAAGAAGAAGCCCGCGAGCTAGCCTCTAGGCGGGGGCCGGGACGCGCACGCGAAGCGCGCCGGGAACGACCGAGAGCCGCACGGGGGTGGTTCCCGGCTGCTCGCCGTCGAGCTCGAGCGGCAGCGCCTCGTCGGCCTCGATCGTCACGGAGGACCCCCGAATGAGCTCGGCCTTCGGATGGGGCAGGTGCCTGCCGCGGTAGGTCTTCGGTAGCGTCAGGATCAGGTCGCGCTTTGTCAGGTCGCCGATCGTCAGGACGTCTAGCAGCCCGTCAGAAGGGTCGGCGTCAGGGCACATCATCATCCCGCCGCCGAAGTAGCGGCCGTTGGCGACCACGACGTCGTGCATCGCGCCCCGGCGCTCCTGCCCGTCGACGCTCACGCGGACTTCGCTGGCGCGCCAGCGGGCGAAGACGGAGAGGGTCGCATACAGGTAGGAGACCTTTCCTCCGAGAGCCTTCGTGGTCTCGTTCGTCCGGCGCGCTACCTCGCCGCTCATCCCGACGCTCGCGATGTTGGCGAAGAACGCGTCTGCCTGCCCGCCCCGGGTGGCCAGATAGGCGGCCCGGCCGAGGTCGATCTGCCTGGCAGCCCCGCCCGCGGCGACCCGCACGGCCGCGTCGAAGCCGGCCGGAATGCCGAGCGTGCGAACGAAGTCGATGCCCGTGCCGCGCGGGATGATTGCGAGCTCACAGCCGCTCGGCCCCGGCGCGGAGGCGATCCCGTTCACCACCTCGTGCACCGTCCCGTCGCCGCCGACCGCGACGACGAGCGACGCGCCCGCGACGGCCGCCTCCCGGGCCAGCCCGACAAGGTGGCCGGGCGCCTCCGAGACGTGCGCGTCGCCCTGCAGCCCGAGGGCCGCGGCCCGTCGCGCGAACTCGGGCCAGCGGCGACCCGTGGCGCCGCCTGCCGAGGCGGGGTTGACGAGGAAGACGGTGGTGCTAATGAGCGTCGGTCGCGACCGAGAGCGCGATCTGCGTCATTCGGTCGACGGCCGCGCGCAGGTCCTCGTCCGAGATGCGGGTGAAGGTTCCCTCGACCACGATGTCGCTGACGGTCAGCAGGCAGCCGGCCTGGACCCCGCGGAGGGCCCCGACCGTGAAGAGCGCCGCAGCCTCCATCTCGACCGCGAGCACGCCGCGCTTCGACCAGCGCTCGTACTGACCCTCGTCGGGGTTGTAGAACAGGTCGCTCGAGACGATCGGGCCGACGTGCAGCGCCTGCCCCCGCTCCTTGGCGACGTGGACGGCGCCGTGGATCAACTCCCAGCTGGCGGTGGGGCAATGAGGCTCGTTCGCCACGAGGTGCATGGCCGTCGCATCCGCCGGCACCGCGGAGAGCGCGACGATGAGATCGCCGAGGGCATGGTGAGGCTGCAGCCCGCCACACGTGCCCACGCGGATCAACTTCTTGCAGCCGAGCTGGATCAGCTCCTCGAAGACGATCGTCGCGCCGGGACATCCCATCCCGGTGCCCTGGACCGAGACGGGACGTCCGTTCCACTCGCCGGTGTAGCCCAGGAGGCCGCGCTCGCCGTTTCGCTGGGAGACGTTCTCGAGGTAGGTCTCGGCGATGTACTGCGCTCTCAGCGGGTCGCCCGGGAGGAGGACCGCTTCGGCGTAGTCACCGGGCTCGGCGCGGATGTGAATCGGCATAGGCGGGACCCTAGCCCTTCGCGACGGGCTCGTGCACGATGGCTCGGTGGAGCTCGTGGAGCCCCGGCTGGAGCAGATTCTCGAGTTTTGCGCTCGCGACCCGGTCGAGCGGGTGTTCCTCGAGGACGTCGCTCGTCGCGGCCTAGGGCGCTTCTCCGCCACCGAGCGCGACGGGCGCCTGACGGCGCTCTGCCAGGCGGGTGCGAACGTCGTGCCGGCGGGCGAGGGCTGCGGCGTTTTCGCATCAGCCGTCACCAGAGGCCGCGCCCGGATGCTGATCGGAGAGGAGCGCGCCGTCTCCGAGCTCTGGAACGCGCTGGCGGACTCCTGGCCACGCGTCCGAGAGGACCGGCCTGGTCAGCCAGTCTACGTCCTCGACGAGCCGCCCGAGCCTGGCGAGACCGAGCTGCGGGCGGCGACCCCCGCCGACCTCGACCGGCTCATCCCGGCGTGCGCTGCGGCGCACCGCGAGGAGCTCGGCAGTGACCCGCTCCGCCGCGACCCCGGCGGCTTCCGCTGGCGCACGCGGGCGCAGATCGAGGAGGGGCGCTCGTGGTTGTGGCAGTCCGACGGGGCCATCCTCTTCAAGGCCGAGGCCTCGGCGTGGACTCCCGCCGCGGTGCAGCTGCAACAGGTGTGGGTCGACCCAGAGGTGCGAAACCAGGGCTTCGCCCAGCGCGGGATGCGGGACCTCTGCCGGCTACTGCTCGCACGCGTACCTTGTGTCTGCCTCTTCGTGCGGGCAGAGAACGAACCGGCACTGCGCGTCTACGAGGCGATCGGAATGCGCCGCACGATCAGCTATCGCTCGATCATCCTCTGACGAGCAGTACGCGGCTGCGGGCGTCGCTCCAGCCGCTGCTGTCGCACACGAGGACCCCCCGGCTCCTGAGGATTGCGTGCCACGAGGGTGTTAGGGTCGCTGCGATTGGTCGAACTAGGGGTCAGAGGAGAGGTGTTGCATGCGCTCGAAGAGACTCATCGGCGCTTGGGTAGCGGCTGCCTTCGCGGTTCTCGGCATTGTCGGTGCCGCCACAGCAGCTTCGCCGAACGAGACGACGGTGGTCTACGACGACTTCCAAGCGGCAGGGGGCTACACACTGTCGAACTACGCCGCAAAGTGGTCGAACCCGTTTGGGCTCGGCGACATGGGCACCACGTGCCCCGACGGCTTCACCCCGGCCAAGGGAGACACGCGGAGCTTCGCTGGCGGGACGTTCTACATCGACGACGCGCCATTCACGTGCTCGCTGGACTTCAGCGTCTTCGACCACCTGAAGTACATCGCGGTCAGCAATCAGACGTTCGCGGTTCCTCAGAAGGGCTCGCTGACGTTCGCGTCCGACATCGCCGCGCGGACTCCCGGCACACAGATCGGCCGCGTCGTCCACGGCACCTACGGCCCGCCCGGCTCCTACCCGAACGGCCCGCCCTACGCCTCGACCGTCTTCGAGGGGCAGCAGGCGGGTGCGGTGATGAACATGATCAACTTCGAAACGGGCCAGCTCTTCGACTGGTTCATCTCGGGAAACAGAGCGTTCACGCTGATCGAGCGGCTGCCGTCTTCGGTGACCGGCAACACGACCGATCCCTCCTCGCCCAGCTGGGTCGGGCCGGATCAGATGTACACGCAGATCATCGACGAGTTCGCGATCACCCCCGGTGTGACGCACCACGTCGCGATCACCTACACCCGCGGTACCGGCAACGGCAACTCGACCGTCGAGTACTTCCTCGACGGGAGCCGGGTCTCGAAGGTCAAGAACGTGGGCGTGCCGCTCGACCGGCAGCCCGGCCAGAAGTACACGGGGATCGATCCGTCGTTTGGCCCGGGTGAGGATCTCAGGAGCGAGCTGAACTCGTTCACGATCGGGCACGGCACCTTCTCCCTGCTCGACGCGTTCCCGTTCCAGTGGGGCTGGACGCCGCCGTGGCTCGGACCTCCGACGTGTGACCCGCTGTGGCCCGACATCTGCGCACTGAGTGTTTCGATCCCGATCTCCGAGCGCCTGTTCGGGCAGGGAGCTCGTGCGCACTTCGACAACTTCACCGTGACCACCGAGAGCCACTGAGGGCGGGACCACATGGGTACCCCAGGGGAGGGCTCCGGTCGGGCCCTTCCCTGGGGATGAGAGAGTCCGCACTGCGAGCCCTGTCGCTGCTCGACCGGGAGGCGGCACAATGTCGACGTGGATCCGCGCGAATTGCGCACGCACGTGGAGGCCTTCGTCCGCCGGCACGCGCTGATCGAGCCGGGCGGCGAGCTCACGGTCCTCGTCTCGGGCGGAGCGGACTCCACCTGTCTCTGGCATGCGCTCGGTTGGCTCGGCTACCGCGTCTCGGCGCTGCACGTCGACCACGGCCTCCGCGGCAGCGAGTCTGACGAGGACGCGCGCCACTGCCGCGACTTCCTGGGAGCCGAGATCGTCGACGGGCGCGGCGGGCAGAGCGAGGACGAGCTCCGCCGACTCCGTTACTCCTTCGCGACCGACCGCCTCCGGGCGACAGGGCACACCGCCTCAGACGCGGTCGAGACGATCCTCTACCGGCTCGTCTCGAGCGGCAACACCCGCGGCATCCCGGTGCGGCGCGAGGACGCGGTGGTGCGGCCCTTGCTCGGCATCTGGCGGGAGGAGACGGAGGCCTACTGCCGCGCGGAGGGCCTGCCGGTCCGGCGCGACAGCTCGAATCCCGATACGAAGCGCGGGCTGATCCGCGACGAGATCCTGCCGCTGCTGCGCCGCCTGCACCCGGGCGCCGAGGCCAACCTGCTCGCGCTCGCGGCTGAGCGGCCGCGCCTGCCGCGCACGCTGGAGCGGACGCTGCTCGAGCTGCTCTCGAGCGACGCGGGGACGAAGCAGGCAGACCTCGGCGGCGGGTTGCGCGCGGTCCGCGAATACGACCGGCTCTCGCTGGAGCGCGGCCCAGTGCGCTGGGGGCCGTGGACGATCGAGTCGGCGCTGCCCGGGCTCGAGGTGCGGACCTGGCTCCCAGGCGACCGCCTCGCTGGCCGGCGGAAGAAGGTGCAGGACGTCTTCGTCGACGCGAAGGTCCCTCGCGATGCCCGCTCGGGCTGGCCGCTCGTCGTCCGCGCGGGCGAGGTTGTCGCCGTGCCCGGAATCGTGGAGACTGCCGGGGTGAGCGCGAGCCGGAGCGACGACGATCCAGACTGAGCTCGAGCGCGGGGTTGGCGAAGTGCTGATCGAGGAGACGGCCCTGCGCGCGCGGATCGCCGAGCTGGGCGAGGAGATCTCGGCCGAGTACGCCGGCCGTGAGCTGCTGCTGGTCGGTGTGCTCAAAGGCGCGGTCTTCTTCATGGCCGATCTGATGCGCCACCTCACCGTGCCGTGCGAGGTCGACTTCATGGCGATCTCGAGCTACGGGGCGGCGACGGACTCGTCCGGCGTGGTCAGGATCCTCAAGGATCTCGACATCAACATCGAGGATCGGCACGTGCTGATCGTCGAGGACATCATCGACTCTGGTCTCACGCTCTCGTACCTCGTCCGCAACCTCGAGTCCCGGAGTCCGGCAACGCTCGAAATCTGCGCGCTCCTGACGAAGCCCGAGCGCCGTGAGCAGGATGTCGACGTCCGCTGGATCGGCTTCGAGATCCCGAACCGGTTCGTGATCGGGTACGGGCTCGACTTCGCCGAGCGCTACCGCAACCTGCCTTACGTCGGCGTGCTCAGCGACGAGCTGGTGGCCGAGGCCACGTAAGCCACAGGCGTGCTCAGACCCCGCGATGCAGGGGGTTTGGGGGAATCGAGGCTGCTACCCTGAACTCGGTGTCCGCGTGAACCGCTTCTTCCGCAGCGCCCTCTTTCCGCTGATCGTGATCGTGCTGCTCGTGTACCTCGCGAGCCAGACGCTGATCCGCGGCTCGGACAAGTCGGAGCGCCGGACGTACTCCGAGCTGATCACGCTCGTGAAGACCAAGCCGCCGAGCTACTTCCAGGAGGTGCTGTTCAGCCCGCGGAAGCGCCAGGTGACGGCAACTCTGCGGGACAAGTCCAAGATCTCGGTGAACTACCCGTCGGACCAGTCGCAGCTCGCGTTCGAGCGCGTGCTCCAGCAGCGGGGCGTTCGCTACGACTCCAAGGGGACGGGTGGGTTCTCCTGGGTCTCGCTCCTCGGCTCGTTCCTGCCCTTCCTGCTCCTGATCGGCTTCTGGATCTTCCTGATGAACCAGATGCAGGGCGGCGGCTCGAAGGTGATGAGCTTCGGCAAGAGCCGCGCCAAGCGGATGGCGCCTGACTCGCCGAAGATCGGCTTCAAGGACGTGGCCGGTGTCGACGAGGCGGTGGAGGAGCTCCAGGAGATCAAGGAGTTCCTCGAGAACCCGAAGAAGTTCCAGGCGCTCGGCGCCCGCATCCCCAAGGGCGTGTTGCTCTACGGGCCGCCCGGCACCGGCAAGACCCTGCTCGCACGCGCGGTCGCCGGCGAGGCGGGCGTGCCGTTCTTCTCGATCTCGGGCTCCGACTTCGTCGAGATGTTCGTCGGTGTCGGGGCCAGTCGTGTCAGGGATCTCTTCGAGCAGGCCAAGCAGGCATCCCCGTGCATCATCTTCATGGACGAGATCGACGCCGTCGGACGGCATCGCGGCGCGGGGCTCGGCGGCGGCCACGACGAGCGCGAGCAGACGCTGAACCAGCTGCTCGTCGAGATGGACGGGTTCGAGCTGAAGGACAACATCATCCTGATCGCGGCCACGAACCGGCCCGACATCCTCGATCCCGCGCTGCTCCGCCCGGGCCGCTTCGACCGGCAGATCGTCGTCGACCGCCCCGACCGGAACGGGCGCCGCAAGATCCTCGAGGTGCACGCGAAGGGCAAGCCGCTCGCGCCCGAGATCGACCTCGACACGCTCGCGGCGGGGACGCCGGGCTTCACGGGCGCCGATCTCGCGAACCTGGTCAACGAGGCGGCCCTCCTCGCCGCGCGCCGCGGCAAGAAGGTCGTCGAGCAGGAGGAGCTCGAGGAGGGGATCATGCGCGTGATCGCCGGGCCGGAGAAGCGGACTCGCCTTTTTTCGGAGCAGGAGCGGAAGATCACCGCCTACCACGAGATGGGCCACGCGCTCGTCGGCCACTACCTCGAACACACCGACGAGGTCCACAAGATCTCGATCATCAGCCGTGGCCAGGCGCTCGGCTACACGATCTCGCTGCCGCGCGAGGACCGCTACCTGACGACGCGATCGGCCCTGATGGACCAGCTCTCCGCATTCCTGGGCGGCCGCGCCGCCGAGGAGCTCGTCTTCCACGAGGTGACGACGGGCGCAGCCAATGACATCGAGAAGGTGACGTCAACGGCGAAGCAGATGATCATGCGCTACGGGATGAGCGAGAAGCTCGGCCCGCGCGTGCTCGGGCGAGACCAAGCCATGCCCTTCCTGGGTCGCGAGATGTCGAATGAGCCCGATTACTCCGAGGAGATCGCGCGCGAGATCGACGACGAGATCAGGAGGGTGATCGAGGAGGCCCACGACCGGGCGAGCGCTGTGCTTCGCGAGCACATGGAGGAGCTGCACCAGCTCTCCGGGATTCTGATCGAGCGCGAGACGATCGACAAGGACCAGTTCGAGCGGCTGCTCGCGGGCGAGTCCGAGGAGGAGGTCTTCAAGGAGGAGACGCCGCCTGAGGCCGAGGAGAAGCCCGCCGAGGAGGAGCGCCGACGCGTCCCGCAGCCGAAGCCGAAGCCCTTCCCGCTGCCGGGCGCCCTGTCGCAGCCGCCTCCCCCTGAGGGCGCCAAGGGGTAACCGATGGCTGTCAGGCGGATGCAGCAAGCACGCCGCCACCAGTTAATGGGCGCTGTGCTGACCCTAGGTGCCGCAGGCGCGCTGCTGTCGCTCCCGGCCGCGGAGGCAAAGCGTTTGACCACGGTGGTCGTCGCCGGAGCCGACGGGCGCTCAGTCGAGGTCCCCGTTTCGCTACTCGAACCGTCCCAGCCTTCGAGCACGCTCGGCGGGCTCCGCGGAGGGTTCGTGCTCGCGTATCCGCTGATCGACGGCGGTCTGCCGGCCCGCGCCGCGCGCGTCTATCCCTCCGCCGCGGCGCTCTGCAGCAGCTGGGACACGCTGGTGACGCCGCGCCGGAGCAACTGCTCGCGGCTGACGCAGGCAGCCGTGCGCCGCTTCTCGGGCCTCCACCTGAGCCGGTTCCGGACAGCGGCTCCGTCGCTGCGGCGGATCGCCTCTCTACGCTCGCTTGCGGCGCCGAACAACTACCTCGCCGGAATCGAGCTCGCCTTCCACCGCTGGCGCGAGGCACGCGCCTCAGCGCGGCCGGCGGCGTGCGTGAAGGTGACGGCGCGCTGGCGCCCGGCGGGTGGACGGCCGACGGCTTTTTGCCTCGCCCGGGACGGTGCTTGGGCCAATGGGAAGCTGTATCCGTACCCTCGAGCCGTCTGCCGGGCGGCCGACCTGGTCGGCTCCGTCTTCGCGCCCGCGCTCCCCGCGTGCACTTGAGATCCGCGAGGACGCCCGAGTCTGCGATCTGCCGTCCGTGACCGCCTGAACCAATCTCCTGCGCGGCCGGCTACCGGCCACGGCCGCGCAGGGTGCCGCCGACCTACGCAGGCGTCGCGCCCTTGCTCTCCCAGAAGCGGTTCAGCGCCCCCTGGACCTTGATGACCCAGATGATCAGCCCGGCCAACGGGATCAACATCCAGAAGCCGGTCTTGCCGCTCACCGGGGGCTCCATGCCCGCCTTCTTGTACAGGTTGTTCCCGACCTCCGAGGGCGCGACGAACCACATCACGATTCCGACGACGATCCCGATGACGAGCCACAGGATGCCGCCCAGGCCCTCGCCCGAGTACTTCTTGATCTCGTCGCCGGTCTTGTAGAGCCAGTAGATGAAGTAGATCCCCAACGTGATCAACGTCAGGATGATCACGAAGGCGACGCCCCTCGGCTTCCCGACGGGTTGGTCGCTGGTTGCTGCTGCTGGCGTGGCTGTGGTCATGTCGAGTCGTGCCTCCTTCGAAGGGACGGTCAACTAATCACGGCCGCCTTGGCGAAGTCAACTACCGTGGCGCCGTGATCGCTGCCGGAGTGCCGATCGAGGAGCGCTTCTCCCGCCCCTCGGTGATGGGGATCGTGAACGTGACGCCGGACAGTTTCTCGGACGGCGGCGTCAACCTCGACCCGGGTGACGCGGTCTCGACCGCGCGACGGATGCTCGAGGAGGGGGCCGCGATTGTGGACGTGGGCGGCGAGTCGACCCGGCCCGGGGCAACGGCCGTTAGCCTGGGCGAGGAGCTCCGGCGGGTCATTCCGGCGCTCGAGGGGCTCGCGGGCCTCCCCGTCTCGATCGACACCTCGAAGGCAGACGTCGCTCGGCGCGCGCTAGAGCTCGGGGCCGAGCTGGTGAACGACGTGACGGCGCTTCGCGGTGACCCCGCGCTGGCTGACGTGGTAGCGGAATCGGGGGCCTACCTCTGCCTGGTGCACATGCGCGGGACCCCCCGGACGATGCAGACGGACCCGCGCTACGAGGACGTCGTCTCGGAGGTGGCGGCCTTCCTCGAGGAGCGGCTCCGGTTCGCGGTCTCGGCCGGGGTACGCGAGGAGCGGATCTGCCTCGATCCCGGCATCGGCTTCGGGAAGAGCGTGAGACACAACCTGGAGCTCCTCCACCGTCTGGGAGAGCTCGCCACACTCGGGCGCCCCCTGCTCGTCGGGCTCTCCCGCAAGAGCGTGCTCGGCCGCGTCGCCGGTGACCCGGGCGCTCGCACGGGCACGGCGGCCGCGAGCCTCGGCGCCGCCGTTTCCGCCTTCGAGCGAGGAGCCTGGATCCTCCGCGTCCACGACGTTCGGGGGCACGTCGAGGCGCTCGAGGTGGCGCGGGCGGTGGCCACAGCCCCGCACGCCCGAGCTGCTGGGCCCGGGGAGTCCTCGGGGGTCACGGTGGAGCTGCGCGGTCTCGAGATTCCTGGTCGCCACGGTCTCGAGCAGCACGAGCGAGAGCGGGAGCAGCCCTTCCTCTACGACCTCTGGCTGCAGGTCTCGGACGCTGCTCTCTCGGACCGGATCGAGGACGCCGTCGACTACCGGGCCGTCGCCGAGCGCGTGCGCGCTGTCTCGGCCGGGCACCAATACTCGCTGCTCGAGGCCCTGGCGGCCGCGGTCGCCGACGCCGTCGCCGCCGAGTTCCCCGTCGACCGGGTTCGTGTACGGGTCCGCAAGCCTCGCGCGCGGCCGGCGGGACTGACGCTCGAGTACTCCGCGGCGACCGTCGAGCGGGCCCCGGGAGACTGGGAACGTGGGTCTATACCCCACGCGCTCGTGCGGTCGGTTCAGACGGATCACGGGCAGAGCCCGTGATCCTGAGGCGGGCATCGCAAGCGACGCCCTTAGGGGCGTGGTCTCTACTCCACGCGCTCGTCCGGTCGGTTCAGACGGATCACGGGCAGAGCCCGCGATCCTGACGCGGGCATCGCAAGCGACGCCCTTGGGGGCGTCGTCCCTACCCCACGCGCTCGTTCGGTCGGTTCAGACGGATCACGGGCAAAGCCCGCGATCCTGAAGCGGGCATCGCAAGCGACGCCCTTAGGGGCGTCGTCCCTACCCCACGCGCTCGTTCGGTCGGTTCAGACGGATCACGGGCAGAGCCCGCGATCCTGAGGCGGGCATCGCAAGCGACGCCCTAGGAGCGTGGTCCCTACTCCACGCGCTCGTCCGGTCGGTTCAGACGGATCACGGGCAAGCCCGCGATCCTGACGCGGGCATCGCAAGCGACGCCCTTGGTCAGGCGCCCGCCACCGTTCTGATCGAGAAGCCGTAGCTCGTCGAGCGCACGCCCTTGCCGAGGAAGACGTCCGCGTAGACAAAGGTGCCGCGAGGCCCTGGGTTCGGGACGCGGACGAGCTCCTCGCGGACGCCCGCCCGCTCGCTCGACCCGAGCAGGTCGCGCGCCAGCTCG
>Ga0136614_10002466_pt1 | contig 11516 bp, 9 predicted proteins | sample AntDrymUQ2792106_2_FD_106643 | JGI IMG/M metagenome (GOLD analysis project Ga0136614, IMG submission 106643) | Polar desert sand microbial communities from Dry Valleys, Antarctica - metaG UQ279 (21.06) | ecosystem: Environmental > Terrestrial > Soil > Desert | place: Antarctica: Dry Valley...
CCGTTTAGCCTGGTGTATGCAGCGCCGGGAGCCCCGACGCTGCATACACCAGGCTAAACGGTCACCACCGGTAGTGCGCGAACGCTTTGTTGCTTTCAGCCATCTTCTGGAGGTCGTCCTTGCGCTTGATCGCGTTGCCGAGGCCGTTGCTGGCGTCGAGCAGCTCGGCGGCGAGCCGGCCCGCCATCGACTTCTCCCGCCGCTGGCGGGAGTACCCGACGATCCAGCGGATGGCGAGGGTGGTGGCCCGCCGGGGGCGCACCTCGACCGGCACCTGGTAGGTGGCGCCGCCCACTCGCCGGCTCTTGACCTCGAGCACCGGACGGACGTTCTCCACCGCTCGCTTCATCGTGGCGACCGGGTCGCCGCCGGTCTTCTCCTCGATCTCGGTGAGGGCGTCGTAGACGATCTTCTCCGCGTTCGAGCGCTTGCCCCGTTGGAGCACCTTGTTCACGACCTGGGTCACCACGACCGACCGGTGGACGGGGTCGGGCATGAGGTCACGGCGGGGGGCGGGCCCCTTGCGCGGCACGGCTCGTCCTAGTCCTTCTTCGCCCCGTAGCGGCTGCGGGCCTGCTTGCGGTCGGCGACGCCGCTGGCGTCGAGCGCGCCCCGCACGATCTTGTAGCGGACGCCGGGTAGGTCCTTCACCCGGCCGCCGCGCACGAGCACGATCGAGTGCTCCTGGAGGTTGTGGCCGATCCCGGGGATGTAGGCAGTGATCTCCATCCCGGTGGTGAGTCGCACCCGGGCGACCTTGCGCAGCGCCGAGTTCGGCTTCTTCGGAGTGTGGGTGAACACGCGCGTGCACACGCCCCGGCGCTGGGGAGAGCCCTTGAGCGCAGGCGCCTTGCTCTTCTCCGACTTGGTGTGCCGTCCCTTGCGGACGAGCTGCTGGATCGTGGGCACGCGGTTCCTCTGGTTCCTCTGACTCGACTCGAAGCCCGGGCGAATCTACTCGCCGGCGGCGGCGTCCCCCGGAGCGGGCGCGGCCTCGGCGGCCTCGCCACCCTCTCCGGTCTCGCCGTCGCCCGCCTCGCCGTCGCCGGTCGGAGCCAGGAACCCGCCCTCGCCGAACGCGCCCTCGGCACTCGGCGGCGACTGGGCCTGGGACGTATCGGCCAGCCAGCCGGCGAGGTCCATGTCGGCCCCGGTGTCGGACGAGTAGAAAGGCAGCGGCGTGTAGTCGGGCGCCTCGGTCGTGATGTCGCGGTAGCGCTCCATGCCGGTACCGGCGGGGATGAGCTTCCCGATGATCACGTTCTCCTTGAGCCCTACCAGGCCGTCGCTCTTGCCCTCGATGGCCGCCTCGGTGAGCACGCGGGTCGTCTCCTGGAACGACGCCGCCGACAGCCACGAGTCGGTGGCCAGCGATGCCTTGGTGATCCCCATCAGCTCGGGCCGGCCCTCGGCGGGTTGCTTGCCCTCCTCGACCAGCCGGCGGTTGGTGTCGGCGTAGAGACGGGCGTCGGCCTTCTCGCCGGGGAGGAAGGGCGAGTCGCCCGGCTCCGACACCGCGACGCGTCGCAGCATCTAACGCACGATCACCTCGACGTGCTTGTCGTGGATCGACACGCCCTGCTCCCGGTACACCTTCTGCACCTCATCGGAGAGGTACTGCTGGGTCTCGCGGATCCCCTTGATGTCGAGGATCTCCTTGGGGTCGAGCGGCGTCTTCTCGTCGCCGGTGAGCTGCTGACCGGCCACGACCTCGGTGCCCTCGGCGACCCCCGGGAACAGGTGGGTGCGCCGCGACACCGGATGCTCCTCTTCGGTCTCGTCGTCGCCCACGATGAGGAGGACGCGCTCGCCCTTGTCGTTCTCACCCACGCGCAGCACACCGGAGCTCTCGGCCATGATCGCCGCGCCCTTGGGCTTGCGCGCCTCGAACAGCTCCACCACGCGGGGCAGACCGTGGGTGATGTCGGCCTCGCCGCCGCCGATGACGCCGCCGGTGTGGAACGTCCGCATGGTCAGCTGCGTGCCGGGCTCACCGATCGACTGGGCGGCGATGATGCCGACCGCCTCGCCGAGGTCGACGAGCTTGCCGGTGGCGAGCATGGTGCCGTAGCAGTACGAGCACACCGCCGCGATCGAGTCGCAGGTCAGCACCGAGCGCACCCGCACCCGGTCGACGCCGGGGTCGTCGGCCAGGCGCTGCAACTCGTCCTCGCGGATCTCGGTGTTGCGGGCGAGCTTGGTCTTGTCGGCCAGCTTCACGTCTTCGGCGAGGCACCGGCCCAGCAGCCGGGTCTCGAGCAGCCGGAGGCTCTCGGGGTCGCCGTTGACGTCCTCGACCCAGATGCCGCGGGCGGAGTCGCAGTCTTCGTCGCGGACGATGAGCTCCTGGGCGACGTCGACCAGGCGGCGGGTGAGGTAGCCGGAGTCGGCGGTGCGCAGGGCGGTGTCGGCCAGGCCCTTGCGGGCGCCGTGCGTCGAGATGAAGTACTCGAGCACCGACAGGCCCTCGCGGAAGTTCGACTTGATCGGCCGGGGGATGATCTCGCCCCGCGGGTTGGCCACCAGGCCGCGCATGCCGGCGATCTGGCGGACCTGCATCACGTTCCCGCGGGCGCCCGACCCCACCATCATGTCGATCGGGTTGAACTTCTCGGCCGACAGCTCCGCCTGCATCGCCTCACGGACCTTGTCGGTGGCGTCGGTCCAGATCTCGATTTCCTTCTGGCGCCGCTCGTCGTCGGTGATGATGCCCTTCTCGAACTGGGACTCGACCTTGCTGGCCTCGCCCTCGAACCGCTCGAGCAACTCGGCCTTCATGGCCGGCGTCTTCACGTCCGCGACCGAGATGGTCAGTCCGGCCTGGGTGGCGTACTCGAAGCCGAGGTCCTTGATGTTGTCGAGGCTCTCGGCCACGACCGCCCGGGGGAACTGGTCGACGAAGTCACCGATGATCTCGGTGATGTCGCGCTTCTTCATCGCCGCGTCCTGGTACGGGAAGCCGGGCGGGAACGCCTCGTTGAGGAGGAGTCGGCCGAGCGTGCTCTCGACCAGCACCCGGCCGTCGCCGTTGCTGCCAAACCGGCGCAGCACGATCGAGCCGGGGTTGACTTCCTTGCCGTCGTCGTCGAGGCGGGCGGGGAACTGGTCCTCGGGGAACCGGTCGGCTGCCATGCGCACCTTGATGCGGGCGTGCAGCGACACCCCGCCGATGTCGTCGCCGACCCCGGCATCGCTTCCCGCGAAGCGCTGCTCGTGGGCGACAACCGCCTCGTTGAGCGACGCGAACGCCCGGCCCTCGCCGGGCGCGCCGTCGACCACCTCGGTGAGGTAGTAGACGCCGATCACGATGTCCTGGTTCGGCACCGCGATCGGACGACCGTGCGCCGGCGAGAGGATGTTGTGCGCCGACAGCATGAGAATGCGGGCCTCGGCCTGCGCCTCCGATGACAGCGGCAGGTGCACCGCCATCTGGTCGCCGTCGAAGTCGGCGTTGAACGCCGCACACACGAGCGGGTGGATCTGGATCGCCTTGCCCTCGACGAGGACGGGCTCGAACGCCTGGATGCCGAGGCGGTGAAGGGTCGGCGCCCGGTTCAGCAGCACCGGGTGCTCCTTGATGACCTCCTCGAGCACGTCCCACACCTGCGGGCGGGCGCGCTCGACCATGCGCTTGGCCGACTTGATGTTCTGCGCGAACTCGAGGTCAACGAGCCGCTTCATGACGAACGGCTTGAACAGCTCCAGCGCCATCTGCTTGGGCAGACCGCACTGCTGGAGGCGGAGCTGGGGCCCGACCACGATGACCGAACGACCCGAGTAGTCGACCCGCTTCCCCAGCAGGTTCTGGCGGAACCGACCCTGCTTGCCCTTGAGCATGTCGGACAGCGACTTCAGCGCCCGGTTGCCGGGCCCGGTCACGGGACGGCCGCGGCGACCGTTGTCGAACAGCGCGTCGACCGCTTCCTGGAGCATGCGCTTCTCGTTGTTGATGATGATCTCGGGCGCACCGAGGTCGAGGAGTCGCTTCAGGCGGTTGTTGCGGTTGATGACGCGGCGGTACAGGTCGTTGAGGTCGGAGGTCGCGAAGCGGCCACCGTCGAGCTGCACCATCGGGCGCAGGTCGGGCGGGATGACCGGGACGGCGTCGAGCACCATTCCCATCGGCGAGTTGACGATGCGGCCGTCCTCGTCGGTGCGCCGGAACGCCGAGATCACCTTGAGGCGCTTGATCGCCTTGGCCTTGCGCTGGCCGCGGGCGGTGGCGATGACCTCCTTGAGCGAGATCTCCTCGTCGTCGAGGCCGAGGCGGGAGATGAGGTCCTTGATCGCCTCCGCGCCCATCCCGCCGGTGAAGTAGTCCTGGTACCGGTCCTGGAGCTCGCGCCAGACCCGCTCGTCGTCGACGAGCTGCTTGGGGGCGAGGCCCTTGAACGTGTCCCACACCGTCTTGAGGTGCTCGAGCTCGGCCTCGGCGCGGGTGCGGAGCTCCTCGAAGTCCTTGTCACGGGCCTTCTGCGACCGCTCGAGGTCAGCCTTGCGCGGGTTCCCGGTGGACGAGGCCTCCTCGAACCCCTTCACCTCGGCCTCCTGGGCCTCGTCGCGGTCGCGCAGGCGGAGCTCGAGCTCCTTCTCGACGTCGCCCTGCTCGGCCCGGATGTCGGCCTCGAGCTTGGCGAGATCCTTGTGGCGCCGCTCCTCGTCGACCCAGGTGATCAGGTGGGCGGCGAAGTAGATGACCTTCTCGAGGCTCTTGGGCGCGATGTCGAGCAGGTAGCCGAGCCGGCTCGGGACGCCCTTGAAGTACCAGATGTGGGTGACGGGCGCGGCCAGCTCGATGTGGCCCATGCGCTCACGGCGGACCTTCGACCGGGTGACCTCGACACCGCAGCGCTCACAGATGATGCCCTTGAACCGGACGCGCTTGTACTTGCCGCAGTAGCACTCCCAGTCCTTGGTCGGCCCGAAGATCTTCTCGCAGAACAGGCCGTCCTTCTCGGGCTTGAGCGTGCGGTAGTTGATGGTCTCCGGCTTCTTCACCTCGCCGTTCGACCACTGGCGGATCTGGTCCGCGGTGGCGAGCGAGATGGAGAGCTGGTCGGAGTCGTTTACATCAAGCACTTCGCTACTCCTAGAACGCCGGCTCGCGGCGTCGCTCGTCTTCTTCGTCGGTGCCGCGCTCGGGCCGCGACAGGTCGATCCCAAGCGATTCGGTGGTGCGGAAGGCGTCCTCGTCGAGCTCGCGGATCTCGACCTCCTCGCCCGCCTCGTTCATGACGCGGACGTTGAGGCAGAGCGCCTGCATCTCCTTGATGAGCACCTTGAAGCTCTCGGGGATGCCGGGCTCGGGGATGTTCTCGCCCTTGACGATGGCCTCGTAGACCTTCACCCGTCCGAGCACGTCGTCGGACTTGATGGTGAGGATCTCCTGGAGCGCGTAGGACGCGCCGTACGCCTCGAGCGCCCACACCTCCATCTCGCCGAAGCGCTGCCCGCCGAACTGCGCCTTCCCGCCCAGGGGTTGCTGGGTGATCATCGAGTACGGGCCGGTCGAGCGGGCGTGGATCTTGTCGTCGACGAGGTGGGCCAGCTTCAGGATGTAGATCCACCCCGTCGTCACCGGCCGGTCGTAGGGCTCGCCGGTCCGGCCGTCGTAGAGGGTGGCCTTGCCGTCGGTCCCCACCAGCCGCTGGCCGTGGGCGCCGTCCGGGTGCATGTTCTCGAACAGCCGCTCGATGGTCCCGTGCTCGCCCGCCTGGTCGACCTCGTCCCAGTGGGCGCCGTCGAACACCGGGCTCGAGATCCACACCGCCGGCTCGGTGACGGGGCTGGTCTTGCGGCCGTTGGTCGGCGCGGGGCGCTGCGCGTCCCAGCCGTGGCGCGCCGCGTAGCCGAGGTGGGCCTCGAGCACCTGGCCCACGTTCATGCGGGACGGGACGCCGAGGGGGTTGAGGATGATGTCGATGGGCGTGCCGTCGGCGAGGTAGGGCATGTCTTCGACCGGCAGGATCTTGGCGATCACGCCCTTGTTGCCGTGGCGGCCGGCGAGCTTGTCGCCCTCGCTGATCTTGCGCTTCTGGGCCACGTAGACCCGCACGAGCTGGTTGACGCCCGGCGGCAGCTCGTGGCCGTCCTCGCGCGAGAAGACGCGCACGTCGATGACCTTGCCCGTCTCGCCGTGCGGCACCTTGAGCGACGTGTCGCGCACCTCGCGGGCCTTCTCACCGAAGATCGCCCGCAGCAGCCGCTCCTCCGGCGTGAGCTCGGTTTCGCCCTTGGGCGTGACCTTGCCGACGAGGATGTCGCCGGGGCCGACCTCGGCGCCGATGCGGATGATGCCGCGCTCGTCGAGGTCCTTGAGGATGTCCTCGGACAGGTTGGGGATGTCGCGTGTGATCTCCTCGGCACCCAGCTTGGTGTCGCGGGCGTCGATCTCGTGCTCCTCGATGTGGATCGAGGTGAGGACGTCGTCGCGCACGAGGCGCTCGGAGATAACGATGGCGTCCTCGTAGTTGTGGCCCTTCCACGGCATGAACGCGACCAGGAGGTTCTTGCCCAGCGCGAGCTCACCCAGGTGGGTCGAGGGGCCGTCGGCGAGGATCTCGCCCTTGCGGACGTGGTCGCCCGTGCTGACCAGCGGCTTCTGGTTGATGCAGGTGCCCTGGTTGGAGCGGCGGAACTTCAACAGCCGGTGCGTCGTCTTTCCCTTGTTCTGGTAGTCGACCACCAGCGAGTCGCCCGACACCTCGACGATCGTGCCGGGACCCTCGGCGACGATGATGTCGCCGGCATCATGGGCGGCGCGAGCCTCGACACCGGTGCCGATGAACGGAGCGGTCGCCCGCAGCAGCGGCACCGCCTGGCGCTGCATGTTGGCGCCCATGAGCGCGCGGTTGGCGTCGTCGTGCTCGAGGAACGGGATGAGCGACGTGGCCACCGAAACGATCTGCTTCGGCGACACGTCCATGTAGTCGACCTCGGTGGGCGTCACGTAGGCGACCTCGCCCCGCCGGGACCGCACCAGGACGCGCTCGTCGAGGAACCGGCCCCGCTCGTCAATGTTGGCGTTGGCCTGGGCGATGACGTAGCGGTCCTCGTCGTCGGCGGCGAGGTACTCGATGTTCTCGGTGGCGACACCGTCGGTGACCTTGCGGTAGGGCGTCTCGATGAACCCGAACCGGTTGATGCGGGCATACGTCGACAGGTAGCCGATCAGGCCGATGTTCGGGCCCTCCGGCGTCTCGATCGGGCACATCCGGCCGTAGTGGCTGGGGTGCACGTCGCGGACCTCGAACCCGGCGCGCTCACGCGACAGGCCGCCCGGCCCGAGCGCCGACAGGCGGCGCTTGTGGGTGAGACCGGCCAGCGGATTGGTCTGGTCCATGAACTGGCTCAGCTGGCTCGACCCGAAGAACTCCTTGATCGCCGCGACCACCGGCCGGATGTTGATGAGTGTCTGGGGCGTGATCGCCTCGACGTCCTGGGTGGTCATGCGCTCGCGCACGACCCGCTCCATGCGCGACAGGCCGACCCGCACCTGGTTCTGGATCAGCTCGCCGACCGAGCGCACCCGGCGGTTGCCGAAGTGGTCGATGTCGTCGGGGTAGTAGTCGGGGTCGTTGTTGTGCAGCTTCACCAGGTACGAGACCGTGGCGAGGATGTCGGCCTTGGCGAGGGTGAACTCCTTGGGCGCCGGCGGCTTGAGGTCGAAGCGCTCGAGGCCGAGCAGCGGGTACTCGTCGCTGAGCTTCTTCGAGACCTTGTGCCGGCCGACCTTGGCCATGTCGTAGCGCTTGGGGTTGAAGAAGAGGTTCTCGAGCAGGGTGCGGGCGGAGTCGGGCGTGGGCGGCTCACCCGGACGCAGCTTGCGGTAGATGTCGATGAACGCAGCCTCGGACCCCTCGGTGTGGTCCTTCTCGAGGGTGTTGCGGATCGACTCGTAGGGGTTGCCCTGCTTGTCGAGGATGAGCTCGATGAGCTCCTCGGGGGTCTCACCGAACCCGAGCGCCTTGAGCAGTACCGTGACCGGCTGCTTGCGCTTGCGGTCGATGCGGACGTAGACGATGTCCTTCTTGTCGACCTCGAACTCCAGCCAGGCGCCGCGGCCGGGGATCATCTTGGCGTCGATGATGTCCTTCTCCGGCGACGTCTTGTCGGGCTTGATGTCGAAGTAGACGCCGGGAGAGCGGACGAGCTGCGACACGACGATGCGCTCGGTCCCGTTGATGATGAACGTGCCCCGGCCGGTCATCATCGGGAAGTCCCCCATGAAGACCGTCTGCTCCTTGATCTCGCCGGTGGTGGCGTTCATGAAGCGGGCGGTGACGAACAGCGGGCGGGCGAAGGTCATGTCCCGCTCCCGGCACTCCTCCTCGGCGTGCTTGGGCGGGTCGAAGACGTGGTCGGCCAACTCGAGTTTGAGCTGACCGGTGAAGTCCTCGATCGGGGAGATGTCGCGCAGGACCTCGGCGACACCTTCCTCCAGGAACCACTCGAACGACTGCCGCTGGACGGCGATCAGGTCGGGCAGTTCGAGGACCTGGCGGAGCTTTCCGAACGAAAGACGTTCCCGGGACGCGAGTCGAGCCAACTCAGTACTCCTTCTTCGCGGGTCGCTTCGCTCCACCGTCCCGCCCGTCCGGGCACGGCTCCGCTGCGCTTCGGCACGCCCAAGGGCGCGCGAGGACCAGAGCCAAATTGTTCAGCTGAGGCACCAGGGCGCAGACACGGCTAGCTGCAAGGATAGCGCCGAGCTAGCCCGCTCGCAAGAACGCGTCTATTAGGCCGCCCTGGCGGGACGGACCCGAGCAGGATACGACGCGCTCCCCGCGGGGTCAAGGGTTGCTCGCCCTCGACGCCCCGCGTTTTCCCAGGTCAGGGCGCTTATTTGAGCTCGACCGACGCGCCGACCGCTTCGAGCTGGGCCTTGGCCTTCTCGGCGTCCTCCTTGGACGCGTTCTCGAGGACGGGCTTGGGCGCGCTCTCGACGAGGTCCTTGGCCTCCTTCAGCCCGAGACTGGTGAGCGAGCGGACCTCCTTGATGACCTTGATCTTCTCGCCGCCGGCGTCGGTGAGGACGACGTCGAACTCGTCCTTCTCCTCGGCCCCGGCGGCTCCGCCGTCACCGGCAGCGGCCGGCGCGGCGACGGCCACGGGGGCGGCCGCGGTGACGTCGAACTCCTCTTCGAACGCCTTGAGGAACTCGTTGAGCTCGAGGACGGTCATCTCCTTGAAGACGTCCAGCAGCTCCGTGGTGCTCATCTTCGCCATTACTCGCTCTCCTTCTTCTCGATCAGACCCGACATCGCGTACGCGAAGTTGCGGGTGAACGCCTGGAACAGGCCCGCCGCCTTGGTCAGCGGAGCCTGGAAGCCGCCCGCCATCCGGGCCAGCAACACCTCACGGGGGGGCACCTCGGCCAGCTCGTCGAGCTCGGCGGCGCTGAGGAAGCGCGGTCCCATGAGCCCGCCCTTCACCACCAGCTCCGGGTGGGTGCGCCCGAAGTCCTTGAGTGCCTTCGCCGCCAGCACCGCGTCGCCGCGCACGAACGCGAAGGCGATCGGCCCCTCGAGCAGCGGCAGCAGATCGGTGAGCCCGGCGGCCTCGACCGCCCGGCGGGCCAGCGAGATCTTGAACACCTTGTACTCGGTGTCGGCGGGGCGCAGCGAGCCCCGGAGCTCGGCGAGCGCGGGCACGCTGAGGCCGCGGTACTCGGTGAGCAGGGCCGCGTCAGCCTCGCTCAGCTTGTTCCGGATCTCCTCGACGACCGCGGTCTTCTCTGGCCTCGGCATCCTCTACCGCCTCGCTCGCTCGCTCGGACGCCAAGTTCTGTGTCGCGTCATTGTTTCCGCCATAACAAATCGGGACGCCCTGACACGCGAGGACGTCCCGATGGCATCGGAAGTCGCCTCGTCCGGCGGAGCCGACCCTTTCGAGTCGGGCTCCATTACCTCTTCCGAGACCGGAGGTCTGTGGCGCAAGTTCGGTTGCGGCGTGTCAACCTACTACGCGTGCCCACGACCGGCGACCTCGGATTCGTGCTGATCCCGGGCGCGGGGCTCGGCACCTGGCTCTGGGATCCGGTCGTCCCCCATCTCGAAGGGCCAGGGCTTCCGGTGCCGATCCCCGGGCGCGGGGTGTCGACCGCCGAGCGGCGGGCCCTCACGCTCGGCGCCGCCGCCGACGAGATCGCCGGCGCGGCGCGGACGTGGGAGCCGGAACGATTGGTGCTGGTCGGGCACTCGCTGGGCGGCGTACTGGTGCCCGAGGTCGCCCGCCGGCTGTCGGATCGAGTGGCGGGTCTCGCGTTCGTCGGCGCGCTGGTGCCGGGCGAGGACGAACGAGGCTTCGATCTGCAAACGCCGTTCCAGCAGATGTTCATCCGGTTGCTCGGGCTCGTTCGCCCCCGCGGCGCGAAGCCGCCCGCGTCGGCGCTGCGCAAGGAGCTTTGCAACGACCTCGACGAGGCGACGACCGCTTCCGTCGTCGAGCACTTCGAGCCCGTTCCCGAGGCACCCCGCCTGTATCGGGATCGGGTGACGTGGGCGGGGGTGCCCGACGTCCCTCGTCGATACGTTCAGCTGCTCCGGGACCAGAGCGTCCCGCCCGAGCGCCAGGCGCGCATGGCGGCCGCCATTGAAGCCGAGATGGTGACGCTGGACACCGGCCACCTGCCGATGCTGAGCCGGCCGGCGGATCTCGCCGCCATCCTCAACGAAGTGGCGGGCGACTAGCTAGGACGCGGCGGCGGTGGCGCGCTCGGCGCCGGGCGCGACGCTGGCAGGGTCGATGTTGATGCCCGGGCCCATCGTCGTGGAAACGGTGACACCCTGGATGTAGCGACCCTTGGATGCCGCGGGCTTGGCCCGCAGGATCTCGTCCAGCACCGCCTGGTAGTTGGCGGCGAGGGCGGCAGCGTCGAAGCTCACCTTTCCGATCGGGACGTGCACGTTGCCGTGCCGGTCGGTGCGGTACTCGACCTTGCCCGCCTTGAACTCCTCGACCGCCTTCTTGATGTCGGCGGTGACGGTGCCGGTCTTGGGGTTCGGCATGAGGCCCCGGGGACCCAGCACGCGGCCGAGCTTGCCGACTTTGCCCATGAGGTCGGGAGTGGCGATGGCCACGTCGAAGTCGAGGAACCCGCCCTCGACCCGGGCGATGAGGTCGTCGGCACCGACGAAGTCGGCGCCCGCCTCCTCGGCGGCGCGGGCCTGGTCGCCGTCGGCGAACACCGCCACCCGCACGGCCTTACCGGTGCCATGCGGGAGCGAGACCGTGCCCCGGATCATCTGGTCGGCCTTGCGGGGGTCGATCCCGAGACGCCAGGCGACCTCGACGGTCTCGTCGAAGCTACGGGTCGGGAACTGCTTAACCAGCTCGAACGCCTCCTCGACCGAGTACAGCTTCTCTGGGTCGTACTTGCGGGTGGCATCGACGTACTTCTTGCCGTGGCGGGTCATCCCACCACCTCGATCCCCATCGAGCGGGCGGTGCCGGCGATCTGGGCCACCGCGCCCTCGAGGTCGATCGCGTTGAGGTCGGGTCGCTTGGTCTCGGCG
>Ga0136614_10002467_pt1 | contig 11512 bp, 14 predicted proteins | sample AntDrymUQ2792106_2_FD_106643 | JGI IMG/M metagenome (GOLD analysis project Ga0136614, IMG submission 106643) | Polar desert sand microbial communities from Dry Valleys, Antarctica - metaG UQ279 (21.06) | ecosystem: Environmental > Terrestrial > Soil > Desert | place: Antarctica: Dry Valley...
TCGACGCGCGCGTCGAGCTGCACGTTGCCGGGCGCGGCTCGCCGCTCGTGCGGGCCGCGATCGTGGCCGGCTGCACGGTCACGGTCCAGCGCACCTGGCCGGACGTCGATCGTCACTTCGAGCGGCGCCTGAAAAACCGTCACGAGGCGCCGCGGATGTGCCCGCGCTGTGTCAACGCGGGGGCGACCGGTGGCCGCGGGCTGCTCGCGCCAGCACAAGCTGCAGGAGCGCTCGCATGAGCGCCCAGGCCACCGACGATCGCGTGCGGCGGATGCAGGAGGGCGCGCAGCGCAAGCGCGACGCCGTCTCGCGAGCGCGTGAGCAGCTCGCGCAAGCGCGGGTGCCCTACGACATGGCTGCGCGCGAGCTGCTTGACCTCATCGCGCGCGGTGCGCCGAAGGATCAGCAGCACGCCGCTCACCGCCGGATGTGGGACGCGCACCCGCCCATCGCGGCGGCGCAGCGCGCGCTGCGCGAGGCCGAGGAAAAGCGGCGATGACCGCGCTCGCTCAGCGCGGCATGACGCGGCCGCGTCGCGCGCAAGGCTGCTCGCGCTGCGGGCAGCCGCGCGCCGCGCATATCGAGCTGCGCGCGCAGCCTTCGCAGCCGCGCTGGCGCCCGATGGCGGCGCTCGCTCGCGGGTTCTGTGAGGCCGCGCGCTGGATGTCTTCGCGGCGCTCGAGCACGGAGCTCGAGCGCCAGGTCGCCGGCGCGCTCGCGCGCGCGCTCAATCCCGATCACGGGGAGGAACACGATGGTTGCGATCTCGCAGTCGCGCGTCGACGACGTGCGGTGGGTGCTCGCGACGTGCTCGCGTCATGAGGCGCGGGCACGCGCCGCGAGCGAGAGCTCGGCACACCGCTGGACGTTGCGTGTCGCCGCGGCCGCGCTGTTGCCGGTCACTCGCACGCAGTGCGCGGCCAGCAGTCATCCAGCCGAGCGGTGCGTGTGCTGGCGTCCCGGCGAGGACTGGTATGACCGCTGCGCACCAGGCGCTCCGGGTTCGGTCGCTGCGTGGCGCGTCGAGCCGCGCGCAGCTGTGCGGTGCTGGCGCGCGCTGCAGAATCTGGCCGCCCGCGTCGTTGCGCGGCGGGCGCGCCCGGTGCTGTGGGGTGGTCGCGTTCGCCGCCCGGCGACGCGGCTTGAGCGCGCGCTGGGCTACCGCGCGTTCGTGGTGCTCGGCGATCGCTGGCTGCGACCGGGGATGGGAAAGATCCGTTGGTGCGCGACGTGCGGCTGCCGCACCCCACATACGCCCAGCCGCGGTCACTGGTTTTGCGACGCCACCGCGCACGATCTGGCGCCCAATCGGAGAGCCACGTAGATGCCCCCGCGATGACCGCGGCCGTCGCGGCGCAGGACCAGTTCTCGGGTCGCCCGCGCGGCGAGCTCGCATCGATGTGCCGCCACCGTGGTTGCAGATCAGCGGCAAAGACGGCGCGACGGTGCTGCGCCGGCGGTTGCGCGCCGACGTCGCCGCGCGGCGCGCCGGCAACGACGATCGCTTTGTGACGCCGCCGCCCGCGGCTGACGGTGACACCGCGGCGCAGATGGCGCTGATCGACCGCGAGGTCCGCGGCCACTTCGAGGGCTGCCTCCGAGCCCGTAACGACGTGCGCGATCGCGCACGCGCTGCGCCGCAACCAGCAGGAGGTTCTGCTGTCATGCAGCGCCTCGGGTGCCCCCTGAGCAACGGCCTGTACGGGCCGCTACCCGCAACCCCCGACCGGGAGACCAACCGATGACTGCTGCCCTCACCGATTCTGTGCTCGCGCAGCGCATGGACGCGCTCAAACGCGCGAACCAGATCCGGACCGATCGCGCGGATCTCAAGAAGGCTCTGGCGCGTGGGCGTGCACGGATCGCCGACGTGCTGCAGGACCCACCCGAGTGCGTGCTGACGGCAAAGGTCAACGAGCTGCTGCTCGCGCTGCCAAGCTACGGGCGCGTGCGGGTGAACAAGGCGCTCGCGCAGGCGCGGGTGAGCGGGACGGCACGGATCGAGGACCTCGACGCGGCTCAGCGCACCGCGCTGGCGCGCGCCGTCTACAATCAGGCGCCGCGCGACCGGCAAGGCTGCCGGTCGAGCAGCGAAGACTCGCGATCGCGATGAGCGCTGCTACGAACACGATCGCTGAGCGCGCCCGCTACCAGGCCAACGAGCGCGAGCTGCTCGCCGAGCTCGGCGTATCCGCGTCGCCGCGGAATCCTGCTCGCGCTCGCACCCACTGAGCGACACCGCGTATGCTGCACGCTCGGGCCGAGGCCGACCCGCGGATGGACGCGGCGCAGCGGCGCGCTCGAGCGGACGTTGAGCGACTGATCGCCGAGATCAAGCGGTTGCGCGACGGGCGTGACGAGAGCTTCCGTGCGCTGACATCCGAGGAGCGCGAGGCCGTCGTGCACCAGCCCATCATCAGATGAGGAGACGACGACGGCCCGTGCAGGAGATCGCCGACGGAGCCACCAGGACCTCTCAGCCCGGATGCCGAAGCATCGAGGCGGTCGAGGGTCACAGGCGGCATCTGGCCCTTCATATGGGAATACCAACCCGATCGAGTCAAGCTTCGCGACGGTCAAGCTGCGCACCCGCGTGACATCCGCGAGGCACTGGCACTCGAGTGCCACCGCCGCATCGACGCCGATAAGACGGTCGCCACCCTGGAAGGGCTCGTCGCCCGAGCGCGGCACCGCACCGGCGTTCATCCGCTGCGACAACGGCCCCGAGCTGACGGCCAACGCGTCTAAGGGACTGGTGCCGGTTCTCGCGCGCAGGCAGCGCATACATCGCGAAGAGCCTGACGATCGCGCTGCACACGGCCGACGGGTGGCCGCTCGCCGTGCCGCGCGCCCAAGGGGCCACCCCGACCTCGCACGCCGGCGTCCTCGCCGCGCTCAGGTGAGCAGGATGACCAGGACGATCACAGCGATGACAAGAGCGATGATGGCGATCGTGCGAGTGTTCATGCGCCGTCTCCCAGTCGTAGAGCAGGACGCGTCGAAGGCGCCCATCGATGATCGCAACCTACCCACTTGGCCGGTTCTCCTCGCGCGTTCGCCGAGCGTTGCGAGCCGAACGCGCGAGAGCCACGCGACGGGACCATAGCCTGACAACCACACAGCACACACGCAACGCGAACCGCCTTGCGCTCTTGACGTCGACGCGGTCGCCAAATGTTGCTCTCCGGGTCCGACCGAACGGACCCGTGATCGCCTACGCCGAGCGACAATCTGCCGACAGTCGCTAAACAGTCCCGTCCGCCAAAGTGCTACACCGCACACCCGGCCAATATCCGCCGGTCCGCCGCGAGCAGTTGGGCATATAGCCGCCCAACCTGCGATCCATACCCGGCGCGCGTTGAGCGCCTGCCGGCGTGCCAGGACGCGCTGCACGGACTCCTTCGCGCCGCTGATCGCGCAGCTCGCTGATCGCGCAGCTGGCCGATGGCGCGGACGCACCGCCAGGACCGGCAGCCACTCCGCGACGACAGACGCCGGCGCCATCGCGACGGCCGAGACGATCCTGCGCCCGCCGGCCACGTTGAATCCTAAGCGCGAGTCACCGGCGCCTGTCGTCGCGGGCCTGCGCGAACCGCCCGGTACCGGCTGTCGCCTCGTCGGCGCTGGCGTTCGGGTCCCGTGTCTCACGGCGTTCGAACGGCAGACGCATACAGGGTGCCGCTTCTGCGCCCGCGCCTGCGGATACGGTCGGCGTACGTGCCGATCTGCGAGCGTCCGAATGTCACCAGACGTCGCCTGATGGTCGGTCTTGAGTGCTGCTGGGGAGGTCGATGAAGCGTTGGCCGGGCAGCAGCTTGATGGTGCAGTCTCCGGTTGCGCCGTGGCGGTTTTTGCGGACCAGCAGCTCGGTTTCGCCGGGTCGTTCGGAGTCGTCGTGGTAGTAGTCGTCGCGGTAGAGCATGATCACGGCGTCGGCGTCAGCTTCGATCTGCCCGGACTCGCGGAGGTCTGACAGCAGCGGGCGTTTGTCGGTGCGCTGCTCAACCTGACGCGAGAGCTGGGCGACGGCGATGACCGGCACGTCAAGCTCGCGGGCCAGGCGCTTGAGGCCGCGGCTGAAGCTTGAGACGTCTTCGGTGCGGTTATGTGACGGTGGATCGGCGCGCATCAGCTGCAGGTAGTCGACCAGCACGAGATCAAGGCCCTGCTCTCGAGCGGACACCTGGCGGGCGTGGGTGCGTAGATCAAACACCGACAGGTCGGGTTCATCGAGCGTAAAGAACCGCGCCTGGCCGGCCGCGTTGACGGTCTCCAGGACCGCGGGCCAGTCGCTGTCGCGTAGTTGGGCGCGTTCGATGCGGTGATGCGCCACACCGGACTCTGCGGCCAGGTGGCGTTGAGCCAGCTCAGACTCCCCCATCTCCAATGAGGCGAACAGCACCTTGCGATCCAGTCGCAACGCGGCGTTGGCAGCAATGTTCTGCACGATCGTGGTTTTGCCCATCGCCGGGCGAGCGGCGATGACGTACAAACGGCCGCGGTGCAGCCCGTTGAGCATCTCGTCAAGCCTGGTAAATCCCGTCGGTAGACCGGTGACCGCGTCGTTGGACTTGGCGGCCTGCTCGATGCGGTTGATCTCCGCCGCGAGGGACTCTTGCAGCGGCCGGTCACGCGTCTTGCGCGAGCTCTGGCCAAGCAAAAAGATCGCCTTCTCGGCCTGTTCGACAAGTTCGCGTGGCGCCGCGGCGTGGTTGAGCACCGATGCCTGGATCTCATAGGTTGTGCTCAGCAGGCGGCGCATCAGCGCGTGCTCGCGCACAATCTGCGCGTAACGGCGGATGGCGCCCAAACCCGGCACGCCGCCGGTCAGCTCGTCGATCGCCGCCTTACCACCAGCCTCCTCCAGGCGGCCGGCCGCGCGCAGCTGCTCGGCGACCGTGAGCACGTCGATCGGCTCGCTATCGCGATACAGCGCCAGCATCGACGCATAAATCAACCGGTGACGCTCGCGATAGAAGTCCTCCGAGCGCAGGCCCTCCTCGATGACCAAGCCGTACATCGCGCGGTCTGACAACAGGATCCCGCCCAGCACAGACTGCTCGGCCTCCAGCGAATGCGGCGGCGCAACACCCGTCGCGACCTGCGCCGGCCAACGCGTCCCGTTAGTGGTCGTGCTCATGCGGCCTCCTCAATGTTGGTCGCCGTCTGGCAGGCCTGTTTCCAGGCCTGCTGCCAGTCCCACTGACGGCGCTGCGGATCTTCGCGGCAGAGGTTTGTCCAACCGACGAGACCGATGAACAGCTCGTATGCCTGGTGCTCAAGCGACAGCTCGACGATCGCGGCGGAGCGCGTAGTGCCATGGCGGCGGATCGCGGCGCTGATGCGCTGCTGCGCTTCGGCCCACGCCGGAGCGCTTGATGTTGCAGGGCTCTGTGTTGTTGTTCCGGCGCGGGCGTCGAGGGCGCTGAGCTGCAGTAAGACCTCCTCGAGACGCTCGGCCAGGGCGGGCATGGAGCGGATGTGGCGGGCCAGATACGCGTCGGCTTCGATGCAATTGATCGCACGCACTGCCCGGTCCAATTCGATCTCATCAAGAATGCTTGTGGCGGCGCGGCGCCAGGCGTCCGCTGCGGCCAGCCAGCCGCCCGGGCGACGCAGGATGGCTGGTGTGGCGCGGCGCGCCAGGCTGGCAGCGAAGTGCGTGCAGAGCTGCTCGACCGCTTCTCGACTCGGCCCCCCTCGCCCACGCTCCGCATCAAGCATTGTGGGGTTGGGGCTAAGAGTGTCTTGAGGCTGTTTGTCTTGACGGCCATCACCTGCGCGCGCGATAGGCGCGGCAGGAGCGACAACCGGGTCTTGGCATTCTGCGCTGGGGCTCTGGTCGAGATTGCGCCGGGTCAGAGCCCCTGCTGCGCTGGGTCCAGAACCACTCTGCACGGGGTCCCCATCCAGGTTGCACGGGGTCAGATGCGGTTCTGCGCTATGTCCAGCGCTGATCTGCACCGGGTCGCCATCGAGATTGCGCAGCGTGCCCTCCGCGTTGTTAAGCGTTGCAGTGGCGGGCGCGGCATGGGTGTCAGTGCGTTGATCGCCGGGCTCCACGAGCTCCCACCTGACGGGCTGCTGGCCGGCCCGCGTGCACAGCGCGTGCTTGCAGATCAGTCGCGCGTTCTGCAACGCAGCGACGTACTCGTCTATCGAGCGAGTGCTACTGACGCCGACGATCCGAGCGATCACTTGGCGGCTGGCGGTGACCGTGTCGGCGCGTTGCTCGTTGGCGAGCTCGGCGATCGTAAGGTACGTCGCAAACGCTCCCGCGAGCACGCCCGCTGGCACGTGCGCTCGCATCGCTCGAAGCGCTCGATGGGTGATCAATACGCGCGGCCCGGAGGGATCGCCCAGCAGCCGGTAGATCGTCGGTTCGGGTCCGGTTGGGCCTAATGGGCGCGTGATCTCGAGCGCCGGTTCGAGCAGCAGCGCCCGCGTGATCTTCGTCAGCGACTTGGGGCTGAGCCCGGTGAGGGCCGCAAGATCTGACTGCGAGATCCGCGCGGCCGATCCGCCCAACTCGTTGCGCTGCTCGTCGGCGAGCAAATGCAGGCATGCGACGAGCCACAGCGCACGCTGACGCAGCAGCCCTGGCACGCTCTGGCGCGTCGCCTCGATGCGCTGCACGGGCAGCATGACGAAGCGCCCGTCACGCAGCTGCACTGTTGCGAGTGCGCTCACGGCTGCGCCCTGGACGCGGTGTCGCTCAGTGGGTGCGAGCGCGAGCAGGATTCCGCGGCGACGCGGATAAGATGAGAGACGCAAGAAGTCATGTTGTTCCCGAAGCGCCGCCCATGCCCGCGGGTGGCGCTTCGTCGTGCAGGGGTCAGGTCGCTGCGGAGCTCTCCCTCGTCTGTCGTTGGCGGTCGCGCAGCAGCTCTTGGCGGACGGCGCCGGTCGAGCGCTCGATCTCGAGCAGGTAACGGCTGCCGCGCCTGACAATCTCGGCGCGACGGTAGGTCGGGTCGCGCGCGAGGACCTTCTTGAGCGCCTTGGTGAGCGTCTTGCGGTTGTCGGTCGGCCGTTGGGCCTTCAGGCGCAGCATCCCGAGGAATCGGTCGTCGACCTCGCGGGAGTGTGTCTCAACCTCGAGCGTTTCGTGCTGGACGTAGGCGAGCATGTTCAGCGCGACCCAGACGCGCTTGGCGACGCCGTCCAGCGCTCGTTGGGTCTCGAGGTCAAGCACCTTGCCGCTACGCTCAAGCACGGCCTCTGCGAACCATGGGGCGAGCGTGATCTCGACGCGCGCGTTGTCGGCCTCGGCGATCTGGACGAAACGGCTGCCGCGCAGCGCCTGCTCTCCAGCGATCGTGACCTCAGTTGAACGGCGGTGCCGTGGCGCGTCTAAGTCGCGAAGGACCGCGCTGTCGGCGAAGATCGCAAGCTCAGTGAATAGCCGGCGGGCGCGGACGCCGGTCTCGTTGCCGTCGTCGTCGTACTCGGGGAGTTCGAGGCTGACGTCATACAGCCGCTTGAGCGCGATCGCGAGATCGCGCCGCTGCCGTGTGCCGAGGGTGATGCCAAGCATCGAGAGCAGCGATCCCAAAGTAGTCGGGGCCGCGAGCGGCCATGCGGGCATCGTGAAAGCTTCTTGCGTGGAAGGGGCTGGCGGCGCAAGATTCTGACGACTTTCCTACCAGCAGGTCACCGAATTGGTGTTCTTGTCGCCGACGTCGCCGAAGCGCAGCGACAGGACGGTCAGCGCGTCGAACTCAAGCGTGCCGATTGGTGCGTCGGCTGCTGAGATGACGGCGCCGGCGAGTGTGCTCGCCGAGACGCGGTCGACGAGATCCTTGGAGTTGAACTGCACGAGGCCGGCGGCGGCGGTGCCGAAGCGCTCCTCGAGAAAGCTTCGTCGCAGCGGATATGGCTCGGTGGCAGCCTGCATGCGTGTACCTTCAAGGGCCGATCGGACGAGTCCTGCGGATTGTGGGAGTGCTGTTCACCCCCTCGGGAGCGCCGTACACCACTGGTGGGAGCGCTGTCCACCACACCGACCTCGCCAAGAGCGCGCCCTGGCACGGGTTTGCGTGCTCTTGGTGGTGGAGTACCTCCCGACGGTGGTGGATCTGCTCCCGGCAGTGGTGGATCTGCTCCCGAGGCGCGGCCGAACGCGACAACGGTGGTGGATCTGCTCCCCCCACGACGAAGCGGCCTCGCACGACGATCCCGGCAATCGCTGGTGGGTCAGGTCGCTGCGAGCGAGCTGAGTGGGCGTCGACCGCGCACCTCTAGGAATCGGTCGAAGGGTTCAGTGTGGAGGCGTCCTCGTCGTGACGTAGCCGCGCAACGATCGCTACCAGCTCGTCTGAGCCGTGGCAATCAACGACGATTTGGTAGCGATCGTGCGCCCTGGCGAGGATGCTGACTGGGCTTGTGCCGCAGGTTCGCTCCAGACTCTCGCGTAGATCGCGAAGCCACTCCACCTGGTCAGCCGAGGATCCGCTGCGCGGTGGTGCTGGCTCTTTGTGCGCTTTGACCTGGCGCTCGAGCGCGCGGACTGACCAGCCCTCCGCGGCGCAGCGCCTACCGAATCGGGCCTGATCGCCGTGGTCGGGCAGGCTCAGAAGGACGCGCCCGTGACCCTCCGACAGGTTGCCGCACGCGATGAGCTCCAGCACGCTGCCGGGTAGATTGAGCAGGCGAATGAGATGGCTGATGGCCGTGTCTCCCCGGCCGGCACGACGACCGATCTCGGCGAGGCTCATGCCGAAGTCGTCGCGCAGGGCAGCGCAGCCGCGCGCCTCCTCAATTGGGTTGAGGTCATCGCGCGCCATGTTCTCGGTCAGCGCCATCTGCGCGCTCGTTGCGTTGTCGACGCCATCAACGATCGCCCTGATCGTCGTCATCCCAGCGAGTTCGGAGGCGCGCCAGCGCCGTTCGCCCGCTACGAGCTCAAAGCCCACTTCACCGCTATCAGCCGAGCTCTCAGCGGGACGAACGAGGATCGGCTGCAGCACACCCCCGTGTGCGGCAATCGAGTCCGCCAGTTCCTGTAGTGCCTTCGCGTTGAAGGACCGGCGCGGTTGATAGCGGTTGGGTCTGATTGACTTGATCGGAAGCTGCACGACGATCTGGTCGGCGTCCGAGGCGAGAGCCGGCAAGCCGCTTATCGTGCCTGGGGCTCCCGGCACCGGGAGCGCGGCAGAAAGTTCCTCGAGGCCCACCAGACCGGCGATCGACAGCCTCCGAGCGCTCATACCGCCGCCACCGTGAAGGACAGCTCCTCTGCGACGTCGTGCAGCGCTCTGACGGCGGCCGCGAGCCGTTTGTTGGAGGGGGTGCACGCGATCGCGATGAGCGGCCGGCGCTCGGCCGCGGCGTTCGCAAACGCCCGCGTGTGCGGCACCTCCGAAAGCATCAGGTCAACGCTCAACTGCGCACAGACTCCGGCGAGATCCAACGCTCCGATGTCCATGATCTGCCGATAGGTCCGCGCGCGCGGGTCCGCGTGGTTGCGCAGGACCCGCAGCCCTGGGATACGAGCGTTCGGCACCGCGGCCATCTCACGGACATGACGCATGGTGTTGACGACGCCCTGAACCGACCCGTCGTCAGTCATGTCGACGACGCACACGACCTCGTCGACCACCTGCAGCGCGTTGGTTAGCAGCAGCCCTTTCGACGGTGGCGTATCAATCACGACGACGTCATAGGAGCACTCGTCGAGGTACTCACCGAGCACCAGCCGCAGCCGCATCTCGCGGTAGTTCAGCCCGGCGAGCTGGCCGGCGACCTCGCTGAGCTGCGGCCCCGACGCGATCAGGTCGACGCCGTCGACAACGTTCGCGATCACGGCGTCGCGCGGCGCCTTCTGCTGCAGATAGATGTCGGCCAGGGTCCCCGGCGCGTCTCGTGGATCTATCCCGAGCACCTGCGTCGCCCGGAATGTGGGATCGGAATCGATCAGCAGCACGCGCTGACCGCGCGCCCCAAGCGTCGCCGCGAGGTTGACCGCGATCGTCGTCTTCCCCACTCCACCCTTCTCATTTCCGACCGCGTAAACCCGTGCCGCCATCAACTGCCTCCTTAGCGCTCGCTTGGAAAGCCTGACAGCGCCCGCGGACGGCTGACACCGTGCACGGACGCCGAGGCCCGCACGAATCGCGAAGATGCGTCTGATTGTCACGTGACAAGTCGACGCGATAACCGGCGCTCTCTGCCGCCTGCGGTAGTAGCAGCAAGCGCCGCTGCCTCCCCGCCTCGCCGACTTTTGGCCTCGAGAGCGGCGACCTTTCTCCCTCTATCAATGGCACTATCACTCGCTTGCAGGCTCGCTCGGCTTCGCCCTGACGCTCGGGTCGTTTGGCTGGCTCTCGCCGGAGCGCTCTGCCCATCGGGCTCCCGGGCTGCCGGGCAGGCTGTGCGTCAGGCTGACGGGCTGTCGGGCTCGCTGTCGAGCCTGAGAGAGAGTGAGGCAGCGACACCGCGAGCGGGTCAGGGAACGCGGGCGTTGAACTGCGTGCGATCGAGCGGGAAGGAACCGCCGCTAGAGGTGGCGAATGTAGGCGTGTATGACGACGATATGGGCGGTTGCGAACCAGAAGGGCGGAGTGGGGAAGAGCACGGTCTCCGTCAACCTCGCAGTTGTCTTCGGGCAGCGGGGTCTTCGGACGCTCGTTTGCGATCTCGATCCGCAGGGCAACGCGGCCGACATGCTCGGCGCGAGCGCTGGTGGCCGGCCGAGCCTATGTGATGTCTTTGAGGGCACCCTGTCGATCGCGAACGCCCGGATGTTCGACGTCGCGTCTGGCGTGGATCTGGTGCCAGCTGGAGACGAATCGCGTCTGTCGGGCGTTGAGCAGGGCCTCGTCGGTGTGCCTGCCCGCGAGCAGTGGCTGACGCGGATGCTCGCCGGCAACGTCGATCTCTACGCGCACGTGATCCTCGACTGCCCGCCGGGCTTGGGGCAGCTGACTACCAACGCGCTGGTGGCGGCCGACCGCGTGCTGGCGCCCGTCCGCCTGACGGACCGCAACGCCGTCAAGGGCGTCAACGAGCTCGTGCGCTCGGTCGTCGCGCTGCGAGAGGTCGGCTTCGATGTTTCGATGCCCGAGGTTCTCGGCGTGGCCGCCGACGACCGCTTGCTCACGGTCCAGGCCGCTCGAGAGCAGATCGCGACGCTTGCGCTCGCGATGGTGACAGCGGAGATTCCCAGGACCGAAGCGATCTCCAATGCGGTCACCGAGGGTTTGCCGATCGTGCTGCGCGAGCCGCACCACCGCGCCGCACAGGCGTTCGTGGCTCTGGCCGACGAGCTGGTGCCCGCGCTGGCGAGATCGGCGTGAGATGGCGCTGAAGGCGTTGCCGTTGGAGCCAGTGGAGGCTCACCGACTCGACGATCCGCGTCGACCTGCGAGCGCCCCGGTCATTGCTGCCGCAGGTGGGGCGCCACAGGTGCCAGGCTTGACAGAGGCGCCAGACGTGCCAGGCACCCCGAACAGGCCGCCACGAGAACGTCGTGAACGCGCGTCGCCCCACGAGCTCCCGCCCACGACGAACA
>Ga0136614_10002468_pt1 | contig 11512 bp, 3 predicted proteins | sample AntDrymUQ2792106_2_FD_106643 | JGI IMG/M metagenome (GOLD analysis project Ga0136614, IMG submission 106643) | Polar desert sand microbial communities from Dry Valleys, Antarctica - metaG UQ279 (21.06) | ecosystem: Environmental > Terrestrial > Soil > Desert | place: Antarctica: Dry Valley...
CTCGTCCACCCCCACGGCGGCGAGAGCGGCGACCCGTTCCCGGCAGGAAGCCACCGTGCCGACGAGACCGCGTTCGTTGAAGAGCCGTTCGCTCGCCTGGCGCGTGAGGAAGTCCTTGTCCGCGTCCGCGAGCTCGAACTCGTCCCCGGATCCGCGGACCCGGTCGGCCTGGAGACCGAGGTTGACGAGGAGGTAGTCGAGGTATGCGCCGCTCACCTTCTCCCGCACCGCCGCCTCGTGCTCCGCGAGGTACGTGTGGAGGCTCACCCCCACGCGGCCCGCCGCCGGATCGAGTCCGCGCCCCGCCCGCGCTTCCCGATAGATCGCGATCTTCCCGGCCAGCTCCTCGACCGACATCAGGAACATCGACGTGATGACGCCCGCGCCGAGCTCTCCCGCGGTCCGGAACATGGCGTCGGACTGGCAGGAGAACCAGATGGGGAGGCGCGGCTGGATCGGCCTCGGGAAGGTGCGGATCGAGACCTCGTTGCCGAGGCCGTTGAGGGCCGTGATCGATCGTCCCTCCCACAGGTCGCGGAGGGTCTGCACCCCGTCGAGCATCACGGTCCGCCGATCCGCGTAATGGGAGGGCCAGAGCGCGAAGTCGTTCACGTGCCAGCCCGACGCGAAGGAGACGCCGACGCGGCCGCGGGACAGGTTGTCGACGACCGACCACTCCTCGGCGACGCGGAAGGGGTTCTGCAGCGGCATCACGACGCTCGCGGCCCGGATCTGGATGCGGGTCGTCACGGCCGCGATGGCGGCGCCCAGGACGGCCGGGTTGGGATACAGGCCCCCGAAGGGATGGAAGTGGCGCTCGGGCGTCCAGATGGCGGCGTATCCGTGGCGGTCCGCGAACTGCGCCCCCTCGAGGACCAACCGGTACTTCTCCCCGGAGTCCGTCGAGCCGTCCGACGAAAAGAAGAAGAGGCTGAACGCGACCGGCGCCCTCTCTTTTCCGACCACGGGGGAGGGCGGCTCGAGGGGCGGCGCCGGATCCGTGGGGGCGCCCGGCGCCGCCCCGGAGGGTCCCGAGGGGATCGTGGCGGCGATGCTGGCCGTCGGCGCCGCTCCCGGAAGGGGGCCGGCGGGGCGCGGCTCACGCCTCCCGCGCTCGATCACGGCGGTCACGTCGGCGAGGGTCGGGGTTTCGAACAGGACGCGCAGAGGCAACTCGACCCGGAATTCCTTTCGGACCCTCGCGACGAGGCGCGAAGCGAGGATGGAGTCCCCTCCCAGCCGGAAAAAGTTTCCGTCCGCCTCGATCTTCTCTACGCCCAGGAGCTCGGACCAGATCTCCGCGACGCGCCGCCCGACGGATTCCTGCTCCGCCGCGGCGTGCGGGCTCCCGGAGCCCCGCGCGCCCGCGGGAGAAGCGATCCCCAGCGCCTCGGCGAGCCCCGCCCGGCGCAGCTTTCCCGTGGGACCCTTCGGGATGTCGGCGACGATCAGGATCTCGCGAGGGACCTTCGAGCCCGTGAGCCGGGACGCCGTGAACTCTCGCAGCTCCTTCTCCGTCGCCGCGCCCGGAGCGCGGAGCACGACGGCCGCCGCGATGTCCTCGCCGAGCGTCGGATGCGGCACCCCGAAGGCGACCGCCTGGGACACCGCCGGATGGTCCATCAGGACCTCGTCGACCTCGGATGGGGACAGCTTCTCCCCGCCACGGTTGATGATGTCCTTCAGGCGACCGGTCAGAGACAGGTACCCGTCAGACGAAAGGAGCCCCAGGTCTCCCGTCGGAAACCAGCCGTCGGCGAGCGCCTGCGCCGAGGTCGGGCTCCCCTCGTAGCCGCGCATCACGGCCGGGCCCCGGACGACGACCTCTCCCGCCTGCCCGGGGGGGAGCCGGTTGCCCGATTCGTCCCGGATGGCCACCTCCGGTCCCGCCGGCACGCCGACGGTTCCCGCGCGGCGGAGGCCGTCCTCGAGCGGGCTCGAGGTGATCTGCGTGCACTCGGTCATCCCGTACGCCTCGATCACCGGGCAGCGGAACTCCCGCTCGAGCCCCGCCTTGACGGTGGGGGGGAGGAAGGCGGCGGACGAGCGGATGAACCGCAGTGGGGTTCTCCGCAGGATCTCCCGATGAGCCCCCGCAACCTCGACGACGGCGTGGTGGATCGTCGGCGCCGCGGTGTACCACGTGGGGCGATATTCCTGGATCCACGCGAAGAACTCGTCGGCCGAGAAGCCCGGCGCGCAGACGACGGAACCGCCCGCCGTGAGCGAGGAGAGGACCGCGATGATCAACCCGTGCGCATGGAAGAGGGGCATCACGTTCAACGCGCGGTCGCCCGCGTCGAGACGCAGGGCGGAGGCGATGTTGTGAGCCGACGTGGCGATCGCGCGGTGCGTGAGGGGCACGGCCTTGGGCCGGGACGTCATTCCCGAGGTGTAGAGGATGAGCGCGACGTCCTCGGGCCGCTCCGGGTCGGCCGCCGCGGCCGGCGCGCCGAGTTCCCCCGTCAGACGGAGACCTCCCGCCGGGGCGTCCCCGCCGGACGCGGGCGCTGCCTCCAGAATGGATATCCCCCGCGCTCCCGCCGCCGCCCGCGCCTCCGCGGCGCCGTTCGGGGGAACGATCAGGGCGCGGGCCCCGAGGTCGGCCAGGAAGAAGTCGAACTCGCTTTCACGGTAGGCGGGGTTCAGCGGCGCGCAGATCGCGGCCATCGAGACCCCGAGGAAGGCTGTCGCCATCTCCGGCCCGTTCGGCAGGACGACGGCGACGCGATCGGCGCGCCGGACGCCCATGGCCGAGAGCGTCGCCGCGATCGCCCCCGCGTTGGATACCAGGTCGCGGTAGGTGGCCGCGGGGCGTCCGGGCGCCGCGACCGCCACGGCACCCGGCCACTGCCGGGCATTCGCCGCCAGCAGCTCTGAGATACTCGCGGTGAGCGGCGCGTTGAGCGTCCCGACGCCCGCGGCCATGGAGGCCACTTTCAGGACACCTCGGGAGAAGAGTGTCTCCCATTTCCGGGTTCGACCCGGACCGAATTCCGCATCATTTCCTCCCCATCCGCAATGACACCTATGCCCCGACCGGCTCCCTCAGGGCCGCCCCGGCATCCGCAAGACCGAGCCTAGCGCACCGACCCCCGGATTCCCCGGACCAGGGCTCCCCCCGTTCGGTAAAGTCCAGACGCTGAACAACTTCCTCGAATCGCTCTCGATCCATTCGACGCATACTCCGCCTTCGGCGAGGGACGACCGTGTCTCACAGGCTGGGCATCTCGAACAGCTCCAGGAAGAGGCCGAAGGTCAGGACCACGAGAAGAAGGTCCGCTTCGTAGGGGATGTTGAGCATGAAGTCGGGGGCGCCGTAGCGCGTCCGCAGCTTCTCGACTTCGTCGGGGTTGAAATACCCCTGCCGGGCCACCGTCTCGTACGACAGGAGGTCTTCGACCCAGTCCTTTTTCAGGCCGAGGAGCTGGGGACTGCCGGGCGCGGCGAAGGGAAACTTCTCCCGCTCCGCGATCACGCCCGGCACGTAACCGGCCGCGATCTTTCGCAAAACGTACTTCTCCCGGAAGCCGCGGAGCTTCAGGTCGGGAGAGATCTTCGCGGCCGCGTCGAGGACGCCGATGTCCAGGAAGGGGAAGCGGCCCTCCACGGAGTGGGCGAGCAGCATCCGGTCGCCGGCGTCTCCCAGGAGATGGTCGGCCAGGCGGACCTTCATGTCGACGTACGACCGCTTGTGGAGCGGGTGCAGCCCCTCGATCCTGGCGCGGTCGATGACCCCGAACTGGGTGAACTCGAAATCGCCGTAGCGGCCGTTCACGCCGTCCGAGAAGAGGCTCTGCTTGACCGCCCGGTGGGCGAGCTGGCTCGTCTCGTAGTGAAAATCGGGATCTCCCCAGAGCTTCTCCCGGAGCGCCGCCTCGCCGGGAGGCACCGCGTGCCCGTTCCCCTGCGCGCGGCGGAACGCGTCGAAGCGGTAGCTGGTGTAGCCGGCGAACAGCTCGTCGGCTCCTTCGCCGGTCAGGACCACGCGGACGCCGTCCGACTGCGCGGCCGCCGAAAGGGCGAACGTGGCGGCGTTGTAGGTCTCTTTCAAAGGGCACTCGCAGTGCCAGATGACGTCCGGAAGGTTCGCGGCGACGTCCGCCACCCCGCACTCGATCTGCCGATGCGGGAACTTCAGGTGATCCACCATGAGCGCCTGGTACTCGCGCTCCGCGAAGTAGGGGTCCTGAAACGCGATGGAAAACGTCGTCTTCTCATCCGGAGAGACCCGCCGCATCATGCTCGTCACGAGCGAGGAGTCGAGGCCGCCGCTCAGATAGGCGCCGGCGGGCACGTCGGACTGGAGCCGGAGCGCGACGGAAGCGAGGAGCCGCTCCTCGAGCTCCGCGAGGTCTTCCGCCTCCGGGCGCTCGTACACCGCGTCCGCCTCACGGGGGTAAGGGATGTCCCAGTACGGGGCCGTCCGCACCGAGCCGTTGCGCACTTCGAGCAGGTGGCCGGGTGGGAGGCTCTGGATCCCCGCGAACATGGTGCGGGGGCTGACGAGGCCGGGGAGCGAGAGGACCTGATCGAGGCCGGTCAGGTCGACCCGCCGCTCCACCCGCGGGTCCTCGAGAATCGCCTTGATCTCGGAGGCGAAGACCAGCGTGTCATCGACGACCGTGTAGAAGAGCGGGAGGACGCCGAACTGGTCGCGGGCCAGCAAGACGCTCTGCCGGCGCGCGTCGAAGATCGCGAATGCGAACTGGCCGCTCAGGCGCGCGAGCAGGCCCTCCCCCTCCTCCTCGTAGAGGTGGACGAGGACCTCCACGTCCGATCGCGAGCGGAAGGTATGGCCCCGCCCGAGGAGCTCCTGCCGCAGGTCGAGGTAGTTGAAGATCTCCCCGTTGCAGACGAGGTGGACGGTGCCGTCCTCGTTGGACATCGGCTGGTTTCCGCAGGGCAGGTCGATGATGCTCAGGCGCCGCACGCCGAAGCCGACGCGCTCGTTCACGAAGTACCCGTCGTTGTCCGGCCCCCGATGGATCAGCGTCTCGGTCATCCTCCCGAGCAGCCTCTCCTCGATCGGGCGCGGCTCGCGGAGGTTGACGACGCCGCAAATTCCGCACATGGCCTACCCTCGCGGATCGGGCGCGCCGCCGCGCCCGCGCGTCGCGCCGCGCGGGGTGGACGGCTCCCGCGTCACCGGCAGACGCCCTGCCGTCCCGGCTTTCAACGTCTCGACGAGGCTGTCGAGGTCTTTCTGGCTGAGATTCGCCCTGGGGAAGTCGGACGGCGTGTAGCTCCGTACGTCGGCGGAGAGGCAGTGCGCGATGACCGCCCGCAGTGCTCGCTCGAAGCCCTCCGCGAGACGCTCGATGGTCGCGCGCTCGTGCAGGTTCTCGCTGTACATCCAGGAGAGGCGCAAACGGCCTTCGTGAACCCTTCCATCGACGGCGAGGGGATACCGCCGCCGGTTGCGGGGGCTCCGGGGCGATCCGATCGACGGGAGCACCGTCCAGAGCGAGTCCTCCGGAAGGAGCCGGTCGACCTGGCCGTAGTAGTTGAAGCTCACCGCCGGCTCCGGCAGGGACGCCCACCGTCCGCGCGCTCCGGCGCTCGTGGCGAGGTAGCGCAGAAGGCCGTAACCGACGCCGCGCTGGGGGATCGCGCGCAACTGCTCCTTGACCGCGATCAGGCTCTCCCCGGGCCCGGCCCCCTCCGGGAGCTCAAGGAGGACTGGGAAGCGCGCCGTGAACCACCCGACCGTGCGCGCGAGGTCGATCCCCGGGGCCACCTCCTCGCGCCCGTGTCCCTCCAGGCCGATCCGCACGGAGCGGGAGCCCGTCGCGCCCGCGAGCGCTTTCGCCAGAGCGGCGAGCAGCGCATCGTTGATCTGCGTCCGATACGCGGCGGGCACCTCCGTGAGGAGCGCCCGCGTCTCCGCCTCGGTGAAAAGGGACTCGATGATCCGCTCCGACCCGACCGTGTTCTCTCCGTCCGCATCGTTCGGGAGCGCCGCTGCCGGGGAGTCCCCGCGAGACGACCAGTACGCCGTCTCCCGTTCGAGCGATCCCGAGGCGGCCACCCCGGCCAGCGTCTCCGCCCACTCCCGGAACGAGGACGTCTTCGGGAGCGCCGGGCTCGCGCCGGCCCGGGCCTGCCGGTAGGCGGACTCGAGGTCCTCGAGGAGCACCCGCCACGAGACCACGTCCACCGCGAGGTGATGGACGATCAGGAGGAGCCGGGCCGGCGTGTCGGGCCCGCGATCGAAGAGGACGGCTCGGGCGAGGGGCCCGCGCGCGAGGTCCAGCGAACCCTGCGCCTCCTCCGCGGCGCGCGCGATCGCCTCCGCCTGTCCGCGCTCGTCCATTCCGTGGAGCGGCCGCAGGGAGAAGGTTCCGCCGCGCTCCGGCGGCGCGGCGGCCTGTCTCCACCCCGAGGCGTCGCGCGTGAATCGGAGGCGGAGCGCGTCGTGGTGCTCCACGAGGGCCTCGACCGCCGTCTCGAGGGCGCGGGGATCGATCGGTTCGCGCGCTTCGATCAGCATCGACTGGTTGAAGTGATGCGGGTCGGCGAGGTCCTGCTCGAAGAACCAGTGCTGGATCGGTGTCAATGGGACGGGTCCCGTCACGGGCCCCTCCGCGGCGCGCCCGGCGGCCGGGCCCTCCGCCGCCTCCGCGAGCTCCGCGATCGTCTGCCGCTCGAAGAGCTGGCGCGGCGTCAGGCGCAGGCCCTCGCGGGCCGCCCGCGCGACGATCTGCATCGCGAGGATGGAATCGCCTCCCAGGTCGAAGAAGTTGTCGTGGACGCCGAAGGCGTCTGCGCGCAGCACGTCCGCCCAGACCTTCGCGAGGATCTTCTCCTCGCGAGTCCGCGGCGCGACGATGGACTCGCCCCCGCCCGGGATCGTCGGGTCCGGGATCGGGAGGGCCGCCCGATCCACCTTCCCGTTCGGCGTCAGCGGGAGCCGGTGCAGCCGGACGAACGCGGAGGGAATCATGAACTCCGGCAGCGTCCGGGCGAGGAACTCGCGGAGTTCCGCCGCCGCGGGCGTCTCATCGCCGGGGACGACGACGTATGCGACGAGCCGCCTCGCCGCGCCGGGCGACTCGCGGGGGAGGACGACCGCCCCCTCGATCGCCGGGTGCCGGCGCAGCGCCGCCTCGATCTCGCCGGGCTCGATCCGGAACCCGTGCAACTTGATCTGATCGTCGGTGCGGCCGAGCAGCTCGAGGGTCCCGTCCGGCAGATAGCGGGCGAGGTCGCCGGTCTTGTAGAGCCGGACTCCCTTTCCGTCCACGTCGATGACGGGAAACGCCTCGGCCGTCAGCTCCGGCCGCCTCCAGTACCCGCGCGCGAGGCCTGCCCCGCCGATGTGGAGCTCGCCCGGCACGCCGAAGGGGACCATCTGGCCTCGAGCGTCCAGCAGGACGACCCGGCAGTTCGCGAGCGGCTGTCCGATCGGGACCGTCTGCGGCCGGCCGGACTCGAACGACTCGGGGAAGGAAAACGTCGTGGCGCCGACGGTCGCTTCCGTCGGGCCGTAGTGATTGACGATCCGGCAGGAGGGTGCGAGCGCGCGGACCCGTTCGAGAAGGTCCCAGCTCGAGGCCTCCCCGCCGAGGACGAGGCACCGCCGCGGGAGGAGCCGCTCCGGTCGGGAGGCCGCGAGGAGCGCCGCCAGGTGGGAAGGGACGATCTTCAGATAGTCGACCGGGTCCCGCTCGAAATCTTCCGCGAGCCCCTCCGGGTCGACGGCACGGGCCTCGGAGACCACGCGCAGGCGCCCGCCCGACGCGAGGCTCGGGAAGATCGCCGTATTGCCGAGATCGGCCGCGAGCGTGGTCACCGTCGCAAAGCCGGCCCCCCGGCCGGGTTTCAGGACTTCGAGAATCGCGCTGACGTAGTTGCCGATCTGTCTGTGCTCGACGGCGACTCCCTTCGGGCGGCCGGTCGAGCCCGAGGTGAAGATCACGTAGGCGAGGTTCCCCGGTCGCGAACGGTGAGGCGGGTTCGTAGCGGGAGCGTCGGGGTTGGCGTCGAGGAGGACGATTCCGGCGCGGGCCGCGAAGCGGCCGGCGAGCGCCGCGCGCGTCAGGACCGGAGACGCCCCCGTGTCGTCCAGGAGAAACGCGAGCCGTTCGTCGGGCAATGACGGGTCGAGGGGGACATACGCGCCGCCCGCCTTCCAGATCGCGAGAACGCCGACGATCATCTCGATCGAGCGCTCGACGCACAGACCGACGAGGGATTCGGGCCCAATCCCCGCCTCGATCAGGACGTGCGCGAGCCGGTTCGCCCGCTCGTTCAGCTCCGCGTAGGTCAGCCGGCCGCCGTCGCCGGAAACGGCCTCGTCGTCGGGGGCGCGCGACGCCGCCTCCTCGAAGCGCTCGTGGATCGGACGGTCGTCGGGGAACTCCCGGCGCGTACCGTTGAGCGCGTGACAGAGGCGGCGTCTCTCCTCGTCCGCCAGTATCTTCAGCCGGCCGACCGAGACATCGGGATTCGCCACCGCGCTCTCGAGGATCCGGCGCAACCGCGCCGCCAGCCGCTCGATCTCGTCACCGCCGAGCCGGTTGGCGTCGTAGTCGATCCGCATGCGGAGCCCGGTCTCCATCGCGGCGCACGCGAGCCGCAGCGTGAACCGGTCGATGCGCGCCTGCTGCTCCTCGAGCCGGAAGGTGAGGCCCCCGTTCCCCGCCGACGCGCTGGCCGCGTAGTCGAAGACGAAGGGAAGGAAGAGGGCCGGGCCCCGCGCGTCCCCGCCGCGGTGCACCTCCCAGGTGAAGAGCTCCGCCCACGGTTCCTGATCCCGGACCGCGCGGTCCACGCGGGAGACCGCCACGGCGAACGTGGGATCGCCCTGGAGATCTCCGCGCAGCGGGAGGTACCTGCCGCAGAGACCCATCGCGCTCCGCAACTCCTCGAGGGGCCGGCCGGCTGTCGCATACCCCACGACCAGCGCGGGGTCGTCCGTCAGGCGCGCGAGGAGCACCTGCCAGCACGTCAGGAGCAGGGTCCGCGGGCTCACGCCGAGCTCCCGAGAGACCTGTGCGATCCGCTCGCGAGTCGAAGCGGCGAGCGTGAACGGAAACGACCCGGGCTCGAAGGGCCGTTCCCCGGCAGCGCCTGTTTCGAACGGAAGCCGCGAGGACGACGCCGCCGGGAGGTCGATCCTCCGCCAGTATGCGATCCCGGGAGCCGATTCGGGCTTATCGAGGAGGTCATGGAACCACTCGGCGACGTCCGGGTACTGCAGGACCTCCCCGAGGCCTTCTCCCGCCGAGGGATCGGCGTAGAGCGCGCTCAACTCGGAAACGATCTGTTCGAGGGTCGTCGTATCGGCGCACAGGGCGGGAAGGTCGAGGATCAGCTCGCTCCTCCCCGGGGAGGGCCGGAGGAGCCGCGCCCGGACGACGGCGGCATTATTGGGGTCGACGGCGGCGTCGTTCCCCTCCGCGAACGCGATCGGGAGACGATCGCGGATGGCCTGAAGCGGCGTGCCCATGCCCGTGAGCAGCGGGAACTCCGTGCGAAGGATCTCGTGCCGCTGCGCCACCGCCTCGAGCGCGTCGCGGAGCCGGGCGGAGTCCACGTCTCCCTCGATCGCGATCACGCCGCGCGTCCGATAGGGGGCCGCGCCGTCCCGTTCCTGCAGCGCCCACAGGCGGCTCTGCTGCGGAGAGAGCCGGAACCCTTCGACCGTCTCCGACGTCACGCTTTTCCCCGCGCCGCCTGTGACTGCCGCCAGGATTCGGCCATGCCGACCACCACGCGCCGCGGGCCGGAGAACGGCTTGCGCGCGTGCGCCGTCAGCATGTTGTCGACCATCAGGATGTCTCCGGCCTCCCAGGGAAACGCGACGGCCTCCCCGCGGTAGGCGTCGCGGATCTCCTGCAGGTCCTCCTCCTCGAATCGCGTCCCGTCGCCGTAGTAGGCGTTGCGCGGGAGATCTTCCTCGGCGTAGCTCGCGAGCAACTGGTCGCGCGCTTCCTGCGAGACGTTCGAGACGTGAAAGAGGTGGGCCTGATTGAACCAGACCGCCTCGTCCGTCACGGGATGACGCCCCGCGGCCTGACAGACTTCCCGTGTGCGCAACCGGTCGCCCTCGCGCCACTCCCAGACGATTCCCGCGGCGCGGCAGAACTGTTCGACCTGTGAGCGGTCGTCCGTCTGAAAGACCTTCTGCCACGGTACGTCCAGACCTTCCCCGTAGTTGCGGACGTATAGGACGCCCTTGCCGATCAGCCGGTCTCTCAGGTCCGGATCGATCCGATCGAAGACCCGGCGGCTGTCGCACAGGGGCGTCTCGCCTCCCTGGGGCGACGGCTGCACGCAGAAGAAGAAGATCTTCAGCGGCCAGTCGTGCGAGTAGGACATCTCGTTGTGAAGGGGGATCTCCTGGTGGGCCGGGTACTCCGTGGAGGTGTAGATGTTGCCGCCCACGCGGCTGCGCGGCGTGGAGCCATACGTGTACTCGAGGAGCGGGCCCGCGATCCCTTCGATGAGGCGCTCGAAATCCTCGACGCCCGCGACCTCGAAGCCGCGGAAGAGGATCGCGCCGTTCTCGACGAGCCGCGAGCGGAGAAGCTCGCGATGCCGGCCGGCCCAGGAAGAGAGGTCGAGGCCCGAGGCGGCCGGGGTCGCGAGGAGCGGCAAGGGTCCGCCGTCGCGCAACGGCTCCAGGCGCACGAGGGACTCCTCGGAGAGGCGCACGGCGGCGCGCCGGACGCCGCCCAGCGCTCCAGCCCCCTTCGAGGCGCCGTCGGGCGCTTCGGGCGGCATCGTCATGTCCGGAATGCTTTCCGGCGGACCGTACGTATCGGGGAGGTCATTAGCCGCTCCGAAAGGTTAGAAGTGAGCCTCGCGACCGGGTTGAATTGTCGGGCGGGGGCTTGAGAATTTAGATTTGGAAGGTATCACTCGGCCTGATCCAGGACACGGTCACTCTGATGCCATGGCGATGGCACCCTTGTGCCATTTGAAGACAGTCGCTCCGTCGGTCCCAGAATTCCCGCGTCCACACCGAATCTCTCTTTTTTTGGCATGGACCGCGCGGGCCTCCGCGTCAACCCCCTCAAAGCGGAGGAGAAACATGCGGATGCATCCCCGGAGGTTCTCTGTCCTCGCGTTGGGACTGTGTTTCGTCTCGGCAGTCTCGATCCTCGCGGCCACTCCTTCCTGGCGGGACGCCACCCGCGACGTCTACGTCGACGGCAAGCTCGACAGAGCGGCGCAGGTGCTCGTGGAGGAGGGGGGCAAGCTCACGGCGATCGTCGCGCCCGGCCTGACTCACGCCCTGGTGCTGGTGACCGCCGAAAAGACCTTCACGGCCGTGCCCCGCGATCGTTCCGCTTTTCCGCCGACCGATCGACGGCGGAGATGTCGGCCGCCGATTCTTCCGAGGCCGGCGGGGATTTCGAGCACGTCGAGCGCGGACACCCGATCGTCCACTGGAAGGGAAAGACGGTGCTCATCGCGCAGCACCAGGGACCGGTCGCGAGGTCACAGAGGAGACGCTCTGGCAGTCCGTCCCCGAGTGGAAGGGCCTCATGGAGGGGTATCA
>Ga0136614_10002469_pt1 | contig 11511 bp, 9 predicted proteins | sample AntDrymUQ2792106_2_FD_106643 | JGI IMG/M metagenome (GOLD analysis project Ga0136614, IMG submission 106643) | Polar desert sand microbial communities from Dry Valleys, Antarctica - metaG UQ279 (21.06) | ecosystem: Environmental > Terrestrial > Soil > Desert | place: Antarctica: Dry Valley...
GACGAGAAAAATCACGGGTAATTTCAAATTACAAGCCGTGTTCATCGCTTCCCAAAATTCGCCCTCGCTCGTCGTCCCGTCGCCCGTCGAAACGTAAACGACTTCATCTTCTTTGAAGCCGCGCACGTGCTCTTTGAGTTCTTCGACGAGCGTCGCGCGGTATGCGGCCTCAGCGCAGCCGACCGCTTGCAGGAACTGCGTTCCCGTCGGCGACGATTGCGAAACGATATTGAGTTCTTTGTGTCCCCAGTGCGAAGGCATCTGCCGTCCGTGCGAATTCGGATCCGCTTCCGCGCCGACGGCCGACAGCAGTTGTTCGAGAGGCGTCATGCCGAGTTGAAGACACAGCGCGCGGTCGCGGTAGTACGGGTAGAACCAATCGTAGGCGGGCTTCAATGCCATCGCCGCAGCCACCAAAACGGCTTCATGCCCCGCGCCTGAGATTTGGAAGAAGATTTTGTTCTGCCCCTTAAGCTGAATCTCTTTGTCGTCAATGCGCCGTGAGGCATACATCACACGGTAGATCGAGATCATCTCTTCGCTCGAAAGCCCGCGATACTCGCGCTGTTTTAATTCGGTCGCCACTTGCTTTTCTCCTGCTTTCCTTGTCGTTAATCAATCTTAAAATCTTCCACGAAGCGCGCATCTTCGCGGTACTCGCGTTCGTAAATGCCCACCTCTACGAGCGTTAAATGGCGCACGACTTCCGCGACTTGGTCGCGCGTCCATCCTTCGTTCGGTCTCATGCAGGCGTTCGCGCTCACCGTCGAGGCGTGCCGCACCATGTCGCCGACATAAGCGTACCTGCTTGGGAAGGTGTACATAAACGGTCGCGTCAAGTACATGCCGATAGCACCTACAGCCACCGCTAAGATAAACCCGTAACCAATGTATGTTATAAACTCAAGCAAGCCTTTGGACAAATATAGTGAGGGGAGAAATAACGCGGTGAGCGCCATGCCCCACAAGAGTGCTCCGAGCCACGCGGGACGTGCCAAGTCGAACAATTTGATCGCGCCCAGATCGCTTCGCAGTCTCTTCCATATGGCTTTACGTCCGGCTCGCGGAATTATTTCGTTGAATTGGGCGCGTGGGCGGAACGCACGGCGCGGGATAGACATCTCGCTGATGAAGGCTTCACGCATTTTGTGAAAAGCTTGTTGCGTCAGACACGGAGGACGCTGGCTCGATCTAAGCTTTGTCGTTACGCAATCAATCACATCGCGCGGCGTCCTCATCTCGCTGGCTACAGCATCAGGTATGCTAATTCCGAACGCTTCTTCATAGGCAATAACAAGTTCAACAGAGTCTAATCCCATTGTTGTCACCCTACTATGCAAAAAGATCGTCAACCGCCATTGTCCAGCCGGGCACGGCAGGCTCGGCATCGGCCATCTCGCCACGTCGAAAGATGCGCGGATGGTCGGTCGCATCTTGGCGGTAAGATTTGATTACGTCATCGCTTAATAGATCAACATCCCAAACCACAAGCGTTCCGGCGGCGAAGTAGTCGGCGCGTTTTTTCGCCACATCTTTTTCGGCGCGCTTGCCATAATCGCCTTCGCTTCTGACTTCGACGGCAAATACGGGCATATCGGGGAAAAACTTCATGCCGCCGGGTCGCCCTGTATAGAAGGCCGCATCAGGACTGAAAGATTTACGATGCAGAAGCTCGCAAAGAAACGCAGCATTGTCGGACACGGCACGTCCACTCCCTGTTTGTTTAGCGTATGCGCGTAAGCTTATGAAAATCTCGCTTGCGGCATAATTTGGCTTGTCACCTGTGGGCGACATGTGGATGATCTCTCCGTTGACGAGTTCGGCCTTGCCTTTGACCGCGTATAAATCTTCAATCGTGGCTTCGACTTTGGTGCTCATAATACGCTGCTCCTTTAGTCGTCCTCGTAGTCCGCCTCAAGCGTCATGCTGTAATCTTCCGCCATCGAGGGATGACCATGCTTCTCGGCCGCTTCGATGCCTCGCTCGTAAGCACCGCGCGCTTCGTCGTGGCGCTTCAGCTTTTCTAGCGCACGGGCGAGCATTCCGTAAGCCGCGCCTTCGTCGTCAGCGCGCGTGAGATAATCGTTGAGCGCGCCGACCGCTTCCTCGTAGCGGTCGGCCTTCAAAAGCTCATTCGCCAACCCGAAACGCACCATCGTGTTTTCGGGGTCGCTTTCGAGCATTTGCCGGAAAGTTTCAATGCGCGATGCGGCCATATAAGTGATGAGTGATGAGTGACGAGTAAAAAGCTTTTTACTCGTCACTCATCACTTTCCGCCAGCCCTTCTTATGCAACGAGCGGTTGCTTGCCTTGCGTGATAAGTTTAGCGATGGTTTGCAGTTGCATGTTGGTAGTGCCTTCGTAGATCGCGCCGATCTTGGAGTCGCGCCAGAATTTTTCTACGGGATAATCTTTGACGAACCCGTAGCCGCCGAAAAGTTCAATCGCTTTTGAAGAGATAAACTCGGCAGCGCGCGACGAGTAGAGTTTTGCTATCGCCGCCTCCTTGACGAAGTTGCGCTTCGAGTCTTTCAAGCGCGCGGCGTTATAGACGAGCAGACGCGCGGCTTCGAGTTGGGTTGCCATTTCAGCGAGCGTGAATTGCACACCCTGAAAATTATTGATCGCTTTGCCGAACTGTTGACGTTCAGCCGTGTAACCTACCGCCGCGTCTAACGCGCCCTGTGCGAGTCCTACCATCTGCGCGCCGATGCCGATGCGCCCCTCGTTCAAAGTCTCGATTGAAACTTTGTAGCCTTTGCCGAAATCGCCGAGGATATTTTCTTTCGGCACGCGCACGTCTTCTAAAATAACCTCAGTCGTTGATGATGCGCGAATGCCGAGTTTGTTTTCCTTTTTGCCGACGGAGAAACCGGGCGTGTTCTTCTCGACGATGAAGGCGGTGATGCCTTTGTAGCCTTGTTCCGGGTTGGCGTTAGCGAAGACGATGAAGATTTCCGCTTCGTTGCCGTTCGTGATCCAGAGCTTGCGACCGTTGATGACGTAAGCCTCCTTATCTTCGACCGCGCGCGTCGCCATCGCAAACGCATCCGAACCGCTTCCGGCTTCCGATAAGCAATACGCGCCGACTTTAGATTCGGCCATTTGCGGCAAATACGTCTTCTTCTGTTCGTCATTGCCATAGCGCAAGAAGGCGTTGGCGACCAAAGTGTTTTGCACGTCAACTAGCACACCAACGCTTGGGTCAACGCGCGAGATTTCTTCGACGGCGATGATCGCGTTGAAGAACGAACCGCCCGCGCCGCCCAATTCGTCTGGAATTTCGATGCCCATCAAGCCGAGATCGAAGCATTGTTTGATGAGCGCGGGGTCAAGCTTCGCGTGTTCTTCCATCGCTTCGACGCGCGGGCGAATCTCGCCTTCGGCAAACTCGCGCACGCTCGCGCGAAACATCTCTTCGTCTTCCGAAAGCACGGTGAGCGGTGTGCCTCCGAGCGATTCAATTTCGGTTTGACTCATTTCTGTTCTGCTCATAAATTTATTAACAAACGGATCATGTAGAATTGTTTTGCTGTAGGCTGTAGCATCGCTCAACACAGAGCTTTAGGTCAACTCTCAAAACCGGCGACGGCGGGCGAGAAAAGATAAAAGCGAACAGCAAGCCTGCATCAAAGCTTCCGACAAACTTATCGGCGCATCAAACGAACATTCTCCGGCATGAAGGAAAAGCGAAATGAAAGCGTTCGACACGCACAATCTCAAATCATCCCTGATCAAGATCATTCTATCCGCGCTATGTCTCACCATCGCCGTTTATGCGTCGCTGGCGACGGGCGAAGCGCAAGAGGGGGCGAAACGGCGCGCATGGATCACGATTCTTTCGACGACTGATTTGCACGGCAACATTCTGCCCGTAGATTATTACACGAACACGCGGGACGCGCGCGGCCTCGCGCAAGCCGCGACCGTCATCCGCCAAGCGCGCAAAGAAAATTCAAACTCGCTGCTTCTCGATTCCGGCGACACGATTCAAGGCACGCCGCTCATCTATTATCACAACAAAAAGAATAACGCGCCGCCCGACCCCGTGATGCTTTCGATGAACTCGCTTCAGTATGATGCGATGGCCGTCGGCAATCACGAATACAATTTCGGACTCAATGTATTAAATAAAGCGCGGGGCGAAGCCCGTTTCGCATGGCTCTCAGCCAACACATACAAAATGGGAACTGATGAAACTGTTTTCACGCCCTACATCGTCAAAGAATTAAACGGCGTGCGCGTTGGCGTTTTAGGACTGACGACGCCGGGCATCCCCGTGTGGGAGAACAAAGAGAATTACGCCGGACTTGAGTTTCGTGAACCCGTCGCGGAAGCGCGCAAGTGGGTGCAAGTGTTGCGCGAGAAGGAGAGAGTTGATCTCGTCATCATTGCGATGCACATGGGACTAGAGCGCGATCTGCGGACAGGAGAAGTTAGCCCCGGACAAGTGAAAAACGAAAACGCGGGCATAGCGATTGCTGAAAACGTTCCGGGCGTTGATGTGATCTCGATGGGACACACGCACCGCGAAATTCCATCCGTCTTTATCAACGGCGTGTTGCTCACGCAGGCTGACAAGTGGGCGCGCCGCGTCGCCCGCACCGACGTTTATCTTGAGCGCGATGCGGTGTCAGGGCGTTGGCGCGTCGTGGCGAAATCAGCGCGCACAATTCCTATCACGGACGCGACGGAAGTTGATATGGAGATCGCACGTATCGCCGCGCCTTACGACCGCGAAACGCAAGAGTGGCTTTCGCGCGTGATCGGAACATCGCCGCGCGAACTCACCGCGAAGGATGCGCGCTTTCGTGATACGGGCGTTCTCGATCTCATTCACCGCGTGCAGTTGGACGTGGGGCGTGCCGACGTTTCGATGGCGGCGAGTTTTAATCCGCAGGCGCGACTCCCGCAAGGCGACGTGACGGTGCGCGACATCGCCGGGCTTTACGAATACGAAAACACGCTCGTCGTCCTCGAAGTGACGGGGAAAATGCTGAAAGACGCGCTCGAACATTCCGCTAAATACTTTCGCGCGTATGAAAGTAACAAATCGGCGGCCGATTTGGTTGACGCGCGCGTTCCCGGCTACAACTTCGATATCGCCGAGGGCGTTACATACGACATCAATCTGGTGAAACCAATCGGTGAGCGCATCGAGAACTTACGCTTCAAAAGTCGCCCGGTCGTCCCGACGCAGAAGTTCCGTCTGGCGACGAACAACTACCGCGTCAACGGCGGCGGCGGATACACGATGTACAAGGATGCGCCCGTCCTTTACAGGTCGAGCGAGGAGATACGCGAGTTGATCATTGATTGGGTGGAGCGAAACGTCCGCATCCCCGTAGAGCCGACGAACAATTGGCGGCTGCTCCCGCAAGCGGCCGCCGGAGCAAGATTGTAAACCACCGGACTTTCATCTCAACGCCGCGTCGTGCAAACGGTTGCGACTGGTGTTAAGCTGTACGGTCGTTTGAAATGATTTGTTAGGCGAAGGCGGGACGTATGAAGAGAGCAAAAGCGATGCGCAACATCAGCCGCGTCGATCAGGAGAAAAAGAATCAACACGGCTGGCTGGTGAGGATGATGCGCGACGGCCGGAAGTTTCAAAAGTTTTTCTACGACGGCACATACGGCGGCAAAACCAACGCCCTGCGCCGCGCCAAAGAGCATCGTGACGAACTGCTGCGACAATATCCGCCTTCCGTGCGCGGCAACATGTTCAACCGAACGAACAGGCGCAACACGAGCGGGCACGCCGGGATTCACAAAACACGCTCCCTCAAAAGAGGGCGCATCTACGACGTGTGGCAGGCGGGCTGGGTGCTGCCGAACGGCCAGCACGTAAACAGAAAATTCCACTACTCGCCCGACGGTCGTAGCGAGGCGGCGGCTCTGAAGCTGGCCATCAAGGCGCGGAAGGAAGGGTTAAGAGAGGTGGAGCGAATGCAAAGGGCGTTTGACGAAAAGCGCGCAGCGCGAGCGCAAAAACGTAACTGAATTCGCTTCCAGCCGTCAACATCGGCGTCCGTTCGGCGACTACATCGAAGGCTTTTTACCTTCCGGTTCGAGGAAGTACGGGCTGTACAAAAGCCACTTCGCAAACTCACCTACCGTGATTCTCCGCACAACGCAACCGTGAGCTAAGGACACCTCTTCTTTGTTCTTTGTGTGTGATAGTAGCGTGAGGAAATGCTTGTCGGAATCTGTTTGCGCTAAACACAATAATCCCATCGCCCGCACAACAGGATTACGGTCATGGAGCATACGCTTGAAATCCTGCTCCGTGCCGCTTCCCAAAATGTCTTTGGATAACTGATAAAACTCGTTTTTGCCCGTCCAGCCGACAGGTTCGTAATCGGATAAAACTTCAACTGCCCTTAACTTCGAGAGTGAATTCCCGAACGAACTATATAAGTGCTCTGACTTGAGGCTTTGTCCTTTCGCAAGGCTAAAGGAAACTACAAGTAGCAAAACTATAAAACGAAATGTTCTGAGCTTCATCAATCTTACCCCGTAAAAAAGTCGCCAGATTTCCACTTTCGTTGCGCTTTGAAAATATAGCACTACAAACCGCTTTTTATTCTGCGCGCCTTACATCATAGCCGGACATAGCGTGAAACGTCGCGCGCTCTTTCCAACGCCGGTACAGGTGCAGGGAAAAGGCGAGCCAGACGCCGCTGATGAGATACGCGCCAAGCGTGTCGCTCGGCCAGTGTGCACCGAGGTAAACGCGCGAAAAGCCGACGAGCAGGACGGGGAGAAACGAAGCGGTGAGGGCGGCACGGCGGGCGAGGGAATAACGCGGGAGCAGAGCATAAGCGGTGAAGAAGAGAAAGCCGAAGAAGCAGACGTAAAACGTGACGTGCCCGGAAGGGAAACTCTGCGAGGACACGTCGCGGTAGATGCGGACGAGATCGGCCGTCGGGCGCGGGCGGGCGACGAGCAGTTTGAGAAGCGAAGTCATAATTGCGCCGCCGCCCGCGCTCAAGAGTAGTGCGGCCGCCTCGCTGCGGCGGCGGAAGAAGAGAAAGAGAAGAATGGCGATGAGCGTCAAGACGTGAGGCGTCAGGCTGTTGCCGAAAAGGGAAACGAAGCGCATCAACTCTGCAAATCCGGGCGCGTGGAGCGATTGAAGCGTGCGCGCGACACGCAAATCCCAACCGAAATAACTATAGAGATGCGCGAAGGCCGCAAGCACGGCGAACAGGACGAGCGCGACGGAATACCAAACTTCGGCGCGGAGAAGTCGGCGCGTTGCGCGGCGTCGCGGAGTGAAATCCGGTTGTTGTAAATCTTGTGACTGTACATTTTCGTGTGCGCCCGTTTCGGGGAGAGATGGCTGGTTCGTTGATTGATACATTCTGCCGTCTGCGTCTTTGTCAATCTTCATTGCTAGAGTTGCGGCGGGCGGCGCGGTGCGCGCATCCATGTCGCTATCGTATAATAGCTTTAACTTCAGAAGAATAGTATTTATGTTTGTGCCGGCGGGGGCTGCACGCTGATGTTAAGAGTTGAATACCGCGACGGACTGTACCTGCCCGATCTCGACTTGTGGTTTGACGCGCAAGAAGGGCGTGAGCGCTGCGTTATCTCGCACGCGCATTCGGATCATACGGCGGAGCACCGCGCGATCATCTCGACGCCTGAGACGGCGCGCATCTTTCGTCATCGCGTTGACAGAAACAATGAGGCGACCGTTGAAACACTCCGTTACGGCGAACGGCGCGATTACGGCCGCTTCGCTTTAACATTCTACCCGGCCGGGCATTGTCTCGGCTCGGCGCAAGTCCTCGTTGAAGCCGATGGCGAGCGACTCGTCTACACGGGAGATTTCAAGTTGCGTCCGAATGTGGCGGCGGAAACGGCGGTTGTCATCCCTTGCGACACGCTCGTGATGGAATCAACTTTCGGCGATCCGCATTACCGCTTTCCGCCGGACGTGGCGACGTTTGACAGGCTCTACGCGGCGGTCGATCGCGCGCTCTCGGACGACCGCGTGCCCGTCGTTCTGGCTTATGCGCTCGGCAAAAGTCAGGAAGCGCTGGAGTTGTTGCTGCGCAGAGATTACCGCGTGACGCTGCACGGATCGAATTGGAACGTGACGGAGATTTACCGCGAGTTGGGCGTGGAATTTTCCGGCCCTTACGAGAAATATGAGCGCACGATGTTGCGCGGGCGCGTGCTCATCGCGCCGCCGGGTTGCCGCAAGCAGCCGATGGTTTTGAACATCGAGCGGCGTTACGTCATCATGCTCACAGGCTGGGCGCTGCATAAAAGCGCGCCTTATATGTACAAGGATGTGGATTTGATTTTGCCGCTTTCAGACCACGCCGACTTTGACGATCTCGTTCGTGCCGCGCGCGAATCGGGGGCGCAGAGGATCATCACGATGCACGGCGAGCCGAAGTTCGCCGTGCACCTGCGCGAACTCGGCTTCAACGCCGAACACCTCGCCCACCATCCGGGTTCGGGTAAAGGGGCGGCTAAAAGGAAGCGCGTAAAGAAAGCGGCGACGGCTGTGCCGCAATCTCTGTTTGACTAAAAGGTTGTGGAACTTGCGGAAGAGAAAGAAGTAACCGCGAACACGCACGAAAAGATTTGTTGCTGCTCCGTGTAATTTCATGATTACCTCATTGGCTTTGTAACAATCTCTAAGTTTAAATTACTCTTGTGCCGGACGAGCGTGTTAAGTTTGATCGAGTTTTCAGCGTAGCCGATCTGGTTTTGTAGTAATCTTAGCTTTTATGATCTCCCCGCAAATTGCCATCGTCCTCGTGCTGCTCTTCCTCGCTGTCGTCATGTTTGCGACCGAGCGCATCCCGATTGATGTGGTGACGATTCTCCTTGTGCTCGCCATGATCCTGACGGGGACGCTCACGGTCGGCGAAGCCTTCGCGGGTTTTGGCAACGACATTGTGATCACAATCGCCGGTCTGTTCATCTTGACGGGCGGGCTGGTGAAGACGGGAGTGATCGACATCGTCGGGCGGCGTCTGCACACAATTGCGGGCGGCAGCGAATTCCGGTTGACCACGATGATCATGTTCACGGCGGCCGCGTGCGCGTCGGTGATGAAGAACACGACGACGACCGCAATGTTTGTGCCCGTCGTCTTAGGCATCGCGGAGCGCGCGAAGATCAAACCCTCAAAGCTCCTCATGCCACTCGCCTTCGGCGCGATCTTGGGTGGCACCTGCACGCTGATCGGCACTTCGACAAACCTCGCTGTCTCCGGCGCGATGACGCGCTACGGATTGCCGCCGTTCTCGATGTTTGAATTAACGAAAGTCGGGATCGCGATTGTCGGCGTCGGGATGCTCTACATGCTGCTCGTAGGCTTGCGCCTGTTGCCGTCGCGCGGCGGTGAAGAGTCGTTCACGGAAAGCTACCGGATGCGCGAGTATATGTCGGAAGTCATTGTGCTCGGTGATTCGCCGCTCGTCGGAAGAACACTTGCGGAAGCGAACTTGAGCGACACGCTTGATCTGACGGTGGTCGGCATTATCCGCGGAGTGCAAGGGCGCATCGCGCCGCGCGCGGGAGAGCGAATTTTGGCGGACGATCTGCTGCTCGTGCAAGGGCGCATCGAAGATATTTTGCGCGTGAAGCATGAAGCGGGAATCGAGATTAAAGCTGATTTCAAATTAAGCGACCGCGATCTGGAAGCCGAAGGCGTCGAGTTGTTTGAGGTGATGTTGTTGCGTGGATCAAGCCTCGTCGGACGCACGCTGAAGGGAATGAAATTTCGTGATCGCTACAACTTGACGGTCTTGGCGATCAATCGCCACGGCGTGCAACTTCTCTCGAAGATGAGCACGGTCGGTTTACGTTTCGGCGACGTGCTGCTCGTGCAAGGCAAAATGCAAGGAATCGAAAACCTTGTCACGGACGGGCAGGCGCTGCTGCTCGAAGACGTTTCGGAGCGGCGCGGGCGTGCCGGGAAACGACATTGGGCGTTGATCGCTTTCGGCGTCTTCCTGCTGTTGTCTTTGTCGAAATACTACACGGGTTTCGACGTGCCGCTCGCGGTCGCCGTGCTTGTCGGCGCGCTCGTTCTGCTGGCGACGGGCGCGGTCAGGACGCAGGAGATGTACGGCATGATTGAATGGCGGTTGCTAGTTTTGATCGCCGGTATGATCAGCTTCGGCACGGCGATGGAGAAGACGGGCGCGGACAAATACCTCGCCGGAATTATTACGCGCAGTTTCGGCGATTACGGCGGCACGGCCGTGCTCGCCGGATTCTTTCTGCTGACGGTCGTGCTCACGCAGCCGATGTCGAATCAGGCGGCGGCGCTCGTCGTGCTGCCCGTCGCGGTGAAGACCGCCATCGCGCTCGGACTTAATCCGCGCACCTTCGCCGTCACCGTCACCTACGCCGCTTCGTGCTCTTTCCTCACGCCGCTCGAACCCGCGTGCGTGCTTATCTACACGCCGGGGCATTATCGCTTCGTTGATTTCGTTAAGATCGGCTCGATTCTGACAATCGCCGTATTTGCTATCGTAATGCTTCTGGTGCCAATTTTCTGGCCGTTGAAGTGAGTGTTAAGTTGTTGTGAATACAAGGTTAAGCTTCTGTGTCCGGTTTCGGCGTTGCGCTCCGCGTCGGCGACCTTTATAATGCGCAGGCTTTAGATTAACGGCGTTTGTTCCAACGGAGTCAGACGCCGTTTATATTCTCCCTACGCAAAGCGATCAAAGAATGGTAAGTAACATTCGATGGACAAGTAATCGTCGTCGCACAAGCGCGCCGCCGCCGCCAACTCCTGAGCGCGCGAAGCCGCTGCGGTGGATTACTTCCGGCTTATTGCAAACGGCACGCGCCGCCTTCGCCGAACCCTACGCGCTCACCGTCGAGCGTCACACGATACGCATTCCGCGCCTTCCCCTTGCTCTCGACCATTTCCGCATCGTTCATCTCTCTGACATTCACCACAGTCCTCTCACAGGGCGCAAGCAGATCGAGCGCGCCGTCGAAGTTGCCAACAGCCTTCAACCGGACATAATCGCCTTAACGGGCGACTACATATCGCATGAACGCGAATACGCCGCTCCGTGCGCCGGGATGTTGGGACGCTTGAAAGCGCGTTGCGGCGTCTACGCCGTGCTCGGCAACCACGATCACTGGACGGACGCTGCGCTCGTCACCGACCTGTTCGCGTCGGAGGGCATTCGGATGCTGACGAACGAGGGAATGCGCTTTGAAGATAATGGAGCTTCCTTTTGGCTTGCGGGCGTTGACGATACGATGGTCGGGTTGGAGGATTTAGACCTTGCGCTGGCCGGGTCGCAGGCGGACGAAATGAAGCTGCTGCTCGCGCACAATCCGCTCGTTTTGCGCCGCGCCGCTCGCACCGGAGTTGACCTCGTTTTGGCTGGGCACACGCACGGCGGGCAGGTGACGTGGCGCTCGGAAACATCGCGGTCGGGTCGTCCGCGCCGCCGCCTTCTGCGCGGACTCGGCCGCCAAGGCGAAACGCAAATCTACGTTTCGCGCGGACTCGGCAC
>Ga0136614_10002470_pt1 | contig 11509 bp, 12 predicted proteins | sample AntDrymUQ2792106_2_FD_106643 | JGI IMG/M metagenome (GOLD analysis project Ga0136614, IMG submission 106643) | Polar desert sand microbial communities from Dry Valleys, Antarctica - metaG UQ279 (21.06) | ecosystem: Environmental > Terrestrial > Soil > Desert | place: Antarctica: Dry Valley...
CGGGCCCTACCGGGCGCCGGCGAGGAGAGTGGCGCCGGCGAGGAGAGTGGCGCCGGCGAGGAGGGTGAGCCAGAGGAGGGTGCGACGGCGGGCCAGCGGGCAGGATGGAGCGGTGGCCGGCGCAGAGAGGACGAACCCGGGCAGCGCGGCTCCCGCCGCGCTCTCCGAGGCCCTGGCGCGGGTCGGTGACCGCTGGAGCCTGCTGTTGATCCACACCCTTCTCGACGGCCCCCAGCGGTTCAACGAGCTGTCGGAATCGCTGCCCGGTATCGCCCCCAACGTGTTGTCGAAGCGGCTCAAGCACCTGGAGGAGCAGGGGATCGTGGTGGCCACTCCCTACCTCAGGCGCCCGCCCCGCTTCGTCTACCAACTCAGTGCCGTCGGGGCCGAGCTCGCCGGCGCCCTGCGGCTGCTGACGCAGTGGGGCGCCAGCCTCGTGCCCGACGACGAGTCACTTCACCACAGCGCGTGCGGCACTCCGCTCGAAGTGCGGTGGTACTGCCCGACGTGCGGACGGCTGGTGGAGACCGGCGAGGCGAACGACCTGCGCTTCGCCTAGCGTGCACTGGTGCCCCACCAGCTCCGCAAGGCGTTCAACCAGGAGCTGGACGAGATCGATGCCAAGGTGACGCAGCTGTTCGCGCTCGTCACCGAAGGCCTCGCCGCCGCCACCGACACGTTTCTCGCCGGTGACCGCGTCGGCGCTCGCGAGGTCGTGGGCCGGGACGCTCTCATCGATTCGCTCTACGGCGACATCGAGGAGTTGGTGCAGCGCGTGCTCCTCCTCCAGTCGCCCGTGGCCAGCGATCTCCGCTACCTGCTCTCGGTGCTGCGGATCGTCCCCGAGCTCGAGCGCAGCGGCGACCTCGCCGAGCACATCGCCAGCCGGGCGGCGCGCGGCCTCGGCGCGCTGACCGCGCGGCGCCTGCACGCGACGTAGTCTCGCCGGCGTGGGTCGGGCCCCTGCTGCCGATCCGTGCGCTCCTGCAGCGCGTCGTCCCGCTGGTCGCCCGCCGGGGACTCGCCGAGACGCTCGAAATAGCCCGCTCCGAGCACGCTCCGCTGACCACGGAGCAGGCGACCGAGAAGGCCTCCGGCAGGTCGGCTTAGGCCTAGAGCAGGACCTGGCGCGAGTCGAGGTGACGACCGACCTTGCGCTTGACCCGCTGGAGCGCGTTGTCGACGGTCTTCGCGTCGCACTCGAGCTGCTCCGCGATCACCTCGTAGGAGTAGCCGTCGAGATAGAGCGAAAGGACGGAGCTCTCGAGCTCCGAGAGCACACTAGACAGGCACGCGACGAGGCTGCGCAGCTCCTCGGTGGAGACGACCTGCTCGGCCGGATCGCTCGAGTTCGGCGCCGGCAGCACGTCCTCGAGCGTCGGCTCGCCCTCGAACGAGCTCGCCGGCGTCTGCGAGAACGAGACGTACTGGTTGAGCGGCGTGTGCTTGTTGCGCGTCGCGGTCTTGACCGCCGTGATGATCTGGCGGGTGATGCACAGCTCCGCGAAGTTGCGGAAGCTCGATTCGCGATCCGGTCGGTAGTCGCGAATCGCCTTGTAGAGGCCGACCAGCCCCTCCTGGATCAGGTCGTCCGAATCGCCGCCGATCAGGAAGTACGACGACGCCTTGAGCCGCACGAAGCCGTGATAGCGCTTGACGATCCGCGTGTATGCGTCGGAGCGCCCTTGCTTGGCGAGTGCGATCAGATAGTGATCGTCAAGCTCTACTTCAGGGTTAGTCCTGCTTGAGCCTGGCGGTTGGAGCGAGTGCGCCGGAATCGCCGGGAAGGATGCGGTAGTAGCCACGTCAGTCCTCTCCGGGCCCTCACTGGGCCCTGAAGAACGGTGGCGACACGTACCTCCCCTGGTGCGCGCCAGATTTTTGCGAGACCCAAGCTGTCTAAACCTCGAGTCCAGCCTTATCTGTGCGCGCGAGTATGGGGTAGTTATGGAGCCCTGTCAAGGGGCGCGCCGAAACTGCAAGATCCCGTACACGAGTGCGGCGGCCGCGCTGGCGACGTTCAGCGAGGCGACCTTGCCCCGCTGCGGGAGCGCGATCAGCTCGTCGCAGCTGTCGGCGACGCGCGGGCGCAGTCCCCTCCCCTCCGATCCCAGGACGACCACGACGCGACCCGAGTAGTCCGGCTGCGCGTAGGAGACGCTTGCTTGCGCACTCGCCCCGTAGACCCAGGCGCCGGCCGCCTTCGCCTGCGCCAGCCAGTCGGCGAGGTTGCCGACGCGGGCGAGCGCGAGGTGCTCGACCGCGCCGGCCGATGCGGCGCAGACCGCCGCCGTGACCGCCGCCGCGCGCCGCTCGCAGATCACGACGCCGGCGGCGCCGGCGGCCTCGGCCACGCGGCAGACGGCGCCGAGGTTGTGCGGGTCCTGCACCTCGTCGAGCGCCACGACCAGCGCGTCCTCGGCCTCGAGCAGGTGGGTCGCCTGCGCGTAGTGATAGGCCTCCACCTGCGCGCAGACGCCCTGATGCTCCTCGGAGCCGCAGAGCTCGCGCAGCTCGAGCTCATCCCGCTGCTCGACCTGCTCGGACGCAAGCCAGTCCAGCTTGCCGGCGCTCTCGCTCCCGTACACCCGCTCGACGGCTCGCGGGCCGCGCAGCGCCTCGCGGACGGGGTTGCGCCCGTAGACGATCACCGCGAGCGGACGAGGCGCGGGCCCTCGGCCGTGTCGCGCACGCTCCAGCCGAGCCGTTCGAGCTCGTCGCGGCGTTCATCGGCGCGCGCGTAGTCGCCCTCGGCCCGCGCCCGCTCGCGCTCGGAGAGCAGCCGCTCGGCCGTGGCGTCGGGGGCGTCGCGTTCGCCGGCCTCGAGCAGGTTGTCGAGGCCGAGCGTCCAGAGCATTTCGCGCAGCGCGCCGACCCCGACCGTCTCGCCGGCGTCGAGGCGGCGATTGCCCTCGGCGACCCAGTCGAACAGCGCGGCGCGCGCGGCCGGCGTCTGGAAATCGTCCGCCAGCGCGTCGAAGAAGCGCGCGGGGTACTGCTCCAGCGCCGCGGGAGCGGCGGCTTCGGGATCGAGGCGGCGGCAGAACTCGCGCACACGCTCGACCGAACGCGCGGCCTCGGCCAACGCCTCGGCCGAGTAGACGATCGGCTGGCGGTAGTGGCCGCTGACGAAATACATGACGAGCGCGTCGCGGCCGGCCTCGTCGAGTGCGCCGCTCAGCGAGCGGATGTTCCCGAGCGACTTCGACATCTTCTCGTCGCCGTACTGGAGCATCCCGTTGTGCATCCAGAGCCGCGCGAGCGGACGCTCCCGGGCCGCTTCGGTCTGCGCGATCTCGTTCTCGTGGTGGGGAAAGATCAGGTCCGAGCCGCCGCCGTGGACATCGAGGTCGAGCCCCAGCAGCGCCTCCGCCATCGCCGAGCACTCGATGTGCCAGCCGGGGCGCCCACGCCCCCACGGCGCCTCCCAGGCGCTGTCCTCGTCCTCCTTTTGCGCCTTCCAGAGCGCGAAGTCGCGCGCGCTCTCCTTGACGCGCCCCGCGTCCGCCTCACCGGCGTCGTCGCCCTCGCCCTGGTCCATCTCCTCGGGCGGCCGGTTCGAGAGCCGGCCGTAGGCGGGGAAGCTCGCGACGCGGAAGTAGACGTCGCCGCCCGCGACGTAGGCGTGGTCGCGCTCGACCAGCGCGTCGATCAGGTCGACGATCGCGGCGATCGTCTCGGTCGCCAGCGGCTCGTGGTCGGGGCGGCCGAGCTCGAGGCGGTCGGTGTCGGCGACATAGCGCTCGGCCATCTCGGCCGCCAGCTGGGCGCTCGGAACGCCCGCGGCGCGCGCCGCGTCGTAGATCTTGTCGTTGACGTCGGTGATGTTCTCGACCAGCGTGACCGCGTAGCCCTCGTGCGCGAGGAAACGCTTGAAGAGGGCGAAGACGACGAACGGGCGCGCGTTGCCGACGTGCACCGGCGCGTACACCGTCGGCCCGCAGGCGTAGATCCCAACCTTGCCCGGATCGCGCGGAGCGAGCGCGCGCAGCTCGCCGGTGAGCGTGTCGTGGATGCGAATCGCGCGCATCAGTCCGCGCGCTCGAGCGTCGCGACGGCGATCACGCCGATCCCCTCGCCGCGGCCGACGAAGCCCATCCCCTCGTTGGTCGTGAACTTGACGCTGACTTCGAGCGGCTGGAGACCGATCCGGTGCGCGAGGCTGGCCCGGATCGCGTCGCGGTGCGGGCCGAGCTGGGGCGCCTCGCAGATCACGGTCGCGTCGACGTGGCGCGGGGTCCAGCCGTGATCCTCGAGGAAGGTACAGACCTCCGAGAGGAGAACCATGCTGTCGGCGCCGCGGTGATGCTCGTCCGTATCGGGGAAGTGCTGACCGATGTCTCCGAGCCCCGCGGCGCCTAGTAGAGCGTCGATCAGGGCGTGCGCGAGCACGTCCGCGTCCGAGTGGCCGCCGAGGCCGCGCTCGGCCTCCTCGATCTCGATCCCACCGAGGATCAGCGACCGCCCGTCCTCGAAGCGGTGCGAGTCGTAGCCGATGCCGGCGCGCGCGCTCAATTTAGTCGCTCATCGAGAAGCCCACAATACGGGCTAAGTCGCAGTTGATGAGGGCCCGGTAGGGCCCCCCAACTCCACGAGCTTGCGCTCGCGGCGGTCGAAGACGCAGATCTCGTCCACCCCGAGCGAGCGCAGCAGCTCGACCGCCTCGTCGTAGCGGTGCCCGAGCTGTTCGGGCGTGTGTGCGTCGGAGGACAGCGCCACGGGCTTGCCGGCCTCCAGGCACAGCTCGAGCAGCCCGCGCGCCGGGTAGATCTCCCCGACGGGCTTGCGCAGCCCGCCGGTCGAGACCTCGATCGCGACGTCCGACTCGGCTATGCCGTCGATCGCGAGCTCGTAGAAGCGCCGCAGGTCGCCCTCGGGCAGCGGGCGCTCGGCGCCCCAGACCTTGACCAGGTCGGGATGGGCGAGCACGTCGAACAGCCCCGACCGAGCCGCCTCGCCGAGCGTCTCGAAGTAGCGCCGCCAGACCTGCTCGGGATCGGACGAGCGCCAGATGTCGTGGTCGCCCTCCATGTCGATCGCATCGTCGCGCAGGAAGTGGACCGAACCGATCACGTAGTCCCACTCGCGCGCGTCGAGCAGGTTCGCGGTTCGGTCCTCGCGCCCGGGGATGAAGTCGGCCTCGATGCCGAGCCGCAGCGAGGTCCTCTCGCGCACGAACTCGCAGTAGGCATCCAGATCGTCGTGCGCGTGCTCGCGCCAGAACGGGTGCGCCCAGACCTCCAGCGCCTGACGGAAGCGATGGATGTGCTCGGACACTCCTAGCTCGACGATGCCCTGCTCTGCGGCGGCTGCCGTGTAGCGCTCGACGTTCGCCTCGGTGAAGCGCTGCTCGCCCGGGGCGGGATCGTCGTCGCGGCGCAGATGCACGTGGTAGTCGGTCAGCATCAGCGCGAGCGCAGCAATGCCTCGGCGAGCACGAGATCGATCGGGTGTGTGACCTTGATGTTCTCGAGCGGAGCTTCCACGACGCAGACGCGGCCGCCCCCCTCCTCGACCAACAACGCATCGTCAGTGGCGGCGGCGAGCACATCGGGGGCGACCTGGAGCGCGTTTCGCAGCACGTCCGCTCGAAATACCTGGGGAGTCTGCGCACGCCACAGCTTCGAGCGATCGAGCGTCGCGGTGATCCGCCCATCGGCCGCGGCTTGCTTGACGGTGTCAGTCATGCGCGCCGCCGCGATCGCACCGTCAAAGCCGTCATCGAGCGCTTCGATGCAACGGCGAACGGTCGGGGCCGTGACGAGCGGGCGCGCCGCGTCGTGAACGACGACGATCTCCGCCTCAGGGGCAGCCGCCAGCGCGAGCGCGACGGACTCCGAGCGCGAAGCGCCGCCCGCGATACGGTCGGGTCCGTCGGCATCGACCTCGGGCGGCAGCGCTACGACCACGCGCTCGCAGACCTCCGCGAGCGCGCCGAGGCTCCAGTCGAGCAGCGGCTTGCCGGCGCAGGTGACGAACGCCTTGGGCCCGGAGGCGCCAAGGCGTTCGCCGCTGCCGGCGGCGGGAACGATCCCAACGACGGCCACTGAGGGTGCTCGCTAGCGGTCCGCGCTGGGCAATCCGCTACTTCGCGGCCGCCGCGGCTCCGTTGCGGTCCGCATGGGCGTTCTCGATCAGCGACTCGAGGTGCTCCTCGGCCTCGTCCTCCTCCATCGCGAGCGCGTACATCAGCTCGGAGGCGAGGATCTTCTTGGCGCGCGTGTACATCTGCTTCTCGCCCGTCGAGAGCCCCTTCTCGGACTCGCGGATCGCGAGGTTGCGGACCACCTCGGCGAGCTCGAAGATGTCGCCTGTCTTGATCTTGTCGCGATTGTGCTTGAAGCGCCGGTTCCAGTTCTTCGGCATCTGGCTGACGTCGTCGCGCAGGACGCCGAGCACCTTCTTGACCGCCTCGCCGTCGATGACGCGGCGCAGGCCCGCGCGCCCGGCGTTCTCGGTCGGGACCATCACGGTCATGTCGTTGTGCAGGATCTGGATCGTCAGATACTCGCGCTTCTCGCCGAGCATCTCCTTGCTCTCCTTCTTGAGGACCTTGCCGGCCCCGTGGTGCGGATAGACCACGTGATCGCCGATCTTGTAGTTGATCTGCGGCGCCTCACGGGTGATCTCCAGTTCCTCGACTGTCTGCAATGTTGAATCGGTGATAACGGTTCCTCCTTGATCTCGCGGTGCGAGCCCAGGTCGTTTGTCAGGTCTCTATAGGTAGCGATCGACGAGGTTCACTTCCTGCAGCCTGCGCAGGGCCTCGCGGATCTCCTTGGCGCGGATCTCGCCGACGCCGTCGACGGACTCGAGCTCGCCGTCGGTGGCGGCGAGGATCTCGTCCAATCCGCCGAACTCGCGCACGATCGCGCCGATCACGAGCTTCGGCATGCGCGGCACGCGTCCGAGGATGCGATAGCCGCGCGGGGATACGGGATGGTCGAGTGTGTTGGCCTTGCGGTCGTATCCGAGCAACTCGGACAGGCGGCCGAAGTCGAGCAAGTCTTCGTGCGGCAGGCGCGCCAGCGAGTCGACGATCAGCGCGAGCGACTCCTCGGAGTCCTCGACGACGTAGTCGCGCACGAGCGCGGACTTCTCGCTCGCGACGCCGACCATCGTCTCCTCGAGCTGCATCTCGATCAGGCGGCCCTCGGCGCCGAGCTCGACGATGTAGCGCTCGATCTCGACCGCCATCCGGGTGACGAGCTCGGAGCGCTGGAGCGCGGTGAGGACATCGTGCAGCGTCACGCCGCCTTCGAACTCGAGCGCTGTCAGACGGGTCGAGACCTGGTCGAGGCGGCGGCGGTACTTGTCGAGCGTCGCCAGCGCCTGGTTGGCCTTCGCGAGCACGACCGGGATGTCCTCGAGGATGTACTTCGCGCCGTCGAGGTAGAGCGAGACGACGTCGCGGCTGGCGGAGATCGCCACGACGAGCGCGTCGGTCTGCTTAGAGACGCGCTCGGCCGTCCGGTGGCGGGTGCCGGTCTCGATCGAGAGGATCGTCGGGTCCGGCATCAGCTGGACGTTCGCCCAGGCGATCTTCGTCGTGTTGTGGGAGAGGATGATCGCGCCGTCCATCTTCGCCAGCTGCCAGAGCAGGGCGGGCGAGAAGTCGATCTCGAGCTTGAGCCCGCCCGAGTAGAGGAACGAGAGGTCCTCGCTGTCGCCGATGCAGATCAGCGCGCCGCCGCGCCCCCGGAGGATGTTGTCGAGGCCTTCGCGGACGAGCGTGCCGGGCGCGACGATCTCGAGCGCCCGGACTAGCCGGGGCTCTTGACGACTCTCGAGATCTCCAACCTCGTCCCCAGCAAGCGGCTCCACCAGGACCATTCTACGCGAAAAGCCCTGGAATTGCGCCGTGATTTCGCTCTACAGCGCCGTTTGCGGGCTATTTGGCGCTCAGGCTGCCCGCGCGGGCCGCTCGGAGTCCGGCAGAGCGAGGCGCACAGCGGCCCGCAGGGTGCCCGCCCGCGGTGATAGCGGGGCGCCCAGGTTGAAGCGCTCGGCCTCGGCCGCGCGGCGATCGTCGTGGGCGACCGCCCGCAGCTCGCCGGTCAGTCCGATCTCGCCGTAGGCCGCGAGCGGCCGTCCCTCGCGGCCGAGCGGGACGCCGCGCGCTCCGAGACGAGCGCGAGCGCGATCGCCAGATCGGCGCCCGGCTCGTCGACGCGCAGGCCGCCCGCCAGCGAGACGAAGACGTCGCTCGAGCCGAGCGCGAGGCCCGCGTGGCGGGAGAGCACTGCCAGCACGAGCGCGAGCCGGTTGCGATCGACTCCGTTGGCGATCCGCCGCGGGGGTACGAGCTCGGTCGGCGCGACCAGGGCCTGGACCTCCACGAGCAGCGGCCGCGAGCCCTCCATCGCGCAGGCGACGACCGAGCCGGGCGCGTTGGCGGCGTCGGCGACGAAGCGCGCCGAGGCGTCGGCGACCTCGACCAGGCCGGAGTCGTGCATCTCGAACACGCCCGCCTCGTGGGTGGAGCCGAAGCGGTTCTTGAGCGCGCGCAGCGTGCGATAGGTGCGCTCGCGCTCGCCCTCGAACGACAGCACGCAATCGACGAGGTGCTCGAGCGCGCGCGGGCCGGCGAGCGCGCCCTCCTTCGTCACGTGACCGACGAGGATGACCGCCGTGCCGCGCTCCTTCGCCACGCGCGTCAGCCGATCTGCGACCTCACGCACCTGCCCCACCGATCCGGGGGTGCCGGTCAGCTCGGCCGCATTCAAGGTCTGCACCGAGTCGATCACGCAGACGTCCGGCCGCTCCGCCTCGATCGTCGCCACGACCGCCTCGAGGTCCGTCTCGGCGATCGTCGGCACCCGCAGCGCGTCAGCTCCAAGGCGCTGCGCGCGCAGCTTCACCTGCGCCGCCGACTCCTCGCCGGTGACGTACAGCGCGGAGCGCCCGCAGGCAACCAGCTTCCCCAGCGCGCTCGCGGTCAGCGTCGACTTGCCGATCCCGGGCGCCCCTCCGAGCAGCACGACCGAGCCGGGGACGAGGCCGCCCCCGAGGACGCGGTCGAACTCGGCGATCCCGGTCTCCATGCGGGCGACGGCGGTCGCCTCGACCTCCGCGAGCGGCTGCGGCCGGAGCGCCTTACCGCCGCTGCGCGAGTTGCGCGAGGAGGATCTCGAGCGGGCCGACTTGGACGGCGCGCGCTCCTCGACGAGCGTGTTCCACTCCTCGCAGCCGGGGCAGCGCCCGTGCCACTTGGCGCTCTCGTGGCAGCACTCGGAGCAGATGTGGACGCTGCGCGACATCTACCCAAGCTAAGGCCTCAGCAGGACGTTCTCGCCCCCCTGAGGGCTCCGTCCCGCTCAGCCGGCGTCGCGGACGGCGCGCTCGGCGGCGTCGAAGCCGATCTTCGAGTGGGTGCCGTCGCAGAACGGCTTCGTCGTCGACCCGCCGCAGCGGCAGAGTGCGATCGGCTCGTCCGGCGAGCCGACGTCGTACTCGTTCCCGTCAGCGTCGACCAGCCGGATCGGCCCGGTGACCTTGTAGGGCCCGTTGTGCCTGGTCTTGACCTCGACCTGGCCATCCGCGGCCTCAGCCACGGACGTCAGTCCTTCGACTCTGCGTCGTCCTCGTCAACCGGCGGAGGGGCGTCCGGGATCTCGGGCAAGACCTCGGGATCGTCAGGCAGGTCGCCGCCGCCCGCCGTCGATGCCGGCTCCGCGGGCGTATCGCCGCCCTCCGCGGCCTCCTCGCCCTGCGCGCCCACTCCCACGGGCTCGCGCTTGCGGTCGGCCGGCGGCGGGGTGATCGTGATCTTGACCTCGCGATCGTCCTCGCGCTCGGATTCGGGCGCACGCTCGATCTCGACCGTCGAGCCGGGCTCGAGCGCGGACCCCAGCACCTCGTCCGCGAGCGGGTCCTCGATGTAGCGCTGGATCGCGCGCCGCAGCGGGCGGGCGCCCATCGCGGGGTCCCAGCCCTTCTCGACCAGCAGGTCCTTCGCGTCGTCGCCAAGGTTGAGCGAGAGCTCGCGCTCGGCCATCGACTCGCGGATGCGCTTCAGCAGGAGGTCGACGATCTCCCTGATCTCCATCTTCTGCAGCTTGTGGAAGACGATCACCTCGTCGATCCGGTTGAGGAACTCGGGCCGGAAGACCTTCTTGAGCTCGCCCATGATCCGGTTCTTCATGTCGTCGTAGGTGATGCCGGCGTCGTCGTCGGAGACGGCGAACCCGAGCGGCGTGTTCTTCGCGATCTCCTTCGCCCCGATGTTCGAGGTCATGATCACGATCGCGTGGCGGAAGTCGACCGTCCGCCCCTGGGCGTCGGTGAGCCGCCCGTCCTCGAGGATCTGGAGCAGGATGTTGAAGACGTCGGGGTGGGCCTTTTCGATCTCGTCGAGCAGCAGCACCGAGTAGGGCTTGCGCCGCACGGCCTCGGTCAGCTGGCCGCCCTCGTCGTAGCCGATGTAGCCCGGCGGCGAGCCGACCAGTCGCGAGACGGCGTGCTTCTCCATGTACTCGGACATGTCGATCCGGACCATCGAATCCTCGTCGCCGAAGAGGAACTCGGCGAGCGTGCGGGCGAGCTCGGTCTTGCCGACCCCGGAAGGGCCGAGGAAGATGAACGAACCGGTGGGGCGTTTGGGATCTTTGAGCCCGGCGCGCGCGCGGCGGATCGCCTTCGAGACGGCCTCGATCGCCGCGTGCTGGCCGATCACGCGCTTGTGCAGCTCCTCCTCCATCCGGATCAGCTTCTGGGTCTCGGCCTCGGTCAGCTTGAAGACCGGGATGCCGGTCCACATCGAGACGATGTCGGCGATCTCCTCCTCGCCGATCACGGGACGATCGCCGGACTCCCCGGACTGCCACTGCTCTTCGAGGTCACGCTTCTTGTTGGTGAGCTGGCGCTCCTTGTCGCGCAGGTTCGCGGCCGTCTCGAACTCCTGCGCCTCGATCGACGCCTCCTTCTCGCGCCGCGTCGACTCGATCTCCTCCTCGAGGTCGCGGTAGACCGGCGGAGCGGTCATCGAGCGGATCCGCATCCGCGATGCCGACTCGTCGATCAGGTCGATCGCCTTGTCGGGCAGGAAGCGGTCTGAGATGTAGCGGTCGGCGAGCTCGGCGGCGGCGTGCAGCGCCTCGTCCGAGATCTGGACGCGGTGGTGCTGCTCATAGCGGTCGCGCAGCCCCTTGAGGATCTGCTCGGTCTCTTCGATCGAGGGCTGGTCGACGCGGATCTGCTGGAAGCGCCGTTCGAGCGCCGAGTCGCGCTCGAGGTACTTGCGGTACTCGTCGAGGGTCGTCGCGCCGATCGTCTGCAGCTCGCCGCGCGCGAGCGCGGGCTTGAGGATCGAAGCGGCGTCGATCGCGCCCTCGGCTGCGCCGGCGCCGACGAGGTTGTGGAGCTCGTCGATGAACAGGATGATGTCGCCGCGCTGGGTGATCTCCTTCATCACCTTTTTCAGGCGCTCCTCGAACTCGCCGCGGTACTTCGAGCCGGCGACGAGCGCCGCCAGGTCGAGCGTGTAGATCTGCTTCTGCTTGAGCAGCTC
>Ga0136614_10002474_pt1 | contig 11503 bp, 11 predicted proteins | sample AntDrymUQ2792106_2_FD_106643 | JGI IMG/M metagenome (GOLD analysis project Ga0136614, IMG submission 106643) | Polar desert sand microbial communities from Dry Valleys, Antarctica - metaG UQ279 (21.06) | ecosystem: Environmental > Terrestrial > Soil > Desert | place: Antarctica: Dry Valley...
GGCCTGGCGGGTCCCGGTGATCGTGGGCGCGGTGGTGTGGGGGAGCATCACGCTGCTGGCCGTGCCGGTGCTCGGTGAGTTCGGCGCGCTGGCCGACAACCCCACGCTGCTCGACCGGCCGTACGTGACCAGTTGGGTGGTCGGTGCCCTGCTGGTGATCGCTGCGGTGGTGACAGGCGGGCTGCTGCGCCAGCGGTCGCACAGCCGGCCCGGCGCCGCTCGGCGTGTCGCCGGTTGATCGAACACCTGTTCGCTCTAGGCTCTTCCACACGCGCCGCCGACGTTCGGCGTCGTCCACCGGCTCGGTCCGCGCGGCCGCCAGTGTCGGTGGCGACTCCTAGGTTCTGCGGTGACGAAATCCTGGACCCGACCCGAGGTGAGACGCATGGCTTCCGGTGACCGCGACAAGGCACTCGACAGCGCACTTGCCCAGATCGACCGGCAGTTCGGCAAGGGCTCGGTCATGCGGCTGGGCGACGAGGCGCGAGCGCCCGTCGAGGTCATCCCGACCGGCTCGATCGCCCTCGACGTGGCGCTCGGCATCGGCGGCCTGCCCCGCGGACGGGTGGTGGAGATCTACGGCCCGGAGTCGTCCGGCAAGACGACGGTTGCGCTGCACGCCGTGGCCAGCGCTCAGCGCGACGGCGGTATCGCTGCCTTCATCGACGCGGAGCACGCCCTCGACCCCGAGTACGCCAAACGGCTCGGCGTCGACACCGACGCGCTGCTGGTCTCGCAGCCCGACACCGGCGAGCAGGCGCTCGAGATCGCCGACATGTTGATCCGCTCCGGCGCCCTGGACATCATCGTCATCGACTCGGTGGCCGCGCTGGTCCCGCGGGCCGAGATCGAGGGGGAGATGGGTGACAGCCACGTCGGCCTGCAGGCCCGGCTGATGAGCCAGGCGCTGCGCAAGCTCACCGGCGCGCTCAGCTCCTCCGGCACCACGGCGGTTTTCATCAACCAGCTGCGGGAAAAGATAGGAGTCATGTTCGGTTCACCGGAGACGACGACCGGTGGACGGGCGCTGAAGTTCTATTCCTCCATCCGTCTCGACGTGCGTCGGATCGAGACGCTCAAGGACGGTACGGAGATGGTGGGAAACCGTACCCGTTGCAAGGTGGTCAAGAACAAGATGGCGCCCCCGTTCAAACAAGCCGAATTCGACATCATCTATGGGCAGGGGATCAGCCGGGAAGGCGGTCTCATCGACATCGGCGTCGATGCGGGCTTCGTACGCAAGGCCGGCGCCTGGTACACCTACGAGGGCGACCAGCTCGGCCAAGGCAAGGAGAACGCCCGCGCGTTCCTGCGGGACAACCCGGACCTCGCCGACGAGATCGAGAAGCGGATCAAGGAGAAGTTCGGCGTCGGCGCCCAGGTCGACGAGCCGCCGCCCGTCGGTCCTCCGGCGGAGCCGACCAACATCGACTTCTGAGCCGATGAGCGACCATTCCGGTCGGCGACGACGGCCGAAGCCGGTGGTCCCGGAAGACCCCGAGGCTGCGGGTCCGCCGGAAGATCCTGAGCAGGTGGCCCGGCAGATCCTGTTGCGCCGATTGAGCGACCAGCCGCGCAGCCGCGCCGAGCTGGCCGCCAGCCTCGCCAGGCGCCAGGTCCCGGCGCAGGTTGCAGGACGGCTGCTGGACCGGTTCGAGGAGGTCGGGTTGGTCGACGACGGGGCGTTCGCCCAGGCGTGGGTCGACTCTCGCCACCGAGGTCGTGGCCTGGCCCGGCGGGCCCTCGCGTACGAGCTGCGCCACAAGGGCGTCGCCGACGACGTGACCCACGAAGCTCTCGGCTCCGTCGACGACGACTCCGAACGCGAGACCGCCCGAGGGCTCGTCGACCGCAAGCTCGCCTCGCTCCGCAGGCTGGATCGGGCACGCGCGGAACGCCGCCTCGTCGCCATGCTGGCCCGCAAGGGCTACGGCCAGGGGCTGGCGATCTCGGTCGTGCGCGCCGCCATGCTCGACCGAGACGATGAACCTGCCGGCTCTGGCGGCAGCGACGACACCAGCGACACCAGCGGCACCTTGCTTGACCTGCGGTGATGGCGGTCCTACCGTGACCAGACTGAAGGGTGCCGTCGCCGCCGAGCGACGTTTCGTGCGATAGCAGCTCCACCGGACCGCCGCGGTCCGCACCGCGGACCGCACACCGGGCTCGGTCCGATCTGCCGAGTCGATGCCGGCGTCGACCCTTCGACGACTCCGCGACCGCCGCGGGGGTCGGTTTTCGGAGGTGACGGCGTGGACGGCACGGCAGTTGAGTTGGCGCTGGTCCTGCTCGGGCTGCTCGCGCTCAGCGGACTCGCCGGGGCCGTGGTGGTCCTCGCCCGCCGGACACTCGCCGGCCAGACCGGGACGGGCCGGCAGCCCGCGGACCAGACCGCAGAAGCCGACCGGGTCGAGCTGCTCCGTGTGCGCGGCGACCTCGAGCGGCGCGAGCTGCGCCTGGTCGAACGCGAGGATCGCCTCGACGCCGAGCTGCGCCAGCTCGACGAACGCGCCGGTGAGCTCACCGAGCACGACGAGGAGCTAGACCGCCGGCGCGCCGAGCTGGTCGACCTCGAGGACGCGCGGCGGGCGGCCCTCGAACGCGTGGCGGGGCTGCGCGCCGCCGATGCCCGAGACGAGCTGGTCGCCGGGATCGAGCACGAGGCCAAGCTTGCCGCCGCCCACACCGTCCGCGACATCGAACGCGCCGCCCGCGACGACGGTGAGGCCCGGGCCAGACGCATCCTGACCACCACCATCCAGCGGCTGGCCGCGCACCAGACCGCGGAGACGGTTGTCAGCGCGTTCGCACTGCCCAGCGACGAGATGAAGGGCCGCATCATCGGGCGCGAGGGCCGCAACGTCCGTGCCTTCGAGCAGGTCACCGGGGTCAACGTGATCATCGACGACACCCCGGAGGCGGTACTGATCAGCTGCTTCGACCCGGTGCGCCGGGAGGTCGCACGGGTGGCGCTGACCGAGTTGGTCTCGGACGGACGGATCCATCCCAGCCGGATCGAGGAGGTGCACGAACGCAGCCTGCGCGAGGTCGAGCGGCTGTGCCTGCGAGCCGGTCAGGACGCCGTCACCGAGTTCGGCATCACCGACCTGCACCCCGAGCTGGTGCGCACCATGGGTCAGCTCAGGTACCGCACTTCCTACGGCCAGAACGTCCTGGCCCACCTGCTGGAGTCCGGCCACCTGGCCCAGCTGATGGCCGACGAGCTCGGACTCGACCGGGCACTGTGCGGACGCGCCGCGCTGCTGCACGACATCGGCAAGGCGCTCACCCACGAGTCCGAAGGCAGTCACGCGCTGGTCGGCGCCGCGCTGGCCCAGCGCTACGGCGAGAGCGCCGACGTCGTGCATGCCATCGAGGCCCACCACAACGAGGTCGAGCCGCGCACGGTCGAGGCAGTCCTCACCCAGGCCGCCGACGCCATCAGCGGCAGCCGCCCCGGGGCACGACGCGAAGCGTTGCAGGCGTACGTGCAGCGCCTCGAGGCGCTGGAGGCGATCGCGGTCGCCAAGCCCGGCGTGGAGAAGGTCTTCGCCATGCAGGCCGGTCGCGAGCTACGGGTGATGGTCCAGCCGCACGAGGTCGACGACATCCAGGCCCAGGTCCTCGCCCGCGACATCGCCAAGCAGGTCGAGGAGGAGCTCAGCTACCCAGGCCAGATCCGGGTCACGGTCATCCGCGAGTCACGCGCCAGCGAAGTGGCTCGCTAGCCGCCACAGACCGATCTCGTGACATGGGTGCCCCCGCGGCCGACAGCTGTGCCCGCGGCGCCGCCCCTCACCGCCGGCCGGTGAGTGCGCAGGCCTCCTGCCACCGGTGGGCGTCGACCGCGGGCAGGTCTGCCGGCTGGAGCGCGGCGGTGCAGTCCCGGATCGCGCCGGCCAGCATGTCGTAGAGCAGCGCGTCGGGGTCCGGGATGCACGCCTCGGCGACCCCACGGACCGCGCACAACACCGTGGCCGGTGCGGCGTGCCGGCGAAAACCCCTGGTCGAGCACCCCACCTCGCGGGCCAATCGGTGCGCCCGCTTGGTGGCCAGCGGAACCTGGTCAAGGGTCTGCCTGCTCTTGGCGCTGATCGAGCCGGCCGGGCGGTCGTCGAGCTCGGCGAGCAACCGCTCGGCACTCATGATCGACACCGCCAGCACCGCCTGGCGCTCGGCGGATGCCACCGGCAGCGCGGTCTGTGCGCACCCGAGCGCGATGACCGCGTCCACCCGCACGTCCTCGCTGGTCAACCCGATGACGGTGGGGATCAGCGCCCCGAGGTGGTGCCGCCCGCCGTCGGAGGTCAGGTCGTTGACCGACCGGGCGAGAGCCGCCAGCAGCGGGTGGGTGCACCGTGGGTGGTCGCTCCACCGCTCGCCGGCCAGGAACGCGGCCATCTCCATGAAGCAGGCGCCCTTGCGCGGGCTGCGGTGCTTCCCGCGCGACAGCACGGGCAGGAGGTCCGGGACCTGGGGCTGAGTCATGGCAAGCTCCCACTGCGTCGAGTCGTGGCAACAGTAAACGCCGTCGAGCCGGATCGCGACAGTCCCAGATCCCGGTCAGCCGGCGGTTCCACCACCCATCAGCTCACCCTCGGGTGCTCGTGCCGCGCTGGCGCCCGTGGCCCGACCCATCCTCCGCTCCAGCCAGACGGCGAGTCGGGACAGGGAGTAGTTCACGACGATGAACATCGCCGCCAGGACCAGGGCGGTGGCGAAGTAGTTGTTGAACTCGATGGAGATCTGCCGGCCGGTGAACACCACGTCCTCGTACGAGATCACATAGCCGAGCGAGGTGTCCTTCAGCGCCACGACGCTTTGGCTGATGATCGCCGGCAGCATGATCCGCACCGCTTGCGGCAGCAGCACGAGCCGCATCGCTTGTCCCTTGCGCATCCCGACGGCGTACGCGGCCTCGGTCTGCCCGAACGGGACCGCGAGGACCCCGGCGCGGAATACCTCGGCCAGCACCGAGCCGTTGTAGAGAACCAAGCCGATCACCAGCGACCAGAACTTGCCCAGCTCGTCGCCATAGATCAGGTAGATGGCGAGGATGAGCATCAGCAGGGGCACGGCCCGGAAGAACTCCACCACCACGGTGCTGGGCCAGCGCAGCCAAGCGTGGATGCTCAGCCGGCCGACGGCCAAGGCGGCGCCTACGGCGATCGACAGCACGATCGCCACTGCCGCGGTGCGGATCGTCACCAGCATCCCCTCGAGCAGCGCCTGGACGAAGACCGGGGTGACGAACGGCTCCCACACCTCGGCCACCAGCTGTCCCTCGGCCTCCAGCTTGAACAGCACGAGCACTAGCCCGGCCAGCAGCAGCAGGCCGGTGACGAGGCTGGCGGCTCGCTGTCGGCGCCGCCCTCGCGGGCCGGCGTCGTCGAACAGCACCTGGCTCATGACGCGGACCTGGCCGGCGATCGCTCCAGGACCCGGGCAACCACGGAGATCACGGCCACGATGAGGATGTAGCCGAGCGCGATGCCGAGGAAGATGACGTACACGTCGCCGGGGTTGTCGTTGATCAGGCCACGCATGCGGAAGGTGGCGTCGGCGATGCCGAAGCCCGCCACCAGTGACGTGTTCTTGGCCAGGGCGATGAGCACGCTCGCTATCGGTGGGACGACAGCTCGGAACGCCTGCGGCAGCACGACCAGGCGCAGGACCTGCCCGAAGCCCATCCCGACCGACCGCGCCGCCTCGGCCTGGCCGGTCGGCACGGCGTTGATGCCCGACCGCACCGCCTCACAGATGAACGCGGTGGTGTACAGCGCCAGCGCGATCGTGGCCCGCCAGAACTGTGACGGCCGCACGTCCAGCTCGGGCAGCCCGAAGTAGACCAGCAGGAACAGCACGACCAGCGGCGTATTGCGAAAGCACGTCACGTACGCCGTACCGATCGCCCGCAGGGCGAGCACTGGAGACACCCGGAACGAGCCGAGCACGGTGCCGAGCGCGAGGGCGATGAATCCGGCCACGACGAGCAACGCCAGGGTCTGCCCGAAACCCTCCAGCACCAGCTGGCGGTTGTCCCACAGGGCGTCCATCGAGGGCCGGGCCTAGCGGGCTCGCGTCCGCGCGCTCACTTGCACGGATCGGTCTTGGGCGGCTCCGGAGCCTCCACGCCTGCCTCGCCGAGCGTGGAGTCGAACGCCTGCTCCCAGCTCCCGTCCTCGTACGACTGCTCGATCGTGTCGGTGAGGAACTGGCAGAACTCGGTGTCCTTCGGGTCCTGGTAGCCGATGCCGTAACGCTCCTCGCTGAACTCCGGGCCGACGACCTCGAGCTCGTCGGGGTTCTCCGCGGCGTACCCCAGCAGGATCGCCCCGTCGGTGGTCATAGCGTCGAAGGAGCCGTTGAGCACCTGCTGCACGCACTCGGAGTACGTCGCGAAGCCGCGCGCGGCGGCGTCGTACTTCTGCTCGATGGTGTCGATGGACGTGGACCCGGTGACCGAGCAGACCTCCTCACCGGCGACATCCTCCGGTCCCTTGATCGCGCTGTCCTCGGCGACCAGCAGCTGTTGCCCGGTCACGTAGTACGGCCCGGCCTGCCCGACGATGGCCCGCCGCTCAGCGGTGATCGAGTACGAGGCGATGACGATGTCCACCTTGCCCTCCTGCAGGAAGGGCTCGCGGTTGTCGGAGATCGTCTCCTCCCAGGTGATGCCCTCCTCGGGGATGCCGAGCTCGCCGGCCACGATCTTGCCGATCTCGATGTCGAAGCCCACCGGCTCGTCCGAGGCCGCGCTCTTGAAGCCGATTCCGGGCTGGTCGAACTTCACCCCGATGATGATCTCGCTGGCCTCGTTGAGCTCGGCCATCGTCGACCCCGCCGGGAAGTCGGTCTCCTCCTGGACGTCGACCTCGGCGCCGTCCCCGCTGGTGGTGCCTGCGTCTCCGCAGGCCGCCAGCGTCGCGCCGAGGATCGCAGCCGCCGTCACGGCCTTGGTACGCACGAATCTCATGGTCAATCCCCTCAGTGCTCGAGGACCTTGCCGAGGAAGTCCTTGGCGCGGTCCGATCGTGGGTGGTCGAAGAACTCGTCGGGGGTGGCCTCCTCGACGATGCTGCCGTCGGACATGAACACGACCCGGTGGGCTGCCCGGCGGGCGAAGCCCATCTCGTGGGTGACCACCACCATGGTCATGCCGGTGCCGGCCAGGTCGACCATGACGTCCAGCACCTCCTTGATCATCTCGGGGTCCAGTGCGGATGTCGGCTCGTCGAACATCATCACGGTCGGGTCCATCGCCAGCGCTCGGGCGATGGCCACCCGCTGCTGCTGCCCTCCGGACAGCTGCGCCGGGTACTTGTCGGCCTGGTCGGCCACGCCGACCCGCTCCAGCAGCTGCTGGGCGCGCTCGTCGGCCTCGGCGGTCTTGACCCCGCGCACCTTGACCGGACCCAGGGTGACGTTCTCCCGGACGGTCTTGTGCGCGAACAGGTTGAAAGCCTGGAAGACCATCCCCACCTCGGCGCGCAGCCGGGCGAGCTCCCTGCCCTCGGCGGGCAGCGGCTGCCCCTGCAGTCGGATCTGGCCGGAGTCGATCGGCTCGAGCCGGTTTATGGTCCGGCACAGGGTCGACTTCCCCGACCCGGACGGCCCGATGACGACGACCACCTCGCCGCGACGAATGGTCAGGGTGATGTCGCGCAGGACATGTAGTTCGCCGAAGTGCTTGTCGACGTGGTCCATCTCAACGACGGCGGGGTGATCGCTGTCCGCGGTCATGCCGCCTGACCCTAGCCGGGTCGTAGGCTGGGCGGCCATGACGCCACCCCCGACGAGCGCCCGGACCTACGAGGTGCGCACGTACGGCTGCCAGATGAACGTGCACGACTCGGAGCGGCTCGCCGGAATGCTGGAGCAGGCCGGCTACTCGCGGTGGGAGGGGCCAACCGGCCCGGGTGATGGCGCAGCCGACGTCGTGGTGTTCAACACCTGCGCGGTGCGGGAGAACGCCGACAACCGGCTCTACGGCAACCTCGGCCATCTCGCGCCGGTCAAGGCGAGCCGGCCGAGCATGCAGATCGCCGTCGGCGGCTGCCTGGCGCAGAAGGACCGCGCCGAGATCACCCGGCGGGCGCCGTGGGTCGACGTCGTCTTCGGCACCCACAACATCGGCTCGCTGCCGGTGCTGCTGGAGCGCGCCCGGGTCGCCGGTGAGGCGCAGCTGGAGATCCTCGAGTCGCTCGAGGTGTTCCCGTCGACGCTGCCGACCCGGCGCGAGCAGCCGTACGCCGCGTGGGTGTCGATCAGCGTGGGCTGCAACAACACCTGCACGTTCTGCATCGTTCCAAGCCTGCGCGGCACCGAGCGGGACCGGTCGCCGGGCGACGTGCTCGCCGAGGTCGAGGCGCTGGTTGCGCAGGGCGTGCTGGAGGTCACGCTGCTGGGGCAGAACGTCAACTCCTACGGCGTCGAGTTCGGGGACCGGCTGGCGTTCGGCAAGCTGCTGCGCGCGTGCGGTCGGGTCGCCGGGCTGGAGCGGGTGCGCTTCACCTCGCCACACCCGCGGGACTTCACCGACGATGTCATCACCGCCATGGCGGAGACCCCGAATGTCATGCCGAGCCTGCACATGCCGCTGCAGTCCGGCTCGGACTCGGTGCTGCGCGCGATGCGGCGCTCGTACCGGCGCGAGAAGTACCTCGGCATCCTCGACCGGGTGCGCGCCGCGATGCCCGACGCCGCGATCACCACCGACATCATCGTCGGCTTCCCCGGGGAGACCGAGCAGGACTTTGCCGCCACCTTGGACGTGGTGCGGGCGGCGCGGTTCACCGGTGCCTTCACGTTCCAGTACTCGGCGCGACCTGGTACGCCGGCGGCGGCGCTGGCCAGCCAGGTCCCGAAGCCGGTCGTCCAGGAGCGGTATGAGCGGCTGGTCGCGCTGCAGGACGAGATCAGCTGGGCCGAGAACCGCGCCCAGGTCGGACGCCGGGTGGAGCTGCTGGTGGCCGAGGGTCAGGGCCGCAAGGACGGGTCCACCCACCGGCTCAGCGGCCGGGCCCGCGACAGCCGGCTGGTGCACTTCACGCCAGGCCCGGGAGACGAACCGCCGCGGCCGGGGGACGTGGTCGAGGTCGAACCGACCTTCGCCGCCCCGCACCACCTGGTCAGCGACGGCCCGGTGCTCGGTCTGCGGCGTACGCGGGCCGGCGACGCGTGGCAGGCGCGCACCTCGGCGCCTGCCCGCGCCACCGTTGCCCTCGGCATGCCCACCCTGGGCGCCCCACCGCCCTAGCTCGCCGCCGAGTGCGGTGTTGTGCACGGTTGTGGCACTCGTGAACCGTGCCGAACGCCGCACTCGACGCGCTGTGGACATGGCCCGCCGGCCGTGGCGTTCCTCGCGCAGGCTGGAGCCGTGGTCGTCCCCATCCCCGCCTGTCTGCACGGTCGTCCGTTCACCCGCGCCGACGCCGTCGCGGCCGGGTTGCCGGCGTACGTACTGCGGGGTTCGAGGTTCCGCCGACTGTTCCGGGGCGTCTACGTCTGTGCTGGCGTGCCGTCGAGCCCCGAGCTCGACTACGACGCGGCACGGTTGCTGCTGCCGGTCGACGCTGCTGCCAGCCACCACCTCGCTGCCCTCCTCCGCAGGCTTCCCGTCCCGGCTGCGAGCTGCACGCACATGTGCGTGCCTCGCCCCGATCGCGAGTTCGAGATCGAGGGACTGCGCGTGCACCGGGTCAGCGGTGACACGCCGGTCGTTGACGTAGCGGGTCGGAGGGTCACCTCGGCGCACGTGACGTTCCTCGCGCTCGCCGAGGTGCTCGCGCTGATCGACCTGGTCGTGCTGGGGGACGCGATGGTCCGCACCGGGATGATCACCCACGAGCAACTCGTCCAGGCGGCGGCGGCCGGTGGCGGCCGCGGCGTCCGGCAGGCCCGGCGCGCGGCCGCTCTGGTCCGCCCGCGCGTCGACTCGCCCATGGAAACCCGGCTGCGCCTGCTGCTGGTGCTCGCCGGGCTGCCCGAGCCCGATACGAACCAGCCGGCCACCGGCCGTCAGGGTCAGTGGTTGGCCACGCCCGATCTCCGCTTCGAGGCTGAGCGGGTGGTTGTCGAGTACGACGGCCGCCAGCACCGCGATCGCGCGGAGCAGTACGAGCGCGACCTGCCGAGGCGCGAGCTCATGGACCGGGAGGGGTGGCAGGTCATCGTGGCGTGCCGTGCTTCGGCCACCTACCCGCTGAGGCGGAAGCGAGGCACACTCTCCGGGTGCCCTTGTTGCTGATTCGCGCGTTGCGCCAGCTGACCACCCGGGGCGTGTGGGTGCTGCCGGCGCTGATCATCTGCTTCGTGTTCGTCACCAGCTGGCCGCTGATGGCGCTCGCCGAGCCGGAGGCCAACACCATTGCCGAGCCGGCTGACTACTGGTGGTACTTCGTGGTGACGGCGGCGACAGTCGGCTACGGGGACCTGTTCCCCGAGACCACTGCCGGACACCTGGTGGGGGCGTACGTCATCGTCGGCGGCATCGTCAGTCTGACCACCTTGTTCACCCGGTTGGCCAGCGCCATCGACAACGCGAGGAGTCGACGCATGAAGGGCACCACCACCCTGGACCACCGAGACCACCTGGTCCTGCTCGGTTACAGCGCCGGGCGTACCGAGCGGATCGTCGGCGCGGTGGCTGCCGACACCGACCGCCAGGTGGTGCTGTGCGCGTGGGACGAGGTGGAGAGCCACCCGATGTCGGACCAGGCCGCGGTCGACTTCGTCCGCGGTGACCTCACCGACGAGAAAACCCTGCGGCGGGCGTGCGTACAGCAGGCCGAGTCGGTGCTGGTCGACGCCCGCGACGACAACGAGGCGCTGGCGCTCACCGTGGCCGTGGACCACCTCAACCGCGACGTGCACCTGGTGGTGGCGCTGCGGGACATGACCAACGCCCGCCAGCTGGGGTACGTCAGCCCCCGGGTCCATGCGGTGCAGTGGCACACGCCGCGGATGATCACAGAGGAGCTGCAGGACCCGGGGATCACGCAGGTGTACGCAGACCTGATGACCGACGGCGGTGGGGGCAACACCTATTCGGTGCGGCTGCCGGACTCGGCCGGGTCGATGACTTTCGGGGAGTACCAGACGATGCTGGGGCGCGACCACGCGGCGCTCGCCCTGGCCGCGCGCAGCGACGACGGTCTGCTGGTCAGCCCCCCCTGGGACACCCCGCTGGCCCCGGGCACGGTGCTGTATTACGTGAGCAAGCAGCGCCTGACCACCGAACAGCTGAGCAGACGCGGGAAGCAGGCGAGCCGGTGAGCGAGGGGTTCTCCATCGAGGTGATGGTGCGTGCGCCGATCGAGCGAGTGTGGCGGGCGCTGCGCGACCCGGCCGAGATCAGGCTCTGGCACGGCTGGGACGAGCCGGGACTCGACGCGGAGATCCAGTTCATCTACTTCGAGCACGCCACCGAGACAGACGAGCCGTACGTGCTGGTGATGGACCCGCTGGAGACGTTCACCCTCGACCCGCACGAGGACGGCAC
>Ga0136614_10002475_pt1 | contig 11500 bp, 11 predicted proteins | sample AntDrymUQ2792106_2_FD_106643 | JGI IMG/M metagenome (GOLD analysis project Ga0136614, IMG submission 106643) | Polar desert sand microbial communities from Dry Valleys, Antarctica - metaG UQ279 (21.06) | ecosystem: Environmental > Terrestrial > Soil > Desert | place: Antarctica: Dry Valley...
CACGAAGTAGATGGTGTTAACGGTGATCAAACCGTCCAGCGAGGCGCTTGGCAGCGGCAGGTCCAGCAGGTTTCCGAGCCGCAAGGTGAGGCGCCCGGCCGCGCATGGTTCGCGGTAGCGGCGCTTCGCCGTCGAGATCATCGTGTCCGACAGGTCGACGCCGTCGACGTGCCCGTCGGTCCCGACCCGATCCAGCAGGAGGGCCAATCCGACCCCGCCACCGAAGCCCACGTCGCCGGCGGCTATCACCGGAGCCCAGCTCGCACGCGTCGACGGCCGCCGCGACCGTGCCCCGGTTGCCCCGGTTGAGGCCTCGGACGACCAGCCTGCCGCGCCAGCCCTCAGGGCGGCCGAGCTGTCGGGCCAGGCCTGACATCAACCGATTACGTGTCCTCATCGACGCCTATCGCCCTAACCCGCGTCTACCGGGAAGCGTTGTCGCTGGGCGAGGCTAGCGGTCCTGTGGGTGACTGAGCCAACGGGGCGGACGACGAGTGCGCAGGCACCGCTCGGCGGGGCACATCAACCCGGTCACGCTGCACCGGTTGTAACGTGCACGGAATCGCCGACCTGCACCCAGTGATGCGACCGACTCCCCGGCCGATAAGGAGCCCACTTCCACCTCTGATGTGACTGTCGTCGTACCCAGCGAGTGCATTGACGCGGCCCGGACCATCAACGAGGCCGTGGCGCTGTTTCGTGGCGGCGTGGACTCCGTTCGTGACTTTCAACCGGAGGAACTCGTTCGGTTGCTCAACGAACTCAAGGATCTCGACCGACAGGCCAGCGAGCTCGCACAGAAGTGCGCCACCGAAGGCGAGATCAGCACACCCTGACCGCGGCGGCGTTCGACCGTTCGGCGAGCCATGTGCGCGCCACCGTGCACAACAGCCTCCACACCGGTGTGAGTAGGTAGGTATGCCCCGCGACTTGGGTCGGTGCCGTGTCGCGTTGAAGGCTGCGTCCTGGCTTTGGTCAACCGTAGGCGTAGTAGCGCAGCCAGACGTACGGCCAGGCCAGTGCGATGGTGACAGCGGTGACGACGAGCCCGTACTTGGTGAAGTGCCAGAATGAGATCGGGTGGCCGCTGCGGGCGGCGATGCCGGTGACGACGACGTTGGCGCTGGCGCCGACGGCGGTGGCGTTGCCGCCGAGGTCGGCGCCGAGGGCCAGTGCCCACCACATCGCGGTCGCCTTGGGGGTGTTGTCGCCGGACTCGACGAGGTCGTTGACCAGTGGGGAGACGGTGGCTACATAGGGGATGTTGTCGACGATGCCGGAGATGACCGCTGAGCCGAACAGCAGTCCGGTGGATGCCAGCAGGTAGCGACCGTCGACGGCCTCGACCGCCTGCTCGCCGAGGTACTCGATGACGCCAACGTTAACCAGCGTACCCACCATCACGAACAGTCCGGCGAAGAAGACCAGGGTCTCCCACTCGACGTCCTCGAGGAATTCTTCCGACGTGGTGCCGGACACCAGCACCAGCACTCCGGCGCCGAGCAACGCGACCACGCTGGGGTCGATGTGTAGCAGGGTGTGCAGGCTGAAGCCCACCAGCACGGCGACCAGCACCAGCAGGCAGCGCACCAGCAGGGTGCGGTCGCGGATCGCCGCCCGCTCGTCGAGGTCCATCACCGCTGCCGCCCGCCCGGCGTCATAGGTGAAGGACCGCCGGAACAGCCAGCGGGCCAGCAGCAGGAACACTCCCATCAGCACGACCACGATCGGGCCCATGTTGACGAGGAAGTCGTTGAACGACAGGTCGGCCCGGCTGGCGATGATGATGTTGGGGGGGTCCCCGATCAAGGTGGCGGCCCCGCCGATGTTCGAGGCCAGCGCCTCCGCGATCAAGAAGCCCTCGGGGCGCACCCCGATGCGATCACACACCAACAGCGTGACCGGTGCGACCAGCAGCACCGTGGTCACGTTGTCGAGAGCGGCCGACGCGACCGCGGTGATCGTGCAGAGCAGGACCAGCACCCGGTAGGGCCTGCCCTGCGCCTGCTTGGCCGCCCAGATGGCGAGGTACTCGAAGACGCCGGTCTGCTTGACCACGCTGACGATCACCATCATCCCGAGCAACAGGAAAATGACGTTCCAGTCGATGCCGGTCTCCTCGGAGTAGAACGCGGCGTCCCCGTCGGTGGCACCGATCATCAGCATCAGCCCGGCACCGACCAGGGCGGCCTTGACCCGGTGCACCCACTCCGTGGCGATGGTGACGTAGGCGCCCGCGAAGACCGCGATCGACAAGGCGACCTGCCAGGTGGGCGCGTTCACGAGCGAGGCAGCGCGGCGCCGAGCAGGCGGTGCACGGTGATGACGCCGAGGATCTGCTCGTCGTCGACCACCGCAACCACCGGCGAATGCTGGCGCGTCATCACCGACGCGACCTCGATTAACGTCGCGGCAGCCGACACCACCGGCTTGTCGCGGTCCCTCTTGGGCAGGTACTGCCTGCCGGGCATCAGCTCGCGCACCTTGCGACCCACCAGCTCCTTGCAGAAGGTGTCGGCCTCGCGCTCGCCGTAGACCCGCGCCAGTGCCGGATCCTCCTCGATGTACTCCGGCAGCGCGAACCGCAGCACCTGCGACGCCGGGAGGACGACCAGCGGACCGCCGTGCTCGTCGACCACGACCAGTCCTGGCAGACCCTGGTCGGTCATCAGCCGGGTGGCCTCCAGCGCGTCGTCATCCAAGCGGACCACCGGGAACTCCTCGGCTAGGTCACGAGCCTGCATGCTGGGACCCTAGCCATCGCCGCCCCGACCAACGCCAAGGGTCCGCTGGTCGCTGCAGTAGGACCGCTGACCGTTAGTGCGCGCAGGGTGTACGCATTCGAGCCGAGATGCCGGCGTAGCGGCGCGCGGTCTCAGTACGCGGAAACTTCCCCACCGAGCGGGCCACTTGCACGGTTACCCTGACAGACCCGCGTGTGGACGCCTTGAGCGATGTCACGCGAACAAGTTGGACGTCTGTCCCGTCTTTGGGAATGTCCCGGGATCGCGAAAAGTCACACGACCGAACAAGACGAGATGGCTCGGATGCTCCATTGACCCAAGGATCGAGGGGGTGCAACATCGGTCCCAGCGACGCCACCCGGTGCCCGCGAAAGAGGCGGTTGAGATGCCCGAGTACTCGTACGCGGCTAGCTACACCAAGCCAGGACTCGACGGGGTGGGCAGTCAGGGCGCGAAGCACCGCGCGGCTGCTATTGGTGAGCTCGCGCGCAGCTTGGGCGGGAAGTTAGTGCCACGCAGCGCCTGCTTGACGCCGGTCCTGGGTGGAGGCGCTCCGACCGGGCGGTCGATGCACTGCCCGAGAATGACCCGGCCCGCGATCCTGGTTAACGTGGCGTACTAGGGCGATGAGATCGGCGCACTGCTGACGAGTCGGGAGGACTTGATGGTCACTGTGGCGGCGGTACAGGCAACGCCGGTGTTCCTTGACCGAGAGGCGACCGTGGACAAGGTCTGTGCCTTGGTCAAGGAGGCCGCGGGTCAAGGCGCGGATCTGATCGTCTTTCCCGAGTCCTTCATCCCCGCCTATCCGGACTGGGTCTGGCGCACCCCGGCGTGGAGCGACAGCGGATTTGTGAAGCGCTTCTACGCGAATGCGGTGGCCGTCCCGGGTGCCACCCTGGAGCGAATCGGGGAGGCGGCGGCGGAGGCGTCGGCCTACGTCGTGCTCGGCGTGACTGAGATCGACGGCGGCACCCTGTACAACACCCTCCTGTACCTAGGCCCGGACGGACGGCTGGTGCAGGCGCATCGCAAGCTCATGCCAACAGGTGGGGAGCGGACGGTGTGGGGGATGGGCGACGGCTCCGAGCTCGGCGTCGTGACTACACCGTTCGGCGTCGTCGGGGGTTTGCTGTGCTGGGAGAACTACATGCCGCTGGCACGGGCGGCGATCTATGCACAGCACTGTGACATCTACCTGGCTCCCACTTGGGACAACAGCGACACGTGGGTGGCCACGTTGCGCCACATCGCCAAGGAGGGCAGGCAGTTCGTCATCGGCGTTGCGCCGCTGCTGCGCGGCTCCGACGTGCCCGAAGACCTGCGCGGCACGCTCTACGGGCTGGAGGACGACTGGATGTCACGCGGCCATACAACCATCGTCGCACCGGGCGGGGAGGTGATCGCGGGGCCGGTCTTGGAGCGTGAGGAGATCGTCTACGCGGATCTCGACCTGGCCGCCGTGCAGGAGCAGCGGAGGATGCTCGACCCCGTGGGTCACTACGCGCGACCCGACGTCTTCACGCTTCACGTCGACACGCGCGCGAAGCGCCCGGTCGTCTTCGACGGGGAAACGCCAACCTGACACTGCGGACGAGGCTGCGTCCGTGGCCGACCTTCGAGTCTGATCGTGGCTACGGACTCGCGAGGCTACCCACTGGCGGCGGCCCGCCGGCTCAGACCGGGCCGCCAGCAGACGCAATCAGCGCACGGGCGCTCCAACCGGCGTCACTGACCGTCGCTCTCCTGCCCAGCTCCTCGAGCATCCCCTAGTTGACTGGATTGCCCACCGCCGTTGACATCGCCGATGTGAACCTGGTCATCCCCGGCCTGAACCTGCCCCTCGGACGCGCGGAGGACCGTGCCCGAGTTCACCTGCGTTGGCGGCCGGCCGCGCAGCGCGGCCACCAGCGGGCGTACCCAGTCCCGCTTCTGCTCTTGGGTCATCTCGCCCCAGCGCGGCGCAGCCCGAACGACGAACGAGGGGCCACCTCGTAACTTGTGCACCGTACCTCCGGCTGCGGTCTACGCACGGACCCGGCAGAGCAGACCCTGTCAGGGACGCTCTGCCCGAGGCTTGAAGGCTGCCCGATCATGGGAGGCTCTCGCTGCTCGTCCACGTGTCGGTTACGCGGAGGGCTCTGATCGAGACGACATCCTCGCGTCGCGCCAGCAGACCCTGGGCCCTGTCCATGCACCCCTCCATGCGGAAGCACATCGACCGCTACCTCGCCCAGCTACCCCCTACATCGGCTGACGGATCGGCTGAGCTGACGGAGCCGCCGAAGTCAGGGACCTGCTGGAAGGTCACGGGTACGAGGTTCTCGAGGCCGAGGGTCACGACCTGCCCGGCATGCACCACCGGCTCGCCGGGGTGATGGCGCGGGCGTGGAGCCTGGCACTGGGGTGCGGCGACGGCCCTGCTGCCGCCCGTTGCCATGCTGCTGGCTTGCTGATGCCGTGCCGGCGGCAGTCATGGTGTCGAGCGAAGTGCTCGGCGACGGTGGCCGGCTTTGCGATTCCACACAACGTGCTGCAGCGCGAGGGTGACCCATCCGGCGAGGACCATGCCGAAGATGTTGAGCGCCAACTGGACGGCGCTGCCCCACACCTCGTCACCGGCTCCGAAGGCGATGCCGAGGGCGACGTTGCCTGCGGCGGGGACCGTGGTAACGGAGATGAACACCCCGGAAAGACCGCCAACCTTCGCACTGGTGAGAGAGAGGACTCCTGCAGCGGCGGCGATGAGGGCGACGATGAAGGACCACTTGTCGGGTGAGTAGATGAAGTCGGTGCCGGGGCGTTCGCCGGTCACGTCTTCGGTGACTACCCAGCCGAGCGCGCGGGCCGCGAATGCAGCGACAGTCGTGAGGGCGATGGCGACACCGAATCCGACGAGCAGGGTGCGTACTGCGAGCCCGAACAGGGTGCCGCGCCGGCGGACCAACGCGAGGCCGAGGGCGGCGATGGGGACGAACTCTGGGCCAAGGACCATCGCTCCGATGATGAGTACTTGTGAATCCACGACGATGGCGATACTGGCGAGCAGGGTCGCAAGCGTCATGAACGCCAGATATGTCCAGTTAAGTTCGGACTCCGCGTAAGCGCGCTGGGTGACATCGGCCCACACGACCGCATCAGCGCTGGAGCCGGGGGTGTGGCGCTCGGCGTCGAAACCGGCGCGGGAGACCCATGTGGTGACCGGGTCGATGTGGATGGTGCCGTACTTGGGGACGCCGAGGGCGTCGAGCCGGTCGATGAGTTCATTGACGGCTTCGCGTGCCACATCGGCGAGCACAATGTCGCCCGCGGGTTCGATGGAAGCTCCGCGCATCAACGCCAGGTGGCTGACAGCCGGGTCGCCGGCGAACACGTCGACAACCTGATCAGTCAGATGCGCGGGGGCGGTGATGCGCAGGTGTTGCACGGTCGCTCAACCTCCGACGAACTTTGGGGCCGCCTGTTGGGGTCGGGTTCGGCGCAGCGCGAATTTCATTAGTCAGCGGCGGGATGTCGCCTGCACCAGTGAACAGGAAGGGCAACGCGTTCTGTCCCGGACTTCAACCTCCCACACCTGGCGGTCGAGGACGCGGTGAAGGCGCACCCGCGACCCGAGCTCGAGCGTTCGACGAACACGGGGACGTCGGCAGGCGGCTGCCCGTCCCAGCCGTTGGTCAGGTCGAACAACCGTCGTCCGCACAGGATCGCACCGGTGTCGGCGTGCACCGGGCGCGAGTGCCCGCAGCGGCCAGGCTGAGCTACGCACGATCGGTGCGCGGCAGCCAACCAGAGGCCTTGGCCTCGCCGACACGGCCACGCTGACCCTGTGTTGGATGGCAACCGACGACGCTGACGAACCGTCGAGTTCCGGCCGTCTGGCTATGAACCTGGGCGGTGTGCCCTGGTGCTGAAGACGGAGACCGGGCGCTCCTGCGCGACGTCGTCAATCGTGATGTCGACCAGCTCGTTGTAGAAGGCGATCATGTCCTTGATCTTTCCAACCGCGGGAAGCGGTTGGGAGTATGACCAGGCCGCATTCGCCGCCTTGGACGGTCCAGTGATGTCCCAGTACTGGTCGGCGACACCCTTGTAGGGGCACATGCTGTGATTCGCGGTAGCAGACAGCGCGGCGAGGTTCACGTCGTCGCGGGGCAGGTAGTAGCGGGTGGGCAGACCGGTCTCGAACAGCAGCACCGGCCGGTCGCTCTCGGCGAGGGTGACTCCGTCCAACCCGACGACGATGTGACGGCTGCTGGCCAGCGCGTCCACCCGCTTGTACGGATCGCGCGGATGGCCACCCACCTCCTCCTCTTCCTCGAGCCACCGGTCCAGCAGCCCGGGCTGCCAGCTGAGGATCAGCAGACCCGCGAGCTCGGGAGTGTCCCGGGTCCAGGCGACGTGTCGAATGCTGCGCCCGTCCACCTCTAGATCGAACCACTGAGCCACCGGTCCCTTGGGAAGAAAGAAGAACGGCTCGACCGGCGGTTGCGCGGTTGTGTGCTGCAGGAGATCCGTGCGCACGTCCGCCTTCTCAAATGCGTAACCCGGCACGGGAAAGTTCTCCTCGTAGTACAGCAACGGTGCCAGGCTGTCGACAATGGCCACGTTACCGACGAACGCCCGTACCCACTTGTCGCTGCGTACGGTGCTCACGGCCATGTCGGTCACCCGAGCCGGGGTTGGTCGTACACGCCGGCGAAGACCCCGTCGGTAAAAGTGACACCCTCAAACTCCGGACGCTGCCCCGCCAGCTGGTAGAAGCGGAGCACCGTCCCATCGGGGTCGGGAACATCGACCACGTTCCCGTCCGGTCGCTCCTCCAACGGGCGATGAGCGACCCCCAGCCGGTCGCAGCGGGCAATCAGGGCGTCGAGGGAGGCACGGGTGTCGATCTGGACCGCCACGACGTCGAGGCCGGACAAGTCTGGCTGGGTCGCACACGCTGCGCGGTTGCGGAGAGCCACGCTGAAACCGCCGTCGGGAACCCGGAGCGCGGCGCCCTGCAACACGCCGTCCTCGACGAACTCGGCGAAGACGTCAGCGTCGAGCAGCCGGCGATACCAGTTGACGCTGGCCGCCAGATCCGTGACCGGGATCTTCACATGCAGGATCCGAACGGCACCGATACCCACTCGGCCATCATGGCACCCACAAGACGAACCGCTTCCCCCTTGCCCGAGTCTGTACCGACCCGCAACCCGAGGGCCGGCGCGCCACCGACCCGGCTGAGACCGCTGCTCCCTCGACGACAGGGGAAGCCGTACCACGTGGCATCCGTGACGAGCGCTCGACGCCGGGCATTGGCAACTCGAGCTGCGTTCGGGGTGTCATGACTCCCCCGTTCAGGTTTGCCCAGCTCAAGGGCTTGGCGGTTCGCGGTCGCGAGATGGTTCGTTTCAGGCGTGGCGTGGCTGGTGCGGGAACTACTGGCCAGTCCGGGTGGTTGGCGAAATCATGCGCATCTTCTTCACCGGAGGCAGCGGCAAGGCCGGCAGGCACGTCGCGCCGCACCTCGCCGACCAGGGTCATCACGTCACCAACGCCGACCTCGTCCCGCTGAAGCACCCGGCGGTGGCCGATCTGCAGGTGGACCTGACCGACGCGGGCGAGACGTACTCGGCGCTGGCCGGGCTCGCCACGATGGGCGAGCTAGAGCTGGCGCAGAAGCCCGCCTACGACGCCGTCGTGCACTTCGCCGCGTTACCGCGGATTCTGCTCGCGGCCGACGCGAGGACCTACGCGACGAACGTGCTCAGCACCTACAACGTGCTCGAGGCCGCGACGCGGCTGGGGGTCCGCAAGGTCGTCTTCGCCTCCTCTGAGACGACCTACGGGATCTGCTTCGCCCAGGGTGAGCGGCGACCGCGGTACGTGCCGGTCGACGAAGACCACCCGACAGTCCCGGAGGACGCCTACGCGATGTCGAAGGTCGCGGGGGAGGTGACGGCGCGGTCCTTCCAGGCCCGCACCGGCGACGACGTCTACGGCCTGCGGATCAACAATGTCATCGAGCCGCACGAGTACGCGGAGCTGTTCCCGGCCTTTCTCGACGACCCGTCGTTGCGGCGCCGTAACTTCTTCGCCTACATAGACACCCGTGACCTCGCCCAGATGACGCAGCGCTGCTTGGAGACCGACGGGCTGGGCTACGAGGTCTTCAACGTCGCTAACGCCGACATGTCCGTGGCTGCGTCGACCCAAGAGATCCGGGACCGTTTCTACGACGGGGTGGAGGTGCGTCGGGAGATGGGGCGCGACGAGACGTTCTTCGCCATCGACAAGGCCCGCGACCTCCTCGGCTACGCGCCACAGCACTCCTGGCGCGACGTCCTGCCGGACCCCGGAACCCGGCCTTCCTGACGGCCGTGCGCGGACCACTCCGCACGACGGCTGCCGCAAGCAGGTCGACCGACACGGTCAACCGAACCGTGGCCGAGCTCGTCCGGTGTGGGTGCGGTTTGGTTGAGCACCGCTGGGTCGCCCCCAAGCGGCTCACAAGCGGCACCGGAGATCAAGTCGCGACCCGCAGCCCAGGTTCCTCCGCCTGCTCGGGGTGACGCCGCCACGTGCGCGGCAGCTCGCCGACGCCGACGGCTGCCGTATGAGCGCACCCCGGCTTGACATCAAGCTCTCCTCCCTCCTGCATGTCGCTCTGCGACAGCTAGTGACCAATCGCGAGACGAAAACTCACCGTCGTGGGCGGTCCAAGCGATGACACGGGCCACCGCCGACGCCGCACTGAGACCCGGAAGCTGAACCCACCCACCCGGGACTTGCTCATCAGACAGTCGAGGTGTGCGCCGACTGACCTACGCCCACCGCGTCACACCTACCATCTTGTGTGAGCTCCAGCGAGGAGTCTGTCGAGGCTCTGCACATGACAGAACCCGGTGAGGGCAGCGTTCCCAAGATGTTCGTGATGGTTGGCCTTCCCTCAGCGGGCAAGACGAGCCGGGCACGTGAGCTTGCATCAACGTGGAACGCCCTGCGGCTGACTCCCGACGAGTGGATGATCCCACTCTTCGGACAGGAGCAGCCCGAGGGCAAGCGCAACGTGTTGGAGGGTCGCCTGATCTGGCTCGCGCTGTCCGCGCTGCGGATTGGTGTCAACGTCGTGCTCGACTTCGGCGTGTGGGCCAAGGTCGAGCGTTCGGCGCTGCGCGCGTTGGCAGCCTCGGTCGGAGCAACCAGCGAGCTGGTTTACCTGCAGGTGGACGAGGAGGAGCAGTGGCGCCGGGTTCAGGCTCGCGCCCTGACCGATGCCGCAACAACCTTCGAGATGACCAACGCGGACCTCGAAGGGTGGCGGCCAATCTTCCAGCCGCCGGACGCGACCGAGCTCGGGACAGCGGACATCGACTCCCCACCAGCCGGCTTCGATTCTTGGGAAGCCTGGGTGGCTCAGTGGTGGCCAACGTCCCTCCCCGGCTACGGATCGGCACGACACGTCCTCGACTGACCTCCGATCGATGCTGGGTACGTGCCCGACGTGGATCGATACCGCGTACAAGCAGGTCCCGCGCAGCGGCAGCCGTATGGTCGTCGCCCTGCGGAGACGTGCCTAACCCCGAGTCGGCGGTTATGCCATATGGAAACCCGGTACGGCGACGTCCGCGCGCGGTCTGGCGGAGCCGACGGTCGGCGTCCCGCAGGGGATTGACAACGACGACGAAGCGGTCGAGGGGTGGCAAGCCGGGCGTGCGGTCCTTGCCGGCTTTGAGGTGGCCGCGGTGCACGTTCATCCGGCGGCCGTGGGTGCGCGACTCGTACGTCCTCCGTCACCAGACCAGCGCAGATGCGCTATTGACAAGATTTTTTGTCAATGGCACGGTGACGTCATGCAGGACGTCGAGGTCATCGAGAGCGCGGAGGCGGCCGCCGCCGCACTGGGTCCGGTCCGGGCCCGGCTGCTCGGCGAGCTGGCCGTCCCAGCCTCCGCCGCCGGGCTCGCCGCCCGGGTCGGCATCGCGCGCCAGAAGGTCAACTATCACCTCAAGGCGCTCGAGGCGCACGGCCTGGTGGGGCTGTCCGAGGAGCGCCGGCACGGGGGCATCACCGAGCGGGTGCTGCAGGCGTCGGCGGCGTCGTACGTCGTGTCGCCGGCGGCCGTCAGCGCGTCCGCGGCCGACCCGGACGCCAACGCCGACCACCTGTCGGCGGGCTACCTCGTCGCGCTGGCCGGCCGGCTGGTGCGCGAGGTCGGCGCCCTGGCGCGCCGGGCCGGCGCGTCCGGCCAGCGCCTGCCGACGCTGACCATCGACACGCAGATCAGCCTCCGGTCGGCCGCCGACCGGGCTGCCTTCGCGGACGACCTGACCGCCGCGGTGCTCGACCTGGCCGCTCGCTACCACCACGACGACGGGCGCCCGCACCGGCTCGTCGTCGCCGCCCACCCACTTCCTGAGGAGAGCGCATGAGCACGACCCCGAACGTCCCGTACCGCCTGGAGTTCAGCGTCGAGGTCCCGGGCACCCCGGAGCAGGTCTGGCAAGCCATCGCCACCGCCAAGGGCATGAGCGCCTGGTTCCTGCCGACCGAGATGGAGGAGCGCGAGGGCGGCTCCCTGCACTTCACCATGGGCCCCGAGATGGGCGCGGACGGCCAGGTCACCGGCTGGGACCCGCCGCGCCGCATCGTCTACGAGGAGGACTGGGCCGCCCTCATGGGCAAGGACCCGGATGCGCTCAGCCCGCTGACGTCGGAGTTCCTCGTCGAGGCGCAGTCCGGCGGCACCTGCGTCGTGCGCGTCACCAGCA
>Ga0136614_10002476_pt1 | contig 11496 bp, 8 predicted proteins | sample AntDrymUQ2792106_2_FD_106643 | JGI IMG/M metagenome (GOLD analysis project Ga0136614, IMG submission 106643) | Polar desert sand microbial communities from Dry Valleys, Antarctica - metaG UQ279 (21.06) | ecosystem: Environmental > Terrestrial > Soil > Desert | place: Antarctica: Dry Valley...
ATCGATGCGATGGGCGCGCCGGTGCGGGTGAGCGGCGCGGCGCTCGCCGGCGGACCACTCGTGGCACTCTCGCCGGGCCGGCGTCTCCAGGACCTCGCGCGGGTCAATCAGGGTGGTCAGGGCAGCTTTCCCGCCGCGTTCGGTCGCGCGTCCGGCGCGGCGCCCCTCTCGGCTGCCTCGCGCACGGCCGGGCCGCTCGCCCTTCAGCCGGAGACGCTGCCGGTGCGCTGGCGTATCCCGTCGTTCTTCGCTGGGGCGACGTTCGGTCCGCCCTACGAGATGGAGAACCGGACCGCCGAGTGGGCCCTCAGCGCCCAGGCCATGCAGACATATTCCCCACTGGATCGCCAGGCACGCATGGCGCAGCGTGTGCACCCGCGCGGTCCCGCACTCCAAACCGGTGCCCCGTTCCTGGCGGCGCTCTATGGCACCACGCCCGCTCCGCCGTCGCTCGGCGTCGGCGTCGACTTCCTTCGCTAATCGCGCCCGGCGCTACGCGAGCGCGACGACAGCCAGCTCAGTTTCGTCGTCGGCTGGAGCTGACTCCAGGCGGGGTGGATCTTCGCTGCGCACCACGATCTTGCCGTCGACGACGTCCAGCACGATCGTTTGACCGGCGGCAATCCGCCCGTCCAGGATCTGCTGGGAAACCTCGTCCTCGATGCGCTGCTGCACGAGCGTCCGGACCGGGCGCGCGCCTTCCAGAGCGGAATAGCCGTCCTTGGCGAGCACCGCGGTCACGTCCTCGCTCCAGCGCTGATCGTGCCCCTTGCCCACGAGCACGACCCGCTCGCGGATCAGCAGCTTCTCCGCGATGGTGCGCATGTGCTCCTGCCGCAGCGGCTCGAACACCACGATCTCGTCCAGCCGGTTGAGAAATTCGGGGAGGAGTTGGCGCTTCAGCTCATTTTGAATCACGTCCCGGATGCGGGCGGAGGCCATCAGCGGCTCGTCGGGGTGGAAGCCAACGCCTTGCATACGTAAGCGTTCCGAGCCAAAGTTGGCCGTCATCAGGATGACGCAGTTCTTGAAATTGACCTTGCGACCCTGCGCGTCGGAGAGGTGACCGCTGTCCATGATCTGAAGCAGCACGGTCAGGACTTGCGGGTGAGCCTTGTCGATCTCGTCAAACAGGACCACCGAATACGGCCGTCGACGGACCGACTCGGTCAGGTCGCCGGCGTTCTCATAACCAACGTAGCCGGGCGGTGCTCCGACTAGCCGCGAGACGGTGTGATACTCGCTGAACTCGCTCATGTCCAGCCGGATCAGCGCGTCTTCGTTATCGAAGAGGTACTCCGCGAGGGCCCGCGCCACTTCCGTCTTACCTACACCTGTGGGTCCAACCAGGAGCAGCGACGCGATGGGACGGTTGGGATCCCCGAGGCGCGCCGCCGAGCGGCGGAGTGAGCGCGCCACCGTCCGCAGCGCGGCGTCCTGGCCGACGATCCGTCCGCCCAGCCCCACTTCGGCGCCCAGCAGGCGAGCTGCGTCGGTCTCGGTCAGGCTGGCGACTGGGACGCCGGTCCAGCCGGCGACGACCTTGGCGATGTCCTCCTTGCCAATACTCGCGGCGTTGGTCTCGAGCCGCGCGCGCCATTCCGTACGCCGCTGCTCGATCTCGGTGGTGAGCTGACGGTCCTCGTCGCCAAGCGCATTGGCGCGCTCATACTCGTGCCACTCGATGGCATGATCGCGATCGGTGCGCGCTTGGTCACGGCGGCGCTGTAATCGACGGATCTCGTCCGGGGCGACCAGGCGGATGACTTTCGTGCGCGCGGCGGCTTCGTCGATCAGGTCGATCGCCTTGTCGGGCAAGGCGCGGTCGGTGATGTAGCGCGCGCTCATCGTCGTGGCGCTGTCGAGCGCCTCGTCGCTGATGGCCACGCCGTGGAACTGCTCGTAGGTGCCGCGCAGCCCGGCCAGGATCTCGCGCGTCTCTTCGATGCTTGGCTCGTCCACGGAGACAGGCTGGAAGCGGCGCGCCAGCGCGCCGTCAGATTCGATGTAACGCCGGTACTCGCGCCACGTCGTCGCGCCGATGCAGCGGATCTGGCCACGCGCCAGGGCGGGCTTGAGCATGCTGGCGGCGTCAACCGCGCCCACCGCACCACCCGCGCCGAGCAGCATGTGCAGCTCGTCGATGTAGACGATGATGTTGCCGTCCTTGACGATCTCCGCTACCACACCCTTGAGGCGCTCCTCGAAGTCGCCGCGGTACTTGGTCCCGGCCACCATACCCGGTAGGTCAAGCTGAATCAGGCGCACACCTTGCAGCATGTCGGGCACGTCGTGCTCGACGATCGCGCGCGCCAGCCCTTCGACGATGGCGGTCTTGCCGACGCCGGCCTCGCCCACCAGGACCGGGTTGTTCTTGGTGCGTCGCAGCAGGATCTGCGACATGCGCGTGAGCTGGGCCTGGCGCCCGATCAGTGGGTCAGTGCGGCCCACCCGAGCCAGCTGCGTGAGGTCGCGGCCGAACTGCGATAGCATGCTGGCCTTGCCTTCGCCACTCTCGCCGCGGGCGCGACCGCGCCCGCGTGCACCGGCCGCGGCAGCCTGGCGACCACCGTCTGAGAGGCCGGACGCCTGGCGGCGCACGACGTCCGGATCGATGCCGAGTTTGGCCAGGACCCGCCCCGCGAGGCTCTCCTCCTCAGTCATGATGCCCAGCAGCAAGTGCTCGGTGCCGATGTATTCGGAGCCGAGTCGCTGCGCCTCGAGGCCGGCGATCTCAATCGCGCGGCGCGCGCCAAGCGACAGCGTGATCGAGCGACTGTCGGCGGCCCGTCCGATGTGCAGGTGGGCGACGACCTCACGCACAACCGCCTGGGGATCTATCCCTTGTCGGCGGAGGAGGCGTGAAGCGACCGCTTCCGGCACGGCGGCGATGGCGAGCAGGATGTGCTCGGTTCGGATTTGATCGTGCTGAAAGAACGCCGCCTCCTTCCGCGCCAATTGAAGTATTTGGCGGCTCATCTCGGAGAGACGGCTCAGCGCATCCACGTCACGGCGTCCTATCGCGCGCCCGAGCTAGCACCGCGGCGAGTATACCGCCGTTCTCTGGAAACGTCGCGCGGATTCGGCGCGCGTGTCTGCCGTGTAAGCGCTAGCCGAAGACCGTGCGGAGCAGGCCGGCGCGCTTCGGCTTCGCCTCCTCCGTCGCTCCGAGCGGGGCGCCGACGAGCGTGCTCGCCAGGCGCATGATGTCCTTGCTGATTGGGGCATCGGGATGCGTCATGACGAAGGGCACGCCTTCGTTGAGACTGAGGGTGGTGAGGCGTCCGTCGCTGACCACCTCGGCGGCGAACTGTTTCTGCAAGATCTGCTCGACGTCCTGTATGCGGATGCCGCCGCGACTGTCGGCGCGGTTGAGCACCATCAGGACCTTGTCCGGCGAGTACGCGAGGGCGCTGGTGACGTCAAGCAGCAGCTTGCTGTTCTTGATCGCCGGCATCTCCAGCGTCGTGGGAACGACCACCTTGTCGGCGGCGTCGAGCACGTTGAGGATGCGCTCCTCGAACGTGGGCCACGTGTCGATCACGACGTAGTCGAACTGGTCGCGCAGGGCGACGAGGACGCGCTGGACGTGCTCTGCCGTGACCAGCTCGGCCTTCTCCGGGGAGGATGGCGCGAGCAGGACCTTCACCCCACTGGCGTGAGGGATCATCACCTGGGAGAGAAACTCGGGGTCGAGCGGTCCCGGGTTGGACTCCATCTGCGGCAGCAGATCGACGATCGTGCTGCGGGGATTCAGGTTGAGCACGACCCCGACGTCGCCGAACAGGAGACCGCAGTCGAAGAGCGCCACTTCTTTGTTGGTCGCGCGCTTCAAGGCAACGGCGGTGTTGCACGCGAGCGTCGTCGAGCCGGCGCCGCCTTTGGCCGAGTAGAACGTGAAGATCTTTCCCTCGCGCGCGGGGCCGGTCGCGGCTCGTGGCGGAGGGGACATGATGCCGGCCGTGACGGGCGCGGGGGCCAGCTGGGTAGCGGCGGCCGCGCGGCGGCCCTCGTCCAGCCGGTAGACGCTGCGCACCCCATCTATCAGCTCGTCGGGGGCGAAAGGTTTGACCAGGAAGTGCCGAGCGCCGGCGAGCATGGCGCGGCGCAGCTGCGCGGTCTCGCCGTCCCGCGACGTCATGATGACCGAGACGGAAGGAAAGCGCGTCGTGATCGTCTCGGCCGCCGCGGCGTGCGTCGCGTCGTCGTCCATCGAGAGGAGGACGATGTCCGGGTGCAGCACGGAGATCAGCTCGATCGCGTGCTGGCCGGTCGTCGCCGCGCCGGCCAACTCGGCGTCTGGCTGCGCCGCCAGAGCGGCGGCGACGTGCTCCTGTACCTCGGCCGTCGCGTCGACGACCAGTACGCGGATCATCTCTGGCAGACCTGGGGGCCGCGCGGAAATTGAGGAGCCTGAGTACGCACCCAGCTCACTAGAAGGCAGGATCGCTGCCACAAGCCTATCCAGGTCGGTCCGCCCGATTTCGGTCGTCGCCACCAAATGAAATACGCACGCGGCGCCACGAAAGGGACGCCGCGGGAGGTATCGACACGCTGCCGGTCCCGTGGCATCGCATGCCGCGTGCGGTAGAACCCGTAGTGCAGGTGCCCTAGGCAGCCATGACTTCTGACTCAGAGCGCGAGCGCGAGGCGGAAAAGCGGTCGCTCTCCGCCGCCGCCCGCGAGCGCTTCGTGCGCCTGGCGCGCGGACCAGAAGAGAAGATTGACCTCGCGGAGGCAGCGTTGTTGATCGCCGCGGAGGAGTATCCGGGGCTGGACGTGGCGGCCTATCTAACCAGGACTGACGACCTCGCCGCTCGCGTGCGCGCCTACGTGCGGACACCGCCGTCAACCGTCCTGCTGCGAGACACCGACGAGGTGGCGCTCGCCGCGCTGCACCACGTGCTGTTCGAGGAAGAGGGACTGGAGGGCGATCCGGTCGAGGAGCGATACCACCCGCTTTATCACCCCCAGAACAGCTTCTTGAACGAGGTGCTGGACCGGAAGCGCGGCATGCCCATCACGCTCTCCCTCTTGTATTGCGAAGTCGCGCGTCGAGCCGGTCTGAACGCGGTCGGCGTCGCACTGCCCAACCACTTCATCGCTGAGTTTCGCGGCGAGCACTTTTCGGTGCTCGTAGATCCGTACAGCCGGGGCGCGCGCGTGTCGGCGGAGGAGCGTGCCCGGTTGCCGCGGGAATATCTAGTCGCAGCCTCCAAGAAGCAGATCCTGGCGCGGATGTTGAACAACTTGAAAGGCGCGTACCGCCTGCGCGGTCCGTTACCCAAGGCGCTCGCGGCCGTGGAGCGGATCCTCGTGCTGAGTCCGTCGGTGGATCAGGTGCGCGACCGCGGACTGATCCTCGCGCAGATGACCATGTTCGGCCCGGCCTGGTTTGACCTGAAACTCTACGCGCGACTGGCCCCGGGGGCGCCGGACGCGAAGGCCACCGCTGACGCGGCCGACCAGCTCTGGAAACAGATGGGGCGCCTGAATTAGCGCCCGACGCCTTCAGCGAGCGGCGTACCCCTTCTTCGTGTCTTCCAGTGTGATGGGCGCGTAGTCGTCATTGTGCTTGGCCGAGCCGAACGCCTCCATGCGCGCCTTGACCACCTCATAGATCGCGTCGCGCACCGGGCCGAGGTACTCCCGCGGGTCGAAGATGCCCGGCTCCTCGTGGAAGATACGCCGGATCGTCGCCGTCGCCGCGATCCGCGTGTCCGTATCGATGTTGATCTTGCGGATGCCCTTACGAATACCGTCCTGGATGGCCGAGACGGGGACACCCATGGCGTTAGGCATAGCCCCCCCGTACTTGTTCACCGCGGCCACCAGCTCCTGCGGCACGCTGGAAGAGCCGTGCATCACCAATCGCACGTCGGGCGCCAACTGGTGAATTTTCTCCACCCGGTCGATCGCCAGCGTGGGCGTGACCTTGAACTTGTACGCGCCGTGCGACGTTCCAATCGCCACCGCCAGCGCGTCGACCCCGGTCTGCTTGACGAACTCGACCGCCTCCTCCGGCTCGGTCAGGATTACACGGCTGGCCTGGACGTGCTCCTCGATCCCACCCAACGTCCCCAGCTCGCCCTCCACCGTGACCCCGTAGGGATGCGCAATCTCCACCGCGGCGCGCGTGATCTCGACGTTGCCCTCGAAGGAGCGCGGCGTCTTCCCGTCCGCTTCGAGTGAGCCGTCAATCATCACCGACGTGAACCCTAGATCGATCGCCTGCTTCACCACCTCTAAATCGTTGCCGTGGTCGAGGTGGAGCGCGATCTTGATGCTGGGGTTGTCCTCGGCGGCCGCCTCCATCAGCTTGCGCAGGTAGATCAGGTTCGTGTAGCGCAGCGCGCCCCGCGACGCCTGGATGATGACCGGCGAATTGGTGTCGCGCGCGGCGCGCATGATCGCCTGGATCTGCTCCATGTTGTTGACATTGAAGGCGCCAACCCCATAGCTTCCCTTTTCAGCCTCGTCCAGAATCTGCTTCATCGGCACGAGCGGCATATTCGACTCCTTACCTTCTGACCATGGCCAGGCGCGATGGTCCGGTACCAGCGTACGTCACCGGGACCTCGCACAGCTGTTCGACGCGCTCGGTATAGCCTCGCGCCGACGTTGGGAGCAGCGCCCAATCTCGCAGCTCACGCGCGCGGTCCCATCCTTGGTGCGGTTCGTAGACCGGCGTCGCGCGGGCAATCAGACGCGAGTTGCTCGGCACGTGCTCGTAGCGTGCGCCGTCCACGTCGTACGCCGTTGCAATCTGCAGTTCTTCAAAACCGTCCAGCGCATCGAGCTTGGTCAGGGCCAGGCCGGTGCAGCCGTTGAGCGCGACGGATTGGCGCGCCGCGACGGCGTCGAACCAGCCGCAGCGGCGGGCGCGGCCCGTGGTGGCGCCGTATTCGTGCTCGGTCTCCGAGCCTCCCGCGGTGCGCAGACGATCTCCCAGTTCACCGTGCAGCTCGGTGACGAGCGGACCGCTTCCGACCGACGTCGCAAAGGCTTTGAGGACGCCGATCACCTCGGTCAGCTCGTGCGCCGGGATGCCGGATGAGCCGGCGCCGGAGGCGGCGATGGCACTTGACGCCGTGACGTCGGGGTAAATCCCCCAGTCGATGTCGCGCCCGGCGCCGAGTTGCCCTTCCAGGATGATGGGCGCGCCTGCCTTGAGTGTTTCGCGCACCAGGGGATACGGATCGACAATGCGATCACCCAGGACCGCTGCCCAGCCTTCGCAGAGGTTGATCAATTCGGCCAGCTTCATCGGCTCGACGCCGGCCCCGGTCAGACGGCGGGTCTGCTCTTGCAGGAGAAATGGCAGGTACTCCGTGAGATACTGCTCGTCCAGCAGGTCGCCCAGCCGCAGACCGATCCGAGCGGCCTTGTCCTCGTACGCGGGGCCGACGCCGCGCAGCGTCGTGCCCTGGACGAGCTTCGGGTTGAACGCGGCGCGCTGTTTCTCCAACAGCCGGTCGCGCTCGCGATGGAACGGTAGGACCACGTGAGCGCGATCGGAGAGCAGGACACCGCGCGTGTCGACGCCGTGCGCTTCGAGTTCGGCTATCTCTTCCAGGAATCCGTCCGGGTCGATGACGGTGCCAGGCCCGCAGAGCGACGTGCAGCCGGGCGTGAAGACGCCCGATGGGACCTGATGGAGCCGGAACACGGCGCCGCTCCACGTCGGTTTGCTGCTGCCCTCGATCTCCGGCACCACCGTGTGCCCGGCGTTGGGGCCCCCGTTGAACCGAATGACCAGACGCGCGCCTCGCTCGGCGGCGAGGGCGTCCACGATCTTGCCCTTCCCTTCGTCGCCCCAGCCGCAGCCGACGACGGCAGTCACTGACATGCCGTGAGGAAGTGTACGGTCCGAACCGAGGGCCAGCGGCGGCCCGTTAGGACGCGCCGAACTGCTTGAGCAGCTGTTCGGGCTTGTAGTGCGGCTCGGCCTTGATCCGGCGCATTTGATACAGGTGCTGCTGCGACTGGAACGTGCCTCCGGCGGTGGCCACGGCGGCCCGGTAGACGCGCGCCACGAGCGCCTTGACTGACTCGTTCCAGTGGCCGTTGGGGTACGCGAAGATCCGCTCGGAACGGCCCAGACGCCGCTCGAGCACTGCCAGCGACTCCCAGATCTCGGCGAGCGCCGCACCCTCGTCTTCCTGAAAGAGGAGATTGACGCTCGGATGGTTTTGCGTGTGGGACTCCACCTCGTGCCCTAGCTCCTTGAGCGTGCGGGCGTCGTCCCAGGACATGTAGCCCGGCAGTGCGCCCAGGTAGCGCGTGATCACGAAGAACGTGGCCGGGACACCCTCCGTTTGGAGCACCGGGGCGGCGTTGCGGAACTGATTCGACCAGCCGTCGTCGAAGGTGAGGACGAGTGGCCTCTCCGGCAGGGTCGCTTCCCCACGCAGCGCGGCCACGACGCGGGCCAGCGGGACGATCTCGCGGCCGGCCCCCAGGAACGCCCGCAGTTGGTCGTGAAACGGCTTTTCTGACGGGACCTGGTGGTAGTAGAGGATGGGGATGTCGGCCGGGGCCCAGGCAATTCTCGGAGGAGGTGGCGCGGTCGGAAGCGCCCATTCGCGCAGTGGTGGGAGCGCTTCCGCGGGCTCGCGCGCGTGATCCGGGACGCCGGCCAGGTGTTCCTGGAGGTATTCCTCGCCGATCAGGCCGAGCCGGACGCGCTGTTCACCGTCATGCTCGGGCCACCATTCGAGGCGGGCGCGCTCGAACCACTGCGCGGCGCGGGCATGCTCGGTGACCTCTTCCGAGATGGGCAGGCCGAGTGCGCTCGCGCCGCCGGTTTGCTCGAACGCGACGAGGAACGACTGGCCGACGTTGTGACCTGTTTCGCGGAAGTAGCGCACGTTGGGAAGCGGCGGGACGGCGGGCTGAACTTTGCCCAGGAGTGATCCCAGTGGGCTGCGGCGCACCTCGCTGGTGGCGAGGTCGTACTCCAGGCGTGCTCGCTGGAAGTACTGCAGCATGACGCCGTGACCGGTCTCCCATTCCGCACGATCGGCGACGTCGTCACCCGGTGTCCAGAATGCTTCGGTCAGGGGGAAGCCGAACGTATCCGCGCCGCCCTGCTCGTAGAAGTGGCGATGAAAGTCGCCGTCGACGTTGTGGCCCGTCTCCGGGAAGTAGCGCGGCACGTCGACCCAGCCGACGTAGTCGTCCAGCCCGGCTGGCGCTCCGGCGGCCACCGGTGTGCCGGGAGAGCCGAGCGTGCCGGATGGGCCGCGACCATGTACGGTGCGCGGGAGCATGAGCGACGCGGCGGCTCCGGCCGCGCCTGCAAGAATCCGCCGCCGTTGGCTGCGCCCCATAGCCACGAACGATCTGGCGCAGTATAGCGGCGCGGTCGCCTTGGGCGGCGCCCTCGTGGCGCTCACGGTCCGGTTCGGCCAGATGCGTGGCGCGGAGACTGACCTATTTCCACGGTGGTATGCGCTGCGCCAGCTACTGCTGCGGGGGCGCGACCCGTACGGGGCGGACGTGACAGGGGAAATCGCGGCGCAGCTGGCGCTTAGTGGCGCACCGGAACAGGTGCAGGCGGCGTATGGCTTCGTGTATCCGCTGCCCGGGGCGTTGCTGCTGGCGCCGCTGGCGATGCTGCCCTACGAGGTGGCGGTCGGCGTGTGGGTGGCCATGTGGCTGGTGGGGTTGCCGGTGGTGACGGTGGCGGCTGGACGTGTGCTAGCGGGGTCGGACCGCCTCGCGAGACGCGACACCGGCCGGCGGGAGGTCCTCCTCGCCACCGTGTTGGCTCTGACGTTCCTGCCCTCGATGTGGAATGTCGCGCTGGCACAGCCGGGGCTCCTGGCGTTCGGGCTATTGGCTGGCGCGGTGTGGCTGACCCGTCGACGTCCGGCGATGGCCGGGGCGGCGCTGGCGGCGGGGACGCTCTTGAAGCCACACTTGGTGGGGCTGGTCGCGGTGGCATGGCTCGTGTATTGCCTGGCGCGATCGAACGTCCAGAAGAGTCGTCGCTTCGTCGCCGGCTTTCTGGTCTGTGCCGGCGCGCTGGCGGGCGCGGCGACGGCACTCCTGCCCGCCTGGCCAGTTGGACTGGCCACGGCACTCACAGACTACGGCGCGGTCTCCGCCATGCGCCCGCTCGCGCCGGCGGTCGTCGTCGGCGCGAGCCTCATACTCGGCTGGGCCGGGCTCGCGGCGGCGGCGCTCGCGTTGGTGGTGGCGGGTGGGTTGGCGGTGTGGACCGTGCGCGCGTGGATCGCCGCGCGGCGCAGTCATGTGTGGCTGCCGGTGGAGGCACTATCGCGGACTGTCGTATTTGGCGCGCTCATCGTGCCCCCGGCGTGGGAGACGAACGCGATCGTGCTGCTCTTGCCAATCGCTGGCGTGCTGGCCGCGCTGAACGAGCGTGGCGCTCGGACGGGAGCGGTGTTCGTGGTGGTGAGCGCGGTGCTCTCGGCCGTCCTCGCGCCGCTCCCCCTCGTGCTCCCGTGGCGGAGCGGCACGATGGTAGTCCTCGTGTACGTCGCGCTCTGGAGCATCGCCCGGTGGTGGCTGCGGCCGGCAGCTAATCGGGGGTCGAGTCGATCCGGAGCAGCGGCTGACGCTGCTTGACCGGCTGGCCCGGCTGGACGAGCACCTCGGCCACCGTGCCGGCCGCGGGGGCGGAGATCGTGCTTTCCATTTTCATGGCCTCCAGGACGACGACCGGCTGACCGCGCTCAACCTGCGTTCCCGCAGCGGCCGGAAGAGCGACAATTCGACCCGGCATGGGAGCGGTGACGGTGATCGCGCCGTGGCTGCTGCGGCCCACTCCGGCCCCCAGCGAGGCAAGCGCCCGCTTGAGTCTGTCTTCTATCTCTATAGGGACCTGAGCACCGTCTACGTAGCCAGCGGCGGCTTCATCTGACACTAGATCGAGAGCAATCTCGTAGGAGCGACCCGCAGCTCGGATGCTGTAGAGGCCGGGGCGAATGCGACGGACCTCTGGGGTCATCGCAATCCTTCCACACGTCCGGCGGCGCGCCATCGTTCGGCGCCGCCACCGCTCGGATGAGCGGCGCGGCCCCGTCGCTGTGCCACCTGGTCGGCGGCGGCGAGGCGGGCAGCTTCGAGCGCTCCCTCGGGAGCTGTGGGTCGCTCGTCGGGACGCCACCGCTCGGCGATAAATGCGGTCGAGAACTCCCCGGAGCGGAAGACCTCGTCGCGCACGAGCCAGCGGTGAAACGGGAGGGTCGTACGGATCCCAGTGAGCACGTACTCGTCCAGGGCGCGCCTGAGCCGGTCGATCGCCTCGTCACGCGTGCGTCCCCACCCGACGAGCTTGGCCAGGAGGGGATCGTAGTATGGCGTCACCTCGAGGCCAGCCTCACAGGCGCTGTCGACTCGAACTCCGGGCCCGCCAGGCTCTCGCAGCAGATCGATGCATCCCGTCGAGGGAATCCAGCCCGCATGCGGGTCTTCGGCGCTGATACGGACTTCGATTGCGTGGCCTGAAGACGCGCACGGCCCGAG
>Ga0136614_10002478_pt1 | contig 11494 bp, 8 predicted proteins | sample AntDrymUQ2792106_2_FD_106643 | JGI IMG/M metagenome (GOLD analysis project Ga0136614, IMG submission 106643) | Polar desert sand microbial communities from Dry Valleys, Antarctica - metaG UQ279 (21.06) | ecosystem: Environmental > Terrestrial > Soil > Desert | place: Antarctica: Dry Valley...
AGAGCGGCGCGTTTGCGGTCGAGCCGGAAGATAATCAAGGGGCGCGCCCGAAGTTTTATTGTTTGGAGATGCTGCCATACCCGTCGGGCTTTCTGCACATGGGCCACGTGCGGAATTATTCCATCGGTGATGCGCTGTCTTGGTACAAACGCTTGCAAGGCTTCAACGTGCTGCACCCGATTGGGTGGGATAGCTTCGGGCAACCGGCGGAGCAGGCCGCGATCAAACGCGACGTGCAGCCGCGCGAGTGGACGGAAGAGAACATCGCGCACATGCGCGGGCAGTTCAAACGACTGGGCATCAGCTTCGATTGGCAGCGCGAAATTGCAGCGCACCGGCCCGATTATTACCGTTGGGATCAGTGGTTCTTTCTGAAGATGCTGGAACGCGGCCTCGTCTATCGTAAGATTTCCGCCGTCAACTGGTGTCCGAAAGAAGAAACGGTGCTGTCGAACGAACAATCGTCGGGCGGCGTCTGCTGGCGTTGCGGGACGGCGGTTGAGAAGCGCGATCTGGAACAGTGGTTTATCCGCACGACGGATTATGCGGAACAATTGCTGGCGGACATGCAGGAGATCGAACGGGGCTGGCCGGAGCGCGTGTTGACGATGCAGCGCAATTGGATCAACCGGAGCGAAGGCGCATTCGTCGATTTCCCGATCAAAGACACGGAGGCGAAAGTCCGCGTCTTTACCACGCGCATCGACACGATCTACGGCGCGAACGCTGTCGTGCTGGCCCCCGATCATCCGCTGATCGCGGAGCAAATGGAAGACTCCGCTTTGAAGGACGATGTGCTGCGCTTCGTCGAGCGCATCAAGGTGGCGCGCGCGAGTCGCACGACCGCGCCGGGCGAAGAGGAAGAGAAGGAGGGCGTCAATACGGGAATGTTTGCGTTGAATCCGTTCAGCGGCGAGCAGATTCCGGTGTGGGTGGCGAACTACGTGTTGATGGAGTACGGCACGGGCGCGGTGATGTCTGTCCCCGCGCACGATGAGCGCGATTACGAGTTCGCACAAAAATATTCGTTGCCGATCCGCCGCGTCATCGAGCGCGTCTCTTACGCGCAAGAATCAATCGAACACGATCCGACTTCCGAAGATCAATCGGCGGCGATGCCGCACGCTTTCACGGACTACGGCATTCTGGTCAACTCCGGCGAGTGGAGCGGCAAGCTCTCCGCAGCCGCGATTCGCGAGATGGCGGCGCACGCGGAAGAGAACAATTTCGGCGCAGCGGCAATCACGTACCGCCTGCGCGATTGGGGCATCTCGCGCCAACGTTTTTGGGGTGCGCCGATCCCCATCATTTATTGCGCGGAATGCGGCGTCGTGCCGGTCCCGGAAAAAGATTTGCCCATCGTGCTGCCCGAAGGCGTGGAGTTCACCGGCACGGGTCAATCGCCGTTGGCGGGTGTGGCGGAGTTCGTCAACGTCAACTGCCCGCAGTGCGGCGGGCGAGCCAGACGCGAGACGGACACGATGGATACATTCGTCGATTCGTCTTGGTATTTTTTCCGCTACTGTGATCCGCAGAACGATGCCGTGCCGTTCGACAAAGAGAGGGTCGCTTATTGGACGCCGGTCGATCAATACATCGGTGGCATCGAACATGCCGTGATGCATCTGCTGTACACGCGCTTTTGGACGAAGATGATGCGCGACATCGGCTTAGTCGATTTCAACGAGCCGGTCAAGAACTTGCTGACGCAAGGCATGGTGACGAACGTCGTCGAGGGGACGGGCGAATGGAAAGCGATGTCGAAGTCTCTGGGCAACGGCGTCGATCCCGACGAGATGATCGCGGCTTACGGTGCGGACGCCGTGCGCCTGTTCACCTTGTTTGCCGCGCCGCCGGAGAACGAATTGCGTTGGCAAGAGACGGGCATCGAAGGCGCGGTCAGATTCCTGCGTCGGGTTTATAACTTCGTCTATCGCTGGCGCGAAACATTGATTGATGCGCCGACAGAAGCTCCGGCGGAATTTTCTGCCGCCGCTCGCGCGCTACGCCGCAAGACGCATCAAACCATCGCGCGGATCACGAACGACTTCGACGAGTTGCATTTCAACACGAGCATCGCCGCGTTAATGGAACTATCGAACGAGTTGCAAGATTCCGGCATCACGCCGGAGCAGGCTTCCGCCGCGGACAAGTTCGCCGTGCGTGAAGCGTTGGAAGCGTTGACACTGATGTTAGCTCCCTTCACGCCGCACATCGCGGAAGAGATGTGGGAAGGCTTGGGCCACGCGGGCGGAATCTTAGGCAGCCGCGCCCGTTGGCCGCAGGCTGACGCGGAGTTGGCGAAGAAGGAAGCGTTGGAAATTCCCGTGCAGATCAACGGCAAGCTGCGCGCGCGCGTCCCGGCGACGCCGGAGACGAGCGAGGAAGAACTGCGCTCTCTGGCTTTAGCCGACGATAAAGTGCGCCTACATACCGACGGGCGCGAGATCGTGAAAGTGATCGTCGTGCCGCAACGGTTGGTCAATATCGTGGTGCGATAAAGAAAGGCCGCAAGCCCGACCATCAGGGGGCGTCAGACAGGAGGCAGGAGACAGAAAGGCAGGGGGCGCGGAGATAACTGCTTGACTGCTTCCTGCTCCTGCCTCCTGCCCTCTGTCCGCGCCCTCCCTCACGGTCGGGCTTCTGCCATATTTTGAAAGACCGGCGCGATGCTTTAGTCTATCAACTGCCGGTGACACTAAGAATAAGGAAAACTTTTAACAAATGGCTTTTGCACAACAAGCACGCCCGCCGCAAACAAACAAGGTCTGGACGAGTTCGCGTATCGCGCTGGCGGCCATCGTGTTCGTGTTGCTGGCAATGGCGCTTTCGTCGAGCTGCAACCCGACCGATGTGACAAGCACTAATACTTCAGTCCCCACTAACACGACTACCGCGCCGGCTAAATCTACTCCGCCGGTTGCTCCGGCCAAAGCAGCGCCGGTCGCGCTACCCGCCGAAATTAAAGAGGCCACGAACACAACGCTCGATGGCAAAACATTCAAGCTGAAAGATTACGAAGGCAAAGTCTTGGTGCTGAATCTGTGGGCGACGTGGTGCGGGCCGTGTCGCAAGGAGATTCCCGAATTTATCGCGATGCACAGGGACTATCAAGGGCGCGGCGTGGAGTTTGTCGGGTTGACGATTGAAGACGATAGAGGGAACACGCCGGAAGCGGTGAAGGAATTTACCGAGCAGTTCAAAATCAACTACCCCGTTGCGTGGGCCGATCAGAATCTTTGGGCGACACTGTTAAGTCCCAATTATGGTATTCCGCAAACCTATGTGCTGACGAAAGACGGGCGCGTCCTGAAAAAGTTCGTCGGTTACAGCCCGCAGGTCGGAGGGATGGTGCGCGCCGCTGTGGAGCAAGCCTTGTCCGACTGAATCGAACCTCATACCTGATAGAATGGAAAAGAAGTTAGAGTGCAAGCTTGAGCTTGCTGATGCCGCGCGAAAGAGCCAATTAAAGTTCGCACTTTGAGCCTTACCGGAAACCCACCGAAACCTTATCACTTGTTATGATTGCGCCGTTCTGTGACCGCTGAAAAGTAGCTTGCGGCCCGAGAGCAACTCTCAACAAGCGCGCACATTTGAAAGCCGACATCTGGCTACTCCAATTTGAGCAGCCAGATGTCGGCTTCGGTCGCGGCAAGAGTGTAATAGAGTGTGCGGTCGTCGCCGGTCAGCCCGTATTCGATGACGGGGTGCGGTGAGCGGAGCGAAATCTCTTGCGTCTTCTTCGTCTCGCTGTTGACGAGAAAGAGTTTTCCTGCGTCCCTAAATAACAGCCGGCGGTTGTCGTGCAGCCAGATGGGTCTGGAGCCGAAGTCAGTGATCCGCTCGAAGTTGTTCGTCTCAAAAGTGTAGATGAGGATGCCGGGGTTCTCGGTGGGGGAGTTGATCCAACCGCCGAGTTGGCGACCATCGGGCGACCAAGAGAAGGCCCGGAAAACGTCGGAATGGCCGGGCGGGTTAGGCACGCGCTGCGGCGTCTGCTCGCTCCATGGCTTGCCGACTTCAATGATCCAGCAGGACTCGTCTCGCTGGTTGTAGATGAGGCGCGCCCCATCGGGGGACCAGAAGGTATAGATGACAGTCTCCCCGGTGGTGAAAGTCATTTGCCGGAGTCCGCTGCCGTCGCGGTTAATCGTCCACGCTTCGTACCTGCCGCTCCGGTCCGTGTAAAAGACGATGCGCTGGCCGTCAGGCGACCAGCGCGGGTGGCGATCTTTGAAGTGGTCGTCGGTTAATTGGCGCGGCGCGCCCGCGCCGTCCTTGTCGATGATGAAGAGGTCCTCCTGTTTTTCGCCTTGCGTGCTATAGACGAACCACTCGCCGTCCGGCGAAAGGTTGGGCTGCGAGGTGTGCTTGAAGCCTTGTGTGACCGCGACGGGTCGGCCCGTTATTGCCGCTCTGTCAGGGTTGAAGTCGGCCTTCAGAATGTTCTTGCTGCTGACCTGACTGACGTAAACGGCACGCCGCCCGTCGCGCGAAAAGCTGACGTGTTGGGCATAGGGCGACGGGGTCGTGAGTGACTCCGGCGGCCCTGTGACCATCCCCGTCCCCTCTTCGATGGGGACGCGCCAGAGGTTCATCTGGCCGCCGCGGTCGCTGGCGAAGTAGAGGTGCTGGCCGTCGGGCGACCACACCGGATTCCAGTCGAAGGCGGCATCATCGGTGACGGGGACGGGCGTGCCGCCCGCCGCCGGAATCGTCCAGAGGTCGCGTTGCCCGCCTTTCCGCCTGCTCCAATAGGCAAGGCGCGCGCCCGTCGGCGACCATTGGGGTTGCGCCGCGTCGCCAGTCGGCTCGCCGGTGAGTTGTCGCCGCTCGCCCGTCGTGGCATTGACGATCCAGATATCGCTCCGCTCCAAAGGGCGGTCGTTTGGGTCTTCGATATTGTGTGTGGCGCAGGCGATTTCGCGCCCATCGGGGGACCACGCCGGGTGATAGCCGAAGTCGGTCAGGCGCTTCACCGATTCGCCGGTCGCGCCCATGACGAAGATGCCGCCGCGCTCTCTTTCGGAGCGAAAAACGATCCGCTCGCCGTCGGGCGAGAAGGCGGGCTGCGTGTCGTCGTCGGTCGAGTCCGCAGTCAGGTTGAGCGGATTTTTCCCGCCCACTCTTTGCAGGTACAAGTCCCAGTTGCCGGACGACTTGCTGGCATAGACGATTGACTTGCCGTCAGGCGACAGACTCGGAAACAACTCTGTTCCCGGTTGATCCGTGAGCTGCGCGAAGCTCAAATTCCTGAGCGGCGCGGCCACCTCCTCAGATCGCAACCACCACAAGGCGACAAAAAACGAAGTCGCGACGACGAGCAGTGCCGCCAGCGCGAGTCCGGCTGTTACGACGCGGGCACGGCGCACAGCGCGCGGCACGACGCCCGTGCGCGCGTGGATTCGTGTTGAAGCGGTCGGCGACGAGTCGAGCGTGCGCTGCCAGCGTTTCAGTTCCGCGCGCAAGTCGGAGGCAGTTTGGTAGCGCAACTCTCGATCTTTTTCTAGCGCCCTGCCGATGATGCGTTCCAGTTCGGGAGACACGTCCGGGTTAAAGCTGGCCGGGGCCGGCGGCTCGTGGTTCAGCAAGGCGTCGAAAGTGGCGGCGGTAGTTGGTCCCCTGAACGGATGTGTCCCCGTTATCATTTCGTAAAGCACGACGCCGAGGCTGAAAATGTCCGTGCGCTGGTCCACTTCCTGTCCGAGCGCCTGCTCCGGCGACATGTAGGCGACTGTCCCCAACACCGCGCCCGTGTCGGTGCGCGCCGTCTCAGTCCATTTGTGAGAAGCGTCGTGAGCGGGGGCCGGCTCGATCAATTTCGCCAGCCCGAAGTCAAGGACTTTTACGTAGCCATCTGGCCGGAGCATGATGTTTTCGGGTTTCAGGTCGCGGTGAACGACGCTCGCGGTGTGCGCGGCGGAGAGCGCGTCCGCGACCTGAGCGATGATGTTCAGCACTTCTTTCGTCTGCGCGCGGGCGTGCGGCATGAAGTCGCGCAGCGTCTGGCCCTCGACCAACTCGGTGGCGATAAAGTACATGCCGTCGCTCTGGCCGGTCTCGTAGATGGTGACGATGTTCGGATGGTTGAGGGCGGAGGCGGCGCGGGCTTCGCGCTCGAAACGGCGGATGCGTTCCGCGTCGTGCGTGAATTCCGCCAGCAGCAGTTTGAGGGCCACGCGGCGACCCAGCCGCGTGTCTTCCGCCAAATAAACTTCGCCCATCCCGCCCGCGCCGAGAAGAGACAAAACGCGGTAAGGGCCGATCTCTCGTCCGAGAGCGGTGAAGGCTTCTGTTGTTGCGGCGGCTTTCGCCGCCACTTCCATCGCGGGCGCTTCAATGAACTTCTCCGCGCGCTCGGAGGCCGCGAGGAGTGATTCCACTTCGCGGCGCAACTCGTCGTCACCCGCGCAGGCGGCGACAAGGAAAGAAGCGCGCTCCGCCGGCGCGCGTTCCAGCACCGCGTCGAAGAGCCGGTCGATTTCCTGCCACCTCTCAGCCTGCATCTTCGCCTCCCGCGCTCAACTCGCGGTAAAGCCACGCCTTCGCCTTGTTCCATTCGCGGAGCGCCGTCGCCGCCGAGATGCCGAGAAACTCCGCCGTCTCCTCCACGCTCAACCCGCCGAAGAAACGCAACTCAACGATCCGGGCCTTGCGCGGATCGAGTTGTGCCAATGATTCGAGCGCCTCGTCGAGCGCCACCAGATCGGCGTCCGGCTCCGTTGTGACCAACAGCGCCTCATCGAGCGAGACGTGCTGCACCGAGCTGCCTTGCGCTCGCGGGCGGCGGCGGGCGAAATCCACGAGGATGCGCCGCATCAACTGGGCCGAGACGCCAAAGAAGTGCGCGCGGCTCTCCCAGCGCGCGGTCTTCCAGTCGATCAGGCGGACGTATGCTTCATTGACGAGGGCCGAAGTTTGCAGCGTGTGGCCGGCGCGCTCGCGCTTCAGGTAATGCTTGGCGAGGCGGCGCAACTCGGCGTGAATGATGGGGACCAGTTGTTCGAGGGCTGCCTCGTCCCCGCCGCTCCAAGCCGCGAGCAATTGCGTGACTTCGTGTGACGAGGCTACGGTCATTGCGAAACCTCTTCGGGCCGGACGCTACGGCGGTCAAGTGGCGCAAATTTATCACACCCGCGCGCCGATTCTCTAACACTCTCCGGGCGCGCGAAAATTTTTCTTAGGGCGGATGACGGTTTTCGCGCGCGGCCTCCGCATTAGTCAGGTGGAGCGGCACGAAGGCTCACTGTCGAAGATGGCGGAGGAGCCGTCACGGCGAGCGCCGAGAGACGCGACATTGCGCTGTGCGTTCGGGACAACCCGACTGACTGGAGAAAGAAGATCATGCAAGTAATTTACGCCACCGGCCAGCCGCGACTGCTGGAATTCGCCATCGCCGAGCAACGCCAAGCCGTCCCCGCCGGCGCGATTGTCTTCGCCATCTGCGATGGCAACCGCCTCGTGTCTCAACTCGACGAATATCTCTTCGCGGCCATCACCGACGAAGAATATTACACCTACATGGGACTCCTGCGAGACGCCGTAGAGCGAGAAAAGAGACAACTGCGCGACCGTCATGCGGCGTCGACGGTGCGCCGCTTCTTCAACTGGCTCTCCGGCCTCGCTACCCGCGAAAGTGCCACCATCCATCAGAGTGGCAGTTAGGCGGGGGACGACACACTAGCGACCCGCACGGAGCAGTTTTCGTTCGGGTTTACCAAACGCCGTCTGAGTGAACTCATTACCGATTCAACACCCAAACGCTTGAAAGGAGAAACATCAATGAAGTACAAACAACTTCTACATTGTCTTCTGACAATCACGCTATCACTTTGCCTCGTGATGAATGTTCCGGCGCAGGACGATGATGAGCTGAATTCAAATTTACCCACCGAAAATGTCGTTTTGCAATGGAATCGGGTTTTGCAGGAAACCCTCCGCACGCCCGGACAGCAACCCCCGACCATTTTTCCCGTGCGGAGTTTTGCGATGATGCACGCGGCGATGTTCGATGCCGTCAATTCGATTGACGGCACTTACACGCCTTATTTGACGGACGTTCCCGGCAGCCGACGGGCTTCGCAGGAAGCCGCCGCCGCGCAAGCCGCGCACGATGTTTTAGTCGCTTTGTATCCGACGCGGCAAGACGTTTTCGACGCTGAATTAACCAACTCGCTAAACGGAATTCCGCCCAAACGGGCGTGGCAAGGCATCAGAGTTGGTGAAATTGTTGCCGAGAAACTGTTGGCGGTTCGCGCCAATGACGGCTGGAACGCCGCGCCGCCGCCTTACGTTTTGCCGATGACTCCGGGTCACTGGCAACCCGCTCCTGCTCCCGCAGGCTTTACGCAATTTCCGGCGGTCTTGCCGTTTGCCATTACTTCAAACGCTCAATTCGCGCCGAATCCACCGCCAGATTTGACGAGTGCGGAATACGCCGCCGCTTTCAACGAAGTCAAAGAAATCGGCTCGGCGACCAGCACGACGCGCACCGCCGACCAAACTCAGGTGGCGCGGCTCTGGGCAAATGTCAACACTCCGACGACCGTTTGGTTCGTTTGGAATAATGTCGCCCGCGCCGTCGCCATCTCGCGCAACCACACGACGGCGGAAAACGCCCGCCTGTTCGCGCTAATGAATATTTCCTTTCACGACGCGCTGCAAACTACGATGACGAGCAAATTCGTTCACGGTTTGTGGCGACCCGTGACGGCCATTCGCCGCGCCGACGAAGACGGCAACCCGGACACCGCGCCGGATGCCAACTGGTCATCGCTGATTGGCAATCCGCCGTATCCGACTTACGCGGGAAACCATGCGGCAATCGGGACTTCGCAATCAACGATTCTCGGCTTGTTTTTCGGGCGCGACGATGTTCCGTTTCAACATACATGGGAAGGCGCGGGCGGCGCGACGCGCTCATATCCGGGCTTTACGGCGATGGCGAATGAAGAAGAGCGAAGCCGCGTTTATGGCGGAATCCATTTCACGTTTGACCAGACCGCCGGACAATCAGTCGGGCGCAATGTCGCCAACTATGTGTTTCAGAACTTTATGCGACCGCGCCAATGCGTCCGGTAGGATTTCCATTGGTTGCTCCCTTCGTTGTCAGATTAGCCTCTCACAACGATGAGCAACTTCTGCGAGGAGAGCTTGCTCTCCTCACCACTTCAGCTACAAAGGAGAAAGTTAATGCGCTACATGAAAGTGAAACGAGTCATTAGGCTTGTCGTTCTGCTCGCCATAGCTGGTCTCGCGCTCCCGTCCATTCCGGCCGCACGGGCGGGCGACGGCAACCGCGCGCCGGACTTGCCGTCCCCGCTCTGCGACAGCATAGAGGTCCGGCCGGGACATAAAGTCTCCTCGCACGTCTACGCGCTCGGCGTGCAAGTCTACAGGTGGAACGGCGACACGTGGGACTTCGTCGAGCCGGTAGCGAATTTGTACGCCGACGCGGGCTTCCGCGGCCAAGTCGGCACGCACTACGGCGGCCCGACTTGGGAGAGCAACAGCGGCAGCGAGGTGGAGGCTAGGCGCGTGCCGGACACGGGCTGCTCGCCGGATGCGGCGGCCATCCCGTGGCTGTTGCTCGAAGCGGTCCGGACCGAAGGCCCCGGCATTTACGACGACGTGACCTACATCCAGCGGGTGAACACGGTGGGCGGTTTACGTCCCACGGCACCCGGCTCGACGGTCGGGGCGAGGATCGAGGTGCCGTACACGGCGGAGTATTTCTTCTACCGCGCGAAGGACTGATTCGTTTGCGACGGTAGGACTTCCGTTGGCTATCCCTACCGCTCAGCTCGTCCTGACAAAAACCAGAAACAACAAATTCCAATACAAAGGAGAAGAGAATGATGAAGATAATCGTGAAGAGAACAATCAGCAGTTGGACAGCCTCGCTTCAGAGTTACTTGACTGCGGCACGACGACTATCGCTCGCCGCGCTGTGCGGCCTGCTGCTCGTCAGTGGCACGCTCGCTCAAGAGGGGCAGACTCGCTAACGACTTCACCGACGGGGGCGGCGATCCAGCTCTTCGGCAACAACGTGGCACCCTTTAACGGTCAACTCTACCTCGACAGCGGGGCGCACAATAATGCCGCGCTGATCTTCCGCACGGCAAGGACGGGCGGGACGATCACGGAGCGGATGCGGATCAGGGCAGATGGCAGAGTCAGCATCGGGGCGGCGAGCCCATCATCAAGTGCGACGCTGAGGGTAGTGAGCAATGGCAGCAGAGATGGCGTGATTGGTGAAGCCATCAATGGCACTGGCGTCGGACAATTCGCGCAGGCGATTATTTCGAGCGAGATCAAGCAGAACCGCTTCACGATCAAGACGAACAAGCCGCAGGTGAAAGTCTCATGGCAAGTGACAGGCATCCGTCAGGACGCCTACGCCGAAGCACACCGGATTCCGGTCGAGGAGGAGAAGAGTGGAGAGGAGCGCCGGCACATACCTGCACCCGGAAGCGTTCGGCCAGCCGCAAGAGAAGAGCGTCGCGCACGCGCGGCAGCCAACATCGACGCCGCAACCGGAACAAGAGGCGAGCAAAGAAACAACTGCCGCCAAGCGAACAGCAACGGGCCAGCAGTAAGGCTTCGGCGCATGGCTCGCTGAAGAAACTCGCCGCATCTGAGTCTAAAGTCCAAAGCCGGGAAACAATGTTCTCGGCTTTGGACTTTGGACTTAAATTTTAGAAGCTGTTTGAAAATTGACTGTCAGCCAGATCGGTTAGGTATGGTTGAGTTATGCCTAACCAAAACTACCCTTCTGACCTGACTGACAGCCAGTGGGAGCATATCAAAGAGTTGCTACCTGCCACTAAACCAAGAGGTCGCCCGCGCGAGCTAGAGATGCGCCAAGTCGTCAATGCCATTTTGTACGTCGTGGTCGGCGGCATTCAGTGGCGCATGTTGCCGCGCGAGTATCCGAAGTGGCAGAGCGTTTACTACTACTTTCGGGTGTGGCGCACACAGAACGAGTGGCAACGCCTGCACGATACTTTGCGCGCCCAAGTGCGCCGTGCTGCCGGACGCCATAAACATCCGACCGCCGGGTGTCTCGATAGTCAGAGCGTGAAGACCACGCAGGTGCCGGGCGTGCGCGGCTATGATGCCGCCAAGCAAGTCACGGGGCGCAAGCGTCATGTGCTCGTTGACACCCTCGGTCTGCTGATGAGTATTGTCGTCACTGCCGCCTCAGTCCAAGAACGGGATGGCGCACGCATGGTCTTTACTCGTCTCAACGGCGCGTGTAAAAAGTTGCGCCGCAGCTGGGTTGATGGTGGCTATCGCGGTGCGCCTCTCGCCGATTGGGTCGCGCTCCGGTTTCGCTTCGTGCTGCAAGTGGTGTTGCGCGGCGAAGAACAACTCGGCTTTGCCGTGCTGCCACGCCGGTGGGTCGTTGAGCGCACCTTTGCGTGGTTGAGTTTCCATCGCCGCTTGAGCAAAGACTATGAAGTGCTGACTGACACCAGCGAAACGATGATCT
>Ga0136614_10002479_pt1 | contig 11488 bp, 10 predicted proteins | sample AntDrymUQ2792106_2_FD_106643 | JGI IMG/M metagenome (GOLD analysis project Ga0136614, IMG submission 106643) | Polar desert sand microbial communities from Dry Valleys, Antarctica - metaG UQ279 (21.06) | ecosystem: Environmental > Terrestrial > Soil > Desert | place: Antarctica: Dry Valley...
GGATCGGGCTCCCCGACCTGCGTGCGCGTCGTGGTCTCGAACCAGGGTGCGACACCGGCGGTGCTCGCGCTCTCGCTCGTCTCCGATCACGGCACCCGCGCGACGCTCGCCCGCCCCCGGATCACGATCCCGCCGGGCGGCCGGCGCGAGGCCGAGATCGACGTCGCGGGCGCCGGCCCCGACGGCCTCGCCGCGGGCCGGCTGGTCGCCCGTGCCGAAGGCGGCAGCGCCGTGCTCGCCCATCCCTTCGCCGTCGCGACCGCCCCGCCGCCGCCGCCGCTCGGCCCGCTGAGCGTGGGGGCCGAGGGCGGCCGCGTGACCGGCGTGCGCTTCGCACTCGGCGCGTTCGAGCGCGGTGACCCGCTGGCCGGCGGCACGCGCATCGAGCTCATCGAGCGGCTCGCCCTGACGCTGGTGACCGCGGATGGCGACCGGGTCGTGCGCCGGCTCACGCCGCCCGGTGGGGCGCGCGAGCTGCTGCCCGCGGAGTACGCCTACACGCTTCCCGCCGGCGTGCTGCGCGAGCTCGACCGCGGCCGCTACGCGTTCCGCGCCGTCGCACGCTCGCCGCGCGGCGGCGCGCCGGCCGTCGTCCGCTCGGAGCCGTTCACGCGGTGAGGACCGTGACGCTCTACGGGCGCCCCGGCTGCCACCTGTGCGACGACGCCCGCACGGTCCTCGAGCGCGTGCGCGCCACCCGTCCGTTCCGCCTGCTCGAGGTCGACATCGAGACCGACGACGCCCTGATCGCGCGCTACCTGGAGCGGATTCCCGTCGTCGCGCTCGACGGCGAGGAGCTGTTCGACCTCTATGTGGACGAGCAGGCGCTGCGTGACAGGCTGTAGCTAGAGTGGTCGCGCCATGAGCTTCTCAGACGTCGCGAGCAGCGGAAACCGCAACGACTCTGGGGGCCCGCTCTCCGAACGCCTCTCGCTCGGCGTCGCCGCCCGCCTCTCGCGCTACCTGCAGGTGCTCACCCAGGCCCGCAAGATGGGCAAGGAGACGATCTCCTCGCAGGAGCTCTCGGAGTACACGCACGTGAACTCCACTCAGATCCGCCGCGACCTCTCGGGCTTCGGCAAGTTCGGCAAGCGCGGCGTCGGCTACAACGTCGACTCGCTGGTCTCGCAGATCCGCAAGATCCTGCGCACCTCCGGCCAGCACAACATCGCGCTGTTCGGCGCCGGCCACCTGGGCCGCGCGATCGCGTCGAGCGACATCTTCGCCGACCACGGCTTCCGGGTCGTCGCGATGTTCGACACCGACCGCTCCAAGATCGGCGAGCAGATCAACGGCGTCGGCGTGCGCCACATCGACGATCTCAAGCCGATCGTGGAGGAGGAGGACATCGTCGTCGGCGTCCTGGCGGTCCCGACCGCGGCCGCGCAGCCGCTGGCCGACCAGCTCGTCGACGCCGGCGTCAAGATCATCTTCAACTACTCCGAAGCGCTGTTGCAGGTGCCGCCGGAGGTCACGGTCCACACGTCCAGCCCGGCCGTGGACCTGCTCTACGCGCTCTACTTCTACCTCACCTGATCCGCGCCGCATGATCGACCTCGGCGCCGCGCGCGAGACGTTCGAGGCCTCGGCCGACTTCACCGTCGGCCTCGAGGAGGAGTTCGCGCTCGTCGATCCCGAGACGCTGCTGCTGGTTCCCCGCTTCGAGGTCCTGCGCGACGCGGGCGCCGCCGATCCGGTGCTGGCCGACTCGATCGCGGGCGAGCTGATCTCCTCGGAGATCGAGATCCGCTCGGGTGCCGGGAGCGACGTCGAGGACGCCCGTACCCGCCAGGCCGAGGCCCGCCGGCGCCTGTTCACGGTCGCGCGCGAGCACGGGGTCGCGCTCGGCGCCACGGGCACGCACCCGCTGTCGGACTACCGCGAGCAGCACATCATCGACACCGACCACTACCACCGCGTCGAGGACGGCCTGAAGTACGTCGCCTGGCGCAACAACACGTTCTCCGTCCACGTCCACGTCGGCGTGCAGGGCGCCGACCGCGCCGTGCTGGTCTGCGACCGCCTGCGGCCCGTCCTGCCGCTGCTGCTCGCCGTCAGCGCCAACTCGCCCTACATCGACGGCCGCGACTCCGGGCTGCACTCCGGCCGCAGCCAGACGTTCACCAAGTCGTTCCCGCGCTGCGGCGTGCCGGACGCGTTCGGCTCCTGGCAGGCGTGGTCGGACTACGTCGAGCTGCTGGTGCGCACCGGCTCGATCGTCGAGTTCACCCAGCTGTGGTGGTCCGTGCGGCCGCATCACGCGTTCGGCACGGTCGAGGTGCGCATCTGCGATGCGCAGATGACGGCGCCCGAGGCAGACGGCCTGGCCGCGCTGATCGTCGCCTGCGTGCGCCGCGCCGCCGCCGAGGTCGACGCGGGGGAGACGCCGCCCGACCTGCCGGGCCGGCTGATCGAGGAGAACATCTGGCGCGCGATCCGGTACGGCCTCGACGGCTGCCTGCTCGACCTGGAGGCGCGGCGCATCGACGAGTTCCCCGCCGCCGAGGCGCTGGACCGCCTGGCGGCCTGGTCGGGCGCCGACGTCGTGCTGCCCGCGCTCAACGGCGCCCAGCGCCAGCGGCGGATGATCGACGCGGGCGCCGGCCCGGCGGAGGTGTACGCCGCATGCCTGCGGGAAACCCAAGCCACATACTTCGAGGAGACCTGCGATGAGCCAGCCTGAGTTCTCAGAAGAGGAGCTGCGTCAGCTCGAGGCCGAGATGGAGCGCATCACGGTCGACGACGTCCTGATCCAGAGCACCGTGACCCTGCTCAACCTCGCCGCCCGCAAGGCCGGCCTCGGGGCGCCTCCCGGCGAGGCCCCGGTGCCGGATTGGGATCAGGTCCGGCAGGCGATCGAGGGGGCGCGTGCGCTGCTGCCGCTGCTCGAGTCGCGCCACGCCGAGGAGCTCGGGCCCCTGCGCGACACGCTCGCACGCCTGCAGGTCGTCTACGCGCAGCAGGCTGGCGGCGGCACGCCCGCAGGCCCCCCGGAACCGCCCGGCGAGCCCAAGCCGCAACCGGGCCCCGGCCAGGCACAGAAGAGCTCCGGGCGGCTCTGGATTCCCGGCCAGTAGGCCGCTGCCGCGCGCTACGCGCCGATCGCCCGTCACGCCTCCCGCCTCAACGCCCGATAAACTGCGCGACCGCTGCGGCGGCGGCCCTCTCCGGCCGCCGTCTTCGTGTTGATCTGAACGCCTTCAGAGAGGGTTTCCTTGTCCGATTTCCTGTCCGACCACGGGGTCGTCGTCGCGCTGATCTGCGCGCTCTTCGCCGTGGCCTACGGGCTGCTCACGAGCCGTTCGCTGCTCGCCCTGTCGCCCGGCAACGAGGTGATGCGTGGCTTGTCGGCCGCGATCCAGGAGGGCGCGTCGGCATACCTCACGCGCCAGTACCGAACGATCGGGATCGTAGGCGTAGCGCTGTTCGTGGCCCTCATCCCGCTCCAGAACATCGAGGTGGCGATCGGCTTCCTCATCGGCGGCCTCGCCTCGGCGTCAGCCGGGTTCATCGGGATGAACGTGTCCGTGCGCGCCAACGCGCGCGTGGCCGAGGCCGCCCGCGGCGGCATCGGCCCTGCGCTCGACGTCGCGTTCCGCGGCGGCGCCGTGACCGGCATGCTCGTCGCCGGGCTCGCCCTGCTCGGCGTCGCCGGCTACTACGGAATCCTCACCTGGATCTTCAACGTCGACACCAAGGAGGCCATCGACGCGCTCATCGGCTTGGGCTTCGGCGGCTCGCTGATCTCGGTGTTCGCGCGCCTCGGCGGCGGCATCTTCACGAAGGGGGCCGACGTCGGCGCCGACATCGTGGGCAAGATCGAGGCGGGCATCCCGGAGGACGACCCTCGCAACCCCGCCGTGATCGCCGACAACGTGGGCGACAACGTCGGCGACTGCGCGGGCATGGCGGCAGACCTGTTCGAGACCTATGCCGTGACGGCCGTCGCCGTCATGCTCCTCGGCATCCTGACGTTCGGCGAGGGCGGCGTCGTGCTGTTCCCGCTCGTGCTCGGCGGCGTCTCGATCATCGCCTCGATCATCGGCACGTTCGCGGTCAAGTCGGCCAGCGGCAACGTCGAGCGCGCCCTCTATCAGGGCCTGATCGTCTCGGGTGTCCTCGCGGCGCTGCTGTTCCTGCCGGTGACGGCGTGGATGATGGACGACCTCGGCGGCGGCGACGCCCCGGGCTGGGGCGACATCTACCTGTGCGCGCTGATCGGCCTCGCCGTGACCGCCGCGCTGTTCGTGATCACCGACTACTACACGTCGACGCGCTTCTCACCGGTCAAGTCGACCGCACAGGCGTCGGTCACCGGTCACGCGACGAACATCATCCAGGGCCTCGCCCAGGGCATGCAGGCCACGGCGCTGCCCGCGCTCGTGATCGTGCTCGGCATCTTCGGCGCCAACGAGCTCGCCGGCATCTACGGCGTCGGCGTCGCGGTGATGGCGCAGCTGTCGCTGACCGGCCTGATCGTGGCGCTCGACGCGTTCGGCCCGATCACCGACAACGCCGGCGGGATCGCCGAGATGGCGGACATGCCCGAGGAGGTGCGCAACGTCACCGACCCGCTCGACGCGGTCGGCAACACGACCAAGGCCGTGACCAAGGGCTACGCGATCGGCTCGGCCGCCCTGGCCGCCCTGGTGCTGTTCGCCGCGTTCAAGATCGAGCTGCAGGACGAGCTCGGCGGTCAGGTCAACTTCGCGCTCGACGACCCGGACGTCCTGATCGGCCTGATCATCGGCGGCATGATGGTGACGCTGTTCGCTGCGCTCTCGATGGAGGCCGTCGGTCGCGCCGGCGGCGCCGTCGTGGAGGAGGTGCGCCGGCAGTTCCGCGAGAAGCCGGGCATCATGGACGGCACGGAGAAGCCCGACTACGGCCAGTGCGTTGACATCGTGACGCGGTCGGCCCAGCGCGAGATGATCATCCCGTCGCTGATCCCGATCGTCATCCCGGTGATTGTCGGCATCCTGTCGGAGAAGGCGCTGGGCGGCCTGCTCATCGGCGTGATCGTCGTCGGCCTGTTCTTCGCGGTGATGATGACCTCGGGCGGTGGCGCCTGGGACAACGCGAAGAAGCTGATCGAGGACGGCGCGTACGGCGGCAAGGGCTCCGACGCCCACGCCGCGTCGGTCACCGGCGACACCGTCGGTGACCCGTTCAAGGACACGGCCGGCCCCGCGATCAACCCGATGATCAAGGTGGCCAACATCGTGGCGCTGCTGATCATCCCGCTGATCGCCTAAGTAACTCCCGGAGCGCAGGCGGGAGGCTGCCTGCCGCCTGCGCACGGTAACTCCCGGGGCGCAGGCGGGAGACTGCCCAGACCCCGTTCAGGTTCGCGTGAGCTCGGCGGTGGCAACCACCGTGGCGAACTCTCCGTGCAGGTTCGTGGCCGTCACCCGCGCCAGCTCGTCGGCGCCCATCGTGGTCCCGTCCGGGCCCGTGCGGTCGAACGTGTGGGTGCGTCGAGCACGAACCGCACGTCGAAGCCGAGGTTCCCGCCCACGCGGCCGTCGTCTCACAGCAGTGGTGGTGGTGATCCCGCAGATCGCGAGCCCCGGTCAGGTCGCGCGCGCGCAGCCACGCGGCGAGGTCGGGATCGCCGTGGAAGGCGGAGTTCACAGCAGAGCGGCGACGTTGGCCTCGCACGCGGGGTTGTTGCGCCGGCCGCAGTGGCCGGCGTCGTCGAACGCGCGCTGGAGGTCGACGACGAGAAGGGCGGTGCGGTCGAGCTCTGTCATGCCGCGATCCTATGGCCCGCCCGGGGCGCAGGTCGGCGCAACAGCCCACGTAGAATCGAGCCGAGGGATGGCGAGACGCCGACTGGAAGGGCTTGAGCGGGTCCTGGGGGTCAACGCCCTCTTCTCCACCGCGTACGGAAACGTCGGCTCGTCGATCTACTACGCGCTGGGGCTGGTCGCCGCGCTCGCGCTCGGCCTGACGCCGGTGGTGTTCGTGCTCACCGGCGCGCTGTTCTACTGCACCGCCACGACCTACGCCGAGGCGACGGCGATGTTTCCCGAGGCCGGTGGCTCCTCGCTGTTCGTCCGCCGCGCGTTCAACGAGTTCTGGTCGTTCTTCACGGCCTGGGCGCAGATGCTCAACTACGTGATCACGATCGCCATCTCGGCGTTCTTCGCGGCCGGCTACTTCGGCGGCGTCACCGGCGGGGCGTTGAGCACGACGGAGTGGAGCATCGCGCTGGGCATCGGGCTCATCGTGGTCCTCGCGCTGGTCAACGTCCGCGGCGTCGAGGATGCGGTGGCCGTCAACATCGTGCTCGCGGTCGTCGACTTCCTCAGCCAGCTCACGCTCGTGATCGTGGGCCTGTTCCTGGTCTTCAGCCCCGAGGCGCTGGTGCGCAACCTCTCCTACTTCGGGACGGCGCCCAGCTGGCAGGACTTCCTGATCGCGATCCCGGTCGGCACGGTGGCGTACACCGGGATCGAGACGATCTCGAACATGGCGGGCGAGGCGCGCGACGAGGCGACGACCATCCCCGCCGCGATCAAGCGGGTGATGATCGCCGTCTTCACGATCTACTTCACGCTGCCGTGGATCGCGCTCTCGGCGCTGCCAGTGCGGTGCAACGCCGCCGGGGAGGACTGCACGACGCTGCTGGGCGTCGCGAAGGAGGACGGCGGCTACGCCGACAATCCCATGCTCGGCATCGTCGGCGCGATCGACCTCGGCCCGCTGCAGTCGGGCGTGGAGGTCTACGTGGGCGTCCTGGCGGTCACGATCCTCGTCGCAGCGACGAACGCGGGCGTGCTCGGCGTCTCGCGGCTCGTGTACTCGATGGGCATCCACCGCCAGATGCCCGATGCGCTGCGGCGCCTGCACCCGCGCTTCCGCACGCCGTGGATCGGCATCCTCGTGTTCTCCGCGCTCGCGTGCCTGGCCGTGCTGCCCGGCCAGGCGGCCTTCCTGGGCGCGATCTACGCGTTCGGCGCGATGCTGTCGTTCTCGATGGCGCATCTCGCCGTGCTGCGGCTGCGCGTCATCAAGCCCGACCACGAGCGGCCCTACCGCAGTCCGGGCAGCGTGCGGATCCGCGGCCGCGATCTGCCGCCGCTGGCGTTGGCCGGACTCGCCGGCACGAGCCTCTCGTTGCTGGTCGTCAGCGCGCTCGACCTGACGGTCGCCGCCGCGGGCAGCGGCTGGCTGGTGCTGGGCATCGTCGTCTACGTCGTCTACCGCCGCGGCCAGGGGCTCGACCTGGTCTCCACGCACAAGGTGGCGATCCCCGAGCCGGTGGTCGACCACGAGGCCGAATACGACTCGGTGCTCCTCCACGTCGGCGACGACGCCTACGACCCGCAGCTCGTGGCCACCGCAGCCAAGCTGGCGGCGCGCCGGCGCCGGGGCATTCACGTCCTGGTCACGATCCAGGTCCCCAAGGCGCTGGTGATCGACGCGCCGATGTCGCAGGCGGAGGCGGCGGCGGACTCGATCATCGAGCAGGCCAAGATCCAGGTGGGCAATCGGGTCTCGGGTCACTGGGAGAAGGTTCGGGCGGGCCAGCAGGGGCGGAGGATCATCGAGGAGGCGCAGGACATGCGTGCCGCGGCGGTCGTCATGACGCTGCCGCGGCGGGTGGCCGGGACGTCGGTCTTCGGCAAGACGATCGAGACGGTGCTGGCCGAGCGGCCGTGCCGCGTGGTCATCGAGTCCCGGCCCCCGGCTCGGCCTGCACGCCGGTCCGCCTAGAATCGGCGACCGCACATGGCAAGACGCCGACTGGAAGGGCTGGAGCGAGTCCTGGGGGTCAACGCCCTCTTCTCCACCGCGTACGGGAACGTCGGCTCGTCGATCTATTACGCGCTCGGCCTCGTGGCGTCCTACGCGCTGGGCTTGACCCCGGTCGTCTTCATCATCACCGGGTTCTTCTTCTTCTGCACGGCGGCCAGCTACGCCGAGGCGACGGCGATGTTCCCCGAGGCCGGTGGGTCGTCGAGCTTCGCGCGGCGCGCGTTCAACGAGTTCTGGTCGTTCTTCGCGGCCTGGGCCGGCATGCTCACCTACACGGTCACGATCGCCATCTCGGCGTTCTTCGTGCCGCACTACATCGGCGGGGTGTTCGCCTTCGCCGAGGCACTGCGCCACGGACCGGGTGACACGATCGCAGCCTGCGTCGTGATCGCGGCGCTGGCCGCCGTGAACGTGTTCGGGGCCAAGGAGTCGACCGGGGTCAACGTGACGCTCGCGGTCGTCGACTTCCTAACCCAGTTGCTGCTGGTGGGGCTCGGCGCGTTCATCGTCCTCTCGCCCGAGCAGCTCGTCGACAACGTCTCGCTGGGGGTGGCGCCCGAGTGGGATCGGCTAATCCTCGCGATCCCGATCGGCATGCTGGCCTACACGGGCATCGAGACGGTCTCCAACATGGCCGAGGAGGCCAAGGACGAGACGAAGACGATCCCGGCCGCGATAAACCGCGTGCGGATCGCGGTGTTCGCGATCTACTTCACGCTGCCGGCCGTGGCGCTCTCCGCCCTGCCCGTCACGCGGGAGGGCGGCTCGTACGAGACTAAGCTCGGGCTGACCGAGGAGCAGGGCGGCTTCGCGGGCGACCCGGTGCTGGGCGTCGTCAAGCAGATGGACCTCGGCGCGTTCCAGGACGTCACGGAGATCTACGTCGGCCTGCTCGCCGCGACGATCCTGTTCCTGGCCACGAACGCCGGCATCATCGGCGTCTCGCGGCTCGTCTACTCGATGGGCATCCACCGGCAGATGCCCGACGCGCTGCGGCGCCTGCACCCACGTTTCCGCACGCCGTGGATCGGCATCATCGTCTTCTCGGCGGCGGCGATCGTGCTGATCCTGCCGGGTCAGGAGACGCTGCTGGCCAGCGTGTACTCGTTCGGCGCGCTGCTGTCGTTCACGATGGCGCATGCGGCGGTCGCGCGGCTGCGCGCCAAGCGGTCCGACGTCGTGCGCCCCTACCGCGGGCCGGGCAACCTCCGGATCGGCAGCTACGACGCGCCCCTGTTCGCCCTGGTGGGCGGGAGCTTCACCGCGGTCGCGTTCGTCGTGATCGTCGTGCTCAACCCCGGGGTGGCCGCGATCGGCGCCGGCTGGCTGACGATCGGCATCGTCGTCTACGCCGCCTATCGCCGCCGTCAGGGCCTCGACCTCGCCTCGACCCACAAGGTCGCGATCTCGCAGCCCGTGGTCGACCACGAGGCGGAGTACGACTCGGTGCTGGTGCACGTCGGCGAGGGCGTGTTCGACGAACAGACCCTCGCGACCGCCACGAAGCTCGCCGCCCGCAAGCGCCGCGGCATCCACATGCTCGTCACGATCACCGTCCCGAACTCGCTGCTGATCGACGCCTCGATGCCCGAGGCGGAGGCCGCGGCCGCGTCGATCATCGAGCAGGCGAGGCTGCAGGGCGGCGGGCGCGTCTCGGGTCACTGGGAGAAGGTCCGCGCGGGCCAGGCCGGGCGGCGGATCATCGAGGAGGCGCAGGACATGCGCGCGGCCGCGGTGGTGCTGACGCTGCCGCGGCGGGTCTCCGGCACCTCGGTCTTCGGCAAGACGCTCGAGACCGTGTTGGCCGAGCGCCCCTGCCGCGTGATCATCGAGTCGCGGCCGCCCGTCCGGCCGCAGCGCGTGCGGCGGGCGCCGAAGGCGGCGGTGGCGTCGTGAGCCCGATCACGGCCGTGCTCTCCGGCGCGATGGTGCTGCTCGGGCTGGCGATGATCGCGCGCACCGTGTCGGCGGGCGGCGGGCCGCTGGCGGCCGGGATCGTCATGGGCGTGCTGTTCATCGCCGCGGGCGCCGGGCGCCTGTGGGCGGAGCGACGCCGGTGAGTCCGTCGCGCCTGCCACGCCTGGACCCGCCCGAGACGCTCAAGCGCGGGACGGGCTCGCCGCCGCTGTTCGGCATCGTCCAGGGCTTCCTGTCTGCGTCGCTGTACTTCGCGCTCGGCGTCGTGGTCTCGAACGCGCTCGGGTGGACGTGGCTCGTGTTGCTGGCCGCGTCGCTGTTCTTCATGCTCCTCGTGCTCTCGTACATGGAGGGCGCCTCGCTGCATCAAGAGCGCGGCGGTGTCACCGTGCTCGCGCGCTTCGGCTTCAACGAGCTGTGGAGCTTCGTGGCGGGCTGGGCGATCTTGCTCGACTACCTGATCCTGATCGCCATCACGGCGTTCGCGACGACCGACTACGTGGCGCTCTTCTGGGACGGCTTCGCCCACGGCGCGCCCGAGCTGATGCTGACGATCGCGGTGATCGTCTACGTCGCCTGGGTCAACATGCGCGGCGCCGGCTCCCGGCGCTGGGAGCGCGCGGCGGTCGTCGTGGTGGCCGATCTCGGGATCCAGCTGCTGATCGTGGTCCTCGGCCTGGCGTTGCTGTTCGAGCCCGATGTGCTTTCCGATCCCGCGTCCCTCGCCGGCTCCCCGAACGTCGAGCACCTGCTCTTCGCATTCACCATCGCGATCGCGGCCTTCTCCGGCCTGGATGCCTCGTCCTCGCTCGCGGGCGAGGTCGCGGTCTCGCGCCGTGGTCTCAAGCGTCTCTTCGCCGTGCGCACGGCGGCTGCGGTCCCGTACCTGGGGATCGCGCTCGTCGCATCCTCGACGCTGCCTCAGACCGGCGACCGGTGGTACGAGGCGCCGATGCTCGGCGTCGTCTCGGGGTTCGAGGAGGAGTGGGTCCGGGAGCCGCTGCGCTACCTGACGGCGGTCAGCGCGCTGGCGCTGCTGGTGATCGCGTGCAACGCCGCCATGTTCGGACTCTCGCGGCTGGGCTACTCGCTCGCGCTCAACCGCCAGGTCCCGTCGCTGCTAGGCCGGCTGCACCCCCGCTACAACACGCCCGTGGTGCTGATCGGGCTCGGCGCGCTGCTCGCGATCGCGCTGGTCATCCCGACCGACCTCGAGTTCCTCGCGGCGATCTATGCGTTCGGCGCCACGCTGGCGTTCACGCTCGTGCACCTGTCGGTGATCCGCCTCCGCTTCCGCGAGCCGACCCGCGACCGGCCCTACAAGGTGCCGCTGAACCTGCGCCTGGGCGGGGTCGAGCTGCCGCTCACCGCGGTGCTCGGCGCCGCGATGGCCGCGGTCGCGTTCGGCTCGGTGCTCTACCTGCACGACGCGGCGCGCTTCGTCGGCGTGGGCTGGATGGCGTTCGGCGTGGTGCTCTACGTGACCTACCGCACGAGCGCGGGCAAGCCGGTGTTCAAGCGCGTCACCGTGCCGGCCAGGGCGCTCACGCGCCAGGAGGTCGACGCGGAGTTCGGCTCGATCCTCGTGCCGGTGCTGGGCACGCCGCTCGACGACGACATCATGCAGACCGCCGGGCGGCTGGCCGGCGAGGAGAACGAGGACGCCGGCGAGGGCGGCGCGGTGATCGAGGCGCTCTGGGTGTTCGAGGTGCCGATGGCGCTGCCGATCGACGCGCGCGTGGCCGACGCGGACCTGCGCCGCGCGCGCCGGGCGCTCGCGCGCGCCAAGGCGGTCGGGGAGGAGTAC
>Ga0136614_10002481_pt1 | contig 11484 bp, 8 predicted proteins | sample AntDrymUQ2792106_2_FD_106643 | JGI IMG/M metagenome (GOLD analysis project Ga0136614, IMG submission 106643) | Polar desert sand microbial communities from Dry Valleys, Antarctica - metaG UQ279 (21.06) | ecosystem: Environmental > Terrestrial > Soil > Desert | place: Antarctica: Dry Valley...
CACGCGCAGCGGCGACATCGCTATCATTTATGCCAGCGGCTATCTCAATAAGCTGAGCGGCGAACGCATCGAACGCGAATGTCGCGTGCATCTCAGCGCAGGCTGTCGCGCACTCATTGTGGATTTCAAAAATACCGGACTCGTCAACAGCATCGGCGTCTCAATTATGCTCGGCGTGATTGATGCGGCGGAGCGCGCACGCGCCCCGCTCGTCTTCTCGAACGTCAACGATCAAGCCGTACAACTCTTCGAAATACTCGGCCTCACCCGTCATGCCTCGCTGGCAAAGGACGAACACGCTGCGCTGGCCTTGTTAACGGAAGTGAATTTACCTCCACGCTATACCGTCCCGGTAAGCGAACATTCCTGATGCGATGTCTGACAAAACGACCAAACTGATTCATGCCTTCTCCGCCTTGGCCGACCTCGGCGAAGAGATCGCCGACACGCGCGATTTCGAGGAAATGGTGCGCTCGACGCTTCATGTCGTGCTTGGCTCGCTCGGCGTCCGGCGCGGCGGGGTGGCTGAATATTTGCAGGGAGACGATCTCCTGCGTTTGGTCGCGGCGTGGGGATTGGGCGAGCCGACGCCTGAGAGCTTCCCACTTAGTTCTCACAACGTGGAAATCTTTCGCACGGCAGCGCCGCACTCTCTTTCGCTCGCGGATCAGCAACATCGTGCGATGATTGAGCATCGGCTCGGCGCACAACTCACCAACTCGTTCAACGAACTCGGCCTGAGTCTCATCGAGCCGCTCGTTGTGCATAACAATTTCGTCGGCGTGATCCTGCTCGGCGGCAAGGCAACGGAAGAAAACTTCACGCCGGATGAGAGGGAAGTGGTGCGCACGATGGCGCGTCACATCGGCGTCGGAATTTATAACCACAGGTTGCTGCACGAAGTGGAGAGACGCGCCGAAGAGAATCGCGTTCTCTACGACGACCTGCGCACTATTTACCGCGATACAGTGCGCGCCTTTGCGGCGGCGATTGATTGCAAGGACAAATATACGCAGGGCCATTCAGAGCGCGTCGGGAAGTACAGCGAGATCATCGCGCGCGAGATGGGATGGGACGAGGAACGCATCGAGGGAATCGCCATTGCGGGCTATTTGCACGATGTCGGCAAACTCGTCGTCGAACGCGACATCATCAACGCGCCTTACAAGATTGATGCTAAGCAGTCGTCCGAACTTAACCGTCATCCCGCCGCCGGTTACGAAATACTCTTACCCATCCGGCACCCATTCGCCGATATTCCGCTTGTGGCGAAATATCATCACGAGCGCATTGATGGGCGCGGCTATCCCGATGGTTTGACGGGCGATCAGATTCCTCCCGGCGCGAAAATTGTGGCAGTCGCGGATTCGTTCGATGCGATGACAACGGATCGAACCTACAAAAGACGAAAAGTTTTTACGGAGGTCGTCGAAGATTTTCGCAAGAACGCGGGCAAGCAGTTTGCGCCGGAAGTTCTGGCCGCCCTCTGCCGCGCGCTGTTGAAAGAAGTGACGGGCGAGACGAAAGACCGCAAGATGACCAAGCTGCTCGGCAAAGGCTACCTCGAATCCGAAGCGTGCCGTCCGCTCCTCATCGAACTCATCGCCGAACTGGAATCCGGCGCGGCCTTCGCCGTGGGCAGCGCGTCATAACCCTTTAGTCACATGGTCATGCTGCTGAACAACATAACCACGAAAATGCACGAAACAACACGAAAGGAAAGTGCCTCTTCGTGTTGTTTCGTGTATGTTCGTGGTTGAATCTTGTTCCGTCTCTTACGTCAATCTGCGTTAAATAAACTCAAAACTCTCTTCAGGATCACACCTATTGAGCCGCCGGTGTGCAAGACGGGCCGAGCAGCGCGTCCTTCTTCAAACTGATGATGGGAAATTGTTCCGCTTCGGCGTTCAACTCAAGCCATTCCAGAAACTCGACGGGCAACGCTGCTTCCGAGAAGATGGCTTCAACGGGACACTCCGGCACGCATGCATCGCAATCAATACAAGTCTCAGGGTTGATATACAAACGATCCGGCAGTTCGTGAAATGCCTCCACCGGGCAGACCGACGCGCAGTCCGTATATTTGCAATCAACACAAGCCTCGGTCACGATGTAGGTCATCGTCAGTCTCCTTCAACAATAACAATGAAATGAATTGCGCCCGTGGTTGCGAGGCGAGCGATCTTCTTGCGGCCTCAATCAACGCGGTTGGATGCGCAAGGTATAACTGCAAATCTCGATCTTGTCATCGGGCGCAACCGGCACGCTCTCATCGCGCGGGGCTTCCTCGCCGGAGATAAGCGTCACGTTGCGGCCTTTGGCGGTCAACCAGTATTTACCTTCCGGGTCGCGCGAGAGCGTCGCATGGATGCGGCTCACCTCCGGGTCGCCTTTGATCGGCAAGTCCACGGCGACTGATTTTGAGCCGCGACCGATGGTGATCTCTGGCTTCGTGATCGGAACGACTTGTTGCCTCACGCCGCCCCGCCACAGTTCAATGGCAAACAGTTCGACGACTCGTGCGCGCACGCGCGTCACATCGCCTTCGTTCGGTTCATCTTCCTGCAACGCCGCGTCGGGCATCGCCGCCGCTCCATTGTCTGCTTCGGGTCGCGCCGTCACCATCGTATGGCCGCTCTCGGTCGCGTCCCAGACCGGCTGGACGCGAAACTGGCCTTTCTCCAGCGTGCCGTCAACCCGCAGTTCGACGGCGAAAGATTTGGTGGCAAGTTTGGTTGAGCCGCTCAACTCGCGCGCGCGTTCGGAGAGGACGTAGAAGAGTCCTTGTTCCAGCCCGCGTCGCTTTTCGCCCTGCCAGTCCTTATCGTCTTCGCTGCTCAAATAGACAATGTACTCGGGCGGGATGTAAGTCTCACCGCCGGGCGGCGTGAACATCTCGCGCTGCATCACGATCTCGATCTCGCGTGCGACCTTCACCAAAAATTCTTCCCAGACGCGGCGCGGTTTCGCCTGCTCGTCAACGGAAGCGAGCGGGTCTTCCGCGCCCTCGCCATCAATCCACTTGCGGATAGATTCCAGTATGCTCACGTTTGGATTACCTCTCGCTTATTAACCGGCCAGACGTACTTAAAAAATTATCTTAACTTCGTGCCGTCAATCCAGCCACGGTCGGCGGACTCTTCCGCGCGGCGGGGAAAACCCCTCTGGATAATTTCGACTTCACACCAGTTGCCGCTTACTTGCAGGATGCGCACACGCGAACCGCTTTCCACCTCGCCGATCCGGTTATAAGTTCGGTTCGGGCCGGTGCGCAAGTTGACGTTAGTCGTCGTCGTCAGCTCCCGCCCCGCCTGTAAGCTGCCGGTGTTCGCGGCGGGAGCGGTGGTCGAAGTTGACGCACCGGTGGCGGGTGCGCTTCTTTGCCGGCTGCGCACCTGATATTGAATGCCGAGCAGCAGCAGAGCAAATCCCGCCAAGAGCAGCAGCGCGACGATCCACGGGCGCGCATGTTCCGTGAACCACGTCTTCCGCGGCATCAGCGTCGCGCGTTCTTTCGGCATCAACGGCGCATTTTGTTTCAGCGACGATGGAGCTTTTGCCTCGCGCGACGTGCGGGAAATCGGTTGTTCCGCTTGCTTCGCCGGTTGAGTTGGCAGTTGTGCCAGCGCGACGGGGACGACGATCCGTGGGCGAGTTTTGGCGCCCCCGCTCTGCTGCGCCTGTCCTTCCGGGCGTTCAAATTGCACGGGCGAAGGTTCGGGCGGCAACGGCGCGAGGCGTTGGCTCATGCCTTTGAGCTGTGCAAGCTGAATCGTCTCTTCGCCATTCGGCTGCGTCAACAATTGCGTCTTCGGCATCAACGCATCGCTCAGTTCATTCCAGAACTCGCGCACGCTTTGATAACGTTTCGCCGGATTCGTCTCCGTCCCACGACGCAGCACGCGCAGCACGAATGAAGCCCACGGCGCATCGGTCAAATGATCTGGCAAGGCTGTGATCTGTCGTTGCGAGAAGCGGCGCGGAGCTTCGCCCGTCAACAGCATGTAAGCCGTTTTGGCGAGCGAGTACACGTCGGCGGCGGGGGTGAGTTGCGTGACCGGACCCGTGAGCGAACCGGTGCCGAGCGCCCCGGCCTGCATGAGCGGGTGATGCTCGGGCGCGGCATACACGTCCGTCCCGACGCGCGTGATCAAGCCTTCGCTCGCTTCGATTTTGGCTACGCCGAAATCCGCGATCTTGACGATCTCTCTGTCCGCCGTGAGCAACAAATTCTGCGGCTTGATGTCTCTGTGAATGACCTCGTGCTCATGCGCATGAGCGAGTCCGTCACAGATTTGGTCGAGATAATAGAGCGCGCGGTCGAGCGTGAGCGGATGCTTGCGGCACAGGGCAGCCATATCGCCGCCGGATAAATATTCGAGGACGAGATAATGAAACGTCGTGCCCGCCATATCTATCGCCGTGCCGTGGCCGAGTCGGTTGATGATGTTCGGGTGACGCACGCGGTCGAGCGCGACGGCCTCGTTGCGGAAATTGTCGATGAGGGTGTGTTCGAGTTCGAGATCAATAGCTCCCTGCAAGAAAAGATTCAAGGCTTTGATCACGACCATTTGCGGCGAGCCGCCGGAGGCCCCCGCATCGCGCGCCAGATAAATTTCGGCATAGCTGCCGCGCCCCAGACATTCGAGAATGTCGTAGCGACCGTCGAGCTTACACTGTTGAAGTTTTAGTTCACTCATTCAGCATCACTAATTTGAAAACAGCCAACCGCCTCGCGATCCCCGTTGCAAACAATGTCTAGGGGCTAGGCATCAACGTCCCGCCGGGCGGGTTAACGCCGATGCCCTGTTCTTCGATGACGCTTCCGAACGATTCGGATGCTAGGCGCATGGCGTCGGCGTTGTTGGCGCGCATCGCGGCGGCGGCGAGAGTCAGGCGTGTGTCGAGCCGGATGGGGTTGCGGCCGGGTGGATGCAGCCCATCAAACTTGTCATTCGCCAACTTCAACGCTTCGACCGCCTCGGTGTGTTTGCCCGACAAAAAAAGCGCGCGTCCGTAGAGCGAGAGGAAGATCGGGTCGGTTGACTCCAAAGGTTTCCCGCCGTTCTCACTCGCCATCCTCTGCGCTTCGTCGTTGGGCGACGAGTCAACCGTCGCTTTCAACCTCGTGTAAGTGTCGAATATACTCAACTCATTCGTTGGCGTCGGAGTTGCAGTGGCGACCGAAGGGATATTGCTTAATGCTGCGACCGCCGGCGTTTTGTTTTGCTGATAGCGAATGCCACCGTAGAAAGCCCCCGCCGCCGCCGTCAACAGCAAAAAGAGAACACCAAACCACAGGCTCGCGCGGCTTGTCGGGCTGCGCTCCGTCTGAACTCGCGCTGGTGTCGCCATCTCGAGTTCATCCGTATCAATGCGCAACTTGTTATTGGCAAGGTGCGGCGTGGAGTGCGAGTCTGGAATGTTATTCGAGGCCGCTCCATTTGGCGGGGTCTGGAACATCGCGGTTGACGTGGCAGAATCTGGCGCTTGCGGCACGCCCGCAGCGACGCCCGAGGCGCGCTCCGTCAAGATCGTGCGCTCATCATCATCCACCGCCGGTAAGTCGCGAGCCTCTTGCGCACCGAGGCGCACGACGACCGCCGTCAGATTATCCTCCGCGCCGCGTTCGTAACAGCGGCGCTTCATCTCTTGGCAGGCCGCGTCTAAGGAGTCGCCGCCGCGTAGCAGCGCGCCGAGTTCGTCGTCGGGCAGATGGCGGGTGATGCCGTCGGAGCAGAGCAGGAAGAGCGTGCCGTCTTCAGCTTCGATGGTCTTCATGTCAACTTCGACGGTTTGCTCCGCGCCGAGCGCGCGACTGATGACGTTGCGGCTCGGATGATTCGCCGCCTGCTCCGGCGACATCCTCCCGGCGCGCACTTCTTCTTCCACCACCGAATGATCTTCCGTCTCGCGTTGCAAATGTCCATCCGGCTTAAGGCGGTAGAGACGCGAATCGCCGACGTGCCCGATGGTCGCCCGGTGGCCGTCGAGATGAAGCGCGACGAGAGTCGTCGCCATCATGGAGAGTTGGCGCTGCTCGTGCGACATCTGGTAGATCGAGGCGTTGGCGCGTTGGATGGCGATCTCCATGAGGTCTTCGATGTCGTCGCCGTCCTTGTGATGCCGGAAGGCTTCGCCCAACACTTCGACGGCGGTTTGCGATGCGACCTCGCCCGCCTGCGCGCCGCCCACGCCGTCGGCCACAGCGAAGATGCCGCGCTCCGCGTCAACGAGCATTGAATCCTCGTTAAGCGGACGTTTCTGGCTGAGTCCGCGGTCGGTGACGGATGCTACTTCAACTTTTATATCGGTCTGTTGCTCACTCATTCAACAGCCTCCAGGATGAAAGGATCGCCGTTCGTGCGTGGCGTGGTCGTCGGTCGCGGTGGCGCGGCAGTCGCCGCCGCATCGCGCGCATTACGGTTTGAAAAAGCCATCAACATGCCGAGCATGGCAAAACTCGTGATCAAACTGAATCCCCCGTGGCTCACGAAGGGCAGCGTGATGCCGGTCATCGGCAGAGCGCGCGTGATGCCGCCGATGTTGACGAGGGCTTGAAAACCGATGAAGGCAGTCAACCCCGCCGAACAGAGTTTGGTGAACATATCACGCGCGTCAATCGCCGTGCGCATGCCCGCATTGACGAAAACTATCAAAGCGAGAATCACCAGACCGCCGCCAATTAACCCCAACTCTTCACCGATGGCCGCGTAAATATAATCGGAGTCGGCCACAGGGATCACCTCTGCGAAACCGAGTCCGAGGCCGCGACCCGTGAGACCGCCCGAAGCGATCCCGAAAGTGGCCTGCGCCGGTTGAAACGCGATGCGGTCGAACCACACGTCAACGTTCACCGTGTCCTTCATGGCCTCGCTCGATTCGGCGAGTTCGCGCATCCGCTGATCTCGTGCGAGCGCGTCGTCATAATCCTTCTTCCACCAGTCTTCATTGGGCGAGGGCGGGTTGAAACCGTCGAGCCAGAGATGGAAACGCTGTTTGATGCGTGCAGGCAGCGCGGCCTGCACCGGGCGCGACAGGGTTGGGAGCAGCGGCACTTTCTCCTGCACGTTCGGCGGGAGCGACCCGGCGATGAGGACGCCGATCACCAGCACGACCGAACCGACGAAGACGAGCAACTGCGGCCAGCGCCGGACGGCGACGAGATAAAGCGTCGCATATGCGCCGCTGAAGACGAGCATCTGCCCGAAATCTTTTAAGGCGAAAAATGGAATGAAGGGAATTAGTGCCATCACGACGAGTGGGATGATCGCCTGCGCGCGCGGCATGCCCCAGTAAGTTTTCGCGAGGTCGCGATAATAAGCTGTCAGGATGCCGGCGAAGCCGAGAAGGAAGGGAATCTTGGAAGGCTCCCACGGCGTCATGTTGCCGAGCGCCTTGCCCGCGCTCGATGTGATGACCGCCGCCACGAGCGGCACGAGCGTGAGCAGCACGATGATGAAACTGTGTCGCTGCACCAGGTTGAGAAAATCATCGCGGGTGCAAAAAAAGTAAGCGATGCCAAATGAAACGAAGGCGAGTAAGGGAATCCACGTGTAACCTGAGAGAAGCACGCGCCCGACGGTGATATTCGATTGCGTCTCAGCTTGATCGAGCAACTGCGCTTCCACCTGTTCGCGATTCGTCGAGAAGCCCAGCATCCTCTTTTTGTCGTCGTCGTAAAATTTATTGATGAAACGCAGGCGTTGCACCTGCGTCTTCTCGGCGCGCGCCTCCGCTTTGTTGCGCGAGCCGTATTCGGGGTCGCTGTAGAGACGATATTGTACGAGCATGCCGAGCGAGAAGAGCAGGATCGCCGTCGTGTACAGAGCATAGCTGCCCTTGAACTTCATCCGCCGCGCGAGCCACAGCACGAGGAAGAGGATAGGGACGTACAACAAGAGGTCGCGCACCGCGCTGACGGTCGAAGGTTGATAACCGCGCAGGAGGGCGGCGCGTGTCACGGCCACGTAGCCGGCGATCTGCAAGCCGACGATGATGAGGAGCAGAAAGAGATGTGTCGAGGCGCGGTTTTTCATAAATATCGGGAACGCGAATCTGAGAGCGACAGCTAACGATAAACTCAACGTCAGTTCGACGTAAGAGACAGAAAAAGATTCAACCACGAATCCACACGAAACAACACGAAGAAGCATTTTCTTTTCGTACTGTTTCGTGTGGATTCGTGGTTAAGTTTTTCACTGGCATTATAATAATGGCTGACATCATATTGACGGCTAACGATAAATTTATTGTCTGACGGCGACAGCCCTCGGCGGGGTCGCTGTCGGCCTCGGCTGCGCCGGACGCGCCGGTGGCGTCCCTCCGGGACGCGGCAGTGTTTGACGCTGACCGGGCTGTGCCTGCGGCTGTTGTTGCGCTGGTGTGGCCGGGACATTTCCGAGCAAGCCCATCTCTTTCGCTTTCAGCACGAGCGCGGCGGCGATAGGAGCGGCGGCTCTCGAACCATATCCGCCGCCCTCGACGATGACGGCCATCGCGAGTTGCGGATAATCGAGCGGCGCGATGCAGAGAAACCAGCTATCAATGCGTTTTTCGGGCGAGATCACAATCTGCCTGTACTCGCGGATGATGTTGCCGCGCCGGTCGCGTTCGTATTTCTTGACGGTCTTCGGCTCGCCCGTCTTTTCATCATAGACGGGCACATCCTTTTGCGCCGTGCCGGTCTTGCCGCCCGTGATGATGCCCGCCGCTTGCACCGGGGCAAACACGCCGCGCCCCGTGCCCGACCCGCCGCTCGCCGTGACGAGTCCCATGATGCGTCGCATGTCGGCGGCCTTCTCCGGCGACACGACTTGATTGAACACGGCGGGCGGTTGATTAAACTCGATCTTCGGCTTCATCAACTTGCCTTCGAGATTGGCGATTGCGGCGGCGGCGAGCGCCATTTGCAGAGGCGTCATCTGCCCCGCATAGCCCTGCCCGAAGCCTTCGATGGCGAGATCGTAGGGGCGCATCTTCGGGGCGGCCACGATGGTCGCCTCGCTCGGCGCGAGGGCGCGCGCGAGCGCCGTGCTGCTGGTGTTCCAGATTTCGGTCTGCCTGCGCCCGCGCGTCGCTTCCTCCGGCGTGGTATATGCGCCAATGCCGATCAATTGCGCGGCGGCTTTCAAACGTTCGGCTCCCATCTTCACCGCCGCTTGCGCGAAGTATTGATTGCAGGAAACTTCATATGCCGTGTCCACGCCGATCATTCCGTGGACTTCGCCCGCGCCCCCGTCATCGTAAATCACTTTCGCCCCCGGCTGCGCATAGTAGCCGCCGCCGCTGCACAGGTATTTCTCGTTTTGCGTTCCGGCGAGATACTGCGCGATCATCGTGACGGTCTTAAAAGTGGAACCCGGAATGTAATAGCTCCTGAGCGCGCGATTGACGAGCGGGCTATTGCGCTTGTCCGCGTCGAGTTTGATCCAGTTGGCCTCGTCTCGCACTTCGGCGAGCGTGTAGGTTGGGTTGCTGTACATCGCCAACACTTCGCCCGTCTGTGGGTTGAGCACGACCACCGCGCCGTGCCGGTCGCGCAACTGTTCGACCGCCGCTTTCTGCAACTCGCTGTCAATCGTCAAACGCACATCGAGATTCGCGGGCTGCTTGATGTCGCGCTCAAACAGCACATCAATGGCTTCGGGAGCCGCGCCGCTCTGGATGCCGAACAGGGCGCGCTCTATCCCAGCGTCGCCGCGTTCGGAGCCGAATAACTGGGCCATCTCGCGATCCAATGGATACTCGCGCACGATGCGCCCGCTGTCGCCGCGTTTGTAGAGAGCCAACGCGCTTTCCAGTTTCCCCGAACGATCCAGAATCCAGCCGCGCAGAGTAGATTCCGAGAGCCGCCGGTTGCGCAAGTCTTTGTAATTGAGATCGGAGAAACGGTCGTTGCGCTCTTCCGCATACTGTGCCCAGTAGACGTGAAAGCCGAAGACGGTCAAAGCGAGTACCAGAAAGAGCCAGCGCAGCGCGTAGAGGCCGCGATTCGTGGCTGTGACGCCGAGCCGCCGCCGCACTTCCGTCGGCAAGTCGGCGGGCGCAACCGACGCCAGAGCCGAGCGCCGCCGCCGCATCCCAAACACCAGCGACACGGCGAGCAACAAAACCATCAACCCCAGCCCCGCCACATAAATCAGACTCAGCATGGCCGGCTGCTTTTCTGGAATAACCTCAAGAAGAAACATATTTTTTGGAGTGATAGGTAATGGGTGATAGGTGATAGGAAAAAACAAATTGGCTTATCGCCTATCACCCATCACCTATCACTGTTTTCTAAACCTGACTTCCACATCGCCGAAGCCGACGACATCGCCGGCTTCGAGTTGGCGCGCTTCGCCGTAGTTGATGCGCCTGCCGTTGATATAAGTTCCGTTGACCGAACCAGTGTCTGAGACGAGCAGCGTTCCTTCGCGATTCATCAGGATGGCGGCATGAATTTTCGAGACGCTTTGATGGGGCAACGACAGGTCACAATCCGTCGCCCGCCCGACGCTCAGGCGTTTACCGCCCGGTTTGAAATAAAGCGTGCTGTCCTCTGATTCCTTGCCGATGTTGATGCGTGCATACACCGTGATGTTCTTATCCGCCGCGACCAGAGACGCGGGCGCGGCCACTCCCGCCGCGATGCGCTCGCGCTCCTCATCCGCACGCTGCAACTCTTCCGCGAACGCGCCGTAACCCGGATCAACCGTGATGCCGGTCGTAAAAATATCTACCAGTGTCTCGACTTCGACCGGCGCGAGCGTGCGCAGGCGTCGGTCGTTGATGTGATCAATGGCAGCGGCAAGCACTTCGTTCTCCAACTCTTTGACCGACTCCGGCAGCGCTGCCGAATGCGTGCCCCATTCGATTTTGAGTCGCATCAAATGCGGTGCGATGCGCCCGCGTCTCGCGTCATTGCGCACGCGCTCGTCAATCAGGTGATTCATGCGCTCGATCAAGCGGGTCGTGGTAAAACCGCTCTGCGGTTCGACAGTGCGACCGAGCGAACGATCCACGACTGCGCCGACCCGATCCAGCACGCGCCGCAACAGACGTTCGGCCAACGCCTCATCGCGTTTCGGCACGCCCTCTTTTTTTACGGTCTTGTCCATGCGAATCTATACGTCCGCCCGCCGTCGAGGTTCAATCACTAACTTAAGGCTCAGAGTAAACTACGGGCGCGAAAAGTGCGTGCAGTTGGGGAAAGGGGATTGTAAACATTTTAAGTCGCGGATCATTTTAAGGGGAAAAGGGGAAAAGTAAAAAGGGAAACGGGAAAAGCGAGTGACGGCAAGCGATTAAACTGAGAGGCGCGAGGGAGCGACAGCCGCGCGTGAGATATTTCCCAGCCTCTATGGACTTACACGTCTGCCGTACCCTACGGCGTCAGCCCGACGCGCCGCAGCAAATCCTGAAAGCGCGGGTCGTCGCGCAAAGGGTCAAGACGCGGGTCAACTTTGAGCGTGACAAGATCGCCAGCGCGGTCTTCGTACA